>Ga0308017_1000049_pt1 | contig 36919 bp, 32 predicted proteins | sample Neamet280_FD_203145 | JGI IMG/M metagenome (GOLD analysis project Ga0308017, IMG submission 203145) | Marine microbial communities from water near the shore, Antarctic Ocean - #280 | ecosystem: Environmental > Aquatic > Marine > Unclassified | place: Southern Ocean | collected 2014-10-01
TGCCCTACACTGTGACCATGGTCGTCGCCGATCGGGCACACCCCGGCTCGGCACGGTGTTGACAACCGGGCTGCCGAGGAGACGTCGATGAGTGCCATGCCCCCACGCCCCCCGATCGCCCATCGATGGCGGTTTTTTCGCGCGGGCGGGGTTGATCAGCCGCGTATCGACGACGCCGATGACCTGCGCGCGCTGCCGACGCTCGATGCCAAGCTGTGGGCGGCGCTCGCATGCCCCGTCCAAGGGTTGGACATGGCGCCGCAGACGCTGGCGCTGCTGGACCACGATGGTGATGGGCGTCTGCGCCGGCCCGAAGTCGTGGCCGCTGTGCAATGGGTGTGCGAGCGCCTGCATGACCCCGGGCTGCTGTGGCAACCCGGCGATGCGCTGCCTCTGGACGCGCTGGCCACCGACGGCGAAGGGCAGGCGTTGCGCACGGCCGCCAGCGCTTTACTGCAGCGCCTGGGGCGGCCACCCACCGTTCTTGCGCCAGCGGATGTGGCCGAGCCGGCGCGTGTATTCCCGCCCGACCAGCCCAATGGCGACGGTGTCGTGCCCGCCGCCTTGGCCCAGGCCATCGACCCCGACACGGTGCCGTGGCTCGAGCGCGTTGGCGCTGCGGTGGGGTGGATGCCCGACCGCAGTGGGCAGCAGGGAATCGATGCCGGTGCGCTGCTGCGCTGCGCCGAGGCCGTGCGGGCGGTGCGCGCGTGGCGCGCCGCCCAGCCCGAGGGGGTGGCGGCGGTGCTGGATGCCGCGTTGACGGCGCTGCAAGCGGTGGCGGCCAAGGTGGACGATCATTTCGTGCGCTGCCAGTTGGCGGCGTTCGACGCGCGCGCGGCCATCGCCCTGGATGTGCCGCTGGAGCCGATACAAGCGCTGGCGGCCACCACCCTGGCCGCCGGGCAGGCCGAGCTGGTGGCGTTGCCTTTGGCGCACGTCGATGCCGAGGCGGTGTTGCCGCTCACTCGGGGACTCAACCCCGCATGGCAAGCGGCGATGGCGCGCCTGTACGCCGACGCGGTGCTGCCGCTGCTGGGTGCGCGCGATCATCTGAGCTGGGCCGATTGGCAGGCGCTGCGGGCGCGCCTGGCGGACTGGGAGGCATGGCGCGCGCAGCGTCCGGATACGCCGGTGGCCGATTGGGACGAAGCGCTGCTGCAGGCGTGGGAGGCGCAGCGCGTGGGCGAGCGTTTGGGCGCGCTCATCGAGCACGACCGCAGTGCAGCCGCCTTGGCGCAGCGGCTCGACGATCTCGTCAAATTGCTGGCGTTGCGCCGAGATCTGGTCCGGCTATTGCGCAATTTCGTCAACTTCGCGGATTTTTACGGTGCCGCAGACGGTCTGTTCCAGTGCGGTCGGCTCTATATCGACCGGCGCGAGTGCCTGTTGTGTCTACCGGTGGCCGATGCGGCCGCGCATGCCCAGCTGGCGGGCTACAGCGGACTGTATTTGGTGTACTGCCACTGCGAGCGCGCTGACCAAGCCCCCCAGACCATCGTTGCGGCGCTGACGGCCGGCGATGCACCGGACTTCATGGTGCCGGGGCGCAATGGCGTATTCATCGACCGACAGGGCCGCGATTGGCACGCGCGCGTCGTCAAGGTGGTGGAAAACCCGATCAGCCTGCGCCACGCCTTCTGGGCGCCGTACAAACGGGTGGCGCGGCTGGTGGGCGAGCAGGTGCGCAAGTGGGCCGCAGCGCGCGAGCAGCAGGTACAGACCGGCGCGGCGCAGCAGGTCGAAGGCCAGGCCGAGGCCGCGGCCGGCGCAGCGCGCAAAGAGGGCTCGGCGACGTTCGACATCGCGCGCTTTGCCGGCATTTTTGCCGCGATCGGGCTGGCCTTGGGCGCCCTGGGCTCGGCCCTGGTGGCGGTCGTCACCGGCTTCGTGCAGCTGGCCTGGTGGCAAATGCCGCTGGTCGTCGTCGGCGTCATGCTGTTGATTTCGGGGCCGTCGGTGCTGTTGGCCTGGTTCAAGCTGCGCGCGCGCAACATCGGCCCCTTGCTCGATGCCAATGGCTGGGCCGTCAATACCCGTGCCCGCATTGGCCCGGTTTTCGGGCGGCGCCTGACGGCGCTGGCTGCTTTGCCAGAGGGTGCCGAGCGCAGCGCTGCCGACCCCGATGCCAGCCGTGGGCTACCCTGGGGCTGGATCATTGCGGTGGCGGTGTTGGCGCTGGCAGCGCTGGGGTGGCGACTGGGTGGGTGGGCGAGCCTGGCCGGGTCGTGAGCGGCAGGCTCAGCGCCGCAGCATCCAGCGCAGTAAGCGCTGTGTCCAGGCCCCGTAGGGCGGACGCACCCAGCGGTCGAAAATCGCGCCTACCAGGGGGTGTTGCAGGTAGACCCCCTTGAGGTGCGAAAAACGCTCGAAGCCATGACGCCCGTGGTAGGCCCCGATGCCACTGAGGCCGACGCCGCCAAACGGCAGCCCATGCTGCGGCTGGTGCAGCATGCAGTCGTTGACCGTCACGCCGCCGCTGGTGGTGGCCTGCAGCACCCGCTCGATGGTGGTTTGGCGCTGGCTGAAGAGATACAGCGCCAGCGGCCGTGGGCCGGCGTTGACGTGTGCGATGGCGGCTTCGATATCGCCGTCGTAGCCCAGCACCGGCAGCAGCGGACCGAAGATTTCCTCGCGCATCAGGGCGCACTGCGGCGGTGGCTCCAACACCGCGATCGGGCCCATACGGTGCGCATTGGCGTCGCCATACGGTGACTCGTCTGCCATCAGCGGCACCAGGGTGGCGCCAGCGGCCGCTGCTTCCTGCGCCAGGCGCTGCATGCGCTGCCAGGCGGCACTGGACAGCAGGGACGTGTAGTCCGCATCGGCCAGGCCGCGTGGCCAGCGCCGCCGCACACTCGCACGCAGCGCCGCAACGAAGGCGTCACGCCGCGCGCGCGGCACCAGGCAATAGTCCGGGGCGATGCAGGTCTGCCCCGCATTCCAGCCCTTGGCGCTGGCGATGCGATCGGCGGCTTCGTCGAGGTCGGCGTCGTCGGCCACGACGGCCGGCGACTTGCCGCCCAGCTCCAGCGTCACCGGGGTCAGGCGCTCGGCAGCGGCCTGCATCACCCAGCGACCGACCCGGGTCGAGCCGGTGAACAGCAAGTGGTCCAACGGGGCAGCGGCCAGCGCTGCCGCCACGTCGGCACCGCCGATGACCACGCACACCACGTCGGGGGCGAAGGTGTCGGCCAGCACCCGTCGCAACAGGGCTGCCGTCTGTGGCGCCAACTCCGAGGGTTTGAGCAGAACGTGGTTGCCAGCGGCCAAGGCGTTGGCCAGCGGCGACAGCGTCAGCTGCACGGGGTAGTTCCAGGCGCCGATGATGCCCACCACTCCCAACGGCTGCGGCACGATGCGTGCCCGCGCGGGCCAAAACAGGGAGTTGACGCGCACCGGGCGTGGGCGCATCCAGCGCGCCACGTGGCGCCGCAGGTGGCGAATTTCATCGGCCAGTGGTGCGAGCTCCAGCAAGCGCGTCTCGGTGCCGCTGCGCCCGCCAAAGTCGGCATCGATGGCGCGTACCCATTCGGTTTCATGGTCCAGCACCGCTTCCAGCAGCCGCGTCAAGCGCTCGCGCCGCGCATCGGCGCTGGCCGCAGCCGAGACACGCCAGGCCGCGCGCATGCGCTCGCACTGGGCTTGCAAGGCCGCAGGCAGATCGCCAGGGGGCAAGTGGCTGAAATCGTGTCGCCAGGCATTCATCGTGGACGGTACGCGTGGGGGGTGAGCGATGCGGTCGCCTTCGCGGCGGCGGCGCCATGGGACCAATTACACCGCAGATTCGGCGGCGGCGTGGGCGTTGGCCGCGTGCGCCGTATGGGCCGGGGGAATCAAGCTGCAGGCGCGCTCAGCCAACGCGGCGATGGTCAGGCTGGGGTTGACTCCCAGGTTGGCCGCGATCACCGAGCCGTCCATGATGTACAGGTTGTGCTGACCAAAGACACGCTGCTGCGCGTCACACACGCCGGCGTCGGGGTGGGCCGCCATCACGGCGCCACCCAGGCAATGCGCGGTCATGGGGATGTGAAACAACACTTCGGGCAGAGACGCCATCGGCACCCCGCCGGTGGCGGCAGCGGCGCGCCGCGCAAAGGCCTGCGCCACCGCGATGGTGTGGGGCAGCGGCGCGCCATGGCTGCGCAGCCGGGGGACAAAGGGCCACCACCAGGGGCGCTCCCAACGCAGGGTCAAGGTGCCGTCCAGGGTCTGCATGCACAGCAAAATCATCGATTCGCGGGCCCAGCGGCCGGGCCACAGCAGCCGCGCCGTGGCCTGTGGGTGGCGCACAAGCTGCTGCACCAGCGTCGCCAGCCAACCCAAACGGGTGTTGTCGCGCCCCATCACGGTGGACAACAGCGCCATGGCGTCTGAACCCGCAGGGTAGCGTGTGGCCTCCACGGTCGTGTAGGCGTCGAGCCGGATCTTGGAGCCGATGGCCACACCGCGCGAGAGGTCTTCGGCACAGCCCGGCCAACGTATGCCGATCAGCGACTCGGCGTTGGTGCGCACGTGGCGTCCCAAGGCCGGTGAGAGAAACGGGAGATCACCACGGCGGCGCGCCTCCATCAGCAGCGCCTGGGTGCCCAGCGAGCCCGCGGCGCACACCACGGCGCGTGCCCGCACGATCGCGCGCTGCCGGGTGCCGCCGTCACTGCCGACCGTGTGCACGGCATAGCCATACTGCCCCCCGGGGGCGGCGCTTCCGTCGGGGGCGGGCAGGGGCACGATGCGCGTCACACGGGTTTGCGCTCGCAGCTCGGCACCGCGCCGTTGCGCCAGGTACAGGTAGTTGCGGTCCAGCGTATTTTTGGCGCCGACGCGGCAGCCCACCATGCAAGCGCCGCAGCCGGTGCACGAGGTGCGGGCCGGGCCCTCGCCCCCAAAGTAGGGGTCGGGGTAGAGGCGACCACCGGTGTCGTCGGCATCATCGCCGAAAAAGACACCAACGTCGGTCAATTGCCAGCTGTCGGCCACGTCGCAGGCCTCGGCCATGGCACGCAGGCGCTCGTCGGCGGCGGCGGCGCGCCGGTTGCGGGTCACGCCCAGCATGCGCTGGGCGGTGGCGTAGTGGCCTGGCATCACGCGGGCCCAGTCATCCAGCGCGGCCCAGCTGCCTTGGGTCCATACCTCGGCCGGTGGCACCAGCAGCGTGTTGGCGTAGGTGATCGACCCGCCGCCTACCGCATTGCCGTGCAGCACCACCACGTGGCGGAAAAGGCGCAGGCTGAAAAATCCCTGGCAGCCCAGCGCCGGGTGCCACAGCCAGCGGCGCCAATGCCAGTTGGTGGCGGGAAAGTTCTCGGGCCGCCAATGCCGCCCTTGTTCCAGCACCACGACACGGTAGCCTTTTTCGGCCAGACGCAAAGCCGCCACCGCGCCGCCGAAGCCCGAGCCGATGATCGCGTAATCGACCTCATGTGCGTGCATGCCACGCATCGTCGGGCGAGCCCGCTGCGTGCTGCCAGCGGGAAAACCCGCAGACCGATGGCTCAGATGTCGCGGCGCCGACACCCGCGATCCACATCCGTGTTGCTTCGACCGTCTGCGCGCCGTGTGAGGCCGCGCCACTGGCCCCTATCGATCCAGCGCCTGGGCGCTGGCGCTGCCCGGCGTCCCCTGGCCCCGTCCCGGCCACCGCCGGAGCTCTGCCGCTGGCCGCGATTCAGGCGCCAACGGTAGCCTCTTCGGTCATGCCGGCGGCAACGATGCCCAGATGATGTGAGGTATCGCCCCAGCTGAGCTCCAGCTGCGTCAGCGTCTTGAAGCAGTGACCGATGGCGTATTCGTCGGTGACGCCGATGCCGCCGTGCAATTGCACCGCCTGCTGGCCGATGAAACGGGCCGACTGGCCCACCTGCACCTTGGCGCGTGCCACGGCCTGGCGGCGCTCGGCCTCGGGTGCGGTGAGTTTGAGCAGCGCATAGACGGCCATACCGCGCGCCAGCTCCAGCGCCATCTTCATGTCGGCAGCACGGTGCCGCAGTGCCTGGAAGCTGCCGATGGGCACACCAAACTGGTGGCGCGTCTTCAGATAGTCGACGGTCAGGGCCAGCGCCCGCTCCATGACCCCCACCGCCTGTGCGCAGGCCAAGGCAGCGCCGACATCGGCGCCCCACTGCAGGGTGGCAGCACCATCGCCCGGCAAGCGCTGCGCCGGTGTGGCTTCCAGCACCAAGTCGGCGGCTCGGCTGCCGTCTTGCAAGGGATAGGGCGATAGATGCACCCCGGCAGCGCTGCGCTCCACCCAAAACAGCGCCAACCCGTCGGGCGCGCGCGCCGAGACGATCCAAGCGGCGGCCTGATCACCGGCGGGCACCACGTGTTTGCGGCCGCTCAAGCGCCAATGGTCGCCGTCGGCACTGGCTTGGCAGGCCACACGCCCCAGGTCGTGACGGCTGCGCCGCTCCAGCAACGCCGGCACCACCAGTTCGCCCGCCGCCAGCCGCGGCAGCCACACCGCCTGCAGTGCCGAACCTCCGCCGTGCTGCAGCATGGCCGCCGCCACCCAGGCGGCAGCCAGCGGCTCCAGCAGCAGCGCGCTGCCCAGCGTCTCCATGACCACCGGGGCCTCCACCGGGCCCTGGCCCATGCCGCCGTGCGCCTCGGGGACGGTCAGTCCGGTCAAGCCGAGTTCGGTCAAAGCCTGCCAAACGCCCGAGTCAAAGCCACCGGCTGCGATGTGGGCGCGGCGTCGCTCGAAGGTGTAGGCGCGCTCGGCCCAGCGCGCCACCGCATCGCGCAGCTGCAGCTGCTCGTCGGTCAAGTCGAAGTCCATGGTGTGTGCTCCGGTGTCTCGGTCGAATCAGCCCAGCAATGTCTGCGCCACGATGTTGCGCTGGATCTCGTTGCTGCCGCCGTAGATGGTGGTCTTGCGCATGTTGAAGTAGCGCGGCGCCAGCGGGGCAAGCGACGCATCCGCCGCGTCCACCGGCAGGCCGCTCAACGCCGGCTCCAAGTAGGGTAGCGCCATCGGCCCGGCTACGAGCAGCATCAGCTCGGTCAGGCGCTGCTGGATTTCGCTGCCGCGGATTTTGAGCAGCGCGGCGATGTCCAGCGCGGGCTTGCCGCTGCGCTCGGCGGCCAGCACCCGCAGCACCAGCATTTCCAGCGCCACGATATCCACCTCCAGCTGCGCGATGTGGTCGCGCAGACGGGCGTCGTCCCAGACCCCTTCGGCTTGCGCCAGGCGCTTCAGGCGCTTGAGCTCGCGCTTGCTGCGGTTGATGTCGGCGATGTTGGCGCGCTCGTGCGACAGCAGATATTTGGCGATCGTCCAGCCCTGGTTTTCTTCGCCGATGCGGTTGTCCACCGGCACGCGCACGTTGTCGAACCACACCTCATTGACTTCGTACTCACCATCCAGCAGCCGGATGGGGCGCACGGTCACGCCCGGTGACTTCATGTCGATCAGCAAAAAGCTGATGCCGCTTTGCGGCTTGCCTTCGGCGCGTGTGCGCACCAGGCAGAAAATCCAGTCGGCGTGCTGGGCCAGCGTGGTCCAGGTTTTCTGGCCATTGACGACGTAGTGGTCACCCACGCGCTCGGCGCGTGTGCGCAGGCTGGCCAGGTCGGAGCCTGAGCCCGGCTCGCTGTAGCCCTGGCACCACCAGACGTCGCCGCTGGCGATGCCGGGTAGAAAGCGCTGCTGCTGCTCGGGCGTGCCAAAGGCCATGATGACCGGCGCCACCATCACCGGGCCGAAGGGCAATATGGGCGGTGCACCCGCTTCGGCCAGGGCCTCATCGAACAGGTGCTGTTGCACCGGCGACCAGCCCGGGCCGCCGAAGGCGCGCGGCCAGCGGTACGCCAGCCAGCCTTGCCGGCCCAGGGTGCGTGCCCAGCCCTGGATCTCGTCTTTGCTCAGACGCAAGCCAGCGAGCACCTTGGCGGCCAGGGCCGGGTCGAGATGGGCGTCGATCCAGGCCCGTACCTCGTTGCGAAACGCCCGCTCTTCGGGCGTGAACGCCAGCTCCATCGCGTTGTCTCCTCTGCCGTGTGATGACCGACTTTATGCCGCAAACGCCGCACCGTACCTGTCGGACGGGTGACAGCGCGCGGGCCGCGCCCGGCGCCGCCCGCGCAGGCCACTTCTACCGCCTGCCGGGCGCAGCGCTGGGGTGGCTCGGGCTGCGCGCGCCGTTACACTGTCGGCATGGGTGTGAGCACACAGCACGAAGCGCGGCCGCCGCGGCCGCTGCTCATCTTGATCTCCGGCACGGGCTCGAATATGCAGGCCATCGTGCGCGCGGCGCAGGCGCAGCGCTGGCGCGAGCGCCATGGGGCGTTCGTCGCCGCCGTCATCAGCAACCGGCCCGACGCCAAAGGGCTGGCCTGGGCGGAAGGGGAGGGCCTGCCGACCGCGGTGGTGGACCACAAGGCCTACCCCAGCCGGGAGGCGTTCGACGCCGAGCTGGCGCGCACCCTCGATCGCTTCGACCCGCTGGGCAACGCGCTGGTCGTTCTGGCCGGCTTCATGCGCATCCTCACGCCGGATTTCGTGCAGCGCTATGCGGGGCGCATCGTCAATATCCACCCGTCGCTGCTGCCGGCCTTCCCCGGCTTGCATACCCACCGCCGCGCCATCGAGGCCGGTTGTCGCTTTGCCGGCGCCACCGTGCATCTGGTGACGGCCGAGCTGGACCACGGCCCGATCCTGGAGCAGGCGGTGGTGCCGATCCTGCCCGGCGACACTGCCGAGACCTTGGCCGCACGTGTGCTCACGCAAGAACACCTGATCTATCCGCGCGCCATCGAGCGTTGGTTGCGCGGTGCTGGCGCCTGAACGCACCGCTGGCGCCTGAACGCATCGCTGGCGCCTGAAGTCCATTGTCTGGCGTCATCGGTCATCGCCCAGGCGCGCCGCATCCGGCACAGTGGGGGTCTCGTTTGACCCCTTGTCGTTGGAGCCGTTTGCATGTCCGCCACAGGCCGTCTGTTGACTCGCATCGGGGCCGCTGCCGCCCTGACCCTACCCCTGACCCTGCCCCTGGAGGCAGGGGCGGTGACGAGCCCCATTCCGCCAGCCGTCACCCGTTACCTGACGCTGCCCCACGGCCGGATCGCCTATGACGATACCGGCGGATCCGGGCCGCTGGTGCTGGCCATCCCCGGCATGGGCGATTTGCGCCACGAATACCGCACCCTGCGGCCGTTGCTGTGGCGTGCCGGCTACCGGGTGGTGACGATGGACATCCGTGGTCACGGTGAGTCGTCGGTCGCGTGGGACGACTATTCGGCTTACGCCATCGGGCACGATGCGCTGGCCCTGATCGCGCATCTGCAGGCCGGCCCGGCGGTGATCCTGGGCAACTCGTTCGCCGCCGGCTCGGCACTGTGGGCCGCGCACGAGGGGCCGGCGTCGGTCACGGGTGTGGTGCTGCTGGGGCCCGTGGTGCGCGACGGCGAGCCGCCGTGGTGGGCGCGGGCGGCGGTGGCCGTCGGCTTTGCCGGGCCATGGCGTACCGCGTTTTGGTTGGCGTTTTGGGATAGCCTCTTTCCCCTGCGCAAGCCGGATGACCACGCGCAGGCGCACGCCGCCCAGCGGGTCGCCACCCACGGCGTCCTGAGCCCCGGGCACGTCGGTGAGGTCGATGTAGGCCTCGTCGATGCCGCGGTCCTCGATCTGCGGCGCGATCTCGGCCACCGCCGCCTTGAACAGTCGCGAGTAGCGACGGTACTCGTCGAAGTCGGTCGGCAGCAGCACCACCTCGGGCGCGAGCGCCGCGGCCTTCATGAGGCCCATGCCCGAATGCACACCCAGCGCCCGTGCCTCGTACGTGGCGGTCGTGATGACACCCCGTCCCGCGTACTCGACCAGCCGAGCGTAACGGCGGGTGCCGTCGGCCAGCAGCTCGGGCTGATGCCGGTGGCCGCCGCCGATCACCACCGGCTGACCGCGCAGGTCCGGGTAGCGCAGCAGCTCCACCGACGCGTAGAAGGCGTCCATGTCGAGGTGGGCGATGTAGCGGGGCATGGGAACGGGGCGGGAACAGCGGCCGGGACCGTGTCGCCCAGGCGCGGGGCTCAGTGTGTCAGCAGGGTGTCCAGGCGGTCGAGGGGGCTGTGCACACCGCCCCCGCCCACCTTCAGCACATGGGTGTAGATCATGGTGGTGCTCACGTCCGAATGGCCCAGCAGTTCCTGCACGGTGCGGATGTCGTAGCCGGCCTGCAGCAGGTGTGTGGCGAAACTGTGGCGCAGGGTGTGGGGTGTGGCCGCCTTGTGGATACCTGCTGCCTGCAATGCGCGTTTGAAGGCGCGCTGGAACGTCTGGTCGTACAGGTGGTGGCGCCGCACCACGCCGCTGCGCGGGTCCACCGCGTGCTGTGCCTGCGGAAACACCCAGAACCAGGGCCACGAGGCGCCGGCCCGGGGGTACTTCCGGGCGAGCGCATCAGGCATTTCCACCCCGCCGCGGCCGGCCTGCCGGTCGGCCACCCACAGGGCATGGGCCCGGGCCAATTGCTCGCGCAACGGTTGCTCCAGCGTGCGCGGCAGCATCAGCACGCGGTCCTTGCCGCCCTTGCCGTCGCGCACCACGATGGCCCGGTGGGCAAAGTCGAGGTCTTTCACCCGCAGGCGCAAGCCCTCGGTCAACCGCATGCCGGTGCCATAGAGCACCTGGGCCAGCAAACGGTGCTCGCCCTCCATCAACGCCAGCACGGCGGCCACCTCCTGCGCCGAAAACACCACCGGCAGCCGCCGCCGCGGCTGCGGCCGGGCGATGGTGTCCATCCAGGGCAGTTGCACGCCCAGCACCTTCCCGTACAAGAACAGCAGCGCCGACAACGCCTGCCGGTGGGTGCTGACCGACACCCCCCGCTCGCTCGCCAGCCAGGTGAGAAAGGCTTCAACCTCCGGCCCACCCATCTCGGCCGGGTGACGCAGCCGGTGAAACCGGATGAAGGCGCGGCACCAGTACACATAGGCCTCTTCGGTGCGCAGGCTGTAATGCAGGGCGCGGATGCGCTCCCGCAGTTGATCGAGCAGCCGCGTCGATTTCAACGGCGGCAGTGCCTCACCGCGCCGTGGCGGCCTGCCCGCCGCCGGATGGGTTTCATGCATCTTGTTCTCTCCCTTGGGGCCCCCTTTCGGGGGGGGGGTTGCCAACGCCCGCGCGCACAGGTAAAGTGCGTGGTACGAACGTTGCGCCAATTTGCATGAAATTTAGTACTGTACAAACATCCAGTCAATGCCTGGAAACGCAGGCTGGGCGCGGCTTTACGCCCGATCGAGCCGCCGGTGTTAGGGAGACAGCCGTCGGTGTTATGCAGCAGTTTTGCTCCCTATAACACGTTAGACCACCCTGGAAGAATTCAAGACTTTGGAAGGAAGAAGAAGTGATTCGCCTGATCTGTTGCATCCTGCTTGTCGGGGTCGCGCTCCCATCTAGGGCAGAGACACAACTTGTCGTCCCTTCAGATTCGAAGGCGCAGTACTTCATTCTGGAGAAGGGCGGCAACGGAGTTGAAAGAACCATCGTGACAAAGCGAGTCGGTCCAAGCGGAACGGGCTACTCTAAGCGTCTCTACAACTGCAAGGCAGGAACAGTGAAGTATTTGGGTACTGGAGACACCCTGGAGGCAATGCGCAAGTCGAAGCCAGATCCTTCAATGAGCCCAATTGTGCAGGGATCGATTGCCTACTATGTTGGGCAAGAAGCATGTAAATAGGCGTGTGGTCTAACCATTCGTTCAACCGGAAGCAGTGGGGCATGCCGCCGCTTGGGGCTCCATTTCATTTTGCCCCAAGCGGCGTCATACCCCACCGCTCCGGTTAACTCGCACGTTAGGCCGCACAGCACACGCCTTACCTCTGTCCCACCGCCCAAGGGAGAACAATGTCTGACGAACTGGTTTGCACCGCCTGCGGACACGTAGGCTCCAGCAAGACGATCACGAAGGGCCACTTTGCACTTGAGGTAGTACTTTGGCTTTGCTTCCTCGTGCCAGGTTTCATCTACTCTGTTTGGCGGCACACGTCGAGATACGAGGCTTGCCCCGTCTGCGGCAACCAGAATCTATTGCCAAGGACGGCGCCAATGGCGCAGAAGTTCCTGAAGGAAAACATGCCCGAGAAGCTCGTTGTCAGGCAAGAGGCAGTGCGTCCGCCATCCAAAGCAGCTCAATCAGCAGGCCACGCTCTCGGTCGCCTCGTCGGCAAGTTGTTCAAGTAGAAATGCAGCCAATGTCAAGTGCGCTTCCGCGAGTGCGGCCTAACCCCTCGCTCAAGCCGAGCCCCAACGGCGGGCCACGCGGGCCCGGTCGGCGGTACGCGGTACATTTTCGCCAACCGGGCCCGCGCGTCCCACCGTTGGTGCCAGCTTAGCTCGAACGTTAGCCAGACAAGAACGGCCACAGGATGAAGCACCAATACTTCGGTGACATCCACGACTACCGGAAATACGGTCTCTTGCGTGCCCTTCAGTCCACTAGCCCCGGTGGACTGCTGGTCGCTTGGATGTTGACACCGGATGACGGAGGCCAAGACGGCCGGTCCCGCTCGTACCTCCGGCAGCCCGAACGTTGGAGGAGCTACGACCCGGAGCTCTACGACGGGCTTGTGTCTCTCCTCGAGTCGGCGGCCAAGCCAGCGGTATCGCTCATGGAGAGGTCGCGGCTTCTACCCAACACCCGATATTACTCGGCGCTGGTCCCTGACCGACGGGAGGATCGCGCGGCCTGGGGCCGGGATCTGCTCGACGCGGCCCGTGACATCGAGTGGGTGTTCCTCGATCCGGACAACGGGACCGAGGTGCCCTCGAAGCCCATCGGTCGTAGGGGTTCATCCAAGTACGTCGCTTGGCAAGAGGTTCAAGGGCTCTTCAATGCAGGCTGTTCCCTCCTCATCTACCAACACTTTCGCCGCGAACCGCGCGACGCTTTCGCCCGGCGGCTGGTGTCCGAAATGGGTAGGCGTACGCGAGCACCCGTCACTCTCGCGTTCCACACGCCTCACGTCCTATTCCTGCTGGCCGCTCAGGATCGGCACGCGTGGCACTGCGAGCAGCTGGTTTTCAAGGTTTCCGAACGCTGGAAAGGTCAACTCGAACCGGTGGTGCTGGCTAACAAGCCGCTGCAGCCGACCGCCTTCGGCGGCGGCTGAGCGGCAAGACGTTAGGTGCCGAACGAAGGCGTTGTAGACGATGAGACTGACCTCCCTATCTATCACAAACTACCGCGCGCTCAGGGACGTAACGATCCCGCTTTCCCGGTTCGGCTGCCTCATCGGCGAGAACAACTCAGGCAAGTCGTCCTTTTTGCAGGCGTTGTCCCTGTTCTTTTCCGGCACCAAGTTGGCCGCCAGCCATTTCTTCGACGAGTCCAAACCCATCCGCATTGCGGTGACCTTTGAAGGCATCGGTGAGGCGAACCTGGCCCGACTGGCCGACGAGCACCGCACAAGGGTCGCCGGGATCGTCAACAATGGCCGCCTTGTCCTTGTCCGCACCTACGACACCACGGGGAAGAGTTCACTGCTCTACAACACGCTCATGCCTAACGACGCCCGTTTTTCTGCGGAGAACATTTCCGCCCTTGTGAAAGGCGGTCGTCCAGGCCGGGCATTCGTCGAGAAAGTGGTCCGGGCGTTCCCGGAACTGAATGGTGTCGTCGATGAGACCATGAATCAGGATGCCGTGAAGCAGAAGATTCAGGAACTCGCCGACTCATTACCTGACGATCAGAAGACTGCTGCCGATCAACCTCTACCGACGGGCATTGAAAAGAGCATCGAGCCGATGCTGCCCGACCCGATCTACATTCCGGCGGTGAAAGACCTTGCTGACGACATCAAGACAAGTGAGAGCACCCCGTTCGGCAAAATCCTGGCCATCCTTCTGCAAGCCGTCGAGTCCAAGTTGCCGGACGCCCAACGTCTCTTCGAAGAACTCAACGCCAAGCTCAACCGCGTTCAACAGCCCGACGGAACGGTTGTTGATGGTCGCCTTGATGAAGTCAAGCTGATCGAGTCCACTGTCGAGAAGTACGTCCGCGAGAGTTTTGCCGACGTTGCACTCCGCATCACGATCCCGCCCCCGGAATTGAAGACCGTCTTCTCGTCCGCTCGCATCTTCGCCAACGATGGTGTTGACGGCCTGATTGATTCCAAGGGCGACGGGTTGCGTCGCGCAATTGTCTTCTCCATCCTGCGATCCTACGTGGAACTCAAGGCAAAGCTCGCGCCCGTCGCGACGCCGGTCGAAGAACCGGCACAGGTCGCCGAACCGGCGCAGCCGCAAGTGGAACCCGCCCCCGCGTCCTACATGCTGTTGTTTGAGGAACCGGAATTGTTCCTGCATCCCAAGGCCCAGCACATCCTCTTTGATGCCCTGCGGGTCTTCGCCAAGGAACACCATGTTCTCGTCACGACTCACTCCCCGATGTTCTTCGGTCCCGGGGCGACGGAAACGTTTGTCAAACTTCGCAAGGTGTCGGATGCCGCGACAGCGCCCAAGCCATTCACGCTGGTCCAGCCGGTTGACCTGTCCGACATGACCGCCAAGGACCAGTTTCAGATCATCTGTTTCGAGAACAACAACGCGGCATTCTTTGCGGACACCGTGGTTCTGGTGGAAGGCGATAGTGACTACTTCCTTATGCCGCATATCGCCCGGACGCTTGATCCCTTGTGGGACGTGGCGAAAGTGCCGGTTGTATTCGCTCGGATCACGGGTAAGGGCAACATCCGGCGCTATCGAGAGTTCTTCAACAGGTTCGGGGTCCGAGTACCAGTCATCGCCGATCTCGACCTGCTGGTAAATGGTTTCGACCACATCGCCCCCGGCGATGCCGTCAAGACCGTCAGAGACAATCTGCTGGCAAGGGTCGACGAATTGATCGTACCGGATGCGAACGGCCCATCCGCGAAAGAAGCCAAGAACGCCCACGATTCTGGTGAACTGCGGGGCCTATGGCGGAAGGTCAAGGAGTCCCAGGCGAAACTCAAGGATGGCACTTGCACGCAAGCTGAGCATGACGCCGCTGTGGAGGCGTTCTTTGCGTGGCAGCGCAAGCCCGACCGCCTCGCGATCCTCAAGACCAGCACTGACGCACAGATCCGGCAGTTGAAGCACCAGTTGCTCGAGATGCTTCGGGCGATGGACGTGTACGTGCTGGAACGTGGCGCAATCGAGGACTACTACCCCGATAACATCATAGGGGCAGACAAGCCATCACGAGCGCAAGACTTCTGTGCCAAGGTGAATACCCGCGACACGATCCTCGCTTGTTGCGGTGAGCAAACGGTCGAGCGTGAGGGAACTCAGATAACCAGCAAGGAATTCACTCTCATCTTCCAAGGCATCTTTGGATGCGGTTGAAGATGACGACCCTTCGCGATTCGGCACCTAACAACAGCATGCAGCGGACGGCGCTGCGCGCCGCCGCTGATGCTGAGCGTTAGGGGCTCTATGCCGTTTTGTGTGGAAACGCTTCGCGTCATGTCGGCATGGCTGGCGCGAACGGACTGGCCGGCAGGTGCTTGAGCTTGGACATGCGTAGGTAGTCGGCCCTGCAAAATTCATCTCGCGGCGCCGACGAGAAGCGCCGGACGTGCAAGAGTAGCGAGTCGATTCGCGGACGCTGCGAGCGCTGACAGCAGCCAAAGCGAGCGCAAAAAGGCTGGAGCAATGCCCCGCCGGGCGATGGCACGCAGCAGCCAGCGGATGTTGAAGCCGGCTGCGCACAACACCGCATGCAGCGCGTCACCCTCAGCGCCCTTGAGCCAGCAGCGCTTCATGCCGTGATCGTGCTTGGCATGCCCGATGGCCGGCTCGACCGCCTGACGCCGCTTCAGCCAGCGCCGCTGGCTGCGCGTGAGCGAGCGGCTCTTGCCGCGATGGATCAATGTCACCGCGCCAATGTGGGCATCCGCCCCCCGGTAGCCCAGGTCGACGATGGCCGTGTGCGGCTTGACGCCCAGCTCCTGCAGCAAGACGGTGGTCTGCTCCAGTTGCTCGGCCAGCGTGTGGCCGTCGTAGGGGTTGCCCGGCAGGCTGCGCGCACCGACCATCAAGCCCTGTTTGGCCGTGACGGCCACGCTGACCTTCACGCCGAACTCGTAGGGCTGGCGGGCCTTGCCCTTGCCGATGCACTCGACCTGCGGCGCATGCAGCGCGTACAGCTTGTGCTTGTCCTTGGGGCGCTGCGAGCGGATGCGCTCGGCGCGCTCCAGCCATGGCTGCAGGCGATCACGCACGTCTTGCGGCGCTGCCAGCAGGCGGCGTTGCACGTCGCGCAGCACGCGCCCGAGCACGGTGCGCTGGCGCTTGAGCACCCGGCGCAGCCGCTTGAACTGCTTGGCGTGCGCATAGCCGCCGGCACGCCGGCGCAGGCTGCGGCCCTCGCGCTCGAAGGTCTGCTTCAGCCGCAGCCCGGCGCGCTGCGCCAGTTGCACCACCTTGGCCCGCGCCACTTCCAGCAGCCGGCTGTCGGTGGGATAGGCCACCGCCTTCTCCTGCACCGTGGTGTCCACGATCACACGCTGCAGTTCGCTCTTGCGCACCACCTGCATCTGCACGGCCGCCTCGATCGTCTTGGCCAGCAACTCCTGCACGCCGGCCTCGCCCAGCACCCGCCTGAAGCGCCCGATCTGCGTGGCATCGCACGGCAGGCGTGGCTCGTAGTACTCCTGCCCGCTGAAGAACTGCCACACCACGTTCTCGGCCCAGCGCTCGACCACGGCCTCGTCGCTCAGGCCATAGGCATGCTTCAGGTACAGCAGCGACACCATCAAGCGGATCGCCAGGCGCGGGCGGCCTGCCGCGCTCACGCCTGCGCCGACCACCTGCACCGTGGGGCCGAACAGGTCTGCACCTTCGATGCTGCGCCCGCGCCGGTCCTTGCGCGCCAGCAGCGGCGCCACGCTCGCTTCGATCTGCTGCCACGGCATGCGCGTGGCCAGCACCGCCAGCGGGTGGCGCAGGTCGATCATCTGGTCCAGTCGGGCGCGGAAAAAGTCCGGCGTGCTCATCGAAATCCCTCTCCAAACTCCCAGAAATTCGCATCGAGCCGATTCATCTTCGGGAGTTCCAACCCCGCAACATCACCTCACCAACTCAGTGTCCATGCGGCTTCAGGGCGTTTTGCAGGGCTGACGAATTCCACTGCATGTCGGCTGGGGCGGACGCTCGGGTCGGCAAACCGGTGTTCGATGCGCGTCACCGTGCCCTCGGGCTGGATGTCGAACGTGGCCACATCGTGCAGCAGCCGGTTGTAACGCGCCAGCCGCTGCAGGGCTGTGCCCAGATCGGCGCCGTGCGCACCGCATAGTCCAACACCTGGAACATCCCGGGACGGATCGCGGCGGCCACATGCAGACCGAAAGCCGGGTCTGCGCTGCGCTGCGCCGCCTCGTCCCACAGGCGCGTCTCGACCGTCAGCGGTATGCGCGCGTCGGGGTCGTGCAGCCAGGCGGGGTCGAAGCCGGCCGCAGCCATGAGCCCGTCGGCTGCCACACCGCGCGCCGCAGCTGCGGCCACGATCATGGCGCCCATGCGGGCAGACACCGTTGCAGAGGGGGACGCCGCGGTCGCGGCGGAATGCTTCATGATTGAAAATCGACCACGGCGAAAGCAAAGAACCCCATCCGGCAGCGCCAGCCGGCAGGAATCTATCGTTATGACACCTCATCTCCCAGGTCCGACCAGTGCGGCCGTTGTTGCCGCACATGTTCCACCCCGCACCCAGCCATCGCTCTATCCGCCACCGTTTGCGGCCCGCATGGCCGGCCGGGTCAAGCGCGCGCTGGGCGATGTGTTCGGGCTCAGGCGGTTTGGTGTCAACCTCACCGAACTGGCGCCTGGTGCGCTGTCGTCGCTGCGTCACGCGCACAGCCATCAGGACGAGTTCATCTACATTTTGCAAGGCTACCCCGTGCTGCGCACCGACGCTGGCGACACGCCGCTGGCTCCCGGCATGTGCGCCGGTTTTGCCGCGGGGCGTGGCGATGCGCACCAGCTCTTCAACCCGACGGCCGAGACGGTGATCTATCTGGAGGTCGGCGATCGAACCCCGCAGGATACGGTGTACTACCCCGACGATGACCTACGAGCCGTGCACATCGACGGGCGCTGGGTTTTTACCCACAAGGACGGCCGACCCTACTGAGGTCGTGTGCCGATCCCCCGTGACCCCGAAAGCGTTTCATGCCCACCATCACCCATCCCCGTGATTTCACCGCCGAGCGCGCTTGGGGGGCCCTCCAGATCGCCCAGCTCGACGGCGTCACCGTGCGTCTGCACTGGACCGATGCACCCTACCACTGGCACGTCAATGACGGTTCGGAGGTGTTCACCGTGCTCGACGGTCGTGTCGAGATGCGTTGGCGCGAGGCCGGCCAGGAGCGCTGCACGCTGCTCGCGCCGGGCGATATTTTCTTTGCCGAGACGGGCTGTGAGCACGTGGCCCATCCGCAGGGGCCAGCGCGCATCCTGGTGGTGGAGCGAGCCGGGTCGGTATAAGCGCCGAGACGATCGGATCGTCAGGGCCAGCGTCACCGAATCGGGTAGCGGGTCAGCGCACGGCGTACGCTGCCGCGCCCACCACCACCAGCGCCACGATGGCCCAGCCGACGCGGTCGATATGCCGCCGCAGTTGTGCCTCCATCCGCGCGCCGCCCCAGCGCAACAGGGCCGCCACCAGGAAGAAGCGCGCCCCACGTCCGACCAGCGAGGCCAGCGTGAACGGTAGCACCGCCATCGACAGCGCGCCGGCCGCGATGGTGAATACCTTGTAGGGTATGGGCGAGAAGCCGGCCACGAACACCGCCCACACGCCCCACTGGCCGAACCAGGCCACCGCCTGTTGGTACGCGGCCGCGTAGCGACTGGCCAGCAGCCATGGCTCGATGGCGGTGAAGGCAAGCGCCCCGATGCCGTAGCCGATCAGGCCGCCCAGCACCGAGGTCCACGTCGTCAGCCAAGCCAGCCGCCAGGCTGCCTGCGGCTGCGCCAGCACCATCGGCGCCAGCATGACGTCGGGCGGCACCGGAAAAAACGACGACTCGGCGACGCTGATCGCGGCCAGGTAGCGCGGCGCGTGCCGGTGCCGTGCCCAGCCCAGCGCGCGGTCGTATAGCTGCCGAAACATTGATGCCATAAAACGCTCACCAACAAGAGGCCATTCCTGCGCGCCTTCACGCGTGGCCGTGAAAAACCAGCCCCGCGTGCTCGCGCATCGCGTGGAAGCGGATCTTGGGCCAGTTGCTCTCCACCGCCCGCAGCGTGGCAGCGTGATCGAGCAAGATGGCCGGCGCCTCCACCGCATCCCAGGCCATGCGGTGGACGTTGGCGTCGATGAAGCGCTTGAGTTCCGCCTCGCCGCCGTTTTCCGGCGGGCAGGTCACCCAGCGCACCACGTGGTAGGGGCTGGCGCCGATACGCGCCTTGACGCCGTACTCCGTCTCCAGCCGGTGCTGCACCACCTCGAACTGCAGCTGCCCCACCGCGCCCAGCAGCAGTACCGACCCCACCATAGGGCGAAAGACCTGGATCGCGCCCTCTTCACCGAGTTGCTGCAACCCGGCTTTGAGCTGCTTGGTGCGCAGCGGATCGGCCACCTCCACGCTGCGAATGATCTCGGGCGCGAAAAACGGCAGCCCCGTGAACTGCAGCGCCTCGCCCTCGGTGAGCGTGTCGCCCAACTGCAGCAAGCCATGGTTGGGAATGCCGATGATGTCGCCTGCGTAGGCCTCCTCCAGCAGTTCGCGCCGTTGCGACAGGAACGACACCACGGTGTTGGGCTTGAACTCCTTGCCCGTGCGTGTGATACGCAGCTTCATGCCGCGCTCGAAGCGCCCGCTGGCTACGCGCACGAAGGCCACGCGGTCGCGGTGCGCCGGGTCCATATTGGCCTGGATCTTGAACACCACACCACTGAACTTGGGCTCGGTCGGCGCCACCTCACGCTGCAGAGCGGGTTTGGGGCCGGGCGGGGGTGCCAGGTCCACCAGCGCATCGAGCACCTCTTTGACGCCGAAATTGTTGATCGCCGAGCCGAAGAACATCGGCGTCTGCGTGCCGGCCAAAAATGCCGCATGGTCGAAGGCCGGCGTGGCGCCTTCGACCAGCTCCAGCTCGTCGCGGGCCTGCTGCCACTCCAGGCCATAGCGCTCGGCAATCGCCGGGTTGTCACGGCCAGCCAGCACCTCCTCGTCGCCGCCGCGACGGTCCTCACCCGCCGTGAAGACGCGCATTTGATCGGTGCGCCGGTCCCACACCCCGTGGAAGCGCTTGCCCATGCCCACTGGCCAGGTGAACGGCACCACCGTCATGCCCAGCTCGCGTTCGATCTCATCGAGCAGGTCCAGCGGTGCCTTGACCTCGCGGTCCATCTTGTTGATGAAGGTCAGGATCGGCGTGTTGCGCGCGCGGCAGACCTGCAGCAGCCGCCGCGTCTGCGGCTCGACCCCGTTGCCAGCATCGATCACCATCAGCGCTGCGTCCACCGCGGTGAGCACACGGTAGGTATCTTCGGAAAAATCCTGGTGGCCGGGGGTGTCGAGCAGATTGATCACGCAGTCGCGGTACTCCATCTGCATGACCGAGCTGGCCACCGAAATGCCGCGCTGCTTTTCGATTTCCATCCAGTCGCTGGTGGCATGACGCGCGGCCTTGCGCGCCTTGACGCTGCCGGCAATGTGGATGGCCCCCGAAAACAGCAACAGCTTTTCGGTCAGCGTGGTCTTGCCCGCGTCGGGGTGGGAGATGATGGCGAAGGTGCGGCGCCGCCGCACCTCGGAGGCGATGTCTGGCATGGGCCGCGATTATCCCGCAGCGCTGGGCGACAATCGCGGCCATGTCGCGATCGTCTCGCCCATCGGCACGCCCGCCGGTCTCGGCCTCGCCCCTGGCGCTGGCCGCGCACCTGTTGCAGCAAACGCTGCAGTTTCAGCAGCCGCCCGACGCCTTGCTGGCCCACGCCATGCGCGGGCCGTCGCGGCTGGGCGCACGCCTGCGCACGGCCGTGGCCGACGCGCTCTTTGCCGCGCTGCGTGACTTGCCGCGCTGGCATTGGCTGGCCGCCCACGTGCGCGGGCGGGCGGCGACGCCGCTGGACGTCGCCCAATGGCGCCAACAGCCCGGCTGGTGCGAGGACATCGTCCGGCTCGCCTGGCCGTCGGCGGCGCTGCCTGCGCTGGCCGAGGCTGACGCGCATGCGGCCGCGGACGTGCAGCAGTGGCAGCAGCAGGTGGCGGGCGTCGATCTGGCGTCGGCGCCCGAGTCGGTCCGCCTCGGCCTGCCGCCGTGGCTGCTGCAACGCCTGCACGAGGTGGTGGGGGATGAGCGGGAGGCGCTGGCGGCGGCGTTGCGCCAGAGCGCCCCACTGGACTTGCGCGTCAACGCCTTGTGCGCCAAGCGCGCGGCCGTGCTGGACGAGCTGCGAGCGGCCGGCCTGCCCGCCGAGCCCACCCCGCACGCGCCCTGGGGCATCCGCCTGCCCCTGCGCGCGCCGCTGCAGCGCTTGGATGCGTACGCGCGTGGCGCCGTCGAGGTGCAAGACGAGGGCTCCCAACTGATCGCCGCGCTGGTGGGCGCGCGCCGAGGCGAGACGGTGGTCGATTTTTGCGCGGGCGGCGGCGGCAAAACGTTGGCGATGGGCGCCGACATGCGCGACACCGGGCGGCTCTACGCCTTCGACACCGTGGCCGCGCGCTTGCAAGCGCTGCCCGAGCGCGCCCGCCGCGCGGGCCTGACCCAAGTGCACACGATGACGTTGGCGCACGAGCACGACGAGCGGCTGCTGCGGCTGGCGGGCAAAATCGACCGCGTGCTGGTGGACGCGCCTTGCAGCGGGCTGGGCACCGTGCGTCGCCACCCGGAACTGTTGTGGCGTCACACCCCGGCCGCGGTGAGCGAGTTCGCCGCGCTGCAGCAGCGCATCCTGGCAGCGGCGGCGCGGCTGGTGCGCCCCGGTGGGCGGCTGGTGTACGCCACCTGTAGCCTGTTGCCAGAGGAAAACGAAGCCCTGGCCGAGGCGTTCGAGCGTGCCGCGGCGGGGGACTTCGTGCCGCTCGAGGCTGCGCCGCTGCTCGCGCAAGCGTGTGTCAACGCCCCGGATGGGTTGGTGCAGGGGAGGTATCTGCGCCTGTGGCCGCACCGCCACGGGACGGACGGTTTTTTTGCTGCGGTCTGGCAGCGGCGCTGAGCGGTGCGTTGTCGGCCGCGCATGGGGCGCAGTTTGGTGCGAGTGGCGGGACTCGAACCCGCACGGCTTGCGCCTCAGGATTTTAAGTCCTGTATGTCTACCGATTCCATCACACTCGCCGCAAGAGTAGGTGCGGGCCAGATTCTACCGATGGCCCAGGTCGTACAATGCGCGTTTTGAGTCGGGTCGCGACCATGAGCCAAGACAACCCTCCGTTCGAGATCCACGTCCACGGCGACGTCCCGCTGCGCGACGACGTGGACTACACCCACATCCAGGAGGCGCTGCGCCCGTTGTGGAGCTATGTCGGTGCGCGCTCGCTCGTCGACGCTGCCGCCAGCGCCTACGAGGAAGAGCCCGGCATCCGCTTCGATCCGCAGGCGCACGTCCTGCAGATGTGCTGGACCATCGAGGGCGACGAGGATTTTCGACTCGCCATCGAAGAGGCCTGCATGGGCCTCAACGACATCGCGGCCGCCGGTGCGGCCATCGAGGTGTCGTTCTACGACCTCGAGTTCGACGAAGACGAGGCCCCCGAGGACGCGCAGGCGCGCGACGACTTTGTCATGTGCTTCGTGGGGCCGACGCCCGCGGCCATCATGCAGGTGCAGCGCGACTTGTTGGTGCAAGACGTGGTGCAGCTGATGGAGCGCCACTTCGACGCTTCCGAGCTGGGCGGCGTGGTCGAGGCGATCGACCAGCTGTTTGCCAACCGGTTCGACGCGATGGTCAACTCGCTGCAACTCGGCCGCCCGCCGCGCGGCGCGGGACCGAGCGGCGGCCACGGCGGGCCGCGCAAGCCGCGCCACTTGCACTGAACTGCAGCGGTACCTAGCCGCGACACCCGGCTCGCGACTGGGGTACAGCAGTACCGGGCGCCCTACCGTCAAGCGGCCGTGACCGCAATGCCTTTGAATTCGCCGCGCGCGATGCGCTCGCGCCACTCAGCGGGGCCGGTTTCGTGCACGCTGGTGCCGGTCGCGTCCACCGCCACCGTCACCGGCATGTCGCGCACCTCGAATTCGTAGATGGCCTCCATGCCCAGGTCTTCGAACGCGACCACGCGCGCCGAGCGGATGGCTTTGGCCACCAGGTACGCGGCGCCGCCCACCGCCATCAGGTAGGCCGAGCGGTTGTCTCGAATGGCCTCAATGGCGACCGGGCCGCGTTCGGACTTGCCGATCATCGCGATCAACCCGGTCTTTTCCAGCATCATGCGCGTGAACTTGTCCATGCGCGTGGCGGTCGTGGGGCCAGCGGGGCCGACCACCTCGTCGCGCACCGGGTCCACCGGGCCCACGTAGTAGATGACGCGGTTGGTAAAGTCGACGGGCAGCGGCTCCCCGCGCGCCAGCAAGTCGGCGATGCGCTTGTGCGCCGCGTCGCGGCCGGTCAGCATCTTGCCGTTGAGCAGCAATTTCTGGCCCACTTTCCACGACGCGACTTCTTCCTTGGTCAGGGTGTCGAGGTTGACGCGCGTGGCGCTTTGCGTGTCCGGCGTCCAGGTGACGGCCGGCCAATCCTCCAGCCGCGGCGGCTCCAGCCGCGCCGGGCCGCTCCCATCCAAGTGGAAGTGAACATGGCGCGTCGCGGCGCAGTTGGGGATCATGGCCACCGGCAGCGACGCCGCGTGTGTCGGGTAGTCCAGGATCTTGACGTCCAGCACCGTCGTCAGCCCCCCCAGCCCCTGCGCGCCAATGCCCAGCGCGTTGACCTTTTCGTATAGCTCCAGCCGCAGCTGCTCCACGCGCGTGAGCGCCGCGCCACTGCGCTGCTTGTCGATGAGCGTATGGATGTCCACCGGCGCCATGAGCGCTTCTTTGGCCAGCAGCATGGCTTTCTCTGGCGTGCCGCCGATGCCGATGCCCAAAATGCCCGGCGGGCACCAGCCCGCGCCCATGGTCGGCACGGTCTTGAGCACCCAATCCACGATGGAGTCTGACGGGTTGAGCATCACCATCTTGGACTTGTTTTCCGAGCCGCCGCCTTTGGCAGCGCAGATCACCTCGACGCCGTCACCGGGCACGATCTCGAAGTGCACGACGGCGGGGGTGTTGTCGCGCGTGTTCTTGCGCGCGCCCGCCGGGTCGGCCAGCACCGAGGCGCGCAGCGGGTTGTCCGGGTTCAGATACGCGCGGCGAACGCCTTCGTCGACCATCTGTTGCACGCTCATCGTCGCGTCGGGCCAGGTGACGTTCATACCCACCTTCAAGAACACGACCGCGATGCCCGTGTCCTGGCAAATGGGCCGATGCCCCTCGGCGCTCAGGCGCGAGTTGGTCAGGATTTGCGCGATGGCATCCTTGGCTGCGGGCGACTGCTCGCGCTCGTACGCCTGGCCCAGCGCCCGGATGTAGTCCAGCGGATGATAGTAGCTGATGTACTGAAAGGCGTCGGCGATCGATTGGATCAGGTCTTCCTGGCGAATGGCAGTCATGGGGGACTCCTGGGGGCGGTCGGTGTTTACTGACACCAGTCGTGTCAATGCGCCTCGCCGTCCGTGGTTTGGTGGATGAGCTTTTCGGTCAGGGCGATGGCCAGGGCGCTGAGCAAGAAGACGGCATGGATCACCGTCTGCCACAGCAGCACCTTGTCGGTGTAGTTGGCGGCGTTGATGAAGGTTTTGAGCAAGTGGATCGAGCTGATGCCGATGATGGCGGTGGCCAGCTTGACCTTGAGCACCCCGGCGTTGACGTGGTTGAGCCACTCGGGCTGATCCGGGTGGCCCTCTAGTCGCAGGCGGCTGACGAAGGTTTCGTAGCCGCCGACGATGACCATGATGAGCAGGTTGCTGATCATGACCACGTCGATGAGCGCCAGCACCACCAGCATGATGATGGTCTCGTTGAGACCGTCGAGCTGGGTTTCGGCCACGTAGCCGATGGAGCGCACCAGTTTGTCCAGTGCCTGCTGGTTGCCGAATGCCGCTTCGATCAAGTGCACCAGCTCCACCCAGAAGTGGTAGACGTACACCATTTGCGCCACGATCAAACCGATGTAGAGTGGCAACTGCAGCCAACGGCTCGCGAAGATCAATTTCGGCAAGGGCGGAATCGGCTTGTGGATCTGAGTCATGACACGCTCGGTGACGGATTGGGCGGGCCAATTGTAGTGGCGGGGCACATTCGGCGGGGCCCCACGGCGGTCGGCGTGCCGTGCGTAAGGGCCTCGTCAGAGACCCGCTGCACAGTCTTAGGCTGTCGTTTTTTGCATCCCAACGTCCCTGAGGAGACCCCGACATGGCTGAATCGACCGCCGCCATTGCCTCGATGCTGGTGGAAAACCGCGTCTTCGAACCCAACCCTGAGCTGGTCGCGCAGGCCCGTGTCTCGGGCATGGAGGCGTACCACGCGCTGTGCGCCGAGGCCGAGGCCGACTACGAAGGATTTTGGGCCCGGCGCGCGCGCGAGTTGCTGGTCTGGCACAAACCGTTCACCCAGGTGCTCGATCAGTCCAACAAGCCCTTCTACCGGTGGTTCCAGGACGGCGAGCTCAACGCCTCGGTCAACTGCCTGGACCGCCACATCGGCACCCCCGTCGAAAATAAAACCGCCATCATCTTCGAGGCCGACGATGGCGCGGTCACGCGCATCACGTACAAAGAACTGCTGGCGCGCGTGAGCCAGTTTGCCAACGCGCTCAAGGCCATGGGCGTGCGCAAGGGCGACCGCGTGGTCATCTACATGCCGATGACGATCGAGGGCGTGGTGGCGATGCAGGCCTGTGCGCGCATTGGCGCCACCCATAGCGTGGTGTTCGGCGGTTTTTCGGCCGGCGCGCTCAAAGACCGCATCCAGGACGCGGGCGCGGTCGCCGTGATCACCGCCAACTATCAGATGCGCGGCGGCAAGGAGCTGCCGCTCAAGGCCATCGTGGATGAAGCCATCGCCCTTGGCGGCTGCGAGACCGTGCGCCAGGTGGTGGTGTTTCAGCGCACGCCCACCGCGTGCCACATGGAGCCCGGCCGCGACGTCTGGATGCACGACGCGCTTGCGGGCCAGCCCACCGAATGCCCGGCCGAGATGGTGGGCGCCGAGCATCCGCTGTTCATCCTCTACACCTCCGGCTCCACGGGCAAGCCCAAGGGTGTGCAGCACAGCACCGGCGGCTATTTGCTGTGGGCCAAGCAGACCATGCTGTGGACCTTCGACCTCAAGGACAGCGATGTGTTCTGGTGCACGGCCGACATCGGCTGGATCACCGGCCACACCTACGTCGCCTACGGGCCGCTCGCCGCGGGCGCGACGCAAATCGTGTTCGAAGGTGTGCCCACCTATCCGAACGCCGGGCGCTTCTGGCAGATGATCGAAAAGCACGGCTGCACCATCTTTTACACCGCGCCGACGGCGATCCGCTCGCTCATCAAGGCCAGCGACACCGACGAAAAGGTCCACCCGAAGAACTGGAGTCTGTCGACGCTGCGCATCCTGGGGTCGGTGGGCGAGCCGATCAACCCCGAGGCCTGGATGTGGTACTACCGCCACGTCGGCGGCGAGCGCTGCCCCATCGTCGACACCTTCTGGCAGACCGAAACCGGCGGCCACATGATTACCCCGCTGCCGGGCGCCACGCCGTTGGTGCCCGGATCGTGCACCCTGCCGCTGCCGGGTATCGCCGCGGCAATCGTCGACGAGCAAGGCAACGACATGCCCAACGGACAGGGTGGCATCCTGGTCATCAAAAAGCCCTGGCCGTCGATGATCCGCACCATCTGGGGTGATCCGGAGCGCTTCAAGAAGAGCTACTTCCCCGAGGAGCTCAAGGGCTACTACCTGGCGGGCGACGGAGCGGTGCGCTCCGAAGACCGCGGCTACTTCCGCATCACCGGCCGCATCGACGACGTGCTCAACGTCAGTGGCCACCGCATGGGCACGATGGAGATCGAGTCCGCCCTGGTGGCCAAGACCGACCTGGTGGCGGAAGCCGCCGTCGTCGGTCGACCCGATGACATCACCGGTGAGGCCATCGTCGCTTTCGTCGTGCTCAAGCGCCCGCTGCCGCAGGGGGAGGAAGCCAAAGCCATCGCCAACGAGCTGCGCAACTGGGTGGCCAAGGAGATCGGACCGATCGCCAAGCCGAAGGACATTCGCTTCGGCGAAAACCTGCCCAAGACGCGCTCAGGCAAGATCATGCGGCGCCTGCTGCGCGCCATCGCCAAGGGCGAGGCCATCACGCAAGACGTCTCGACGCTGGAAAATCCGCACATCCTGGAGCAGCTGGCCAAGACCAACTGAGCCACGGCAGCGGCTGCTGCGCCGCGGCGCGGGCCGCGGTGCCTGCGTGGGCCAGGCGGGCGCCAAGAAAAAAGGCTTGCCGTGCGGCAAGCCTTTCATCAGGTGCGCGTGGCCGCCCCGGCGGCGACGCGCACACTGCCGTCACTTCAGGCCCAACACCCAGGTGGCCAGCTTTTTGGCCTCGGCGTCGCTGACCTGAGGGTTGGCCGGCATGGGGATCGCGCCCCACACGCCCGCGCCGCCCTTCTGGATCTTGGTGGCCAGCATGTCGGCGGCCTTGGCGTCGCCGGCGTACTTTTTGGCGATGTCTTTGTATGCCGGGCCCACAAGCTTTTTGTCCACCGCGTGGCAGGCCATGCAGTTTTTGGCCTTGGCCAGGGCCTCGTCGGCCAGGGCGGGGCCAGAGATGGCAGCGGTTGCCGCCAGAATGAGCAGAGCGTGTTTCATGGTTTCAGTCCTCACTGTGGATTGAGGGAATCGGCGTTTCGGTATTTCCATTCTAATGAGGCGGTCCTCGGGCACAATGTTTGGTCACAGTTTGTTGCAAACGATACGACCCGGTACGCGGAGCCTAGGCCGCACCCGGTGGGTTTTCGAAGGGACGCACGATGGCCTTGTTGCTGGTCGGGGTAGTGTTGCTGGCCCTGAAGTGGGCCGAGGTCGGGCCGGTGGCGCAGTGGGGCTGGGGCTGGGTGCTGGCCCCCTTTGGTCTGGCGGCCGTTTGGTGGTGGTGGGCCGACTGGTCCGGCTATACGCAGCGCAAGGCCGTGGAAAAGGAAGAGGCGCGCAAAGCGGCGCGGCTGGCCAAGGCGCGCGACCGGCTCAAGCCCCCCGTGTCGCGCCGTTGAGGACGGCTGCTGGCACAATGCGGCCCAAGCGGCTGTGCCATCGGACGATGGAGCGCCGCGTTATCTTGGCTTGACTGCAAAACCCGAGCGTGACCATGCCCACCTACCGTTCCCGCACCACCACCGCCGGCCGCAACATGGCTGGCGCCCGCGCGCTGTGGCGCGCCACCGGCATGAAGGATGGCGACTTCGACAAACCCATCATCGCCGTGGCCAATTCGTTCACCCAGTTCGTGCCGGGGCACGTGCACCTGAAGGACTTGGGCCAACTCGTGGCTCGCGAGATCGAGGCGGCCGGCGGGGTCGCCAAGGAGTTCAACACGATTGCGGTCGACGACGGTATCGCCATGGGCCACGATGGCATGCTGTACTCGCTGCCCAGCCGTGAGCTCATCGCCGACAGCGTCGAGTACATGGTCAATGCGCACTGCGCGGACGCGCTGGTGTGCATCTCCAACTGCGACAAGATCACGCCCGGCATGCTGATGGCGGCGCTGCGCCTGAACATTCCGGTGGTGTTCGTCTCGGGCGGGCCGATGGAGGCTGGCAAGGTGCGCCTGGCCGTGCCGGGTGAGCAGACGGTGCAGATCAAAAAGCTCGATTTGGTCGATGCCATGGTCATGGCCGCCAACCCCGACGTGGACGATGCCACGGTGGCCGAGGTGGAGCGCTCGGCGTGTCCGACCTGTGGCTCGTGTTCCGGCATGTTCACCGCTAACTCGATGAACTGCCTGACCGAGGCGCTGGGCCTGTCGCTGCCCGGCAATGGCACGGTGCTGGCCACCCACGCCGACCGCGAGCAGCTGTTCCGGCGCGCCGGGCGCCTGATCGTCGAGCTGGCACGGCGCTACTACGAGCAGAATGACGAGCGCGTGCTGCCGCGCAGCATCGCCACTTTGCGTGCCTTCGAAAACGCGATGACGCTCGACATCGCCATGGGCGGCTCGACCAATACCGTGCTGCACCTGCTGGCCGCTGCGCAGGAGGCACAGGTGCCCTTCACCATGGCTGACATCGACCGCCTGTCGCGCCGCGTGCCCACCCTGTGCAAAGTGGCGCCCAACACCAACAAGTACCACATCGAAGATGTGCACCGCGCCGGTGGCATCATGGGCATACTGGGCGAGCTCGACCGCGCTGGCTTGCTGCACACCGACGTTCCCACGGTACACAGCGCCACGCTCAAAGACGCCCTCGACGCCTGGGACGTGATGCGTCAGCCCAGTGAGGCGGTGCAAACCTTCTACCGCGCGGGACCCGCCGGCATTCCGACCCAGACGCCGTTCAGCCAGGACACGCGTTGGCCGTCGCTGGACTTGGACCGCCGCTCGGGCTGCATTCGCAGCGTCGAGCACGCCTATTCCCGCGATGGCGGGCTGGCCGTGCTCTATGGCAACCTGGCGGTCGATGGCTGTATCGTCAAGACGGCGGGCATCGACGAGAGCATGTTCGAGGTCGAGCAGCTGCGCTACACGACCAGCGTACCGACCTCGGTGCTGCGCGTCTTCGAGGGGCCGGCGCGCGTCTTCGAGAGCCAGGATGCGGCGGTCGAAGCGATCTTGGGCGACCAGATCCGCCCGGGGGACGTGGTCGTGATTCGCTACGAGGGGCCGCGCGGCGGGCCGGGCATGCAAGAGATGCTCTACCCGACGTCCTACCTCAAGTCCAAGGGCTTGGGCAAGGTGTGCGCCTTGCTGACCGACGGGCGCTTCTCGGGCGGCACCTCGGGGCTGTCGATTGGGCATGTCTCGCCCGAGGCGGCGGCGGGCGGCACCATCGGCTTGGTGCGCGACGGCGACCGCATTCGCATCGACGTCACCGGGCGCTCGATCGAGCTGCTGGTCAGCGACGAAGAGCTGGCCCGCCGGCGTGCCGAGCAGGACGCCAAGGGCTGGAAGCCCGCGCAGCCGCGCGCCCGCAAGGTGTCGGCCGCACTCAAGGCCTACGCGATGCTGGCCATGTCGGCCGACAAGGGAGCGGTGCGTGACCTCAGCCGGCTGGACTGAGCGGCCGCTGCCGCCGTCATCCGGCGTCGGTGTGGTTCTGGCGCCGACGCGCCTGGTGGGTGCGCTGCAGCGCCTGCACCAGCACGTACACTTGCAGCATGTCCAAATGGGGGTAGTGCTCGCGCAGGGTCAGGATGGCCTGATGCACCATGGGAACCCCCCGAATGCCGCGCTGCGGATCGAGGAAGGGCAGACAACGTTCGTAAGCATCCTCGAAGATGTCGCGCAACGCCGTGTCCCGGCGGCGTTCGCGTGGCGCCTTGTCCGCAATCGTGGTGGGCATGGTGACTCCCGTCAGGTTGGTTGTGGGTCGTTGTGGTTCGGGTCTGCGCGTCATGGTAGCGCGGAACCGCCCCGGTGCCCAAACCCGTTCGCGACAGGAGGCCGGGGATGTTGATGCATCCGGGCTGGGACCCCGTGGCGGTGCGCATTGGCCCGCTGGCCGTGCACTGGTACGGGTTGATGTACCTGGTCGGTTTTGCGCTGTTCGTCTGGTTGGGGCGGCGGCGCCTGCGGCACGAACCCTACCGCAGCCTGGGCTGGCAGCCGCGTGACGTGGAGGACATGCTGTTTTGGGGCGTGCTCGGGGTGATCCTGGGCGGGCGGCTGGGCTACGTGCTGTTCTACAAGCCGCTCGACTATTTGGCCGATCCGCTGCAGATTTTTGCCGTCTGGCAGGGGGGGATGAGCTTTCACGGTGGGCTGCTCGGGGTGCTGATCGCGCTGGCCCTGTGGGCGCGTCGGCACGGGCGGCCGTGGCTGCAAGTCATGGACTTTATCGCGCCGTGCGTGCCGACGGGGCTGGCGGCCGGGCGCATCGGCAACTTCATCAACGGTGAGCTTTGGGGTCGGGTGGCCAGTCCGGACCTGCCGTGGGCGATGGTGTTCCCGGGCGCTGGCCCCTTGCCGCGACACCCCTCGCAGCTGTATCAGGCGGTGCTGGAAGGGGTGTTGTTGTTCGTGCTGCTGTGGCTCTACGCGCGCCAGCCGCGCCGCCTGGGCGAGGTCTCGGCGGCCTTTCTGACGGGCTATGGGCTGCTGCGATTCGCGGCGGAGTATTTTCGTGAACCCGACGCCCACCTGGGCCTGCTGTCGCTGGGCTTGAGCATGGGGCAGTGGCTGAGCCTGCCGATGGTGCTGGCGGGCGTGGCGCTGTGGTTCTGGGCGCGCCGGGCTGCTCGATGACCATGACCATGGCCAATCTGTACGACGCCCTGCGTGCGGCCTTTCCGGCGGACGGGGATGCCTGGGCCATCGAGACCGGCGATGGCCTGGTCTACACCTGGCGCGACCTCGACCGGGGCAGCGCCATGATTGCCAACCTGTTGGCCAGCCTCGATTTGCCGCCCGCGTCTCGTGTGGTGGCGCAGGTCGACAAGTCGGTCGAGGCGCTCATGCTGTACTTGGCGACGCTGCGCGCCGGTCACGTCTACGTGCCGCTCAACACCGCTTACCAGCCGGCAGAAGTCGAATCCTTCATCGCCGATGCCGAACCGGCAGTCGTGGTGTGCGTGCCCGAGCGCTTCGGGTGGGTCAGCAAGCTCGCCTTCCGGGCCGGTGCGCGCGCGGTGTTCACGCTGGGTGCCGATCGCAGTGGCACGCTGCTGGAGCGCGCGGCGCACCAGTCGGACGAACAGGGTCCGGTGGCGGTGGGCGCGCAGGCGCTGGCCTCCATCATCTACACCAGCGGCACCACGGGGCGCAGCAAGGGCGCCATGCTCACGCACGGCAACCTGTTGGCCAATGCTCAGGTGTTGCACGACTATTGGGGCTGGCGTGCGGGTGACGTGCTCATCCACGTGCTGCCCACGTTTCACGTGCATGGGTTGTTCGTGGCGGTGCATGGCGCGCTGCTCAACGGCAGCCCCATGCTGTGGGCGGCCCGGTTCGATGCGCGCACCGTGCTGGGCTGGTTGCCGCGCGCCACGGTCTTCATGGGCGTGCCCACGCTCTACACCCGCTTGTTGGCCGAGCCAGACCTCACGCCCGAGCGCTGCGCGTCCATGCGGCTGTTCATCTCCGGCTCGGCCCCGCTGCTGACCGAGACCTTCCACGCCTGGCAGGCGCGCACCGGCCACACTATCCTGGAGCGATACGGCATGAGCGAGACCCTCATGCTGACTTCCAACCCGTATGGGCCGGATCCGCGCTATGGCGGGCAGGCCGAACGCCGCGCCGGCACGGTGGGTTTTCCGCTGCCCGGGGTGGCGTTGCGCATCGCGGGCGACGACGACCGCCCGTTGCCGGTGGGTGACGTGGGCGGCGTGCAGGTGCGCGGCCCCAGCGTCTTTCAGGGCTACTGGCGCCTGCCCGACAAGACGCGTGCCGAGTTCACCGCCGATGGCTGGTTTCGCACCGGCGACGTCGGCTTCGTCGACGCGCGCGGGTATCTGACGCTGGTTGGGCGCAGCAAGGATTTGATCATCAGCGGCGGCTACAACGTCTACCCGGCCGAGGTCGAGGGCGCCATCAACGAGCTGCCCGGCGTGGCCGAGAGCGCGGTGATCGGCGTGCCGCACCCCGATTTCGGCGAAGTCGGGGTCGCGTTGGTGATTCCCCGCCCCGGCGCCCAGCCCGACCCGGAGGCGATCCTGGCGGCGCTGCGCACGCGGCTGGCCAACTATAAAATCCCCAAGCGCTGCGCGATCGTGGACGAGCTGCCGCGCAACGCGATGGGCAAGGTGCAAAAGAACCTGCTGCGCGAGCGTTGGCGCGACACCTTCACTGCTTGAAGCGCCCCGCGCGCCGTCAGCGCAGCACCAACACGGGCGTGTGGGAGTGCGTCAACACCTGTTGCGTCTCGCTGCCCAGCAGCAGGCGCTTGAGCCCCCGGCGCCCGTGCGAGGCCATCACGATCAGGTCGCATTTGTGGCGCTTGGCCGCAGCGATGATGGCTTCGGCGACCAGGTCCGACTTGACCGTGAGGGGCTTAACCTTGACCTGCCGCGGCTGGGCCCGGGTCTTGACCGCCTGCACCGTCGCGCGCGCTTCGTCTTCCCATTGCTTTTCGATCTGGCGCACCTCGGCCGTGCCCAGCGCCACCCCCCCTTCGAAGTAGGTCTGTGGGTAGCGCGGCACCACGCGCAGCGCCACCAGCTCGGCACCGGTCAGGTCGGCCAGGGCGATGGCGTGATCGACGGCACGGTCCGACAGCTCCGAGCCATCGGTGGCTACCAGAATGCGTTGGTACATGGGTGACTCCTCATCCGTTTTTTGAGACAGCGCCAGCGTAACCGCGCCGCCCGTCACCGATTTGACCCACGTCAAGCGCCGCGCAGAGCGCGCGTGTCCGCGTCTCAGGGGCGCCGCGTGGGCATGACGTGCACCCAATCGGGATCCAGCCGCACGCACAACCGCTGGCCCTGCTTCAGCCCCGTGCGTTGCGCCCCGGCCAGCGTCAGGCGCAGCCGCGTGCCCGGCACCTCGGTCAGCGTCAGGGTCGCCAGCGACAAGTCGCCCAGGTAGCGCAGCTCGGCGACCTGGGCACACAGCACGCTGGGGTTGCCAGGGGCGACCGGCGCATCGAGCAGGTGCAGCCCGTCGGCCTGGATGATCCAACTGACCCGCTGACCCGCGGGGATCCGGCCCTTGTCAGGCACGCGCAGGCGCCGTACGGGGGCGTCGGCGTCGCTGTCGTCGGCCAGCCAGCCCAGCCAGCCCATGCCAGGTTGGTCCTCGCACGGGCCCAGCCACACGCCCTGAAAGCGGTTTTGTACCCCCAGCAGGTCGGCCACGCGGGCGTTGCGCGGGCTGCGGTACAGGCGCGCCGGGCTGCCTTGTTGCAGCACCTCGCCGCCATCCATGACGGCCAGCGTGTCGGCCAGGTGGCGGGCCTCCTGCAAATCGTGGGTGACCAGCACGATGGGGATGTGCAGGTCGGCGCGCACGTCGGCCAGCGTGCGATAGAGGTCTTGCCGCAGCATCTGGTCCACGGCGGAAAACGGCTCGTCCAGCAGCAGCAGCCGCGGCGCGCGCGCCAGCGCGCGCGCCAGCGCGACGCGTTGCTGTTGCCCCCCGGACAGGGCTGCGGGGCGGCGCGCCTGCTGCTCGCGCGTCAGCTGTACCCGGTCCAGCCACTGCCGTGCCTGCGCCAGGCGCTGCGCCCGCGGCAGATGCAACAGCGCCAGCGCCACGTTGTCCAGTGCGCTCAGGTGCGGCATGAGGGCATAGTGCTGAAACATCAAGCCGACGCGGCGCTGCTGCGGCGGCAGGTGGATGCCAGCCTGCGTGTCGGACCACACCTGGCCATCCACGGCCACGTGGCCCTCGCTAGGGCGCAGCAACCCGGCCAGGATGCGCAGCAGCGACGTCTTGCCCGCACCCGAGCGCCCCACCAGGGCCAGCAGCTCGCCGGGCGGGCAGTGCAGCCGGGCGTGCACGCGCATCGGTCGATCTTGCTGTACCTCGACCCACAGGCCTTGCGTTGCTGCCGCCTGCGAGGCAGCAAGGGCATACGCTCCGTGCGCATCGTGAGACACGGACGCTGCGCTCATGACTGGCGCTCCCCGCGGGCGCGCGTCAAGCGCGCAGTGGCCACGAAAGAGGCCGCCACGGCCACCAAGGAGAGCAAAAAGAGCAGTCCCGCCATGCGATTGGCATTCTCCAGGTCGAACGCCTGCACGCGGTCGTAGATCGCAATCGCGATGGTCTTGGTCTCGCCCGGGATGTTGCCGCCCATCATCAACACCACGCCAAACTCACCCAGGGTGTGCACGAACGTCAAGATGCACGCCGAAAGGATACCCGGCCACGCCAGCGGAAGTTCCACCCGCCACAGTGTCGACCACGTCCCCAAACCGCTGACGTGCGCGGCCTCGATCAGCCGCGGATCGATCGACTCGAAGGCGCGCTGTATCGGCTGCACGATGAACGGAATATTGAAAACGATCGAGGCGATGAGCAGCCCTAGAAAATTGAACGTCAGCGCGACACCCCATGTCTCCTGCGCCCAGCGCCCGATAGGCGACGCGCCGCCCAACCCCACCAAGAGGTAGTAGCCCAGCACCGTGGGTGGCAAAACCAGGGGCAGCACCACGGCCGCTTCGATCAGTACCTTGCCCGCAAACTGGCGATACGCCAACCAACGACCCAGCCACAGTCCCACGGGCAGCAGCACGAGCAGAGTAGCCGTCGCCAACTCCAGCGATAGGGTCAACGCCTGCCAATCCATCCTGCCTCCGAACTGGCGTTCAGCGGGGCATTTCGAAACCGTATCGCTTCATGATTGCCTGTGCGGCGGGCGACGCGATGAAATCGTAGAACGCATCCGCTTGCGGCGGCGCCCCGGTGATGACCGCCATGCGTTGCGCCAGCGGCTGATGCCACTGGGCTGGGATCAGGTCGAAAGACCCGGTGCGCGCCACCTGGGGCGCCAACGCCAGCGACAGTGCGATGATGCCGCCCTGAGTGCTGCCAGAAGTGGCAAACTGCGCCGTCTGCGAGATGTTTTCACCCAGCACGAGAAACGGCTGGATCTCAGACCACAGTCCGGCGTGCTGCAGCGCTTCGCGCGCCCGCATTCCGTAGGGCGCATGCTCCGGGTTGGCAATGGCAAATTTTTTGAGCCGGCCATCACGCAGGGCAGCGCCCAAATCCTTGAGGCTGCCATCGGCTTTGAGCGGCGAGCCGTGTGGAACCATGATCCCGATGCGCCCGTAGGCGTAGAGCCGACCGCGGTCGCGCGTTTTGCCCGCATCGGCCAGCTTGAAGACGAACCCCTCATCGGCCGACATGAATACATGAAACGGCGCGCCTTGCAGAATCTGTGAGTAAAAATTGCCCGAAGACCCCAGCACCAACCGCACTTTGTACCCCGTCTGGCGCTCAAAGATCACACCCACCTCCTCGAGCGCGAACTTCAAATCCGACGCCGCGGCCACCGTCAAAGCGGTGGGCGATTGGGCGCGTGCCGCGACGGGAGAGGCTATGGCCAGCGTGGCGGCGGCCCATTGCACGAAGGCGCGGCGGTGGAGGGAAACCGTGGCACCCGAGCATCGGACGACAGACGCGTCGGCGCGAGCGTGGTTCATCCAATATCTCCTGTAGGCGATATCTACAGCTAAGTATAACCATAAAATCGGACGTGCATATGGGGGGCTGCACTGCCATGACATCTCAACTCCTTGCAGCGGCGGACGGTTCGGACCGCCCGCGCTTTCGCATTCAGGTCAAACACGCGATCGCCATCGGACCTGGCAAGGCGCAGCTGCTCGCGCTGATCGACGAGTGCGGCTCGATCGCCCAAGCCGCACGTCGGTTGGACATGAGTTATCAGCGCGCCTGGACGTTGGTCCATGCCATGAACCAGCATTTCGTTGGCCCTTTGGTCGCCAAGCACCGGGGGGGAGGGCAAGCGCGCGGTGCCCAACTGACCCCGCTGGGGAGGGAAGTGCTGCAGCTGTACCGCCAGATCGAGTCCGAAGCGGCGCGGGCGATCACCCCCTATCTGTCCCGCTTGGAGGGCTTGATCCGTACCGACGTGGTACCGCAGACGCGCCAAGCGACGCGAATCGAACGCGGTGGGGGTTAACCCCGATTCGTCATTTGACACTAAGGAACCTCTGCACTACCCCGCCCACTCGTTCGTGGCGACGAGTTGAGGGTCAATATCGTTTCGTAGGACGGGATCGAAGCAGATGCTGAGCCGTCTTTTGGCTCCAGCAAGCCCCTTGATGGGCCCT
>Ga0308017_1000051_pt1 | contig 36735 bp, 42 predicted proteins | sample Neamet280_FD_203145 | JGI IMG/M metagenome (GOLD analysis project Ga0308017, IMG submission 203145) | Marine microbial communities from water near the shore, Antarctic Ocean - #280 | ecosystem: Environmental > Aquatic > Marine > Unclassified | place: Southern Ocean | collected 2014-10-01
CTTGGCGATGAAGCTTGCCGTCGCCAAGGCCGCGAAAGAGGCGGGCAAGCCCAGCGAACCCAAGGCGGTGGAGAAAGCCGCCGCGCTTTCCATCGCGGCGATGACTCTGGTGCGGCTCTATCGTGTGCGCGGGCACATGGCGGCGGACCTTGATCCGCTGGGCCTTGCGAACCGCGAAGGCCCCGCCGACCTCACGCTCGAATGGCATGGCCTTGCGGGCAAGGAAAACGAGGAGGTCTATGTCGGCGGCGTGCTCGGCATGGAGTGGACCACGGTCGGCAAGCTGCACCAACGGCTGCGCGAAGTGTATTGCGGCAAGGTCGGCCTCGAATACATGCACATCGCCGACACCGAGGAACGCCGCTTCCTGCAGGACAAGTTCGAAAGCCCGGGCGAGACGATCCAGTTCACCCCCGAAGGCAAAAAGGCGATCCTCGCCGCGGTGCTGCGCGGGGAAGGCTACGAGGAATTCCTCGCCAAGAAGTATGTCGGCACCAAGCGCTTCGGCCTCGACGGCGGGGAATCGATGATCCCGGCGCTCGAAGCGGTTATCAAGCATGGCGGCAGCGCGGGCGTGCGCGAGATTATCTATGGCATGGCCCACCGCGGGCGTCTCAACGTGCTCGCGAACGTCATGGCCAAGCCCTACCGGGTGATCTTCCACGAATTCTCGGGTGGATCGGCCAACCCCGACGATGTCGGCGGTTCGGGCGATGTGAAGTATCACCTCGGCACCTCGACCGACCGCGAGTTTGACGGCATTTCGGTGCATATGAGCCTCGTGCCCAACCCCTCGCACCTTGAAACGGTGAATCCGGTGGTGCTTGGCAAGACCCGCGCGCAGCAGGCGATCCGCGACGATCTCAAGAAGAAAGACCAGGTCTTGCCCGTGTTGATCCATGGCGATGCCGCCTTTGCGGGGCAAGGCGTGGTGTGGGAGAGCCTCTCGCTTTCGGGCGTCCCCGGCTACGACACCGGCGGCTGCGTGCACTTCATCATCAACAACCAGATCGGCTTTACGACCTCGCCCAAGTTCGCGCGCTCCTCGCCCTATCCGAGCGATGTGGCCAAGGGCGTCATGGCGCCGATCCTTCACGTCAACGGCGATGATCCCGAAGCCGTGACCTTCGCCTGCAAGCTCGCAGTCGAATACCGCCAGACCTTCCACCGCGATGTCGTGATCGACATGTGGTGCTACCGCCGCTTCGGCCACAACGAGGGTGACGAGCCCAAGTTCACCCAGCCCGTCATGTACGACACCATCCGCGCCCACCCCAAGGTCAGCGTGTCCTACGAAGCGCGCCTGATCCGCGAAGGCGTGGTCGAACCCGGCACGCGCGACAGGATCGCGGCGGAGTTCACAGCGCTGCTCGAAGAGGAGTTCGAGGCGGGCAAGAGCTACAAGCCCAACGAAGCCGACTGGTTCGGCGGGCGCTGGACGGGGCTCAACAAGCCCGCCGACCCGGAAACCGCGCGCCGGTCGGTCGAAACCGCGATCGAGCCCAAGACCTTCGATGCCTTGGGCCGGGTGCTGACCGAAGTCCCCGCCGATCTCGAGATCCACAAGACCCTCGACCGCGTGCTTGTCGCCAAGCGCGAAATGTTTGCCACCGGCGACGGCTTCGACTGGGCCACCGCAGAAGCGCTCGCCTTTGGCAGTCTTGTGATGGAGGGCTTCGGGGTGCGCCTGTCGGGGCAGGACTCCGGCCGCGGCACCTTCTCGCAGCGCCATGCGGTGTGGGTCGATCAGAAGTCGGAACGCAAATACGTGCCGCTCAGCACCTTGCCCCACGGCAAATTCGAGGTGCACGATTCCACGCTGTCGGAATATGGCGTGCTTGGCTTCGAGTATGGCTTTGCGATGGCCGATCCCAAGAGCCTCGTGCTGTGGGAAGCCCAGTTTGGCGACTTCGCCAACGGCGCGCAGATCATGATCGATCAGTACATCGCAAGCGGCGAGAGCAAGTGGCTGCGCGCCAACGGCTTGGTGATGCTGCTGCCGCATGGCTATGAAGGACAGGGTCCGGAGCACTCTTCGGCCCGCCTCGAACGCTTCCTCCAGCTGTGTGCCGACGACAACATGTGCGTCTGCAACATCACCACGCCGGCGAACTACTTCCACGTGCTGCGCCGCCAGATGCTGCGGTCTTTCCGCAAGCCGCTTGTCATCATGAGCCCCAAGTCGCTGCTGCGTCACCCGATGGCCAAGAGCGCCAAGTCCGACTTCCTTGGCGACAAGCAGTTCCGCCGGATCATGTCGGACACGACAGAGATTGCCGACGACAAGATCCGCAGGCTGGTGCTGTGTTCGGGCAAGGTCGCCTACGACCTGATCGAGGCACGCGATGCGGCGGGGATCGACGACATCTCAATCGTGCGTATCGAGCAGCTCTTCCCCTTTCCCGGCGATCCGCTGGCAATCCGCTTGCAGCGCATGACGAGCCTCAAGGAGGTCGTGTGGTGCCAGGAAGAGCCGCGCAACAATGGCGCCTGGTTCTTCGTCAACGAGCGGATCGAGGAGTCGCTGGCCAAGGCGGGTCACGCGGGCATGCGCCCGACCTATGCAGGCCGCGATGCCGCTGCTTCTCCGGCAACCGGTCTCGCCAGTCGCCACAAAGCCCAGCAGGAAGCCCTGATCGCTGCCGCGCTGGGGCTGTAACGGCTCGCCACACTTTACACAGACACACAGAAATACGCAGGAACCCATTCCCATGGCTACCGAAATCAAAGTCCCCGTCCTCGGCGAATCCGTCACCGAAGGCACCATCGCCGAATGGTTCAAGCAGCCGGGCGAAGCGGTTGCTGCGGACGAGCCGATCTGCAGCCTCGAAACCGATAAGGTCGCGGTTGATGTCCCCTCGCCGGTGGCAGGGGTGATGTCCGAACACCGCGCGGCGGTTGGCGACAATGTCGAAGTCGGCGCGGTGATCGCCGTGATTGAGGAAGGCGCCACCGCGTCCGCGCCGGCAGCCTCACCGGCCCTGACGGCAACGGCGGCCAAGGCCGAGGCGCCCGCGCCTGCTGTCAGCGAGGAACTGCCAACCCCGGCCGAAACGATGTCGCCTGCGGTGCGCCGTGCGGTGCTCGAATACGGGGTCGATCCCTCGACGATCAAGGGCACCGGCAAGGATGGCCGCCTTACCAAGGAAGACGTGATCGCCGCTGCCGAAGCGCGCAAGGCAGGCGGGGCTGCCCCGGCTCCGGCGGCTACCCCTGCCCCCACCGCGGCCCCTGCGCCCGCGATGGTGACCAGTGCGTCAGGCCGCAACAGCGAGCGCGTCAAGATGACGCGGATGCGCCAGACCATCGCCAAGCGCCTCAAGGCCGCGCAGGACAATGCGGCGATGCTGACGACCTTCAATGATGTCGACATGAGCGCGGTCATGGCTGCGCGCGACAAGTACAAGGATCTCTTCGCCAAGAAGCACGACATCCGCCTCGGCTTCATGGGCTTCTTCGCCAAGGCTGCCTGCCTTGCGCTGAAGGACGTGCCTGCCGTCAACGCCTATATTGATGGCGACGAGATCATCTATCACGACTATGTCGATATCTCGGTGGCGGTCTCGGCCCCCAACGGCCTTGTCGTCCCCGTGATCCGCGATGCCGACAAGAAGGGCTTTGCCCGCATCGAAGCGGACATCGCCGATTTCGGCGCGCGCGCCAAGGCGGGCACCCTGACGATGGAAGACATGCAGGGCGGCACCTTCACCATCAGCAATGGCGGCGTGTTCGGCTCGCTCATGAGCACCCCGATCATCAACCCGCCGCAAAGCGCGGTGCTCGGCCTCCACCGCATCGAGGAACGACCGGTGGTGCGCGATGGCCAGATCGTGATCCGTCCGATGATGTATCTGGCGCTGTCCTATGATCACCGCCTGATCGACGGGCGTGAAGCGGTGACCGCGCTCAAGATCATCAAGGAGGCGATCGAGGATCCCACGCGGATGCTGATTGATCTTTGATCGATAGAACAAATATCCGTTCGGGCTGAGCTTGTCGAAGCCCCGTCCTGCTTCAGGGACTGCGGACACAAGAAAGTGCAGCCCTTCGACAAGCTCAGGGCGAACGGAGTTTTGGAAATGGCTGACCATTCCTACGATTACGACGTTATCTTCATCGGTGCCGGCCCGGGCGGCTATGTCGGCGCGATCCGCGCGGCGCAGCTCGGCCTGAAGACCGCCTGCGTCGAAAGCCGCGAAACCCTCGGCGGCACCTGCCTCAATGTCGGCTGCATCCCCTCGAAGGCGCTGCTGCACGGGTCGGAGAAATTCGCCGAGGCCGCCAACGGCACGCTCGCGCGCTACGGCGTGAAGCTCGGCAAGGTCGAACTCGATCTCGCCGCGCTCCAGGCCGACAAGGCCGATGCGGTCAAGGGCCTGACCGGCGGCATCGAATTCCTGTTCAAGAAGAACAAGGTCGATTGGCTGAAGGGCCACGGCACCTTCAAGGACGCGCACACTGTCACCGTCGCGGGCAAGGATTACACCGCGAAGGAAGTGGTGATCGCCACCGGATCGAGCGTCACCCCCCTGCCCGGCGTGGAGATCGACAACGACAAGGGCATCATCGTTGACAGCACCGGCGCGCTGGCGCTTGACCGGGTGCCCGACCATCTCGTCGTTATCGGCGGCGGCGTGATCGGCCTCGAAATGGGCTCGGTCTGGAAGCGTCTCGGGGCCAAGGTCACCGTGGTCGAATTCCTCGACCAGCTGCTACCCGGCATGGACGGCGATGTGCGCAAGGAAGCCGCCAAGATCTTCAAGAAGCAGGGGCTGGAGCTGAAGCTCGGCACCAAGGTGACCGGCGCCGCAGTCAAGGGCAAGACAGCCACGCTCACCATCGAACCCGCCAAGGGCGGCGCGGCCGAGACGATCGAGGCCGATTGCGTCCTCGTCGCCATCGGTCGGCGGCCCAACACCCAGGGTCTCGGCCTCGAGAACATCGGGCTTGAACTGAACGCACGCGGCCAGATCGAGACCGGGCACGATTTCCGCACCAGCGTCGCTGGGGTGCGCGCGATCGGCGATGTAATTCCGGGTCCGATGCTGGCGCACAAGGCCGAGGACGAAGGCATCGCCGTCGCCGAATACATCGCCACCGGCACCGGCATCGTGAACCACGATGTGATCCCGGGCGTGGTTTACACCATGCCCGAATTCGCCGGCGTGGGCCTCACCGAAGAGCAGGCGCGCGAACAGGCGGCGGCTTCGGGACGCGAGATCAAGGTCGGCAAGTTCGCGATGATGGCCAACAGCCGCGCCAAGACCAACCACGAGCCCGACGGCTTCGTGAAGGTGATCGCCGACGCCAAGACCGACAAGGTACTGGGCGTCTGGGCGATTGCTTCGGTGGCCGGCACGATGATCGCCGAGGCCGCGCTGGCGATGGAATTCGGTGCAACATCCGAAGATATCGCTTATACCTGCCATGCGCACCCGACCCACGCCGAAGCCGTCAAGGAAGCGGCGATGGCGGTGCAGGGCAAGCCGATCCACATGTAAGAGGCACCGCGAATGCAGAGACCGGGGGCAAAGGTGATCGCTTGGCTCGCCCCCGTTCTCGCATTCGTGACCGCTGCTTGCGGTAACGAGCCGGAAAAACCTGCCAGCGCGCCGCCGCGCGCGGATGATCCGATCACCTTCCCCAGTCCCTTGTCGCACATCGAAATTGATGTCGCGGTCGATCTCGCGCAGCTTGAACGCACGCTCGAACGCGAGATCCCGCGTCAGCTCTGGTCGATCGACAAGCCCGACAGCGAGTGCATTTCTTCGAAGAAGATTGATCTCGAACTGTTCCGGGTCAAATCACCCAAGATCAAATGCCATATCATCGGCGAAGTGACGCGCGGACGCCTGAAGCTGACGGGCAAGGGGCGCGATCTGATCGTCACCTTGCCGATCACCGGCGAAGTGGCCGCGCGCGATGTGGCGGGTATCTTCAAGGGGGAAACCGGGACCGCCGCGGCGGATGTGACCTTGCGGCTGCGGCTCGATCTCAAACCCGACTGGACGCTCGCCAGCAACACCGCGATCACCTACGACTGGACGAAGGAGCCGGGCATTGATTTCCTCGGTAAGCGGATCACCTTCACCAGCAAGGCCGATGACAAGCTTGCCGCTGTGCGCAAGGATGTGGGCCGGATCATCACCCGCGAACTGGCCAAGCTTCCGGTGCGCGCCGCTGCGCAGAAAGGCTGGACCGCGGCCCATGCGGTGCTGGAGCTGAACCGGGAAAATCCGTCCGTATGGGGCAGGCTCACCCCGCAGCGCTTTCTCTATGGCGGCTATGGCGTGCGCGGACGCACCCTGACCTTGCGGCTGGGACTGGATGGCACTTTCGAAACCTTTGTGGGCATCAAGCCCGCCGAAACCGTGCCCGCCGCCCTGCCCCCGTTGGCGCCCCGCTCTGCCACCACGCATCCTTCCGTGCTGCACATCCCGGTCGTGGCGGATTATGCCGTGCTCGAACCCGTGCTGGCAAAGGCGCTCGCCAAGCGGGCCGCGCGCCCCTTCGTGATCGAGGATTTCGGATCGGTCACGGCGCAGTTCAGCGACATCGCGGTCTATGGTGCACCCGGTGGGCGCATCGCCGTGGGGGCGCGCTTCAAGGCGCGCTCCGATCTGCCGCTGGTCGAAGCGGCCAGCGGTTTCATCTGGCTCACCGCACAGCCGAAGAACGAACCGAATTCGCGCCAGATCCGCTTTGCTGATATCCGGATCAGCGGTGACACCAATCTCGTCAGCCAGCCCTTGCTGCTCGCGCTTGCCAATGCACCCGAATTCCAGGCGACGATTTCCGATGCGCTGAAACAGAATTTCGAGAATGACTTCGCCAAGCTCACCGCCAAGATTGATCGCGCGGTGGCGCGCCGCACCGATGGCCCGCTCGACTACACGATCACCATCGAGAAGATCGCGACGGGCACCATCACCGCGCATGGACAGGGGCTCTATCTGCCCGTCGAACTGACCGCGCGCGGGCAAGCGCGGCTGGTGCGGGTGAAATAGGACGCGCAGGGGGTTTACCGCCCTGCCCTAGCCGCTAGACCTCTCAGACGAGACGAGAGGACAAGCCGCGATGAGTTACCCGCAATTGACCGACGCGCCCGGTGCGCGCGCAACCGCTGCCGCCATCCGCGCCAAGCACCTCAGCGCTGCCGAAGCGGTCGACGAAGCGATCACGCGCATCGAACAGCGAAATGGCGCGATCAACGCGCTGGCCGTCCCCAATTTCGAAGCGGCGCGCACGCGGGCACGGCTGCTCGACGAAGCCGGACCGCGTGAGGATCAGCCGTTGTTCGGCGTGCCCATGACGATCAAGGAAAGCTTTGACGTGGCTGGCCTGCCGACCACTTTCGGCCATCGCGCGCACAAGGATGATATCGCCCCGCGCGATGCCGCCTTGGTGCAGCGGTTGCAGGCAGCGGGCGCGATCATCATCGGCAAGACCAATGTGCCGCCCGATCTGACCGATTGGCAATCGACCAACCCGGTCTATGGCCGCACCTGCAATCCGCATGATCCGGGCCGCTCGCCGGGGGGATCATCGGGCGGCAGCGCCGCCGCGGTCGCCAGCGGGATGGTGCCATGCGATTTCGGCACGGATATTGGCGGATCGGTGCGCGTTCCGGCGCATTTCTGCGGGGTGTGGGGCCACAAGACGACGTGGGGCCTGATCAGCAAGGCCGGGCATGATAGCCCCGCCCAATCCCGCGCGCCCGGCTTTGTCGCGGCCCATGATGGCGTGCTCAGCATCGCTGGCCCGCTGGCGCGGAATGCTGCTGACCTCGCGGTGCTCACCGAAATCGGCGCGCAGCACCCGCTGATCCGCCGCGCCAAGCCGCTGAAGGCATGCCGGTTGCTGGCGATCACGCACCATCCCGTCAGCCCGCTTGACGCCAGCGTCGCCGAACCGACCGAGGCCGCGCTCGCGGCACTCGCGCAAGCAGGCATCGCGATTGACCGGGCGAGTGACTGCCTCCCCGATCTTGCATGGCAACATGCCGCCTATCTGCGGATGATGAACATCGCGATGGCGCGCGGCGCCCCTGCTCCCAGTGGCAAGCGCGCGTCGGCAACCGACTGGTTCGATCTGCTCGACGCCCAGGCCGAAGCTATCGCCCGCTGGGACGCGCTGTTTGCCCATTATGACTACGTGCTGGCCCCGCCTGCGCCGGTGCTTGCCATGCCGCACCGTGATGATGCGGTGTTTCGCGGCATGCTGACAATCAACGGCGCTGAGGAGCCGGGCGGCAACGCACTGGCTTGGGCCGGGCTTGCGACCTTCCCCAATCTGCCCGCCACCGTGCTGCCGATTGGCGCGGGGAACTATCTCGGCAGCCTGCTTCCCTGCGGGATGCAGGTGATCGGGCCGCAGTGGTCGGATCTTGATTGTATCGCCGCTGCCGAAGCCATCGGGATTATCTTGCACGGCTGAGGGCTTGCGGCCATGGGCGCAAGGATGGACACCGCCCCGATCATGCGCACCCTTGCGCGCTGGCATATCTGGCTTGGCTGGCTCGTCGGCCTGCCCATCGTGGCGTGGCTGGCGAGCGGGCTGTTCATGACCTTGCGCCCGATTGATGAGGTGCGCGGCACTCACCTGCGGATCGAAACGCCGGCAGAACCGCTTGTGCTGGCGGATAGCGCGCTCGCCTCGCCCGAAGCGCAGCTCAGGGAAATGCGGGTGGTAATGCAGCAGGGCCGCGCCGTCGCCATCCTGACGGGGATGGATGGCGCAACCCGCCGCGTCGACTTTGCCAGCGGCACCGCGATCGCGCCGCTTGATGCCGCGAGCGCGCGGGCGCTGGTGGCTGAACGGATCAAAGGTGGCGACACCATCCGGCGGGTCACGCTGTTTCCCGCCGAGCGAACGCCCTTTGATTTCCGCCGCGAGCTTGCGGTGTGGCAGGTCGTTCTCGGCGATGGGACTCATGTCTATGTCGGGCGCGATACGGGCGAAATCGAAGCCGTGCGCACACGCTGGTGGCGATGGTTCGATCTGGCATGGGGCCTGCACATCATGGATCTTTCGGGGCGCGACGATACCAGCCACCCGGTGCTGATCGGCTTTGCCGCGCTGTCGCTTGGCAGCGGGCTGTTCGGCCTCATCCTGATGTTCCGCCGCCGCAAGGCGCGCCCGCGCACCGGGTAACGATCATGAACGCGACGATCGATCCCACCATTCTCACCCCGCTGCTGGATGTGCTCGACCTTGTCGGTATCGCGCTGTTCGCGCTGTCCGGCGCGGTGATCGCCGCCAAGCAACGCCAGACTTTCGTGACGATGGCGTTCTTCGCGCTGGTGACGGGCGTGGGCGGCGGCACCGTGCGCGATCTGCTGATCGATGCGCCGGTGTTCTGGATGCGCGATCCGTGGGTGGCGGCGGTGTGCCTTTCGACCGCCCTGCTCGCATGGTTCACCCCTGTCCGGCTGTGGGATGGCAAGCTGATCGCCTATGCCGATGGTGCGGGCCTTGCCGCCTACGCCGTGCTCGGGAGCGCCAAGGCGCTGGCCTACGGCATCCCGCCAGTGCCCGCGGCCTTGATGGGGGTGATCACCGGGTGTGTCGGCGGGATCATCCGCGATGTGGTGGCAGGCCGCCCCTCGATCATCATGAGCCCGGAACTCTATGTCACCGCCGCCGCGCTCAGTTCGGCGCTGTGCATCGGCGGGATGCTGGCCGCGCGCCATTTCGGGATGCCCGATAGCTGGGCCTGGGGAATTGCCTTTGCCTGTGGCTTTGCCCTGCGCAGCGCCGCTATCCGTTGGGAAATCGGCCTGCCGAGCTACCGCGCCGGGGACTAGGGAATGCCGGGGCCCGGCACCAGCGGGGCCGGCGCTTCGCCATCCACCGGCCCGCCCGGATAGGATGGCGCCACGCGCGGCGTCAGCGGCACAAGCGGTTGTGCCGCACCTGCGGCCTGCGACGGCGACGGGGAGAACATCATGATGCCCCCTTCGGGATCAGGGCGCGCGGGGCCTGCGGCGAGCCGGGCCGCGGCATAGCGGCTGTCATCGAACTGCCCGCTGCTCGCCGTGCCAAAGCCGCCCGCGCCATAATCAATCGTCTCGATCCGTCCGTCATTGCCGATCCGGCAATCAAAGCGCGAGCCATTGAACACGGTTCCGCCGACGCGCCAACCCTGCGCGGTGCGCTGCACGGTTTCCACCTCGTCGACCCGGACATCGCGCGCAACGGCATCAAGGCACAGGTCAACCGCGCCATTCAGCCCGCCTGCATCGCCGCGGCGGCGCTCGCCATTGCGAAACTGCGGATCGCGGCGATCACGTTCCCAATCGCGCGGGGGATCACGTTCGATCACCACCACCTCGCGGTCGCGGCGATTATTGTTCGCCGCCGAAGCAATCGCAGCGATGCCGCCAAGGATTACCACCCCGGCCAGCACATCGCCCGCACTCGGGCCGCGTCGCCAACCCCCGCGCCAGCCACGCCCGCGCCAGCCACGCCGGTGCCAACCGCCATCCCAGCCATGCCACTGGCTGCGATCCGCGCGCGTATCATAAGCGCTCGCGGCAAAGGGGGCGATGATGACGGACTCGCCGAAGGTCAGTTCGCTCGCCGCGGCGGGGACAGGCGCTAGCGCTGCACCGGCAACCAGAACAGCAAGGGGAAGCTTGGGGCGGAATTGCAGAGCCATCTGCGTCCTCTCCTCGGGCACAAGTTCAATCAGACGAAAAGCGCGCCCAGCCACCACAGGGGCCAGACGCGCCTAAGCGGTTCAGGCTTGCAACAACCTGAACCGCTCGTGCGGAGCCCTATCTCAGACCGCGGATCCCGCCGAATTCAACGAACGGCCGCCCGCGCCCATCGGCGAAGCAATTGAACCGGCCGCGATCAAAGTTGCGGCCCGAGAAGCCGGGTGAACCCTGCACTTCGAGAACGCCGCGTACACGGATCCGGCCATCGCGGGTGCGATCAATGTCGCGGATCTCGGTAACCTGGGCAAAGCGCCAACCGCCACGCCGCCGGGCCTCGATTTCCGCATTGCGGGCGCAGCGTTCAACCAGACCGCGATCCCCGCGACCAAAGCCGCGCCGCTCCCAGTTGCGGTCCCAGCCATCCCGCCCACGCCAATTGGCCTCCTGCCAACCGCCGCGTTCGCGATCGCCGTCAAATGCGCCCGCGAGCGCGGCAAGGCCGCCGACAATGGCAACACCGGCGATCACTTCTCCGGCGCTCGGGCCACCCCGGCGATCATCAGCAGCAAGTGCCGGGCTGGCCGAGGTGAGTGCCAGCGCGCCTGCTGCAAGAACAGCGGCAGCGCCTCTGGCAAGGGGGGCAGACGTGTTGAACATGGCTTTCATCCCTGGGCTGACACCGCAGCGGAATTGCCGGGGTGACAGGGATGTTGTGGATGATTCGCGCTGTGGCGATGCTGAATCAGCTTGGCAGCCTTTGTTCATCTTGCGCTATCCCAAGCTGAACACACCGCCCTGCAACAAAAAAGGCCGGAGCATTGCTGCCCCGGCCCTTTGCGTATCCATGAAGGCGCGGATCAGGCGTCTTCGTATTCGCCTTCAGCCTGCACCGGGCCCGAGTCCTGACCCTTGGCCGCTTCATCGCGATCAACCAGTTCGATCACCGCAATCGGGGCGGCGTCCGAAGCGCGGATGCCAGCCTTGATCACGCGGGTGTAGCCACCTTCGCGATCGGCGTAACGCTCGGCCAGAACGTCAAACAGCTTCTTGAGCTGGGTTTCATCGCCGAGACGGCTCATCGCCAGACGGCGATTGGAAAGCCCGCCGCGCTTCGCCAGCGTGATCAGCTTTTCCATGTAGGGGCGCAGTTCCTTGGCCTTGGGGACCGTGGTGGTGATCTGCTCGTGCTTGATCAGCGCCGCAGCCATGTTGCGAAACAGGGCGTTGCGGTGACCGGTCTTGCGGCCCAGCTTACGGCCCGACATTCCATGACGCATATTCTCTACTCCGTTCGTAGGGAGCCCGTGCAAGGTAGCTCCATCCCGGTGGCCATTGCGGGCCGCCACCTTCGCCCTTCTCTTTGGCAAGCCGTCACGGGAGTAAATCCCGTGACGTCATACGCGCTTCGCTCGCTGGCCGGCTTCGCGGCTGCGCGTCACCAAGCGCGTGCTTGGTAACGCCGCCGCTTGGCTTAACCAAGCAGCTCTTGTTCGAGCTTCTTGGCCATTTCCTCGATGTTCTCCGGCGGCCAGCCCGGGATGTCCATCCCGAGACGCAGACCCATGCTCGAGAGCACTTCCTTGATCTCGTTGAGCGACTTGCGGCCGAAGTTCGGCGTGCGCAGCATCTCAGCCTCGGTCTTCTGGACCAGATCGCCGATGTAGATGATGTTGTCGTTCTTGAGGCAGTTGGCCGAACGCACCGACAGTTCCAGCTCGTCGACCTTCTTGAGAAGATAACGGTTGAGCTGGTTGGCGTCGCTTTCTTCCGGTGCCACGGCATGGCCGATCATCGCGCCCTGCGGCTGCGGGATGCCGTCCTCGAAGTGGACGAACAGCGAGAGCTGATCCTGCAGGATGCGCGCGGCATAGGCCACGGCGTCTTCCGGGGTCACAGTGCCATCGGTTTCGACCGTCAGCGAGAGCTTGTCATAATCAAGCTCCTGGCCAACGCGGGCATTCTCGACCTTGTAGCTGACCTGACGGACCGGCGAATAAAGCGAGTCGACCGGGATGAGGCCGATCGGCGCATCAACCGGACGGTTCTGCACCGCAGGCGAGTAGCCCTTGCCGGTATCAGCCGTCAGTTCCATGTTGAAGGTCGCGCCTTCATCGAGGTTGCAGATCACCAGATCCTTGTTCATCACCTCGATGTCGCCGGTGACAGCAATGTCACCTGCCTTGACTTCGCCCGGGCCGGTCGCCGAAAGCTGCAAACGCTTGGGGCCTTCGCCTTCCATCTTGAGCGCGATCTGCTTCACATTCAGAACGATGTCGGTGACATCTTCACGCACGCCGGCGAGCGACGAGAATTCGTGAAGGACGTTCTCGATCTTGATCGAGGTGATCGCCGCGCCTTGCAGGCTGGACAGCAGGACCCGACGCAGCGCGTTGCCGAGCGTGAGGCCGAAGCCGCGCTCAAGCGGCTCGGCCACGAAAGTCGCCTTGCGCTGCCTGTCACCGCCGTCCTTGATTTCGAGGGTGTTGGGTTTCTTGAGTTCCTGCCAGTTCTTCGTGTTGACGGACATGGATTTCCCCTAATTCGCCTTGCGGCGGTTCAAATTGCTGGCGGGCCGGATGCGGGGCTTTCGAAGGAGCGGCGCATCAGACCCTGGACGATACAGCGGCGACCCACCGGGCCGCCGCAATATCGCAAGATCAGACGCGGCGACGCTTCGACGGACGCACGCCATTATGCGGGATCGGCGTCACATCACGGATCGAGGTGATGTTGAAGCCGACCGCAGCGAGACCGCGCAGCGCGCTCTCACGGCCCGAACCCGGGCCCTTCACTTCCACCTCGAGGGTGCGCACACCGTGCTCGGCGGCCTTCTTGCCGGCGTCGTCAGCGGCGACCTGCGCGGCATAGGGAGTCGACTTGCGGCTGCCCTTGAAGCCCATCATCCCGGCGCTCGACCAGCTGATCGCATTGCCCTGCGCATCGGTGATGGTGATCATGGTGTTGTTGAAGCTCGCGTTGATGTGCGCAACGCCGCTGGTAATGTTCTTCTTGTCACGGCGCCGGATACGGCCTGGTTCGCGTGCCATTGTTCAGATTCCTTTAGCTCGAAAGAAGGGAAAAGCAGGTAAGCGCGAGGCTTGCCAGCTTACTTCTTCTTGCCCGCGATGGGCTTCGCCTTGCCCTTGCGGGTGCGGGCATTGGTGTGCGTGCGCTGACCGCGAACGGGCAGACCGTTACGGTGACGCAGGCCGCGATAGGCGCGCAGGTCCATCAGACGCTTGATGTTCATCGCGGTCTGGCGGCGCAGGTCACCTTCGACGGTGTGATCCGCGTCGATCGTTTCGCGGATGCGGAGGATTTCCTCATCCGAGAGATCCTGCACGCGGGCCGTGTGGGCGATGCCCAGCTTATCGGCAATCTGCACCGCAGTGTGACGACCAATCCCATGAATATAGGTGAGCGCGATGATCACGCGCTTGTTGGTGGGGATATTGACCCCGGCAATACGAGCCACTTAATTCTCCATGCTCCACAGGGCGAGGCTTCAGCCGCAAACCCTATCTCAACGCTCCATCATCCGGCGGGGCCTGAACCCGCAGACATCCCGCATCAGCGGGTATGCAAACGGCAAAAGTCCGGTCGGCACACGCGGACGCGTTGCCAGCCGAACTCGGTTCGAACCTGTCGAATGAGGTGCGCGCTTAGGGCGATTCGGCCGCTGCGTCAACCGCATACCGTGAACAAGTGGCAAAGACCTGTTCCGATGGCCTGACCTGCGACCGTGATCAGGCGGAAGTCTTGCCGATCAACGGGGCATGACCGGGCGGCCTATTTGTCAGAAAGATCGCTGAAAGCGGCCTCAACCTTGGGCTTGGCCGGCGGTTCCGACTTGGCAGGAGCAGGCTTGGCAGCGGGTTTTTCTGCGGCTTGTTCGGCAGGGGGCGCGTCCTCATCGGGCTTGGGCGCCTCGCTCGACGCATTCGCGCCCTCGCCCGGCCCCAGCAGATCCGCCAGCGCCTTGGCCTGCAATCCGATCACGCCGTCCACCGCGCGGGCGATCACCGGGATTTCGTAACGCATGTAGCCTGCGACATTATATTCCCAGACAAGCCGCGTGCCGCCCTGCTCCACCTTGGATATGGCGATGGTGAGAATGCCCGTCACCGGCTCGCTCTGCAACGGGCCGAGCGCACCCTGCATCCGCAGCGCGGTTTCAGGATAGGATTGGATCACCCGCATATGCTCGACACTGCCTTCGAGCGTGAAGCGCCCCGGCTCGTCGACTTCGGGGATACGCTCGCAGAAACAGCCACCAGCGCTGGGCTTGAGCGAGAGATTGGCCGCATCGCCCGACCAGGTGTGCTCCTTCTGCCACCAGGTGTCCGGGCTGATCAGCGCAAGCCACGTCGCCTTGGCATCGGCCTCGACAATCACCTCATGGCGCACGATGAACCCGGCACCATGTGTCTTGGTGACTTCAGCCGCCGCCGGTGCCCCGAAGCCACTTGCCACGGCGGCAACAACCGCTGCCAGCTTGCACAATCTTGACCACCGCATCACCCACGCTCCCTTTGCGAACACCAGCACACGGCAGGCTTCAACGCCTAGCTGGCGAGGATGCCGTCAATCGCGTTGGCCACGGCATCAATCGCGCCCATGCCATCAACCCGGCTGACAATCCCGCGCACTTCATAGCCCGGCAGGATCGGCGCCGTCTTGGCGCGATATTCCGCCATACGGGTGCGCACGGTTTCCTCGTTATCATCAGGACGACGCCGGAAATCACTGCTGCCGCAAGCATCGCACTTGCCCGGCTCGGACGGCGGGTTGGCGGTGTCGTGATACAGCGCCCCGCAGTTCCCGCAGGAAAAGCGCCCGGTGATGCGTTCCACCAGCGCGTCTTCGTTGACTTCAAGCTCGATCACGTGATCGAGCGCGCGCCCATTCTTGGCAAGGATCGCATCGAGCGCATCGGCCTGCGCCGCAGTGCGCGGATAGCCATCGAAAATCGCGCCGGTTTCGGGCCCCATGCTGGCGAGTTCATCATCAATCAGCGCGGACACGATCTCGTCTGAGACGAGTTCGCCCCGCTCCATCACGGCCTTGGCCTTGAGCCCGACCGGCGTGCCCGCCTTGACCGCGGCGCGCAGCATGTCGCCGGTGGAAAGCTGACGCATCCCGTGCCGCTCGACGAGGCCGGCGCTCTGCGTTCCCTTGCCAGCACCGGGAGGGCCGAGAAGAATGATGTTCACGTAAGGCTCTCCCCAATCATGCCCGTGGTTCGTACCGCAGGCCTTGCTTCAACAAATGGAGTTTCAACAATGCTGCGCGGCAACGCCCAAGCCCGACGACAGCTTGGATCAGCGCATCCGGCCTTTCAACTTAGCCTTCTTGATCAGGTCAGCATATTGGTGCGCGAGCAAATGTGACTGCACCTGACTGATGGTATCCACAGTCACGTTGACGACGATCAGCAGGCTCGTCCCGCCGAGGAACAGCGGAATGCCGGTCTGGGCAATCATATACTCGGGAATGACGCAGACCAGCGTGAGGTAGATCGCCCCCACCACAGTGATGCGGGTCAGCACATATTCGAGATGCTCGGCAGTGCGCTTGCCCGGACGGATGCCTGGGATGAACCCGCCATTCTTCTTGAGATTGTCCGCCGTCTCTTCCGGGTTGAACACCACCGCGGTGTAGAAGAAGCAGAAGAAGATGATGCCGATCGCATAGAGCGACATGTAGAGCGGCTGGCCGTGCGCGAGATACTGGTTCAGCGTCACGATGAAATTGCCCATCGTGCTGTCCGTATTCACCGAGTTGCCGGCGAATTGCGAAATCGTCAGCGGCAGCAGCAACAGCGAGCTGGCGAAGATCGGCGGGATCACGCCTGCCGTGTTGATCTTGAGCGGCAGGTGCGAACGATCCGCCTGCATCATGCCGCGCTCGGTCGCACGCTTGGGATACTGGATCAGCAAGCGGCGCTGTGCCCGCTCCATGTAGGAGATCAGCAGGATCAGCGCCACCACCATCGCGATGAACCCGATGATGATCACCGGCTGGATCGAGCCCGTGCGGCCGCCTTCGAAAAGGTTTGACACGAAGGTTGGGAACTGGGCCACGATCCCCGCCATGATGATCAGCGAGATGCCGTTGCCGATCCCTCTGCTGGTCATCTGCTCACCGAGCCACAGGAGGAACATCGTTCCGCCGACAAGGTTGATCACCGAGACGATGCGGAACATGTAGCCGGGATCAACCACGGCTTGCAGCCCGCTTTGCGCGCCAAAGCTTTCAAGGCCGACTGCCAGGAAATAGCCCTGGATCGCGCACAGGAACACCGTGCCATAGCGGGTATATTGGTTGAGCTTCTGGCGCCCACTGGCGCCTTCCTTTTTGAGCGCCGCCAGCGCCGGATGCAGCGCCGAGGCCATCTGCACCACGATCGAGGCGGTGATGTAGGGCATCACGCCGAGCGCGATAAGGCTCATGCGCTCAAGGCTGCCGCCCGAGAAGGTGTTGAAGATATCGAGAATGCCGCCGCGGGTCTGATCATACAGCTCGCTTAGGATCAGCGGGTTGACGCCGGGCAGCGGCACGAAGCTGAGAAAGCGGAAGACAATCAGCGCGCCGATGGTGAACCAGATGCGCTGGCGCAGTTCGGTGGCCTTGGCGAAATTACCAAGGTTGAGATTGCTTGCGATATTGTCGGCGCGTGAAGCCATGGTGTCTGATCGATCCTAGCCTGAGGCCTGAAGCCCTAGGCGCAGATGCGCCGGGATTGCAAGCCGACCCTTGCGACCTTCCCACCAACTCCGCCCGGGGACATGAGGAGCGGAAAGCGTCGCGAAGGCTAAATAGGAAGCGCGCAGGGTTTTGTCGAACCCTGCGCGCTCCGATTTTTGCGCTCTTAGTTGGCCTTGGCTGCGCGCGCGGCCTTGTTGGCATCGCGGCGCGCCAGCTTCTTCTCGTGCTCAGGCGTCGCAGGCGGAGCCACGGTCACGGTGCCGCCAGCGGCCTCAACCGCAGCGATCGCGCCCTTGGTCGCGCCGGTCACGGCGAACTTGGCCTTGGCGGTGAAGCCGCCTTTGCCGAGCAGACGCACGCCATCCTTGCCGCCCCGCACGAGACCCGCAGCGCGCAGCGCCTCTTCGGTGATCTCGGCCTTGGCATCGAGCTTGCCGGCGTCGATGAACTTCTGGATCATGCCAGTGTTCACCTCAGCATAGTCCTTGCCGAAGGGATTGTTGAAGCCGCGATTCGGCAGGCGCATGTGCAGCGGCATCTGACCGCCTTCAAAGCCCTTGATCGCGACGCCCGAACGGGCCTTCTGGCCCTTCTGACCGCGTGCCGAGGTCTTGCCCTTGCCCGAACCGATACCACGGCCCACGCGCATGCGGCCCTTACGGGCACCGGCATTGTCACGGATGTCATTCAGTTTCATTGTGTGCACTCGCTGGAATGAGCCCCGGCACAAGCCGGGGCGTGAGGTTAGCTCTGCCGCAGGATGGACGCGCTGACCGTCCTGGATCCCGGCCTTCACCGGGATGACGGGGGAGCACGTGTTCCTCCCCGCCACACTATCTTAGTCCACGACCTGCACCAGATGCGGGATCTTGGCGATCGCGCCGCGCACTTCAGGGGTATCCTGACGCTCGACGATCTTGTGCATCTTGTTCAGCCCCAGACCGATGAGGATCTGACGCTGGCTGGCGGGACGACGGATCGGCGAACCGATCTGCTTGATCTTGATGGTAGCCATCTGGGATTACTCCGCAATCGCCGCAGCGTCGGCTTCCGCCTCGGCTGCGCTGGCCCCGCCCCGACCGAGGAGGTCGGCAACCTTCTTGCCGCGACGCTGAGCAACCGACTTCGGCGAAGTCTGGCTCGACAGCGCGTCGAAGGTGGCGCGGATCATGTTGTAGGGGTTCGAGGTGCCGACCGACTTGGTCACCACATCGGCAACGCCGAGGCTTTCGAACACAGCGCGCATCGGACCACCGGCGATGATGCCAGTCCCCGGAGGTGCGGTGCGAACAGTCACCTTGCCCGCGCCGAAACGGCCATTGCCGTCGTGGTGCAGGGTGCGGCCTTCCTTGAGCGGCACGCGGATCATCTTCTTGCGCGCCGAAGCCGTCGCCTTGGTGATCGCTTCGGGCACTTCACGCGCCTTGCCATGACCAAAGCCGACCCGGCCCTGACCATCGCCGACCACGACGAGCGCAGCAAAGCCGAAGCGCTTACCGCCCTTCACCGTCTTGGAGACGCGGTTGATGTGCACCAGCTTTTCGATGATGCCGTCATCTTCTTCTTCGCGCTTGCCACGGTTGCCATCACGGCCCCCGCGACCACGCCCACGGCCTTCACCGCCTTCGCGGTTGCCGCCACGGCCCCGGCCACGACGACCCTGCTGCTCACCGGCTTCTTCGGTGGCTTCCGGGGTATCGATCACGATTTCGGGATTTTCAGTGTTCTCGGTCATGATCAGAACTCCAGCCCGCCTTCGCGGGCGGCATCGGCCAGCGCCTTGACGCGGCCATGGAACAGGAACCCGCCGCGATCAAACACGACAGTGGTCACGCCCGCAGCCTTGGCGGCTTCGGCGATCTGCTTGCCAACAATAGCCGCAGCAGCGACATTGGCGCCGCTGACATCCGAACCCAGGGTCGAGGCTGCGGCCAGCGTACGGCCGGCGGCGTCATCGATGATCTGGGCGTAGATGTGACGCCCGGTGCGGTGCACCGACAGGCGCGGCTTGCCACCGGCACGGGCCCGCAACGCAGTGCGGACGCGGCGGCGACGGCGATCGAAAAGAGAAAGCTTTGCCATCTTACTTCTTCTTCCCTTCCTTGCGGAAGATATACTCGCCGCGATAGGCAATGCCCTTGCCCTTGTACGGCTCAGGCTTGCGCCAACGGCGGATTTCGGCGGCAAACTGGCCAACGGCCTGCTTGTCGATGCCCGAGATCTCGATGGTGGTCTGATCCGGCGTCTTCACTTCGAGGCCTTCCGGCACATCGAGATCGACATCGTGGCTGTAGCCGAGCTGGAGCTTCAGCTTGCGGCCCTGCGCGTTGGCACGATAGCCGACGCCCTTGATGTCGAGGGTCTTGGTGAAGCCCTGGGTCACACCTTCAACAAGGTTCGACACCAGCGTGCGCTGCATGCCCCAGAAGGCCCGCGCCTGCTTGCTGTCATTGGCCGGCTTGACCATGATCTCGCCTTCTTCGACCTTGTAATCGATGAAGTCGGACAGGCCGAGCGTCAGGGCGCCCTTGGGGCCCTTCACGCTGAGAACGCCGTTGTCGATGGTGGCCGTCACCCCGCCGGGGATCGCCACGGGACGTTTACCGATGCGGCTCATCAGAACACCTCCGCCAGCACTTCGCCGCCGACGTTGTTGGCGCGTGCTTCGGCATCCGAGAGCACGCCCTTCGGCGTCGAGACGATGGTGATGCCAAGGCCATTGCGGACAGTCGGAAGTTCCTTGGAACCCGAATAGATCCGGCGGCCCGGCTTGGAGACGCGAGCGACATGCTTGATCGCCGGCTCGCCTTCGAAATACTTCAGTTCGATCCGCAGCGTCGGATGCTTCGCCGAGGTGTCCTCGGAATAGCCACGGATGTAGCCTTCGCGCTGGAGCACTTCGAGAACATTGGCGCGCAGCTTGCTGGCAGGAGTCAGGACAGAGTCCTTCTTCGCCTGCTGGCCGTTGCGGATACGGGTGAGCATATCACCCAAAGGATCGGTCATAGCCATCTGTAAATCCTCACCAGCTCGACTTGGTCAGGCCCGGTACGAGGCCCTTGTTGCCGAGATCGCGCAGTTCGATACGGTTGATACCGAACTTGCGGTAATAGCCGCGCGGGCGGCCGGTGGTGGCGCAGCGGTTGCGCACCCGGGTCGGGTTCGCGTTGCGCGGAAGCTCCGCCATCTTGAGACGCGCGACAAGGCGCTCGGTCTCGTCAAGCGAGGTGTCGTTGGCAATCGCCTTCAGCTTCTCGTACTTCGCAGCGTACTGCTTGACGAGCTTCTTGCGACGCTCATTCTTGTTGATCGAACTCAGTTTCGCCATGGACTTAAGCTCTCTTCTTTCCTGTCTCTAGCGGGAAGCGGCTCACGCCGCCTCCTTCTGTTCTGGTGCCTGTGCGCTCGGGGCTTCACCCTGGAACGGGAAGCCGAACAAACGCAGCAATTCGCGCGCTTCTTCGTCGGTCTTGGCGGTGGTGGTCACGATGATGTCCATCCCCCGCACCTTCTCGATCTTGTCGTAGCTGATTTCCGGGAACACGATCTGTTCCTTCAGACCCATGGCGTAGTTGCCACGGCCATCAAAGGACTTCGCATTCAGCCCGCGGAAGTCGCGGATACGCGGCATCGCCACGGTGACAAGACGATCGAGGAATTCGTACATGCGCTCACGACGCAAGGTCACCTTGCAACCGATCGGCATGCCTTCGCGCAGCTTGAACTGTGCGATCGACTTCTTGGCCTTGGTGATGACCGGCTTCTGGCCGGCAATCAGCGCCATTTCCTCGGCAGCGGTCTGGACCTTCTTCTTGTCCTGGCTCGCTTCGCCCACGCCCATGTTGAGCGTGATCTTTTCAAGACGCGGCACTTCCAGCGCGTTCTTGTAGCCGAACTTTTCCGTCATCGCCTTGACGATTTCGGTTTCGTACTTCGCCTTGAGGCGCGGTGTGTAAGCGGCCTTAGCCATCGATGGTCTCCCCACTCTTCACGGCCACGCGCACCTTCTTGCCGTTCTTTTCTTCGAAACGGACGCGGGTGGGCTTGCCAGTCTTGGGATCGGCCAGAGCAACCTTCGAGATGTGCATCGGAGCCGGGAAACGGTCGATGCCACCCTGCGGGTTCTGCTGGCTCGGCTTGCGGTGACGGGCGGCGATGTTGATACCCTCAACCACCACCTTGCCATCCTTCGGCATGACCTGCGCGACCACACCGGTGCGGCCCTTGTCCTTGCCCGACAGCACGACGACGTTGTCGCCCTTCTTGATCTTGGCAGCGCTCATCACAGCACCTCCGGCGCAAGCGAGATGATCTTCATGAAGCCGCGGCCACGCAGTTCGCGGACCACCGGGCCAAAGATACGGGTGCCGATCGGCTCCTCGTTCTTGTTCACGAGCACCGCTGCGTTGCTGTCAAAGCGGATCACGCTACCATCGGGACGACGCACGTCCTTCTTGGTGCGCACGATCACGGCGCGGTGCACGTCACCTTTCTTCACCTTGGTGCGCGGCTGGGCTTCCTTCACGGAAACCACGATCACGTCGCCCACGGAAGCAGTCCGACGCTTCGACCCGCCCAGCACCTTGATGCACTGGACGCGCTTGGCGCCGCTGTTGTCCGCGACGTCGAGATTGGATTGCATCTGGATCATTGATCCGTCTTCCTTCTCACTGGCTTACCGGGACTGCCAAATTCGACTGGCGCCCGGCAGTTCCGTTAAACGTCAAACTCAGTTGCCTGCCGCGGCAACATCGAGATCGGCTTCGATAGCCTGGACCCCGCCAGCCACGACCCGATCCTTCACGGTCCAGGTCTTGGTCTTGGAGATCGGACGGGTCTCTTCGATCCGCACCACATCGCCCACGGCATATTCGTTGTTTTCGTCGTGCGCGTGATACTTCTTCGAACGACGGATGATCTTCCCGTAGAGCGGGTGACGCACCTTACGTTCGACCTTCACGGTCACGGTCTTGTCAGTCTTGTCGGAAGTGACAGTCCCGACGAGGATACGCTTCGGCATTGTCTAACTCCCTTACGCCTTGGCGGCGGCAGCAGCCGCACGCTCGGATTGCAGCGTCTTGATCTGAGCGATCGAACGCCGCACCTGCCGGATGCGCGAAGGCGCTTCGAGCTGGTTGGTCGCAGCCTGGAACCGCAGATTGAACTGCTCGCGCTTGAGCTCGACGAGCTCGGCAGCGAGTTGATCATCGGTCTTGGTGCGAAGGTCCGCAATATCGGCCATTATTCGCCTCCCAGGTGGCTGGTGTCACCCAGGCGGGCGACAACTTTGGTCTTGATCGGCAGCTTCATCGCCGCACGCTCAAAGGCTTCGGCGGCCAGCGGGCCGGCAACGCCATCGAGTTCGAACAGGATACGGCCCGGCTTCACGCGGGCTGCCCAATATTCGACCGAACCCTTGCCCTTACCCTGACGGACTTCGGCAGGCTTCTTCGACACCGGCACATCCGGGAACACGCGGATCCACAGACGGCCCTGACGGCGGATGTGGCGGGTGATCGCACGACGGGCGGCTTCGATCTGGCGCGCGGTGATGCGCTCGGGTTCCAGCGCCTTGAGGCCATAGGAGCCGAAGTTCAGCGTGGTGCCACCCTTGGCCTCACCCTTGATCCGGCCCTTGAAAGCCTTGCGAAACTTGGTTTTCTTCGGTTGCAACATGATCTGTTACCTTTAGCGAGCGGGCCGGACGCCGGACGTCTGCGCTTCCATCATCAGGCGATCCTGTGCGGTCGGATCATGAGCGAGGATTTCGCCCTTGAAGATCCAGCACTTGATCCCGATGATGCCATAAGCGGTCAGCGCTTCGGCTTCGGCATAATCGATGTTGGCGCGCAGGGTGTGCAGCGGCACACGGCCTTCACGGTACCATTCGACGCGGGCGATTTCCGCACCACCCAGACGACCACCGCACACGATCTTGATGCCTTCGGCACCCAGACGCAGCGCCGACTGCACGGCGCGCTTCATCGCACGGCGGAACGCCACGCGGCGCACCAGCTGATCGGCGATGCCCTGTGCGACGAGCTTGGCATCGATTTCCGGCTTGCGGATTTCGACGATGTTCAGCTTCACATCGCTCTTGGTCATCGTGGCAAGCTTCGAACGCAGCTTTTCGATGTCCGCGCCCTTCTTGCCGATGATGACACCCGGACGCGCCGCATAGATCGACACGCGGCACAGCTTGGCCGGACGCTCGATCACCACCTTGGAAATTGCTGCCTGCGGCAGGTTTTCCATGATGTACTTGCGGATCGCGAGGTCTTCCTTGAGCAGGCCCGCATAATCACGCCCTTCGGCGTACCAGCGGCTGTCCCAGGTGCGGTTGATCTGCAGGCGCAGACCGATCGGATTGCTCTTCTGGCCCATGACTTACGCCTCTTCTGCTTCACGCACCACGATCCGCAGCCGCGAAAACGGCTTGAGGATGCGGGTCGACTTGCCGCGGCCACGGGTGTGGAACCGCTTCATCGTGATCGACTTGCCCACCGAGGCTTCCGCCACGATCAGCGAGTCCACATCGAGATTGTGGTTGTTTTCCGCATTCGCGATGGCCGAAGCGAGCACCTTGCTCGCATCCTTCGCCATTGCGCGCTTCGAAAAGGCGAGGATATTCAACGCCTCTTCAGCCTTCTTGCCACGGATCAGGGCCGCAACGAGATTGAGCTTCTGCGCCGAACCACGAATGGTGGTGCCGACGGCCAGCGCCTCGTTATCGCCCACGCGGCGGGGTGCCTTTGCCTTGCTCATCAGCGCTTGCCCTTCTTGTCAGCAGCGTGACCCGGGAACGTGCGCGTGGGCGCGAATTCGCCGAGCTTGTGGCCAACCATTTCTTCCGAAACCGAGACCGGGATAAACTTGTGCCCGTTGTAGACGTTGAAGGTGAGCCCAACGAACTGCGGCAGGATGGTCGAACGGCGCGACCAGGTCTTGATCGGCTTGGTGTTGTTCGTGTCCTGTGCGACTTCGGCCTTCTTGAGCAGGCTCAATTCGACAAACGGACCTTTCCAGACGGAACGTGCCATCGTCTCTTACCTCTTCTTCTTCGCGTGACGCGAACGGATGATCATCTTGTCCGTCTGCTTGTTGTGACGGGTGCGTGCGCCCTTGGTCGGCTTGCCCCACGGGGTCACCGGATGGCGACCGCCCGAGGTGCGCCCTTCACCACCACCATGGGGGTGATCGACCGGGTTCTTCGCAACGCCGCGGGTCAGCGGACGCTTGCCCATCCAGCGCGAACGGCCGGCCTTGGCAAAGTTCTGGTTGGCGTTGTCGGGGTTCGACACCGCACCCACCGTGCCCATGCAATCGGCACGCAGGTAACGCTGCTCGCCCGAGTTGAGGCGCACGATCACCAGCGTACGGTCACGACCGACGACCTGCACATAGGTGCCGGCCGAACGGGCGATCTGACCACCCTTGCCCGGCTTCATCTCGACGTTGTGGCAGATCGTGCCGACCGGCATCTGACCGAGCAGCATCGCGTTGCCCGGCTTGGTGTCGGTCTTTTCGCCTGCCACCACCGTGTCACCGACAGCAAGACGCTGGGGCGCGATGATGTAAGCCTGTTCACCGTCCTCATACTTGATGAGCGCGATGAACGCGGTGCGGTTCGGGTCATATTCCAGACGCTCGACCGTAGCCGACATGTCCCACTTGCGACGCTTGAAGTCGATGAAGCGGTACTTCTGCTTGTGACCACCGGCGATGCCACGCGAGGTGACATGGCCCTTGTTGTTGCGGCCACCTGTCTTGCGCTTGCCTTCGGTAAGCGCCTTGACCGGCTTGCCCTTCCACAGGGCCGACTTGTCGACCAGAATCAGACCGCGACGCGCGGGACTGGTCGGCTTGTAGTTCTTGAGTGCCATTGTTCGTGTCCTGTCCCTTGGCCTCAGATACCGCTGGTGATGTCGATCATTTCACCCTCAGCGAGAGTGACGATCGCCTTCTTCACGTCAGAGCGGGTGTAAGCCTTGCCCTTCCAGCGCTTGGTCTTGCCCTTGACGACCAGGGTGTTCACGGCGACGACCTTCTTGTCGTAGATCGCCTCGATCGCTTCCTTGATCTGCGGCTTGGTCGCATCATTTGCGACCTTGAACACCACAGCGTTGTTTTCCGAAGCCAGCGTCGACTTTTCGGTGATGTGCGGAGCGATGATCACGTCGTAGTGACGCGCATCGACGGTTGCCTTCTTAGCCATTGAAGCGCGCCTCCAGCTTTTCGACAGCGGCCTTGGTCAGCACCAGCGTGTCGTGGTTGAGGATGTCGTAGACATTGGCGCCCATGGCCGGGAGCACGTTGATGCCCGGCAGGTTGCCAGCGGCCTTCTTGAAGCCGGCATCAACGCTCTCGCCATCAATCACCAGCACCTTGCCCGAAAGACCGGCCGAAGCGAGGTGGCCCTTGAGCACCTTGGTCTTGGCATCAGCGAGTTCGAGGCTGTCGACCACGACGAGACCGTCCTTGGCCTTGCTCGAAAGCGCCATCTTGAGGCCGAGCGCACGGATCTTCTTGTTGAGCGACTGCTCGAAGTCACGCTTGCGCGCACCGTGAGCCTTACCACCGCCAATGAAGATCGGCGCAGCACGGTCACCGTGACGGGCCGTGCCGCCACCCTTCTGCTTGCCAAACTTCTTGCCGGTGCGGGCGACATCCGAACGCTCACGCGTCGGACGGGCGGTGCCGCGACGGTTTTCGAGCTGCCAGGTCACCACACGGTGCAGGATGTCAGCGCGCGGCTCGATGCCGAACACGTCATCCGACAGTTCGATATCGCCCGACGCCTTCCCGTCGATCTTCTGAACCTTAACTTTCATGGCTCAGCCTTCCTTGTTTTCGTCAGTGGCCGGCGCGTCGGTTTCGACGGCTTCGACCGCGACCACCTCTTCAGCAGCCACTTCGGCCACCGACGGGGTCTCATCAGATTGCGGCACCTTCTTCTCGATCACGGCGCCGGGGAACGGCAGGCCTTCGGGAAGCGGCAGCTTGACGGCATCGCGCACGAGCAGCCAGCCATTCTTCGAACCGGGCACCGAGCCCTTGACGAAGAGCAGGCCGCGCTCGGCATCGGTGCGGACGATTTCGAGGTTCTGCTGGGTGCGCTGACGGTCGCCCATGTGGCCGGCCATCTTCTTGCCCTTGAACACGCGGCCCGGATCCTGGCGGTTACCCGTCGAACCATGCGCACGGTGCGAGATCGACACGCCGTGGGTGGCGCGCATACCGCCGAAGCCCCAGCGCTTCATTGCACCGGCAAAGCCCTTACCCTGCGTGTGGCCGGTGATGTCGACCTTCTGGCCAGCGACGAAGTGATCGGCGCTGATGGTCGCACCAACCGGCACGAGCGCGTCTTCGCTCTCGACCCGGAATTCGGCAACCTGCTTCTTGAGGCCCACATCCGCCTTCGCGAAATGCTCGCGCTGCGGCTTGGCAACATTCTTCTGCTTGGCTTCGCCCGCGCCGAGCTGGACAGCGAAATAGCCATCACGGTCGGCCGTGCGGTGCGAGACCACCTGGCAATCTTCCAGAGCGAGCACGGTCACGGGCACATGCCGTCCGTCCTCCTGGAAGAGGCGGGTCATCCCAACCTTCTTTGCGATCACGCCGGTGCGCATCGTCTTTAACTCCTCAACAGAGGCACCCACGGCCCATCCGCGGGTGCATGGCGAGGCCATGTTGCAAGCAACACAGCCCCAGATCAGCCCGAATTGTCATGCATCGCCCCGTCCGGGCTGGATGCTCACCAGTGGCAGGAGCGCCGTGGGAGCAAGACGGGGGACGCAGCCCGGATGATTTTCATCCGGCGGTATCCACCCTATCGCTTGGTGAGGCCGCAAAAGCCTCTACGATAGAGGCCCCCACGAAACCGCGGGGGCATTTCGGCTGGCTTACGCCAGCTTGATCTCAACATTCACGCCAGCGGCCAGATCGAGCTTCATCAGCGCATCGACGGTCTGGGCGTTGGGCTGCACGATGTCGAGCAGCCGCTTGTAAGTGCGCACCTCGAACTGCTCGCGCGACTTCTTGTCGATGTGCGGGCCGCGGTTCACGGTGAACTTCTCGATACGCGTCGGCAGGGGAATGGGGCCACGAATAAGCGCGCCCGTGCGACGGGCCGTGTCAGCGATCTCGCCAGTTGCCTGGTCAAGCACGCGGTGATCAAACGCCTTGAGGCGAATGCGGATATTCTGAGCTTCCATGTCCTACTACCGATGCGAAAGAGCCAAGGATCCACCGGAAGCCCGGCACATCCCAAACAATAAAGGCCCGACCCCGCACATTTTCCGGTTTCCCGCTGCGGGCGGCCTTCAGGTGATTTCGTTGCAAGCGAGACGAATCTCGTTTGCGGATGCGCGCCTATACGGAGCACACGGGATTCTGGCAAGAGCGTTCTGCAAGGAAATTGCGCGCGCCTGAAACAGGCCGCCCCACAGCACGCTCACCCTAATCTTCAAGCAGGAAAGCCCGGCTCCGTGAGGAACCGGGCTTTCTGATTTCATCGCTGCTCCGTGTGCGGAGCTGGCCGATTACTTGGTGATCTTGGCAACGACGCCCGAACCCACGGTGCGGCCGCCTTCGCGGATCGCGAAGCGCAGACCTTCGTCCATGGCGATCGGTGCGATCAGCTTCACGCCGATCGACACGTTGTCGCCCGGCATCACCATTTCGGTGCCTTCCGGCAGGATCACTTCGCCCGTCACGTCGGTCGTGCGGAAGTAGAACTGCGGACGGTAGTTGGCGAAGAACGGCGTGTGACGGCCACCTTCGTCCTTCGACAGGACGTAGACTTCGGCTTCGAACTCGGTGTGCGGCTTGACCGAACCGGGCTTGCACAGCACCTGGCCGCGCTCGACTTCGTCACGGGCCACGCCGCGGATCAGCGCACCGATGTTGTCGCCGGCTTCACCACGGTCGAGCAGCTTGCGGAACATTTCCACGCCGGTGACGGTGGTCTTGCGGGTGTCCTTGATGCCGACGATTTCGACTTCGTCGCCCACGTTCACAACGCCGGTTTCGACACGGCCGGTCACCACGGTGCCGCGACCCGAGATCGAGAACACGTCTTCGATCGGCATCAGGAAGTCCTTGTCGATCGGACGCTCCGGCTGCGGGATGTACTGGTCAACCGCTTCGATCAGGGCGAGGATCGATTCCTTGCCGATCTTGTCGTCGCGGCCTTCGAGAGCGGCGAGAGCCGAGCCCTTGACGATCGGAATATTGTCACCGTCGAAGTCATACGACGACAGCAGTTCGCGCACTTCGAGTTCGACGAGCTCGAGGATTTCCTCGTCATCGACCTGGTCGACCTTGTTCATGTACACGACCAGCGCCGGCACGCCGACCTGACGGGCGAGCAGGATGTGCTCGCGGGTCTGCGGCATCGGGCCGTCAGCAGCGTTCACCACCAGGATCGCGCCGTCCATCTGGGCGGCACCGGTGATCATGTTCTTCACGTAGTCAGCGTGGCCCGGGCAATCGACGTGCGCATAGTGACGCGCGCCGCTTTCATATTCGACGTGCGCGGTCGAAATGGTGATGCCGCGCTCACGCTCTTCCGGCGCCTTGTCGATGTTGGCGAAGTCCACGGCGCTGCCGCCGAATGTTTCAGCCATCACCTTGGTGATCGCGGCGGTCAGAGTGGTCTTGCCATGGTCAACGTGACCGATGGTGCCGATGTTGCAGTGCGGCTTGTTCCGCTGAAATTTTTCCTTGGCCATTTCTCAATATACCTTCTTGAGTAAGATGATTGCTTCGCGCAGGTGCAAGGCGGGCGCCCGCTGAATCAGGCGCCGCCCCTAGACGGATCGCTCGCCTTAGGCAAGTTTCTCCTTGACCTCGGCTGCGACATTCGCCGGAACCTCGTCATAGTGAGAGAACTGCATGGTGTACTGCGCGCGCCCTTGTGTGAACGAACGCAGTTCATTGACGTAGCCGAACATGTTGGCGAGCGGGACGAACGCCTCCACCGCCTGGGCATTGCCGCGGGTATCGGTGCCCTGGATCTGACCGCGCCGGCTGTTGAGATCGCCGATGACGTCACCCAGATAATCATCCGGAGTCACCACTTCGACCTTCATGATCGGCTCGAGCAGCTTGATCCCCGACTTCTGGGCAACTTCACGCATCGCACCGCGCGCAGCGATTTCGAACGCGATCGCGCTCGAGTCGACGTCGTGGTACGCACCGTCGATCAGACGGACCGAGAAGTCGATGATCGGGAAGCCCACGAGATGGCCGCTTTCAGCCTGCTCACGGAAGCCCTTCTCGATCGCCGGGATATATTCGCGCGGGATGTTCCCGCCCTTGATCTGGTCTTCGAACACGAAGCCCTGACCGCGTTCACCGGGCGTGACCACAACCTTGACGCGGCCGAACTGGCCCGAGCCGCCCGACTGCTTCTTGTGGGTGTAATCAACTTCGACTTCACGGCCGAGGTATTCGCGGTAAGCCACCTGCGGCGCACCGACGTTGGCTTCGACCTTGAACTCGCGGCGCATGCGATCGACGATGATGTCGAGGTGCAATTCGCCCATGCCCTTGATGATCGTCTGGCCCGATTCGTGATCGGTCGAGACGCGGAACGAGGGGTCTTCCTGCGCCAGACGATTGAGCGCGATGCCCATCTTTTCCTGGTCAGCCTTGGTCTTGGGCTCCACCGAAAGCTCGATCACGGGCTCGGGGAATTCCATGCGCTCGAGGATGATCGGCTTGGCCGGATCGCACAGGGTATCACCGGTGGTGGTATCCTTCATGCCTGCCAGCGCGACGATGTCGCCGGCAAAGGCCTCATCAATGTCCTCGCGGTTGTTGGAATGCATCAGCAGCATGCGGCCGATCTTTTCCTTCTTGTCCTTCACCGAGTTCAGGACCTGGCCCTTGGTCAGCTTGCCAGAATAGATGCGGGTGAAGGTGAGCGAGCCCACGAAGGGATCGTTCATGATCTTGAAGGCCAGCGCGGCGAACGGCGCGTCGTCGCTCGACGGACGCTCCTGCTCTTCGTCGCTGTCAGGCAGCACGCCCTTGATCGCCGGAACGTCGAGCGGCGACGGCATGTAATCCACCACCGCGTCGAGCAGCGGCTGGACGCCCTTGTTCTTGAACGCCGAACCGCACACCACCGGCACGAAGGCGCGCGCCATGGTGCCCTTGCGGATGAGACGCTTGAGCGTCGCCGCGTCAGGCTCGTTGCCTTCGAGATAGGCTTCCATGATCTCGTCGTCCTGTTCGACGGCGGTCTCGATCAGCTTCTCGCGATATTCGGCAGCCTTGTCGGCCAGATCATCGGGGATCGGAATGAATTCGTACTTCGCGCCGAGGCTCTCGTCCTTCCAGACGATGCCGCGGTTGTTCACGAGGTCGACCACGCCCTGGAGCTGGCTTTCCGCACCGATCGGCAGATAGAGCACCAGCGGCACCGCGCCGAGGCGATCGATGATCGACTGCACGCAGTAGTAGAAATCGGCGCCGGTACGATCCAACTTATTAATGAAGCACATGCGGGGGACGCCGTACTTGTCAGCCTGACGCCACACAGTTTCCGATTGCGGTTCAACACCTGCCACGCCGTCGAACACGGCGACGGCACCATCGAGCACGCGCAGCGAACGTTCGACTTCAATCGTAAAGTCGACGTGACCGGGGGTGTCGATGATGTTGATGCGGTGCTTTGGCATGTTGGCGCGCAGCGCTTCGGGATCCGACATCGGATCCATCGTCGCATCTTCGGCGGTCCAGAAGGTCGTGGTCGCAGCCGAGGTGATGGTGATCCCCCGCTCCTGCTCCTGCTCCATCCAGTCCATCGTCGCGGCACCATCGTGCACTTCGCCGATCTTGTAGGACTTGCCGGTGTAATAAAGGATACGCTCGGTCGTGGTGGTCTTGCCGGCATCGATGTGCGCCATGATGCCGATATTGCGATAGCGCTCCAGCGGATACTCGCGGGCCATATCTGGTTCCTTAATTGTGTGAGGGCCGCCGGGGTGCGGTCAACGCCTCATATAGGGATGATTGTGACAGCCGAAAGACCAGGCCTTGCGGCTGCCCCCAATCAGCGATTTTACCAACGGTAGTGCGAGAAGGCGCGGTTCGCATCCGCCATGCGGTGCGTATCTTCGCGCTTCTTGACCGCGTTGCCACGGTTGTTGGCGGCATCCATCAGCTCACCCGACAGACGCGCTGCCATGGTGGTTTCCGGACGGCCGCGCGCCGCGTTGATCAGCCAGCGGATGGCGAGGGCCTGGGCACGCTCGGGGCGGACTTCGACCGGCACCTGATAGGTCGCACCACCGACGCGGCGGCTGCGCACTTCGACCTGCGGCTTCACATTGTTGAGCGCATCATGGAACAGCTGGATCGGATCGGCCTTGGCCTTGGCTTCCACGGTCTGGAGCGCACCATAGACGATCTTTTCGGCAACAGCCTTCTTACCATCGAGCATGAGGTTGTTCATGAACTTCGACAGGATCTGATCCCCGTACTGGGGATCGGGGAGGATGACCCGCTTTTCGGGACGACGACGACGTGACATGTTTTCTAACTCCTTCGGAGTGCGGCACCACCTCCGTGGTGCCTTGCGGCTCCGGCCCGCTCCCCCTCCCGGCCACCCAGAGACTACCGCGTTTGGGTAGCCGGGAGCGGGAGCGGTCCTGCGCCGGACCTGCGTTGAACCTTACTTCGGACGCTTGGCGCCGTACTTCGAACGCGACTGCTTGCGGTCCTTCACGCCCTGCGTGTCGAGCACGCCGCGAAGGACGTGGTAACGCACGCCCGGCAAGTCGCGCACACGCCCGCCGCGGATCAGCACGACGCTGTGCTCCTGCAGGTTGTGGCCTTCGCCCGGGATGTAGCTGATGACTTCGCGCTGGTTGGTCAGGCGGACCTTGGCCACCTTGCGCAGCGCCGAGTTCGGCTTCTTCGGGGTCGTCGTGTAGACGCGGGTGCAAACGCCGCGCTTCTGCGGGTTCTGCTCCATCGCAGGGACCTTGCTCTTGGCCTTCTGCGGAACGCGGCCCTTGCGGACCAGCTGGTTGATTGTCGGCATTAAGTTCTCACTTCACCTGTTGGAGTCTGTGCCGGCAAAGTGAAGTGGGTACGAATCGCGCAAGGCGAACAGCGAGAGAGCTCCCTCGCCGCAGCACACAAACGCGAGCCGAAAACGCTCCACCCGCCTGAAAAGACCGGGTTACTTTGACGGCTGCCCCCGGTTGAAGGGACGCACCGCCAATGTTCAGCTCAATCGGGATTTCCCGAAAAGATGCGCGCCCTTAGTTGGAATTGGGCGGGGGGTCAAGGCTCCTGCCGGTAGCAGGGCGCTCGCCTCGTCACGCGCCGGGGAGCCATAACGACGAGCATGGCACCTCACGGCGCGCAGCGCCGCAAGGGCGACTGCCCGCCGCGCCTTATGGCGCGGTAGCCAAGGCGGACGGACGTCCGCCGCCCGGCGCTTGAGGGCGAAAACAAACAGACTCGGGGAGCCGGTGGCCTGTCGTTCGGCGACCCGGCGAAAGCCTGAAACTCAGTATCGAACGGCAGAATTGAGCGGTATGTCTGAGTTTATGAGGTGGCAGCTGCCTAAAGTCGGTCCTCGCACGCGCAGCTCAGATTAGCTTACGCCTCCTTCGCAATAAGGGCGTCAGGGTCAAGAATGGCTCGTCGAATCGAGCGATAATCGTCGTGTGGAACCTCTGTAAATGTCTCATCATCTGCTTGAAGTAGGCCCTCAGGTGCTTTGGTCGTGTTAATCAAATCGACGTAGCATCCGTAATCAATCTTATAAACATCGTATCGCTGGCCAGGTTCATCATGCGACGAGACATTTTTTTTCAAAATATGCAAAAGGCGGGAGTCGAAAAGTTTGTCGACACCGGGATGCCTTGACTTAGACGAAAGCAAAAATGCGCGCGCGCGACGAGCTCCAATCACCTCTGCAATTATGTGTTGCAAAAGATCGGCAAGGGGGGGTCATTACGAATAACCGCTGCCTTATCTTGATTATACCAATCGCGCGCGCCCGCGCGAACATCGCTCATAGCTATTGGCCTTCCATAAGCTTTGGTCACGACCTTCGCGATTAAATTGAGGGCGTCCCGAGGTACGCCTTCAACAGCACGAACGAACTCTTCAAATACAGGCCTCTGCGTAAAAATTGCCGAAATCAGCCTGTTTGGATCAGAAAAACTTACTGAAATGTCTGGCGATGATTGATAGTGTCTAAATATAAGATTTGAGAGAAAGTCTGTCGCCTTTTCTTGACTATTATCAAACACTAAAAAGTCATCAAGATTTAGGTCTGCTGAAACATCTGCACCAAGTTCAAGACCAATGTATTCACCCCTGTCTTTCAATATCGCAAAGTTAGTGCGATGCTCGATTGCAGCAATTTTTACGGTGAGATCATTCAAGGGAAGAACAACTCGCCTAAAAAGATCAGCTAGATAAGGCTGAAGATCAATCGGGACTTCACTCCACTCATCTACAAGAAACCAGACGCGCCTTCCTCCTAATATTGCAACCATATCGGACAATGCGCCGCCAATGTTACCAAATGATAGATGAATTTTCTCCTGGCCAGACCGCTTTAGGGATCGGGTCTTGCCTAGATCGGAGCGTGCCTTTGTTGCTAAATTGGCATTTACGGCTGGCGCGGCAGCTAACCTAACCGTCGCTCCGCCCCCTTTTTCTGTTTGATTTTTTTCCGTTTCCTCTGTTTGTTCCTCAACTTCACCACTGATTTTTACAGTCGAAATAGACGATTGCAGGGCGTCAAGCCGACGAGTGACTTCGTCAGGGTGTGGGTGACCGTCAATCACAGAAAGCGCAATGGAATAAAACTCGGTGAGGATGCCGCTAAGTGCATCGGCCAATAAGGTTGAGGCACGTTCCGCCAATGGCCTTGAAGAGTCAGAATATATTGACCCATTCGAACCTATTGTTCGCATATCTATGAAAACGGGGATCGCGTTTAATTTCTGCTCAACGTGTTCGGCAAGGACCTTCAAGGCGTGAGTCTTTCCTGTCCCTCGCCTGCCGTAAATCACCTGATTATTCGCCGTAGCTAGTAGCGCAAACAGCGGAGCGGAGTCGACGAATGTCGCGACAAGACTCTCTTCGCTCGCTTTCTCCGCCCTCTTTGTGAAACCAATGAGTGTTGCATGGATAGATGCAAGTTCGTTTTCAGCCATGAGGAATGAATGACATCAACGCTCTCGGAAAGCTAGCCTAACCCTCAAACTTTGGCCGGCTAATGTCGGCATCGACATACTCGCGGTCGGTGGCTCCTCTTCAAGAACAGCAGAACCCCGGGTCAAGCCCGGGGAGACGAAAAGAGCGTGACGGCGGGGCTGGCCCTCTCTGCAACTCTACGGACTTTCTTCTTTGCGTCTCTGCGTGATACCTCTTTTCGTACCCCCACCCCCGGCCCCTCCCCACGGGGAGGGGTGGTTCACCTTTCCCCCGTCATTGCGAGCGAAGCGATGCAATCCAGAGTGGCCCGCGTACTGCTCTGGATTGCCGGGTGGCCCTTGGCCAGCTTCGCTTCCACCCCCGGCCCCTCGCAATGACGAGGTGGGTCTGGCGGGAGGCGCCGACATCTCTGCGCCTCCCCTTCCCTCTGCGTCTCTGCGTGAAACCCACTAGCCCCCTGCGCTGCCCTCTTCGTGTCTTCGTATCTTCGTGTGACACCCAGAAAGCCTAACCGCGGGTCTCCCCGGCCTTTACCGGGGCAGGCACGTCCGGGATGACGAAAAGGGGGGACGAACGCGGGCGTTGTCGCTCACCGAGTCCCTGTTTTGGCCCTGACGAGGACCGGCACGTTCGGGGCTCGGCTCTGTTCCACGCGATTGAGGTCGCCCCATGGCGCAGCCCCTTCGCCACCGGCAGGGCGGGGTTGGACGCGGGGGTTGGTGGCGCCGCCTTTCGTCATTGCGGACCGAAGGGGTGGCGATCCATGGCCTGCGCTCGCTCCAGCCGCAACCTTTGTCCCTGGATTGCCGCGTCGCTTCGCTCCTCGCAATGACGAGTGAAGGTAACGGCAGGAGCTGGCCCCTCCGCGCCTCCCCTTTCCTCTGCGTCTCTGCGTGAACCCCTCTGGCCCATCGCGCCGCCCTCTTCGTGCCTTCGTGGCTTCGTGTGACACCCAAAAGCCCCACCCCCGGATCACGCTCGGGGTGTCGCGAAAGGAGAGCCCGCCCCGAACAGAGAGGGGAAATACAATTTTCCTACCCGGAAAATCTGTGCAATCTCCCCCCGCGCCATGCCCCGCAAGCGCGCGCCCTCCCCTGCTCCGCCCTCAACCCCGCCCCGCAACACCATCCTCGTCAACAAGCGCGCGGTCCCGCGGCAGGCGACCTCGCGGGTGGCGTTCGCGGAAATGCTCATTCCCGATGATGATCCGCTGCTCGACTTCACCCCCTATCGCCACAAGCAGCCGCGTTCGAACGCGATCACGCCCGATGTGCAGCGCGCTTTCATCTACCAGCTCGCGATGAGCGGCATCGTCACACAGGCGGCGACCAAGGTCGGCAAGAGCATCGAGGCGCTCTACAAGCTGCGCGAGAAGCCCGGAGCGGCGGATTTCCGGCGGGCGTGGGACGAAGCGCTCGAATGGGGGCGGATGCGGCTTGAGGATTGCGCGATGGAGCGGGCGATCCACGATGGCGCGCACAATCCGCGCGCCAATGGGATGATCTGCTTCGTGATCAAGCACCGCTCACAATACATGATCGATTCCCGCGTTGTGACGCGCGGGCATTGGCTGTGGGACAGTATCCATCACGAGATCACCGGGCAGTGGCCCGACGAGGAGGACGAGGAGGAGGCGGATCAGGCCGAAAGATAGGCGACGAGCGCACGCACCTTCTTGCTGCGCCATTGCGGCGGCGGGGCGACCAGCCAATAGGCGCGGCGGGCCGGCTCAGGCTCGCCCAGCGCGACCAGCCGTCCGGCAGCGAGCGCGCCTTCGGCGAGCGCCAGCGGCACCACGGTGCGCCCCATGCCCGCCAGCGCCGAAGCAAGCGCTTGGCCCGGGCTCGCAGCGGTGATCGCAGCCTCGGCCCCTTCGGGCAGCGGCGCGCCGGGCCAATCGATCCACGCATCGGACGCGCCGTGGGCGGCCACGGTCACCCGCAGCGGCGCTGTCAGCGCGACACCTTCAAGATCGCCCGGCCCTTCGGCGAGCCGCACCGCGAGATCGAGGTTCGCTTCGGTGAAATCGGCATGTTCGTCGGCGGTGAGGACATATTGCACGCCCGGCGTCTGGTTGCGGAACGCGGCGAGCTTTTCGCCCAGCCATTCGGCAAAGAACTCACGCGGGACAGCAATGGTGTAGCGGTCTGACGCCTGGCCCGCCTGCATC
>Ga0308017_1000053_pt1 | contig 35792 bp, 39 predicted proteins | sample Neamet280_FD_203145 | JGI IMG/M metagenome (GOLD analysis project Ga0308017, IMG submission 203145) | Marine microbial communities from water near the shore, Antarctic Ocean - #280 | ecosystem: Environmental > Aquatic > Marine > Unclassified | place: Southern Ocean | collected 2014-10-01
AACCCCCTACTACCAATTCCCCTCTTCTTGTTGTTGTTAACAACAACAGAAACATGGTTCAGCCGATTTGGGGCTAGGGAAGAACCCCCCAGAACCCCGCGAACCCCGCGCCCTTGGGTCAGAATGGACATGTGCCCTCCCCCTGGTCATCGACCAGTGCCGGATCGGGCTCGCCCTCAATCCACCATTCATTCACCTTCGCCCGGTTGGGCTTCGCCCGCAGCGTGATACCCATGAACGGCACGTCCTTGTGCCGGTTAAGCAACTGCCCCGCCCGCCGCTTGTCCCACTCTCCACGGTCGAGATGGCGGCCTAGGGCGAAGCGCAGCGTTTCCAGCCCCGCCTTGCTATCGACCTGCCCGATGGTGATGCGCCGTTCGGTGCCCACGTGCGCCAGCAGGAGCCGGAAGAGCTCGGCCTTCTCCTCCACCAGCGGATTGTGATCCTTCACCGCCAGCCTTGTTTCAGCGGGATCGGCATGGCCGAGCCAAACAAGTGCCCCGCGCACCAGGTCCCAGTCCTCAAAGCTCCCGAACGGCGGCACCTGTACCGGCCGCCCGGCGGCAATGTAGGCACGAACCACGGTCAAGGCGTCGGCAACGAGTTGCGGCCGGGCCCCGCGCACATCTTCGACCGCGTCGAAATCGAACGCCCGTTCGTCGGGGTTCATCATCTTCGCATCGAGGCGGCAGACCACCGCTCGGCGGGCCATGTCGCCGCGCAATTGGATATTGTTGCCGGTCGCCAGCATCAGGACGCGGGTGCTCAGCCGCACCCGTTCGCTCTGCCCCAAGATGCGTGCCTGCACTGTTTCGTTCGTCAGCATCGAACAGAGGAAATCGCCCTCAAGCTCAGCCGAGACGTTGTCGATCAGCACGACCGGGTCGCCCGTGCGCAGGATTGACACCAACCGCTTCTCGTTTTCTTCGCCATCCGAACTGTGGGTCACGCCAGACGGAGGAACGCCCGTCCCCATGATGCCGATAATCTCCGCCAGCTTGGTCTTGCCGGTACCGGCGGCGGGGGCGTCGATTTCATGCAGGGGGCAGGTCCGCAACTCGCCCCGGATGACGGCTGAAATCATGCCAGACAGAGCCACCGACCGGGCCGCGTCGTCCACGAAGGGGAACCCCCGAAGCGGATGTGCCAACTGCGCCAGGGCAACCTCAGCCTGTTCGCGGGTGGGCTGCATTGGCGCTGGCGGGAACATGCCCTCGGGAAACGCGAGGAACAGTTTGCTATCGGGATCGTAGCCGGGCCGCTCGCATGTGAGCGTGGGCGTCATCGAAAGGCCCTTGATCGCAGGGAACCGGCTTTCGTCCGCAATTGCGTGGAGCATCCCCATCAGGCCGACTGGCGGCGCAACGCGGAGGAGCTTCTTGCCCTGGCGCTGAACGAAGGTGCCGACGCGGCTGGCCTCAACGGTCAGCCAGCCAGGGGCGGCGCTGCGGAGCTCGACCAGCCCGGCGTGGCGGAAAACCCCGTCTTCTTCGCTGGCTTCTTCAAGTTGGCTGACGCGCACCAGGTCAGCATGGCGACGGAAGACCCTGCCGCTTTTCTCAATCAGCAGCCCTTCAATCTCGCTAAGCATGCCATGCAGGTCGGGGCGGCCGAGTACAATGGCGTCTTCGGGCGGCTGTTCGTAGCCTTCCCCATCCGCGTCGGCGTCATCCTGCCGCAGCCAGGCGCGAAGGCGCTTCTCGCATTCCTGCATCCCGATATGTTCGAGGAAACCGGGCAGGCCAGTGACCGGTTCGCCCGCATCCCGCTTCGCGGCGGCGGCCCTGCCCTTCCCGCGCCGTTCATCCGATATGTCGCCATTGAGCCGGGCGACGGCCACCACAATTTCGTCGGCCGTGTCGGGGTCCACGCCAAGGTGAGCCAGCGCGCCCGCCAGGTGGAAACAGAACCAGTCCCGGCCGCCCTCTGGCGGGTAACAGGCGGCGGCGAACGACACGAAGGCGAGCAGCCCGGCGCGGAACCGGAGCTCGTCCCACTCCATTTCCGGTACCTCGGCAGAGCCGCCCGGCGGCGGATTATGCACCAAGGCGTCGCCATCAATCACCGATGGGGGAAAGACGGTGAAGCCTTTGCCCGCGCGGACCTCTAGCACCATCGCCTTCGGCAGCTTTAGCGCCTCGATCGCTTCGAGCTCGGCCTGCTTGGTGAAGCCGAATTTCTCGACCTTGTCCGGTGCATCGCGGCAGACCACCAAGCGATGCCCTGGCTCACCGGCCGGAAGGCTGGCTCGCCGGAACGAGGGCAGATGGCCAAAGAAGCACTCCATCCCCGCGAGAGCGCGCGCCTGCGGAATGTCGAGGTCGATGTCCACCAGATGACCCGACTTCGCGCCAAGCTGCACCCCAATGTTCTTGCCGCCCTCGAAGTCGCGGGCGTCGGGCGTGGCGTTCTGCCAACCCTTCTCGCTTAACGGCTGTTTGCTGCCGGGCTTCAGCTGCACCAGGCGGAAGCCCGCGCCGATGTAGGCCATTGCCGCATCGACCATGCGGGTTGCGTTCGGATCGGGATCAGCCATGCGCCAGCAACCTCTCCGCTTCGCGGCGCACCGGCTCCGGTAGGCTGGGGGGCAGACAACGGTAGAGGGCAGCGTTCGGCGCGTAGCATCGTGCCTGCACACGGCTGGCCCAGTCCTCCAAGCCATCCTCAAATTCGCGGTCCATGTCGAACACGGTTTCGGCAAATTCGGCCGCCCGTTCGGCTGCATAACGGAGAGCGAAAGGCAATTCGCTGATTGCGAAGGTCCGCCCTGTTTCCGATGTTGCAGCCTGTTGGTTGGCTTCGGTCAGGCCCGCTCCGGTCCCCACCGGGGCGGGTCTATTTCGGTTAGCCATGCTCCCCTCCATCCGAGAGAAGCCAGCCGTCCAGGTCGTTCACGTGGTAGCGAACGACGCGGGCATTGACCTTGTGATACTTGGGGCCCGTTCCCTTGGCGCGCATATCCTCCAGGCCGCGAACAGTGAGCCGCAAATATGCGGCGGCGTCTTCGGGCGCGAGCCAGGGGGTGGGAACGGGCGGATTGGTGCGGAGCCGCTGGTTTACTATGTCAGCGACATAGTCGGCCAACTTGCCCCATGATTCATCTGCGACAGGTACCATGCGATCCTCGATGGAAGGCTGCCGCGTCGTGCGCTGGCAGCGTTTCGTTCCATCGGCTCGCAGTGTCCACACGGCCCAAGTATGGCCTGCAACGCGATCACGGGCATTGACGTGTCACCCGCCGAAACCGGCTAGAGGTCGTTCCCCTACGTGGCCTGCGCTAAGCGCTACCGCACCGGTCGAGTGGCAATATGGGCGACCACGCGAAACCCGGCAAGAGAAGATCGCAATGCAGGCGCTTAAACTGATAAACTGTGTTGCCCGTCTATGTCAGTCAGGCGGCGGCGCGCTCCTCTACTTGCGCCGCCTCATCGGCCTTCTTCGCGGGTACATGGCCCATCAGGTAGGCGGACATGCGCGCCTGCTCATCCAGCAGCCGGGGCCACATGCGGTCGCGGTCGCCATAGCCCATCGTCACGTCCTGCGTCTTGTGATTCAGCAGCCGCTTCAAGGTGCGCTCCGAAACGTCCAGCGTTTCGGCCGCGATCACGTACGACTGGCGAAGCTGCTTGCCCCACTTGGACAATTCGGACCGGTCTTCCTTCCACTCGGCAATGTGCCCGCTGGCGCTCTCGGCAGAGGGGAACACCCACGTCGGGGCCTGCCTGGGTGCGAGCTTCCGGCCAGCCTTCCGGGCGCGGATGAGGCAGGCGAGCATCGGTCGGGAGAGGGGAATGGCGAAAGCCCGGTCAGGACCGCCCTTGGGCTCAGGGATGCGGAGCGCCCGGCGGCGCAAGTCGAGGTCTGCCCACTTGGCCTTGCTGAGCGCATCGGGCCGGGAGCCCGACAAGAGGGTGAACAGGTGGAATTCGCGCCGGACCTCGTTCTTCACGTTGGCGAGCTCGGCAAACCATGTGCCTAGCTCGGTTTCGTCCATGCCACTGCTATCGCGGGCCTCAGCGTTCCAGGTGATGACCTGGCTCCACTGCACAACGGGCAGCGTCCGGTCGAGCTTGGCCTGTGCGTAGCGATACAGGCGGCGGAAGGCCCGGCCGAAATGGTTGGCGGCATAGGGGCCGTTCTCGCGGGTGATCTCGTGGTGGCGTTCCTCCACCAGCCGGGGATGGTCGGCAAACTTGCGGAGCGGAACCTTGAGCCACGCCTTCATCAGCCGATTGATGGTCTTGTTGTACCCGTCCACCGTGCGCGGCCGGGAGCCCTTCCGGGGGAGCTCGTACTCCTTCATGTGAGCCCACGCTTCGCCCAAGGTCCATTCCTTGCGGCGTTCCTCGAACTTGCCTGCCACCTGCATCGCGCCGAGCTCGGCCTTCGCCTTGGCGCGGGCCTGCCGCACGGTGAGGTCGGGGAAGCTCCCGATGCTCTTCTTCTTGGTGCGGCGCTTGCCCAGGTCGTCCTTCACGTCGCACTGCACGGTGAAGGTCTTGGACCGCTTGCCCACCACGACATAGAAGCCGGGCAGGTCGTCGCGCACCACATATTGCCCGCCCGTTGCGAGCGGCAGCTTCTCCACTGCCTTGTCGGTCAATTCGGCCATTTGGGTCTCCCACGGGAATAAGACGGCATTTAAGACGGCTAAGACGGGACCGGGGTTAGACTTGCCAACCACGGCATGGCCACGTCATTCCCGCTAGATGCTTGGAAGACAATCGTTTTCGTGGTCAGGCGAGGTCAGGCCGTTTTTGGCCTGTCGAACTCTTAATCAGCGGGTCCTAGGTTCGAGCCCTAGTGCGTCCACCATCCCCTTCCCTCACTTGATCGGAACAACAAGCCCATAGGGCTTGTACGAGATTGTATTGCCTCGCTGCGCGGCTTGGCCGATAAGGCGTGCCGAAGCCGCCACGCACGGCTTCCGGGGCGTAGTAACCCCGAGCAAGCGGTAGGGTTGCCCGTCTGTGACCTATGCATCCTTGACCCTTATGGTCGGGGAGCCTGCGACGCATGTCCAGGGCTTCCCAGCCTAAAGGTCGCAGGGACCGATCTCTGTCGGTTTACTAACTTCCCGATCACCAAGGCTCTTGGGTGAAGTCGCATGCGGGGGCGCACCGCCACCGACTTCACGGAAGAAGAGGCACGCTATGCCCAGGGGAACACGCCACACGCTCACCGGTGACTTGCGGTGGGACACGCGCCAACGGATGCACCGCCTCGATCTGGGGGATGGTGCGCATTGGTTTGTCGATCTGCCAGCGCAGAGCGAGCACTTGGCGGGCCAGCGCATAACCGTCGAAGGCATCCGATCGGGTTTCAATCTGCTGGACGCCGAACGCGTATGGACCGGGGATAGCCCACCGCCGCCGCGCGCCTCGTGGCTGGCGCGCCTGCGCGGCTGGTGGACTGCCACCGACACCGACGTGTCTCGCTAGGCCAGCCCGCGGCTCACGCAGCAGCGCGCTTGCTATCACACTGCGATGTGATAAAGCTCACGCATGAGCACATCAACAATCACACGCGTGCGTGAACTCGTCACATCAGGCACCATGACCCGCGCCGGTCTCGCCCGCGCGGCCGGGCTGCATGCCAACACCTTGCGCGATTGCACCGACAGCGCGTGGAACCCGACGGCGGAGACCCTCGCCAAGCTCGACGCCTTCCTTGCCGCCAATGATGACAAGCCGGTGCTCGCCACCATCGAAGAAATCATCGACGAGGCGCGCAACGGGCGGATGTATATCCTTGTCGATGATGAAGACCGCGAAAATGAAGGCGATCTCATCATCCCGGCGCAGATGGCGACCCCGCAGGCGATCAATTTCATGGCGATGCACGGACGCGGGCTCATCTGCCTCGCGCTCGACAAGGCGCGGGTCGATCATCTTGGCCTCACCCCGATGAGCCGCAACAACAAGGAATCGATGCAGACCGCCTTCACCATCTCGATCGAGGCGAAGGAAGGGGTCACCACCGGGATTTCGGCGGCAGACCGCGCGCGCACGATTTCGGTGGCGATTGATGCGGCCAAGGGCCCCGATGACATCGTCACACCCGGCCACGTCTTCCCGCTGATGGCGCGCGATGGCGGCACGCTGGTTCGCGCCGGGCATACCGAAGCAGCGGTTGATATCTCGCGGCTCGCCGGGCTCAACCCGTCAGGCGTGATCTGCGAGATCATGAACGAGGATGGCACGATGGCCCGCCTCGATAATCTCATCAGCTTTGCCCGCAAGCATGATCTCAAGATCGGCACGATCCGCGATCTGATCGCCTATCGGATGCGCAATGATCATCTGGTGGAGCGGCTCGACGAACGCAGCTTCACCTCCGATTATGGCGGGCAATGGCGGATGATCACCTATCGTGATCGGGTCGCCGGGAACGAGGCCTATGTGCTGCAAAAGGGCCATGTCGTGCCGGGCGAGCCGACGCTCGCGCGGGTGCATCCGATTTCGGTGTTCGATGATGTGCTCGGCCAGCCCGGCCCGCGCAAGCGCACGCTCCAGCGCGCGATGGATGTGATCGGCGCGCATGGCGCGGGGGTGATCGTGATCCTGACCGGCCGGGTCGGCACCGGCGCGTGGAGCCGCGATGAAGAGCTGCGCAATATCGGCATCGGCTCGCAAATCCTCGCTGATCTTGGTGTCACCGACATGGTGCTGCTGTCCAATTCCCGCCCTGATCTGGTCGCGCTCGAAGGCTTTGGCCTGACGATTGTCGATCACCAACCCATTCCGGAGTAATTCCCCATGGCCAAGTTTCTGATTGTCGAAGCGCGGTTCTACGCGCACCTCAATGATATGCTGGTGGCAGGCGCGCGCGCCGCACTCGAAGCGGCCGGGCATGAGGTCGAGGTGCTCACCGTGCCCGGCGCGCTCGAAATCCCCGGCGCGATTGCCCTCGCTGCCGAAAGCGATCTTTATGATGGCTTTGTCGCGATCGGCGTGGTGATCCGCGGCGAGACCTATCACTTTGAGATCGTGGCGGGGGAAAGCGCGCGCGCGATCATGGCGCTGACGATGGACGGCATTGCCATCGGCAATGGCATCCTCACGGTCGAAAACGAGGCGCAGGCGCTGGTGCGCGCTGACCCGGCGCAGAAGGACAAGGGCGGCGAGGCGGCCAAGGCCGCGCTCGCGTTGCTCGAGATTGCCCGGCGCTTTGGCTGAACGGTGAGACTGGGGTGCCGGGCGCCTGAACGCCCGGCGCCTTCTCAGCGGCCGAAGCAGCCCTTCCCGGCGTAAAGCGCGCTGGTGCCCAGTTCTTCCTCGATGCGGATGAGCTGGTTGTACTTGGCGAGCCGGTCGGACCGGGCGAGCGAGCCGGTCTTGATTTGCCCGCAATTGGTGGCGACCGCGAGATCGGCGATGGTCGCGTCCTCGGTTTCGCCCGAACGGTGGCTCATCACGCAGGTGTAGCGCGCGCGGTGCGCCATATCGACCGCGGCGAGCGTTTCGGTGAGCGTGCCGATCTGGTTGACCTTGACCAGCAGCGAATTGGCGAGCCCCTTGGCGATCCCGTCCGACAGGCGCGCCGGGTTGGTGACGAAGAGATCATCGCCGACCAGTTGCACCCGTCCGCCGAGCAATTCGGTCACTGCGGCCCAACCGGCGAAATCATCCTCGCTCATGCCGTCTTCGATCGAGCGGATCGGGTAATCATCGCACAGCTTGGCGAGATAGGCGGCCATCTCTTCGCCCGACAGGCTGAGCCCCTCGCCCGAGATCTGGTACTTACCATCCTTGAAGAACTCGGTCGCCGCACAATCGAGCGCGAGCACGATATCTTCGCCCGGCGTGAAGCCCGCCTCGCTGATCGAGGCCATGATGAAATCGAGCGCGGCGCGGGTGCTGGCGAGATCGGGCGCAAAGCCGCCTTCGTCGCCCACGCTTGTGGCTAGGCCCTTCTGGTGCAGACCCTTCTTCAAGGTATGGAACACCTCTGCGCCCCAGCGCACGCCTTCAGCAATGCTGTCTGCCCCCACCGGCATGATCATGAATTCCTGGATGTCGATGGGATTGTCGGCATGTTCGCCGCCATTGATGATGTTCATCATCGGCACCGGCAGGACATGGGCCGAAACCCCGCCGAGGTAGGAATAGAGCGGCAGGCCGCGCGCATTGGCCGCCGCCTTGGCGACAGCGAGCGAGGTGCCGAGAATGGCATTGGCGCCAAGGCGGCTCTTGTTGGGCGTACCGTCAAGATCGATCAACGTGAGATCAATGTCGCGCTGGTCTTCGGCATCGAAGGCTTCGAGCAGCAGATCGCGGATCTCGGTGTTGACGGCGTCAACCGCCTTGAGCACGCCCTTGCCCTTGTAGCGGGCGGCATCGCCATCGCGCAGTTCAACCGCTTCGTGCGCGCCGGTCGAAGCGCCCGAAGGCACCGCCGCGCGGCCGAAGCTGCCGTCTTCCAGCAGCACATCCACTTCGACCGTCGGATTGCCCCGGCTGTCGAGGATTTCGCGCCCGTGGATGTCGATGATCGCAGTCATGTTTGGCTCCGGCAAGAATGTGTTATAGTGTGATAGCACACTGGAGGCGACGATTCTGGATGGCGTCGCGGCCGTGCGATCCCTATGCGCCCGTTGCGTGCGGCGCAAGCTGCGGTATCGCCCCGGCCACGCTTCCTGTTTTCGATGCAGGGCTACCCCCTGGCCTTGCCGCGACACACAAGATGAGGTGAACGATCATCATGGCTGAAACCAAGACCCGCAAAACCACCAAGACCCCGGCTCAATCGGCAAAAGGTGCAACCACGGCGAGCAAGGGCCCGGTCAAGGCCGCCTCGCGCAAGACAGCGGCCACGGCAGCGGCCTCCACGGCGCCGGTGACGGAAGCCAAGAGCCGGTTCAACGCCGCGCTCGAAGAAGCCAAGGCAGGCGCGGCTGCGCTGCGCGCCGAGGCCGAAAACCGCGCCGGTGCCGTCCGCGAACAGGCGCTGGTGAAGAGCGATGATCTCGTCTCCGAAGCGCGCGCTTATGGTGACAAGGCACTCCACAAGGCCGGTGAACTCGCTGTCGAAGGCAAGGCTGTCGCCAGCGATGTGATCGCCTCGCTCGGCAAGGTGGTCGCCGATACCGCGCCGCAGATCGATGAGAAGCTCGGTGAACAATATGGCGATTACGCGCGCAAAGCATCGCGCAGCCTCACCGAAGCTTCGGCCAAGCTCGAAACCAAGAGCCTTGATGAACTGGGTGAGGATGCCCGCGCCTTTGTGCGCAAGAGCCCCGGCACGGCGGTCGGGATTGCGGCGGTCGTCGGCTTCCTGATCGCACGGCTGTTTCGCGGATCGCGCGACTGAGCGGCCCCGGACCCGCGGTGCTGCAGGACGCCATAATGCCAGAAACGCCGCAGGGCGGCCCCGATGCCGCGCAGGATGACACTTTGCCCGACGAAGCGCTGAGCGATGAGGAAACTTCCCTCAGCGCGGACATCGCCGCGCTGATTGATAGCGGCCGCACCTATGCCGAGGCAGAGCTCGCCTTCCAGAAAACCCGCGCTGCGCTTGCCGGCGACAATGCCGCCAAGGCGATTGGTGCGCTGGTGCTGGCGCTGGTGCTGCTCAATATCGCACTGACCGCGCTGGCGATCGGCGCAGTGCTGGCTTTGCAGCCGCTGATCACCATCTGGGGAGCCATCGCCGTGGTGGTGGGTGCCCTGTTGCTCGGCGCGGGGCTGCTGGCGCGCAGCGCCAAGGCGCGCGGCAAGCTGGTCGGTGTGATGTTTGGCGAAGGGAGCGGCCAGTGACCACGCTGCCCAAACGCTATGTCGAGGACAAGGCGCTGCGCGATGCCGCCAAAGGGGTGCTCGAGGCGGATATCGAACATTTCAAGGCGACCCTTGCCGATCAAGGTCTCGCCGGTCGCGTCAGCGCGCAGATCAGCGGCTCGGTCAAGCGTCGCATCAGTGCCGGAGCGCAGGATGTGCTGGCGCAGGCCAAGGAAACCGCCAGCGATCATCGCGGCGTGCTTGCGGTGCTGGTGGGTGCGCTGATCCTGTGGTTCGCGCGCGCGCCGCTTATGGAATTGCTGGGTCTTGATGCCGCCGACGAGGCCGATGCGGAGGACGGGACCATCGACGAGGATCAAGGAGCCTGAACGATGAACAGCCACACCCCCAATCTCGCTGAGGCCAAGCGCGATGCGCTGCGCGCGCGAATCGAAGCGGCCGAGCGCCGCATTGCCGAGCGGACCTTGCTGGATGACGCACGCGATGCCGCGCGCGCGGCAACCGATTATGCCAAGGCCAATCCGGGCAAGGTGGTGGCCGGTGCGCTGGTGCTGGGCCTTGTCATCGGGCTGCTGACCTCGCCCGGCCGGGCGCTCGCTGGCAAGGCGGCCGCGCAGGTCACGGGCAAGACGCGCCGTGTGGCGAGCGGCGCTGCCACCAAGGCGAGCTCCAAGATCGGCATGATGCTGGCCAACGCGCTGGTGGCGCAGGGGCTGCAAGTGCTCGATGCGGTGCTGGAAGGTGCCAACACCGGCCGTGCCCGCGCGGGCCAAATTGCTGACAAGGCCGCTTCGGAAGCCGAACGGCTTGGCCGCGAAGCCGCGGAAAGTTCGAGCGCCCTCGCCCGCAGCACCCGCGCAAAGGCAAAAAGCGCGGCGCGCGATATCGCCAAGCGCGTCAGGGGATAGGCCCGCCCTGCTCTTGCCCTTGGCGGGACGCTGGCGCTATGGGCCGCGCCATCTTCCCCTCCCCAAGGAACAGACACCATGGCAGAAACCACCCCGACCCAGCGGCTCCACCTTGTAATGGGTGGCCGCGTCAAAGACCCGCGCGGGCTCGAATTCCAGGACCCGGAAAGCATCCACGTTGTCGGCGTCTACAGCTCCTATGACGCCGCGGTGGACGCGTGGCGCGCCCAGGCGCAGCGCACGGTTGACGATGCCGAAATGAAATATGTCGTCGTCCACATTCACAAGCTGCTGACCCCGGAAGACTAGGGGCAGCGCCGCTCGGCATGGACGCTGCCATCCGCCTTTTCCGCGAGGATGATGCAGCGGCGCTGGCCGCGCTCACCGTGGCGGCGATCCGCGCCATTGGTGCGCGTGCCTATAGCCCCGATCAGGTCGCAGGCTGGGCCGCGCGTCACACCGATGCGGCGCGGTTCTGCACGCGCGCCAAGGCGGGTGACACAATCCTCGTGGCCGCCGACGGCGATGATGCAGCCTGCGCCTATGCCGTGCTCGAGCCGGACGGGCACCTCGACATGCTCTATTGCCACCCCGACCATGCCGGGCATGGTCTGGCTGCCGCGTTACTTGCTGCTGCGGAACAACAGGCGCGCGCGGCGGGGGGCAAGCGCCTGTTCACCGAGGCGAGCGAACTCGCCCGCCCGGTGTTCGCGCGCGCGGGATACGTGCTGCTCCACCGCCGGGACTTCACCATTCCCCACGCCGGGCGGGCTATCGCGATCCACAATTATGCGATGGAAAAACTTCTCGGCTGATCGCTCAGATGAATTCGATCTTCTCGACGAGGTAGAACTTCTCGCCCGAAGGCACCGTCACCTCGATCTCATCACCGACCTGCTTGCCGATCATCGCGCGGGCGAGCGGCGAATTGTAGCTGATGCGGCCCTTGTTGGCATCCGCCTCGGTCTGGCCGACGATCTGATAGCGCACCGGCTTGTCATGCTCATCGAGCATGGTCACGGTCGCCCCGAAGATGATCTTGTCGCCCGAAAGCGTCGCCGGATCAATGATCTGCGCACGGCTGACCTTGTCCTCGAGCTCGGCGATCTGGGCTTCGACCTGACCTTGCCGCTCCTTGGCGGCATGATATTCGGCGTTTTCCGAAAGATCGCCATGGGCGCGCGCTTCTTCGATCGCTTCGACGATTTTGGGGCGTTCCTCGCGCAGCACTTTGAGGTCAGCGGTCAGCCGCTCATAGCCCTCGGCCAGCATCGGAACCTTTTCCATCGTCGCCATCTTTCGTTCGTCCTGTCTGTTTTCACCGACTTAGCCCCCACACAGGCGAAAGAACCACCGCTGCCGCGCAAGATACGGCCACCAGCTCCTGCGATGTAAGGGGGAGGAATGATCGGTCAGGCTTTATAATAGTCCTGCATTGCGCGGACTGCAAGTTGCTCCCGCTGGATTGTCGAAATCGCGAGCGCAGCGGCGACCGAAGCGGCGGCGGTGGTGTAGTAGGGCACCTTGTTCGCGAGCGCGGCCTGGCGGATCGATTTGCTGTCGAGCAGCGATTGCCACCCTTCCGTGGTGTTGAAGATCAGCGCGATATCGCCATCGATGATCCGGTCGACAATATGCGGCTGGCCTTCGGCAACCTTGTTGACCCGCTCCACCGCAAGGCCCTGTTCGGCGAGATAGCTTTGCGTACCGCCCGTGGCGATGATCTTGAAGCCTGCCTCGATCAAGCGGCGCACGGCAGGGGTGATCGCGGCCTTGTCGGTGTTCTTGACCGATACGAACACTGTCCCCAACTTGGGCAGCACCATCCCGGCACCCAATTGGGATTTGAGGAAGGCGGCTTCAAATGTGGCATCGATCCCCATGACTTCGCCGGTGGATTTCATTTCCGGCGAAAGCACGGGGTCCGAACCGGGGAAGCGCGCGAACGGGAACACCGCCTCTTTCACCGCCATATAGGGCAGATCGCGCTTGAACGGCTCGAAGCCGCTCAACGGCTCGCCTGCCATGACACGCGCGGCAATCTTGGCCACCGGCTGCCCGATCGCCTTGGCGACGAAGGGCACGGTGCGGCTGGCGCGCGGGTTGACCTCGATCAGGTAAACCGTGCCATCCTTCACCGCGAACTGGATGTTCATCAGCCCTTTGACGCCGAGCGCATGGGCCAGCGCCTCGGCCTGACGCTCCATCTCGGCGATGATGTCAGCAGGCAGGCTGTAGGGCGGCAGGGTGCAGGCGGAATCGCCCGAGTGGACGCCCGCCTCCTCGATGTGCTGCATGACGCCCGCGATGCGGACTTCCGTGCCGTCGCACAGGGCGTCGACGTCACACTCGATGGCATCGCGCAGGTACTGGTCGATGAGGACGGGCGAGTCCCCGGAGACGTTCACGGCGGTGGCGATGTAGGCATCGAGCTGCGCCTCGCTGTCGACGATCTCCATCGCCCGGCCGCCGAGCACGTAGGAGGGGCGCAGCAGCACCGGGTAGCCGATGCGCGCGGCGACGGCGGCGGCCTCGTCGCGGCTGCGGGCTATGCCGTTGTCGGGCTGCTTCAATTTCAGCTTGTTGACGAGCTTGGCGAAGCGCTCGCGGTCTTCCGCCAGGTCGATCGCATCGGGCGAGGTGCCGAGGATCGGGATCCCCGCATCCTCGAGCGCCTGCGCCAGCTTGAGCGGGGTCTGCCCGCCGAACTGCACGATCACCCCCACCAGCGTGCCGTTCTGCTGTTCAACCCGCAGGATTTCCAGCACATCTTCGGCTGTCAGCGGCTCGAAATAAAGGCGATCCGAAGTATCGTAATCGGTCGAGACGGTCTCGGGGTTGCAATTGACCATGATCGTCTCGAACCCGGCCTCGGCGAGCGCGAAACAGGCGTGGACGCAGCAGTAATCGAACTCGATCCCCTGCCCGATCCGGTTCGGCCCGCCGCCGAGGATGACGATCTTCTTACGATCAGAAGGCGCGGACTCGCATTCCGGCTCACCGAAGCTGGGGGCCTCGTAGGTCGAATACATGTAAGGCGTGATCGCCTCGAATTCGGCCGCGCAGCTATCGATCCGCTTGAACACCGGCGTGACGCCCAGCTTGTGCCGCAGGCTGCGCACTTCTTCCTCGCTGGTCGCGCCCGCCATGGCTTGCAGCGCATCGTGGAGCAGGCCCGAACGCTTGGCCTGGGTTTCGGCAAGCCCGCCGGCTACGCCAACCGAACGCACTGCGAGCGTGGCAAGGCGGCGGTCGGAAAAGCCCATGGCTTTCAGCTTGCGCAGCCCCGCGGCATCGCGCGGTAGGCCATTGGCTTGCACGTCGCGCTCGGCCGCAATGATCTGCTCGATCTGGCGCAGGAACCATGGGTCGTAGAAGGTGACGGCGGCGATCTCCTCCACCGAAAGGCCCTCGCGGAAGGCTTGGCCGACCTTGAGCAGCCGGTCCGGCGTGCGGCGCGAGAGCGCAGCGTTGATAACATCGCGCGGCTGGCCTTCCAGCTCGGGTACGCGGTTGAAGCCATCAAGCCCGGTTTCGAGCCCGCGCAGCGCCTTCTGCACGCTTTCCTGAAAATTGCGGCCAATCGCCATGACTTCGCCAACGCTCTTCATGGCCGTTGAGAGGTCATTGGCCGCGCCCTTGAACTTCTCGAAGGCAAAGCGCGGGATCTTGGTGACGACGTAGTCAATGGTCGGCTCGAAGCTGGCCGGGGTCGCGCCGGTGATCTCGTTGGTGAGTTCATCGAGGGTGTAACCCACCGCCAGCTTGGCCGCGACGCGGGCGATGGGAAAGCCCGTCGCCTTCGACGCCAGCGCCGAGGAGCGCGACACGCGCGGGTTCATCTCGATCACGATCAACCGGCCATCCTTGGGATTGACCGCGAACTGGACGTTGGAGCCGCCCGTCTCCACCCCGATCTCGCGCAGCACCGCGATGCTGGCCGAGCGCATGATCTGGTATTCCTTGTCGGTCAGCGTCAGCGCCGGGGCGACGGTGATCGAATCGCCGGTGTGGACGCCCATCGGATCGACATTCTCGATCGAGCAGATGATGATCGCGTTATCCTTGCGATCACGCACCACCTCCATCTCGAATTCCTTCCACCCGAGGAGCGATTCCTCGATCAGGACTTCGGTGGTGGGCGAGGCGTCGAGGCCTTCGGCCACGATCCGGTCAAACTCGGCCTTGTTATAGGCAATCCCGCCGCCGGTGCCGCCGAGGGTAAAGCTGGGGCGGATGATCGAAGGCAGCCCGGTGCGCTCGAGGATCTCGCGCGCCTGTTCGAGCGTGTTGGCGACGCCCGAATGGGCGCTTTCCAGCCCGATCTTGTCCATCGCATCGCGGAAGCGCTGGCGGTTTTCGGCCTTGTCGATGGCGTCGGCCTTGGCCCCGATCATCTCGACGCCGTATTCGGCAAGCACCCCCATCTCATCGAGCTTGAGCGCGCAGTTCAGCGCCGTTTGCCCGCCCATCGTCGGCAGCAGCGCATCGGGGCGCTCCTTCGCGATGATCTTGGCGACGATATCGGGGGTGATCGGCTCGATATAGGTCGCGTCCGCGAACTCCGGATCGGTCATGATCGTCGCGGGGTTCGAGTTGACGAGGATGACGCGGTAGCCCTCCTCCTTCAACGCCTTGATTGCCTGCGTGCCGGAGTAATCGAACTCGCAGGCCTGGCCGATGATGATCGGGCCAGCGCCAATGACGAGGATCGAGGAAATGTCGGTTCTTTTGGGCATCAGATTGACTTTGCTGGCAAAAGCCCCTTCCCTGTGAGGAAGGAGTTGGGGATGGGGGTTCGAAAATGGCGGAAAAGCGAATGACGGGCCTCGCGCGGAACCTGCGCAACAATGCGACCGAAGCGGAGCGGCGCCTCTGGCTGCACCTGCGCGCGAGCCGCTTCGAAAGAACGAAGTTCACCCGGCAGTTTCCCATCGGTGACTTCATCGCGGACTTCGCCTGCCGCTCCCTTCGCCTTGCGATCGAACTCGACGGCGGGCAGCACGCAGACAGCACCACGGACGCCAACCGCACGCGCATTATCGAAGCACACGGCTACCGCGTGCTCCGCTTCTGGAACAACGAGGTGCTGGAGAACATCAATGGCGTGCTGACGGTCATCAGCGAGAAAATCGCTATCGCAAGGAATGAGCGCGCTTAAGCCCCTTCCCTTGAGGGAAGGGGTTGGGGATGGGTGCTCTACGCCCGAAATGACGCCCTGCCCTCTCACCGCGGAACCCTCATCCCCGACCCTTCCCCAAGGGGAAGGGAGTATATTGGCCGCACCATCACAGCCCCCCAACGAACTTTTCGAACAGATAGAAGCTATCCTGCGGCCCCGGCGAGGCCTCGGGGTGATATTGCACCGCGAAGGCCCGCTTGCCCTTGATCGCGATGCCGCAATTCGTGCCGTCGAACAGGCTCACATGGGTCTGCTCGACATGCTCCGGCAGGGTCGCTGCATCTACCGCAAAACCGTGGTTCATCGAGGTGATCTCGACGAGGCCGGTGGTCTCCCCCCAGCCCTCACCCACGCGCTGCACCGGGTGGTTCGCGCCGCGATGGCCCTGATGCATCTTGATCGTCTTCGCCCCCGCAGCGAGGGCGAGCATCTGGTGGCCAAGGCAAATGCCGAACAGCGGCACGTCGGCATCGAGCAGCGCCTTGATCACCGGCACCGCATATTCGCCCGTTGCCGCAGGATCGCCCGGCCCGTTCGAAAGAAACACGCCGTCGGGCTTGAGCGCCAGAATATCATCGAGCGAGGTTTTCGCCGGCACCACCGTCACTCGCGCACCGGCCTTCACCAGATTGCGGAAGATATTGTCCTTCGCGCCATAATCGATCGCCACCACATGCGGCCGGGCATCCCCCGCCGCCTGGCCATAGCCATGGCCGAGCCGCCAGTAGCCGCCCTCCCAGCTTTCTTGCGTATCGCGCGTCACGCGCTTGGCGAGGTCCATGCCTTCAAGCCCCGGCCATTCCTGTGCCTGCTTGATCAGCGCGGGGATATCGAACTGGCCATCGGGCGCATGGGCGATCACCGCATTGGGTGCGCCGCTATGGCGGATGCGGCGGGTCAGCGCGCGGGTATCGACGCCGGCCAACCCGATCTTGCCCGCCTTCGCCATCCAGTCGATGAAGCTTTCGGCCGAGCGGAAATTCGAAGGCTGCGTCACATCCTCGCGCACCACACAGCCGACCGCGCCTTCCACGCGGCTTTCCATATCCTCGGGGTTGGCGCCGACATTGCCGATATGCGGAAAGGTGAAGGTGACGATCTGCGCCGCGTAGGAGGGATCGGTCATCACTTCCTGATAACCCGTCATCGCGGTGTTGAAACACACCTCGCCCACCGCGCTGCCCACAGCGCCAAAGCCGCGTCCCCAGATCACCGTGCCATCGGCCAGAACAAGGACTCCGCTCGCGCCTGATGGTTGCGCGCGGGTGGATGCGGGGTCGGCCATGGGGCGCTCCGTTGACAAGGTTTCCAGCGATGGGTGCTAAGTTTCGTCCGCTAGGCGTGTGCGCCCTTCGCGTCAACCTAGGCGAGGCCTACTATTTGGGTTAGAGGCGCGCCGCATTCAGTGATCCACAGGAAACACGAACCATGATCCGTGATGATATCAAGGCCGCCACCATTGCTGCGATGAAGGCGGGCGAGAAAGACCGCACCGCTGCGCTCCGCCAGATCAGCGCCAAGATCAAGGACCGCGACATCGAGGAGCGGACCTCGGGCAAGGCGATTCCCGATGATGAATTGGTGGTGAGCGTGCTCCAGAAAATGGCCAAGCAGCGCCGCGAATCAATCGAGATGTATGTCAGCGGCGGGCGCGAGGAACTCGCTGCGGTGGAGCGCGCCGAACTCGCCGTGATCGAGGAATTCCTCCCGCAGATGATGGATGAAGTCGCCACCAAGGCAGCAATCGAGGCCATCAAGGCGGAAACCGGCGCGTCCACCATGAAGGACATGGGCACCGTCATGGCCGAATTGAAAGCGCGTCATGGCGCGGTGCTCGATGGGAAACTCGCCAGCGCGCTGGTGAAAGCGGCGCTTTCCTAAGTCCAACCCCGTTCGTGTCGAGCGTAGTCGAGACACAGAACCAAGATGGAAGCAAAGCCTCTCGATTTCGCTCGAGGCGAACGGGTATGGTTGGGGCATGGCGTTCTGGTGCTACGTATTGCGCTGTTCTGACGGCATTTATTACACGGGCCACACCGACGATCTCGAACGCAGATTGGCCGAGCATCACCATGGTGGATACAGCGATTTCACCGCCGCTCGCCGACCGGTAGCATTGCTCTGGGCACAGGACTTTCCAAGTCGTCACGAAGCTCTTGCGGCTGAGCTCCGGATCAAGAAGTGGTCGCGCGCGAAAAAGGAAGCTCTTGCCCGGTCGGATTGGGCAGCGCTGTCGCACTTCGCCAAGCCGCCATCCGAACGATCCACAGGCACTCCACTGGAAGATGCAGCGACTTTTCTCGACACGAACGGCGTTGAGGAGCAGTAAGGATCCATGGCCATCACCCCGCAATGGAAGGACGAGCTGCGTGCGCGGATCACGCTGTCGTCGCTTGTCATGCGGAGCGTGAAGCTGACGCGTGCGGGCCGCGAGTTCAAGGGCTGCTGCCCGTTCCACGGCGAGAAGACGCCAAGCTTCTATGTCAATGATGCCAAGCAGTTCTACCACTGCTTTGGCTGCGGGGCGCATGGCGATGCGATCAGTTGGATGGTCGATCACAATGGCCTCGCGTTCATGGATGCGATCAAGGAACTCGCCGCCGAGGCTGGAATGGAAGTCCCCGCCCCCGATCCGGTCGCCGCGAAACAGGCCGAGGCCCGCGCCAGCCTGATCGATGTGACCGAGGCCGCCCAGCGCTATTTCGTGGAGAACCTCGGCACCTCTAGCGGCGCGGCGGCGCGCGACTATCTCCAGCGGCGCGGGTTGAGCGCTGCGACCTTGCGGGAATTCGGCTTCGGCTGGGCCAGCGAGGACAAGCAGGCCCTGCCGCGCGCCTTGCCTCATTTTGGCGAAGATATGCTCGCCGAAGCCGGGATGCGGATCGTCACCGACAGTGGTGAGCGCTATGATCGGTTTCGCGGGCGGGTGATGCTGCCGATCCACGATTCGCGAGGCCGGGTGATCGCCTTCGGGGGCCGCATTCTTGAGAAGCGCGATGGCGTCGCCAAATATCTCAATTCGCCCGACACGCCTTTGTTCGACAAAGGCCGCACGCTCTACAATCTCCACCGCGCCGCGCCTGCGGTGCGCCAGACCGGCCGGGTGGTGGTGGTCGAAGGCTATATGGATGTGGTCGCGCTGGCGCAGGCGGGGATTGCCGAGGCGGTCGCCCCGCTCGGCACCGCGCTGACCAAGATGCAGCTCGAGATGCTGTGGCGCATGGTCGAAGTGCCAGTGCTTTGCTTCGATGGCGATGCGGCGGGCCAGCGCGCGGCGATGCGGGCGATCACCCGCGCCCTGCCGTTGCTGGCCCCGATGCGCTCGCTCGGGATTGTGCGCCTCCCTGCCGGGCTTGATCCCGATGATCTCATCCGTGAAAGCGGGGCCAAGGCGATGCAGGATATTCTCGGCCAGCCCGCCAGCCTCATCGAAACGCTGTGGGCGTTTGAACGCGATGCGCAGCCGCTGACCACGCCCGAGGCCAAGGCCGGGCTGAAGGCGCGGTTGATGGCGCATGCCGACACGATTGCCGATCCGGAGATCCGATCGCTTTACCGGCGCGAGTTGTCGGAACGCTTTTCCGCCTTTGCCTATCCGCCGCGCGCGCAAACCGCACCGCGCTATCAACCGTCAGGGGGCGCACAACGTGGCAATTGGCGCGGGGCGAATATGCCGCCGCCCGGCCTGTCTTCCGAAGCGCGCGCGACGCTTGGCAAACTCATGCAGGGCGCGCAGCGTCAGAACCTGCTGATCGCCACCTTGCATGGTCTGGCGCTTCATCCGCAGCAGATCAGACGCCATGCCGAAGCGCTGGTTCAGCTTGCCCGGCATCATTCCGAAAGCGCCGATCTGATCGAATCGCTGCTCGAACTTGCAGAAACGCTTGATTCGCACGACCCAAGCGCCATATGGAGCCAGACAGGTCAACCTGCCCCGCCGGCGGATTCACCATTCGCCTTCCTCAGAGAAGGCACCGAGGCCGGCGATGCGTGCGAGGAATTGGCCGAAGCTGTGACGCTGCTGGTTGAAAGACCCGCGCTTGAGGCTGCGCTTGCGGCCACCATAGCGCGTTTCGAAAATGATCCTGAAGGATCTTTCGCCGAGCAGGCACGGCTCAGATTGCAGCTTGCCGCCGTGAATGAACGCCTGAAGCATTTCGGGCGTCGCAAAGCAGCCATGGCGGCAACCGACAGCGAAACCCCGCGCCGCGCGGGAACGGATTAACGGATGGGCTCTTTGGTCGTGCGGGACAACAGCACGCCCCGGCAGCCCCGCAAGATGGAACGACGCAGGACCCATGGCCTCGAGCGCAAACACCCCCGACAAGGATGATGCCCCGCTGATCGACCTCAACGAGGCGTCGGTCAAAAAGCTCATCAGCAAGGCGCGTAAGCGCGGCTATGTCACCTATGACGAGTTGAACGAGGCGCTGCCCTCGGGCGAGATGAGCCCCGATCAGATCGAGGACATCCAGACCGCGCTGTCGGAAATGGGCGTGCAGATCGTCGAAACCGATGAAGACGCCGAAGCCGAGGCCGAAGAAGATGGCGAGGAGGTCGAGGTTGTCGGCAGCGACGACGACGAGACCGAGGACGATGACGACGGCGAGAAGAAGCCCGGCGTCAAGGATGCCCGCGCGGCCAACCGCAAGACCGCGACCGGCGATCGCACCGATGATCCGGTGCGGATGTATCTGCGCGAAATGGGCGCGGTCGAACTGCTCAGCCGCGAAGGCGAAATCGCCATTGCCAAGCGGATCGAAGCCGGCCGTGACATGATGATCATGGGCCTGTGCGAAAGCCCGATCACCTTCCACGCAATCATCCAGTGGTCCGAAGCGCTCAATGCGGGCGACATGCAGCTGCGCGAGATCCTCGATCTCGATGCCATGCTCTCCAAGGAACCACCCGCCGACAAGATGGCGGATGATGCCGAGGATGATGACGGCGAGATTTCGGAAGAGACCGCCGGACCGACGATCCGCGAGGATGACGAGGTTGAGGACGAGCCCGAGGCCTCGGATGATGAGGACGAGGACGGCACCCCGCGTCGCCGCGAAGAGGACGACGAGGAAGACAACACCCTCAGCCTTGCACAGATGGAAGCCGCGCTGAAGCCCGAAGCGCTCGAACGCTTCGCCCGCATCACCAAGCTCTTCAACGATTTCGAGAAATTGCAGGCCGAGCGGGTTGATACTCTCGCGGCGGGCAATGATTTTGCCCCGGCCAAAGAGAAGAAATACGAACAGCTGCGCGAAGATCTCACCGCCGAGGTCGAGAGCGTCCAGTTCCACGCGACCAAGATCGAATTCCTGGTCGACAATCTCTATGCCTTCAACCGTCGTTTGACGACGCTGGGCGGCCAGATGCTGCGCCTTGCCGAACGACACAAGATCAAGCGTGCGGATTTCCTTGCCGCCTATGTCGGCAATGAAATGGATGATGCGTGGATCGCCGAAAAGGCCAAGAAGGACAAGAAGTGGGCGGCCTTTGCCGAGCGCGAAGGCGCGGCTGTCGAACGCATCCGCTCGGAAATCGCTGATATCGCCGCACAGACCGGCATGAGCCTCACCGAGTTCCGCCGCATCGTCAACATGGTCCAGAAGGGCGAGCGCGAGGCGCGCATTGCCAAGAAGGAAATGGTCGAGGCGAACCTGCGGCTGGTGATCTCGATTGCCAAGAAATACACCAATCGCGGCCTGCAATTCCTTGATCTCATTCAGGAAGGCAATATCGGGTTGATGAAGGCGGTCGACAAGTTCGAATATCGCCGCGGCTACAAGTTCTCGACCTACGCCACGTGGTGGATCCGGCAGGCAATCACCCGGTCGATTGCCGATCAGGCGCGCACCATCCGCATTCCGGTGCACATGATCGAGACGATCAACAAGCTGGTGCGCACCTCGCGCCAGTTCCTCCACGAGGAAGGCCGCGAGCCGACCCCCGAAGAAATGGCGCAGCGCCTCTCCATGCCTTTGGAGAAGGTGCGCAAGGTGATGAAGATCGCCAAGGAGCCGATCTCCCTCGAAACCCCGATCGGGGACGAGGAAGACAGCCACCTCGGCGATTTCATTGAGGACAAGAACGCGATCATCCCGGTGGACGCTGCGATTCAGGCGAACCTCAAGGAAACCGTCACCCGCGTGCTCGCCTCGCTCACCCCGCGTGAAGAACGCGTGCTGCGGATGCGCTTCGGGATCGGGATGAACACCGATCACACGCTGGAGGAAGTCGGCCAGCAGTTCTCGGTGACGCGCGAACGTATCCGCCAGATCGAAGCCAAGGCGCTGCGCAAGCTCAAGCACCCGAGCCGGTCGCGCAAGATGCGCTCGTTCCTCGACCAGTAGGGGATAAGGCCATGCGGGTCGCACGCCATGCCATCGCTTTTGTTGCCGCGATTCCGTTGGCATCCCCGGCACTGGCCATGCAGGCCGACTCCTATGTCGCGCCCGCTGATGAGCTTGCCTATGCCAAAGTGATCATTGAGGCGATGTATCCTGAGGATAAGCGTGATCAGATGGTCCTCGATCTCGCCAGCACTGTCGCCAACCAGATGGCCGCCGGAACCATGTCAGGGCCGATCTTCGAGGAACCTGGTATCCGCGCGATTATGGAGCAGTTCCTCAAGGACCTGCCCGAAGTCCTGCGTCCCACCTTCACCAAGCATCTGCCGGCGATCTTCGAGGCGACCGCGATTGCCTACACCCGCGAATATACTCTGGAAGAGCTGCGCGATATCAGCGCCTTTGCCCAGACCCCGAGCGGCAAGCGCTACTTCCTGAGCCTTCAGAAACTGCAGAGCGATCCTGCCGTCGCATCCGCGAACACCACCATGTTCAAGGATGTGGACCCCGTCACCAAGCAACAGGGTGACAAGGTGCGTCAACAGGTGGAGGCCTTTCTGATGGCTAATCCCGATGCGCTTGAGCGGATCAAAAAGGCGACCGAAGACCAAGCAAACTGATCGGTTTGGTGAGGTTCTGCGCTCTTATCCCTTGCGCAGCGGCCACACCAATTGCCGCACCCAGCCCTCCGGTGCGCGTTCGCCCGCTAGGCCGTAGCTCTGGGGCCAGCGCCCGTCCGGCATGTGATAAGTCCCGAACCACCGGTCGATCATCGGCAGGTGAACGGCGAAATTGACATCGCGTGCCTCCGCCTCGGCCCCGTGGTGCCAGTGGTGAAAGCGGGGCATGGCGATCCAGCGTTCGAGCCAGCCCCAGCGCGGCGCGAAATTCGCGTGGATGAACACCGCGTGGAAGCTCACCAGCGCAAGGTAGGCATAAACAGCAGCGGTATCGAATCCGAGCACGACCAGCGGCAGCAGCACCAGACCCCGCGTCACGATCACATCAACCAGATGGAGCCGCGATCCGGCGAGCCAGTCCATCACCTCGACCGAGTGATGCACCTTGTGGAACCGCCACAAGGCAGGGACGGCATGAAAGGCGCGGTGCACGCCATATTGCGCCAGATCCGCGACCAGCACCGCAGCGGCGAATTGCACCACCACGGGCAGGCTCCGCACCGCCGCCTGCGCTTGTGGCACCGCCAAGGCCTCTCCCACCGCGACAGCAGGCGCGAGCACGGCGACGCTCATTACCTGCGCCAGCACGTGCGAAGCGAAGAAATATTGCGTGTCCGTCAGCCAGCCTCGGCGGAAGGCACCCTGTTCGCGGCGCAGGGCAAAGGCCCGTTCGAGCGGCACGAAAATCGCAGCCGTGGTCAGCACGCCGAGCACGAACCAGTCGAGCCCGAGATAGATGGCACTCGCCTGCCCGCGCGGGATTGCGACACCCCCTGCCCCCAATGCCAGCGCTGCGCCGGCCAAGGCAAGCCCCGCCACCCCCAGCGCTTTGCGCCGGCGCAGCAGCATCGACAACCCGGCAAGCGCCATCGCCGCCAACAGGCCCAGATCAATCGCAAGCCGTACCCAGCCAAGCGGATAGGCGCTACGCAGTTCCGGCAAGGTCAGGTAGTGCGGAAAATGCAGGCACAGCACCGCGAACAGCGCGAGCAGGCCCAGCACGATGCCGAGCACGCCGCTGATCCAGCCTGTGCCGACATGGCGCGGGCGCCCGTCATCAAACAAGCGGGCGAGCCGCTGTTCGGCGCTCAAAGGAGCGGGGACCCGTTCCACGACCTGCGCTCTACCACCCGGTTCCCTTTCCCCGGCCAAGCCACCCGTCGAAAAGGCTGTTCAACGGGGTGGCGATTCGGTTCCCATCAGCTTATGGGAAAGCCATGCGCATCGCCATCGCCTCCGATCACGCGGCCATTGAACTCAAGGCCGAACTTGCCGAATGGCTCGTCAATGAAGGCCATGACGTGGCCGACCTTGGCCCCGAACCGGGTGTCAGCGTCGATTACCCCGATTATGGCTATCGTCTGGCCGAGATCATCGCCGAAGGCACCGCCGAATTCGGCGTGGCGCTGTGCGGTTCGGGGATCGGCATCTCGATCAGCGTCAACCGCCATCCCGATGTGCGCTGCGCGCTGGTGAGCGAGCCGCTTTCGGCGGCTTTGGCCCGCGAACATAATGATGCCAACTGCATTGCGCTTGGCGCGCGGCTGATCGGGATCGAAATGGCCAAGGCCTGCGTTGCCACATTTCTTGATACCGAGTTTGCCGATGCCGGCGATCCGCATGGTCGCCACCAGCGCCGCGTTGGCAAACTCTCCCGCCCGCCCTTCCTCTCTGACCGCATCGAGACCCACCAATGAGCACCGCCCCCGCCGATTTCACCGCCCGTCACGCCGCCGCCTCGATGGAAGGCTTCTGGCGCGATGATCTTGCCACGGCCGATCCCGAAATCGCGGCCGCGGTGGCCAAGGAACTCGCCCGCCAGCGCGACAAGATCGAACTGATTGCTTCGGAAAACATCGCAAGCCGCGCGGTGCTCGAAGCAACCGGCTCGGTCTTCACCAACAAATATGCCGAAGGCTATCCGGGCAAGCGCTATTACGGAGGCTGCGATTATGCCGACGTCGTCGAAACCCTTGCGATCGAGCGCGCGAAGCAGCTGTTCGGGTGCAACTTTGCCAATGTGCAGCCCAACAGCGGCTCGCAGATGAACCAGGCGGTGTTTCTCGCCCTGCTCACTCCGGGCGACACCTTCATGGGCCTCGATCTCAATTCGGGCGGGCACCTCACCCATGGTTCGCCCGTCAATATGAGCGGAAAGTGGTTCAACCCGGTGTCCTACGGCGTGAGCCGCGAGACCGAAATGGTCGATCTCGATGAAGTCGCCGCCAAGGCGCGCGAGCACAAGCCCAAGCTGATCATCTGCGGCGGCACGGCCTATTCGCGCCAGTGGGATTTTGCCGCCTTCCGCGCGATCGCGGATGAAGTGGGTGCGATCCTGCTGTGCGATATGAGCCACATTTCCGGCCTTGTCGCGGGCGGCGCGCATCCTTCGCCCTTCCCGCATTGCGACATCGTCACCTCGACCACCCACAAATCCTTGCGCGGTCCGCGTTCGGGCATCATCCTGTGGAATGACGAGAAATACACCAAGCCGCTCAACATGGCGGTCTTCCCCGGCCTGCAAGGCGGCCCGCTGATGCATGTGGTTGCGGCCAAGGCGGTCGCATTCCGCGAAGCCTTGCAGCCCGAATTCCGCGAATATGCGCACCGCATTGTCGAAAATGCCCGTGCGCTGGCAGCCAGCCTCGAAGAAAACGGGTTGCGCATCGTTTCGGGCGGGACAGATAACCACTCGATGTTGGTCGATCTCACTGCCAAGGATGTGACCGGCAAGGACGCCGAAAAGGGCCTCGATCGGGCATGGCTGACCTGCAACAAGAACGGCATCCCGTTTGACACCCGTTCGCCCTTCGTCACCAGCGGCATCCGCCTCGGCACCCCGGCGGGCACCACGCGCGGCTTTGGCCCGGCCGAATTCCGCGCCATTGGCAAGCTGATTGCCGAAGTGGTGGAAGGCCTTTCGAAGAATGGCCCCGAAGGCGATGCGCAGATCGAGGAAAGCGTGCGCGGCGGCGTTGCGCAGCTTTGCGCCGCCTTCCCGGTCTATCCGGGTCTGTAAGGAGCCGCGCCGATGAGCGAGAATGATCCGCGCCAGTCCCCCGATTGGGTGGAAGATGTGAAGAGCGAAGTCACCGGCATGGCGAAGGAAGGGCTCAACCATCCTTCGACCGCGCCGGTGCTGACGGGGGCGGCGGTCGGCGCGGTCGCGGGCGCCTTGCTGCCGGTGGTGTCATGGCCGCTCGGCCTGCTCGCCGGGGCCGGCTTTGCGCTCTACCAGCGTATCAAGAAATAAGCCTGGCGCATGCGCTGCCCATTTTGTGCTCACGATGATACGCAGGTAAAAGACAGCCGCCCGACCGAAGATGGCTCTTCGATCCGGCGGCGGCGCCAATGCTCGTCCTGCGGGGCGCGCTTCACCACCTTCGAACGCGTGCAATTGCGCGAAGTCGTGGTGGTGAAATCGGGTGATCGGCGCGAGCAATTTGATCGCTCCAAGCTGGAACATTCAGTCGCGCTCGCTTGCCGCAAGCGCGCAATCGATCAGGAGCGGCTCGATCAGCTGATTTCGGGCATCCAGCGTCAGGTCGAAACCTCGGGCGAGGCCGAAGTGCCTTCCTCACGGATCGGTGAATTGGTGATGGAAGGGCTGAGGCAGATCGATTCGGTGGCCTATATCCGCTTCGCCTCGGTCTATCGCGATTTCTCCGAAGCGCGCGATTTCGAGGAATTCGCCAGTGCCGTGCAGGACGCGGCGAAAGATTGAACCGACTGCGATGAGCGATCTCAACAAGCCTGTGATTGTGCTGGTGCGCCCGCAACTGGGCGAGAATATCGGCAAGGCGGCGCGTGCGATGCTCAATTTCGGGCTGACCGAAATGCGCCTTGTTGCCCCGCGCGACGGCTGGCCCAATCCTTCGGCCGGCCCGGCGGCCTCGGGCGCGGACATCGTGCTTGAACAGGCCAAGGTCTATGCCACCACTGCTGAAGCGGTGGCCGATTGCCAGCATGTCCACGCCACAACCGTGCGCAAGCGCGGGGTGACCAAGCCGGTGATCGGGGCGGACGAGGCGGGACGGCTGGTCCATACCGAAGCGGGCCGCCACGCGGTGCTGTTCGGCCCGGAGCGATCCGGGCTTGAGACCGAGGATGTGGCGCTGGCCCGCAATATCCTGACCATCCCGATCAATCCTGAATTCGGCTCGCTCAATCTCGCGCAGGCGGTGATCCTCGTGGCCTATGAATGGTCGCGCATCGGCCGTGAGATCGCAGGTGGCGACGATGTGCTGGTGCAGCCGACGCAGGAGGACACCCTGCCCCCTGCCCCGCAGGATGAGCTTGAAGGGCTGATCGCACATCTCGAACGGTTGCTTGAGCCGCGCGGCTATTTCCTCCCCGAAGCGCGCGCCGAAGCAACCCGCCGCACGCTGCGCGGCGTGCTGACCAAGCCGGGCTGGAACCACCTTGAGGTGCGCACCTTGCGCGGTGTTCTTTCGAGCCTCGAAAAGGGGCCGAAGGCCTGACTCCTCTTGACCACGCGCCCTATCCTGCTAAGGGCGCGCCTTCGCAATTGGCCCCGCACCCCGGTGAAGCGGTGGCCGCGTCAGGATAAGCTCCTGCCGGTGCGATGCCGGGTTCAATGGCTGCCCATTGGGGGCGGCCCAGCAATTTGAAGGATACGACATATGTCGAAGCGCAAGAGCGCCAAGTACAAGCTCGACCGCCGGATGGGCGAAAACATCTGGGGTCGTCCGAATTCTCCGGTGAACAAGCGTTCCTACGGCCCGGGCCAGCATGGCCAGCGCCGCAAGGGCAAGATGAGCGATTACGGCCTTCAGCTGCGCGCCAAGCAGAAGCTGAAGGGCTATTACGGCGACGTCACCGAAAAGCAGTTCAAGCGCACCTATGCCGAAGCCTCGCGCATGAAGGGCGACACCAGCCAGAACCTGATCGGCCTGCTTGAGCGTCGCCTCGACATGATCGTGTACCGCGCCAAGTTCGCGCCGACGATTTTCGCTGCGCGTCAGCTCGTCAGCCATGGTCACATCTACGTCAACGGGGTGAAGTGCAACATCGCCTCGCGCCGGGTCGATGTGGGCGATGTCGTCAGCCTCGGCAGCAAGGCCAAGGAAATGGCGCTGGTGATCGAAGCCCAGAGCCTCGCCGAGCGTGACATTCCCGATTACGTCGCGCCCGATGGCACCGACAAGGTCGCCTTCACCCGCGTCCCGAAGCTCGACGAAGTCCCCTATCCGGTGACGATGGAACCGAACCTGGTGGTCGAGTTCTACTCGCGCTGATCGGTTGACCAGACCAAGTTACAAAGGGCGGCCTCGCAAGGGCCGCCCTTTTCATTTGCGCGGCGGTTTGCAAAGCTCGGGCGGCAAGAATCGCGCGGGGGATCACGCCTGATGAACATTCTGCTGCTTGATGGGCACCCTGATGCGGGGCGCCTCACCACGCACCTTCTTGATGTCTATGCAAGCGCCCTGCCCACCTCGGCCGAAGTCACCCGTATCGCGGTGCGCGATCTCGCCTTCAGCCCGGTGCTGCGCCGTGGCTACAAGCAGCGCACCGATTGGGAGCCCGATCTGCATCGCCTCGCCGAACTGCTCGACGCCTGCGATCATGTGGTGGTGGCATTTCCGATGTGGTGGGGTGCGGAGCCGGCAGAGCTGAAAGGCCTGATCGACCGACTGTTCCTGCCCAAATTCACCTTTGCCTATCACGTCGGCGATCCGTGGTGGGACAAGCTGATGGTGGGCCGCTCCGCCGATCTGATCGTAACGATGGATACCCCGCCCTTCGTGCTTAAATGGTACCACGGCAATCCGGTGATCCGCCGTTGGAAAGGTCAGGTGCTCGGCTTCTGTGGCTTTGCCCCGGTGCGCACGCTTTCACTTGGCCCGGTGGGCGAGGAGACCGCGCCGCGCGCGCTGCACAAGTGGGAAGCAAAGATCGCGCGCCTTGCCCGGAGCATCCGGCAGAAAGCGCCGCAGAAAAAAGAGCCGCGCCTTGCGGCCTTTCTCAAGCGCGAGGCTTAGCCCCTGATCCGATCCCATTCGGTGAATTCATAGGCGATCGAGCCTTCGACGAGGCGTTCCCACATATCCGCGATCACATCTGCGGGGATGCCGCGCGCCTCGGCATCGGCAATGGCGGAAGCGATGACGCTCGCCTTGCGCGCTTCGTCGCGCACCGCATCGCGGCTTTCCTTGATACGGGCCGCCGCGCGCATATAGCCGAAGCGCCGGTCCAGCAGCGCCACCAGCTCGCGATCCGTCGCATCAACGCCTTCGCGCACCTCGACCATGGTCTGGCAGTCTTCGGGGAGTTTGGGCATCAATCAGGAACTTCCAAGGTAATCGCGGCGGAAATCAGCGGCGAAGGCAGCAAAACGCGCGTCCGCAATGGCATCGCGCATCGCCTGCATCAAGGCCTGATAGAAGAACAGGTTGTGTTCGGTCACCAGCATCGCGCCGAGAATTTCACCCGATTTTTGCAGATGATGCAGATAGGCGCGCGAATAATTCGCGCAGACCGGGCAGGCGCAGCGTTCATCAAGCGGGCCGGTATCCTCGGCATGTTTGGCGTTCCTGAGGTTGAGCGGCCCGTTCCAGGTGAAAGCCTGCCCGTTGCGGCCTGAGCGGGTCGGCAGCACGCAATCGAACATGTCGATCCCGCGCTCCACCGCGCCCACCAGATCATCAGGCTTGCCCACGCCCATCAAATAGCGCGGGCGATCCACCGGCAACATGCCAGGCGCGTAATCGAGCACGCCGAACATCGCCTCCTGCCCTTCGCCCACCGCGAGCCCGCCGACGGCATAGCCGTCAAAGCCGATGTCGATGAGCTTGTCGGCGCTGATCCGGCGCAGGTCTTCGTGGAGCGCGCCCTGCTGGATGCCGAACAAGGCGGCACGGGCTGCGTGCTCCTCGCCGCTGTCAAAGCCGTCGCGGCTGCGCTGCGCCCAGCGCATCGACAGCTCCATGCTGGACGCGATCTCATCACGCGGGCGATCCGCACGCGGACACTCATCAAACGCCATCACAATGTCCGAACCGAGCAAGCGCTGGATTTCCATCGAGCGTTCGGGCGTGATCATGTGCCGCGAGCCATCAAGGTGGCTTTTGAACTCGACACCGTGTTCGGTGAGCTTGCGCAATTCGGAAAGGCTCATCACCTGATAGCCGCCGCTATCCGTCAGGATCGGGCGCGGCCAGTTCATGAAGCGGTGCAATCCGCCGAGCCGTGCCACCCGCTCCGCGCCGGGGCGCAGCATCAGGTGATAGGTGTTACCAAGGATGATATCGGCCCCTGTCGCGCGCACGCTTTCCGGCTTCATCGCCTTGACCGTCGCCGCGGTGCCAACCGGCATGAAAGCCGGCGTGCGGATTTCGCCGCGCTGCATGGCAATCGTGCCGGTGCGCGCCTTGCCATCGGTGGCGTGCAGGGTGAAGGCGAAGCGGGGCGGGTTCATCGCGCGGGCAATAGCAGCGAGGAATCGCCGTAGGAATAGAAGCGGTATTCGCTCGCGATGGCGTGGGCATAGGCCGCCATCATCCGCTCACGCCCCATCAGCGCGCTCACCAGCATCATCAGCGTTGATTTGGGGAGGTGGAAATTGGTCATCAGGCCATCGACCGCACGGAACCTGTAGCCCGGCGTGATGAAGATGCTGGTGTCGCCCGCAAAGGGCATGATCGTGCCATCCTCGGCCGCGGCGCTTTCGAGCAGCCGCAGCGAGGTGGTCCCGACCGCGATGATACGCCCCCCGGCGGCACGAGCGGCGTTCAATTGCGCCGCCGTCTCCGCGCTGATGCGTCCGAATTCGGCATGCATCTGGTGATCATCGGTATCATCTGCCTTCACCGGCAGGAATGTCCCCGCGCCGACATGGAGCGTCAGCATCGCGCGGCCAATCCCCGCTGCATCAAGCGCATCGACAAGCCGCGGGGTGAAATGCAGCGAGGCCGTCGGCGCGGCAACGGCGCCATCCTCTGCCGCAAACATCGTCTGGTAATCTTCGAGATCCTGCGCGTCGACCCCGCGCTTTTGCGCGATATAGGGCGGCAGCGGCATGGTACCCGCACGATCAAGCAGCACTTCGACCGGCTCCTCACCTGCGAAAAACAGGGTAAATGAGCCATCGGCGTGGCGTTCCTCGGCGAGCGCGGTGACCCCGCCGCCGAAGACAAGGCTATCGCCTTCCTTCACCCGCTTGGCATTGCGGATGAACGCCTGCCAGCGCCGCAGATCGAGCCGCTTGTGCAGCGTCGCGCCGATCTTGGCCTCGCCATCGGCGCGGCGGCCTTCGAGCTGGGCCGGGATCACGCGGGTATCGTTGAACACCAGCACATCGCCGGGGTTCAGCAGGCCCGGCAAATCGCGCACACCGCGATCCTCGAAGGGCGCGTCCGGTCCGCGCACCACCAACATGCGCGCCGCATCGCGCGGGCGCACCGGGCGCAGCGCGATCCGCTCGGGCGGGAGTTCAAAATCAAACAGATCAACTTTCATGGCGCGGGCCACTAGCCGCTTGGAGCGCCCGGCGAAAGCCCCTTAGCCGATGGGCGCGCTGAGCATGTCCGCCGAGATCGGCTGATCATTCCCAAGCGCGGGGGGTGGCGGCGGCGGCAGATTATCCGTCAGCATCGAGGCCTGCACAATGCGGGTCGGCGCAGCAGGCGGCTCGCCACGGACAATCGCATCCACGCCATCCATGTTCTCGATCACGCGGCCAAAATTGGTGTAGCGCTTGTCGAGCGCAAAGCGTGGATAGAACACGATGAAAAACTGGCTGTTCGCGCTGTCTTCCGAAGCCGCGCGCGCCATCGAAAGCGTGCCGCGCACATGGGGCATCGGATTGAATTCGGCCTTGAGATCAGGAAGATCGGAACCGCCCTGCCCGGTTCCCGTCGGATCGCCGCCCTGCGCCATGAATCCTTCGATCACGCGGTGGAAGATGATGCCGTTGTAGAAGCCCTGCTTGGTGAGCGTCTTGATCCGCTCGACATGGGCGGGGGCCCATTCCGGCATCAGGCGGATCTTGACCCGCTGGCCGTTCGAGAGATCCAGCACCCAGATGTTTTCAGGAGCAACGCTCTGATCAAAGCTCACCGGCGGATAGACTTTGGCTGCCTGGGTGACCGCTTCGGTGCGTTCCTTCTTCTCTTCTTCGGACATGTCGTCACCCAGCGCGACAGGCGGCGCCTTGGGGCCTTTTTGCGCGAGCGCGGGCGTCGCGCCCACCGCCAGCAAGCCAGCCAGCATGGCTGCAGCAGCAAGCTTGCCAGAGAAAAGGTAAGGTGCGGTCTTGATCATGGTTCCATCCCGATAGAGCAGCGCGCTCTAGCTGCTTGCCCCTGACAACTCAATGAATGATCGCCGCGCTGCCCGTCAGCCACGGCGGCGTTCAGTAATCACCCTTGAGGCCGTGCTCACGCACCCGCGCTTCGACATCCTGACGCACCGGATCGCTGACGAATCGCGAGATATCGCCACCATAGATCGCGATCTCCTTGACCAGTTTAGACGCGATCGGTTGCAGCGAGACATCGGCCATCAGGAACACGGTCTCGACATCATCATCGAGCTGCTGGTTCATCCCCGCCATCTGATATTCATATTCGAAATCCGCCACCGCGCGCAGGCCGCGGATAATCACGCTCGCGCCCTGCTTCTGCGCGAATTTGACGAGCAGCGCGTTGAAGCCCACCACTTCGACATTGCTGAGCCCCAATTGCGCAACCTCACGCTCGACCATGGCAAAGCGTTCCTCGGTCGAGAACAACGGGCTCTTCGATGGGTTGGTAGTGACGCCGATAATCAGGCGATCCACCAGCTTGGAGCCGCGCCGAATAATGTCGGCATGGCCAAGGGTAATCGGATCGAAGGTTCCGGGATAGATCCCGACGCGCGATGTCATGATTGTGCTCTCCGCTGCGCGCCCGGCCTAACGATCCCGCTCGACAATGAAGCGGGCCAGCGCGCGCAGGATATCCGCCTCGGCGCCATAGATCGACAAATGGCCAATCGCCTGATCGACCAGCGCCCGCGCCTGCTCGCGCGCCTTGGGCGCACCCATCAGGGTCACAAAGGTCTGCTTGCCCTGCTCGGCGTCCTTGCGCAGGGTCTTTCCAGCCTTGTCGGCATCGCCTTCGACATCCAGCAAATCATCGACGATCTGGAAGGCAAGGCCGATATCGCGGGCATAGGCCCGCAGCGGCGCGCGCCCTTGCGGCGCGACCTTGCCGAGGATCGCTCCCATTTCAACGGCAGCGGCAAGCAGCGCGCCGGTCTTGAGCTGCTGGAGCCGGGTGACGGCATGGAGATCGTAGGAAATCCCTTCCTCATCGGCGACCATGTCCATCATCTGGCCGCCCGCCATGCCGTTCATCCCCGATGCCTGACCGAGCGTCAGGATCAGCTCGCTGCGGGTGAAGGGATCGCTACTCGTCTCGACATCAGCAAGGATTTCGAAGGCCAGCGCATGCAGCGCATCGCCCGCGAGCACCGCAGTCGCCTCGTCAAACACCTTGTGCAAGGTCGGCTTACCATGGCGCATGTCATCATTGTCCATGCACGGCAGATCATCGTGGATCAGCGAATAGACATGGATCGCCTCGATGGCGGCACCTGCGCGCAACGCGCAATCGCGGTTGACGCCGAACAGCGCGGCGGTGCTCACCACCAGCAGCGGGCGCACCCGCTTGCCGCCGCCAATCGCGGCATAACGCATCGCTTCGATCAGCCGTGCGCTGGTATCCTGCGGCACCGGCAGCATTGCATCGAAGACCGAATCAATTTCCGCCTGCACCTGCTTGAGGCTTTCGGCGAGGAGATCGCCTGCGGTTTCAACCAGCATCACGCTCACCCTTCGGCATCAAAAGGCTGGGTGCCGGTAGCCGCGCCGCCCGCGCCCGTCACGATTCGTTCGATCCGGGCCTGCGCCGCATCAAGCCGGGCCTGACAGGCCGCGCGCAGCTTCTCGCCCCGCTCATAGAGCGTGATCGATTGATCAAGCGGCACATCGCCGCGCTCCAACTGCTTCACGATATCCTCGAGCGCGGCCAGCGCCTGCTCGAAACTCAATTGCGAAATGTCATCACCGCTGGCAGCGGCAGCCTTGCCCTCGTCCATGGCTTGCAGCATTGACGCTGGTAATGCGCATGGTCAAGGCTGCGCGCGAAAGCATTGGCGCAAAGCCACGGCAAAAGAGGATTGCTCGCATGATCAAGTGGGGTGTGGCCTATATCACCGCGGCGGTGGCGTTTGGCGCGATGGATGCAGTGTGGCTGCGCTGGGCTGCGCCCAACCTCTACCAACCGACAATCGGCGAAATCATGGCCAAGGACGTGAACTGGGGCGCAGCGCTCGCGTTCTACTTCATCTATCTCGCCGGGATGGTGTGGTTTGCGGTGCGCCCCGGTGTCGAGGCCGGATCGGTCATGACAACCCTGCTCAACGGCGTGCTACTCGGCGCGCTGTGCTATGCGACCTTCGATCTCACCAGTCAGGCGGTCTTCAAGGTGTGGGCGACCCACATCAGCGTGAAGGATATCCTGTGGGGCGCCTTTGCCACCGGGACGGCCAGCACGATTGCGACTTACGTGACGCTCAAATTCGCTTCATAAGCCTGCACGTGTTCATCGGTCACTTCGCTCCCGCGTTTATCGCCGCTGCTGTCAGCCCGCGCAGTCCCAAGCTGGGGACACTGTTCGTTGCCGCACAGCTGGTCGACTGGGCCTTCTTCACCCTGGCGCTGGTCGGGGTCGAACGCATGCGGATTGATCCGGCTGCCAGCGTGATGGTGCCGTTTGATCTCTATGACATGCCTTTCACCCATTCGCTGGCGGGCACGCTGGTGTTTGCGGCGGTCTTCGCGACCATCGTGACAGTGTGGCAGCGCAATGCGCTTGGCGGCTTGCTGGCCGGACTGGTCGTGCTGTCGCACTGGCTGCTTGATTGGCTGGTGCATGTCCCTGATCTGACGCTAGGGGGCGAGCCGCCCAAATATGGCCTTGGCCTGTGGAATTATCCGTGGCTTGCCATCCCGCTCGAACTGGCGGTGATCGGCGGGGCTTTTGCCTTTTATTTCCGCCGCACGCGCGGGCCGGCAGGCCCACCATTTGTGCTGCTGGCGGTGATGCTGGGCTTGCAGGCATTCAACTGGTTTGCGCCCCATCCTGCCGAAGCCGGGCCGTTCCTGTTCGTGCAAGCGCTGCTTGCCTTCGGGGTGCTGACCGCGCTTGCGGTCTGGGTCAGCACAAATCGCGGGATCAAGGTGCGCCGCGGCTTGGCGTGGTCCCCGTCGTGATCTAAGGGCGCATCGCAAGGAGCGCCTTTCATGTCAGCCATCACCCCCGAAATCGTCGAACAGCACGGCCTTTCCCCCGAGGAATACGAGCGCGTTTTGCATGCGCTGGGACGCGAGCCGAACCTTGTCGAGCTGGGCATTTTCTCCGTCATGTGGTCGGAGCATTGCTCTTACAAATCCTCGCGCCTGCATCTGAAGAAGCTGCCGACCGAAGCGCCGTGGGTGATCTGCGGCCCGGGCGAGAACGCGGGCGTGATCGATATTGGTGATGGGCAGGCGGCGATCTTCAAGATGGAGAGCCACAACCACCCATCCTACATCGAGCCCTATCAGGGCGCGGCGACGGGCGTCGGCGGGATCCTGCGCGATGTGTTCACCATGGGTGCACGCCCTATCGCCAATGCCAATGCGCTGCGCTTTGGCCGCCGCGATCATCCCAAGATGAAACATCTGGTGCAGGGCGTGGTCGCGGGTATCGGCGGCTATGGCAATTGCGTGGGCGTGCCGACCGTGGCGGGCGAGACCAATTTCCACCCCGCCTATGATGGCAATATCCTCGTCAATGCGATGACTGTCGGCATCGCCGATGCCGACCGGATTTTCTATTCGGCGGCGACCGGCGTCGGCAACCCGATTGTGTATGTCGGCTCCAAGACCGGGC
>Ga0308017_1000055_pt1 | contig 35359 bp, 51 predicted proteins | sample Neamet280_FD_203145 | JGI IMG/M metagenome (GOLD analysis project Ga0308017, IMG submission 203145) | Marine microbial communities from water near the shore, Antarctic Ocean - #280 | ecosystem: Environmental > Aquatic > Marine > Unclassified | place: Southern Ocean | collected 2014-10-01
TATAGGTATGACTGGAATCGGTGGCAAACGTTCACCCTATTATAATTCTGGTTTAGATATAATAGGTATGCCAGCCCTTGCTGATTTTATAGACACCAAGGAAGCAACGGCAGAGCAAAATTACTTTGCAACTCTATTCCATGAGATAGGACATTCAACAGGTCATGAATCTAGATTAAATAGACCGCTAGGCAATAAATTTGGTAATGAAAATTACGCATTTGAAGAACTCATAGCCGAACTTACAAGCGTGTTTATTTCTGGTCATACAGGGTTAGAACCAACTCCAGCACTCAACCATACAAGCTATATTAAAAGCTGGAATGATGCCCTTAAGGATGACCCCAGAACCATCATTAAGGCTATGAATAAAGCCAGCAAGGCGAGTAAATTCTTTCTGGATAACACCAGCCTCAAGATAGCTAAACCAGAGCCAAAAGAGGACGCTAAGAAATCAGCCTAACTGATGAAGGGTTTAATACCCGAAACTAGGGGATTCAGTTCCCCTAGTCTTAGGCAATAAAGTCTAACTAAAAAGGAAGATACTATGAGTAAAATTAAAGAAGTAATAATAACAGTAAGAATAGATGGTCGCTGGTTTGATAGTCAAGCTGTAGCTGAGTTTAAAGAAGATGATTATTACAAAAACTACGAGGGTTTTAATGTAGATAAATTTGATAAAGATATAAATGTTATTGGATATTTAGAGCATTTAATTATGTCAGGTGAACTTGATTTAAACGAGGCAGAGAGCGACACACCAAGAGTAATTAGGGAGCGTGGTTATGTCTTAGTAAACGGCAAACGAATTTACCCAACAAAAGTAGTTAGGGAGGATGTATAAATGATTTTTCATTCAGATATAAATAAAAACCACGAATTATATCCAGCCTTTGAGGTTTTAGTTTCTAAAGTTTCTACATTTTGTCGCAAGGTTTGTGATGATGGTGAGGAGATACCCCTTGTCAGCAGTTATCATCCAGAAGGCTGTAGGGATAATTTAGTAAGTATTGGAACTAAGAATCTTAATACCAACAAAGAGTATAAATACTTTTCAGCTTGGATTGATGAGAAGGAGAACAACATAGGCTTAAATGCTAGTGATGGCATCCTCTGGGATTATATAGATGATAGTTACCAGACTCCCTTAATAAAAGGCTGGGATAATCTATTAGATAACTTTGAATATGATGTTGAATATGGAGGACAATACACAATTTACAGCCTAACTGAGGAAGGTTAATCCAGAAATTAGGGGATTTATTTCCCCTAATCTTAGGCAATAAAGTCTAACTAAAAAAGGAAGATACTATGATTATATTAAATATATTATTTGGACTAACAGCACTGGGGGTTATAGCTCTTGGAATCTGGATGGCTAGGGCAACTATCGAGGTCGGAGACTTTGAACATGAGGAGCTGGAAAGACGCAGAAAATTAGCTTTAATTTTAGAAGCTCTAACTAGGGAGGATGTGTAAAATGAATACATATTATATAAAAACTGATGATGAAAAATATTTAATTGAATTAGATATTGAAGGTAAAAATATTTTAATAAGTAAATTAGATTGTATTCAAAATGAAGATTATCCTACATATTCTGGAATATTTGAATCTGAATTAGAGGGAGTAAAATAATGAGTAAAATTGAATATAAAAATATGTGTGATGCTATTGAAAAAATGGTTGAGTTGGAATTAATATTTAACCAATCAAAATTTTATGGAGCTATTGATAACTGGATAAAAATAGAGGATTTTGTTAGAATGTTTTGCAATCTTTATCCTTTTTATTATCAAACATTATACAACAATAGAGATGGTGTTGATATTATCAAAGAGTATTGGAATCGTAGAAATGACCAGACAGATATTTTTTATCTTTATGTTCAAATCAAAGAGTCTTTAGAGCTAGGGGTTATTGTTTGTTATAGAAATGGTCAATGGCGGACTGATGATGATTATATATTACACCATGAGTTAGGCTACGAAAATTTTAATGACGAGGAAAATGAGCCTTTTGTTACCTTCGAAACTTATAATGATTTTAAATATACTAATCAAATTGACAATGAAAAAATTGGTCAATAGGTTTGGACAAGTGAACACGAATCAATTATCCTTAGTTATAGGAAAGGAGATTCAACATGAACTGTAACAAAACTATTGTGAATAAAAGCGATTTATTATTGCTCTTGTCTCTACTAAACAAGGGCAATTTAATAAATCATTCTGGAGACATAGAAGCAAATGCTTTTGATAGATTATTGGAAGCTACAAAAACTAAAATGATGGAGACTGAATCATGCGATTAAAATATTTATATCAGGGTAAGTTATCTGGCTATCAAAAATGGATAGACCAGCTCAAGTTAGAATGGAAGCGAGAGAAGGAGCAGAATTATGAGATTAATTAGCTATATAAGGGTCAGTAGTGAGTCACAAGCAGACAACCAAAGCCCTAAGACTCAACAGGAGATTAACAACCATACGTTGTTAGTCTTACAGGACAAAGAGGAGTTGCCAGAAGGGATAAGAATTACTGAGGATATTTCGGACATAGGCGTATCTGGATTAACGGAGTTTAAGGACAGACCGCAAGGAAAGAACCTAAACACATTAGACGAAGGAGATTGTATTTTTATTTCTAGTGTTGATAGGTTGGCAAGGGATAACAGAGTCTTGGAAAGTTTTTTATACGACTGTAAAATTAAGGGTATAAATATTTTCTGTGCCAATACTGGTAACATTACTTTAGGGGTCAATGCACAAAAGAAACTAGAGGTATCTATGACCGCTGTTTTTTCTGAGTACATGGCAAGCCAGATTAAAAAGAACGTCAGGAGAGGCAAGGATTCAAAGCGTGGATTGTATCACCTAGACGAGGAAGTAAAAGGTTATATAGGTGGCAAGCCTAACTGGGGTTACAAGAGAGTTGGTGAAGGTAAGGCATCAACCATTGTTAAGGAAGTCTGGAGAGATGAAGTCTTTAAATTTATTTACAGCATGAGAGGTAAGGTTTCATCAAGGCGTATTCAGTCTGAGTGTATTGAGAGGTTTAAGAAGGATAAAACACCAGCCAGTCATAACACTATAGCTAGATTGATTATGAACGAGGAAGCTATAAGAGATTACGAAGAAAATTTAACTATAAAACAAGAGGTTTAAGATGGAGAAGTTTCACGAGATGGAGAGAAGGTTATATAAGAAACATTCTGGTGGTGGTTTTGATTGGAATAAATACTGGTCAGATTTAAAATCTAGGAGCAACAATCAAGAAAGTTTAGAAGAAGAAGACAGAAGGGTTAAAGAGATAGATGATAGAGCCGATAGAGAGGGGTGGTTTCATGGCAATTAATCTAAGCCTAAAAGATGATGATGCCTTAGTGTTATTAGAATATTTTAAGAGAGAGCAGAGGAAGATGGTATCACCTTCTGGCTCTGAGTATAGTACCGATACTAAAAAAGTTATTAACAAGCTAACAACACGATTAAAAAAGAGGATGGATAAATAGATATGGTTAGTGTTTATAACTTAGATTTATTTACTAAAGAAAAACAAAATATCAAAGTTAATAAATATAATATACAAAGAATATCTTACGAAGAAACTAAACCATTTATTTTAAATATACACTATGCAAAACGTATGCCCTCAATCAGTTACGCTTACGGATTATTTGAGAACAACAACTTAATTGGAATTGTTAGTTATGGCTCACCAGTATCACCCTCTTTATGTAAGGGAGTTGCTGGTGAAGAAAATAAAAAAATAGTTATAGAATTAAATAGATTAGTTTTAAAAGAAAATAAAAAAAACCAAGCCTCTATATTAATTGGAGCTTCTTTAAAACTATTGCCTAAACCTAAAATAATAGTCTCTTATGCAGATACAAAACAAAATCATTTAGGTATTGTTTATCAAGCTACTAACTTTATGTTTACTGGAACGTCTAAACCAAGAACAGATATGGCTAGTAAGGATGGTAAACATTCTAGGCATCATTTGGGAGACAAAACAAAAAGAGTTTTTAGAAGTCCTAAACATAGGTATATTTATATTATTGGAGATAAAAGGCAGAAAAAAAAATTATTAAATAATTTAAAATATAAGATTAAAAATTACCCTAAAAAACATGGAGAAATAAATGACGGATAAATTACAAGAAGAAATACAAAAAGATTGGATGGCATTAGACGAAAAATACGAAGCTATGGGTGAAGCCGAAGCTCAATTATTTATAACATATTCTTTGGATAACTTGTTTAAATCTATGATGCTTACGTTCCCAGAAAAGAAATCATTACTGGTGTTACAGTCTATAATTCTATCAGCTATAAAATTAAAAATAGATTCGGATAATAATGTTGACTTAAAAGGTAAGGTAAATTAGAGTTAAATAATTAATATTTCATAGTGTTAATATCATTTTAGTTAGGATAAGGGCAACGCAAGTTGTCCTTATTTTTTTGTCGAAAAAAAACCTAGTTAAAAACAAAATCTCTGGGGAAAGAAGATGGTAGAGATTAAGCATTAACTAGGAAAATATTTTTTCTTTATACTACACCTTTTATGGCACGAGTTAAAGGCTCTTTCCAGTTTCTTTGCCATCCAGAACTCTTTTTTACAGCTATTAAATCACCAGCCATAAGTAGCACTAAAGCATCACCGACATCTGGAGACCTACCTAGTCTCTTTTTAATTTGTTCCTTACTCTCAAGCTGTATCTTTCCTCCAGCAGTAAATTTATACTTAGGAGATACAAGGTCAGCTATCATTCCTTCATGGTTTGGAATCTTACATAAGCCCTCCTCTAAGAACGCTTTGAATTTAAACCATAACTCAGCTCTAAGATTCATATATGTCCCAGACATACTAGCAGTCTCAGCAACATTGATTCCTAACGCTGATAAACGACCAACCCCATTGAGAGCATCTATGACTCCGTACCCCATTCCTATACTATCGACATAAATCTCAACAGGGCGTAAATGTGGCTCTGTACTATCATTCTCAGCATTTATACGCCCAGTTAATTCCATTAAGTTTAGCTTCTTAAATGTCTTTATATCAAAGATAACATTACCTCTGCGTTTAACTAAAACTGAACTGTCATCACCATGTCTGGCAACGTCTAAAGCCCAGTAAGTATCTTGAGTATTATCTATTGGAACATCTCTATTGATAGCTGAACTAACAAGCCCTATAGATATAACTCCATCATCTGCTTCCTCTGCAAACTCACCTTTAACTCTAACCTTATATGCTGGGCTATCTTCACCATATCGCATAGCCATTTCCTCAATAAATTCTTTAGAGACTCTTGGGCTATCAAAGGCTGATATATGAAAGGTTTTCCACGAGCCAGACAGTCTATGGTGAGTGTCGAAAAACAACCCAGAATTTCTAGTTGGATTACCTAGTAATATAGTATGCACGTTATCGCCAGACATACTACCAGCTGCACTTTCAAATACTTCCTCTGGAACACCAGACGCTTCATCAACAACTAACATAACCTTACCATTCGAATGTATACCTGCTAACGCTTCGGGTGTCTCCTTTCTGGAAGTTCTAGCTGATATAAATACTTCATTCGGTCTAGCTTTTAAAACAACCCTATCTGATTTAACATCAACTAAGTCTTGCAAACTTTGTGGCATTTCTTTTATCCAACGTGATAGTTCTGCAAAGAGAGCATCAAAAAGTTGTGAGCTGGTTGGAGCAGTAACAATAACCTTACAGTCATAATTGGTTAATAAAGTATGTAACATTATCCATGAAGCTACGGAAGATTTACCGACTCCATGAGCTGAACGTACTGATATTTTTCTTTCACCATCAGCGATAGCTTGCATCAATTCTTTTTGCCATTCATCAGGCTCAACACCTAAAACATTCTGGCAAAACAAAACAGGGTCTTTTTTATATTTATCTAGGAACTCTACAAAAGGATTGGATGTTGGTTCAGTCATTTAATTTAACTCTGATTTATCTATATATTGTGTATCAAATAGTTTTACCGAGAAAGCTGATACAGCACCAATACATCCTTTAGCTGATTCAATAAAATCTGCATGACCATGACAATCTGAAGGTGCTTGGCAAGTACAAAGTTCATTATTGTATTCGTAACAAATGATTCTTGAACAAGTCTCAACAACTACATCAATGTAATTATTTTCTTCAATTTTAATTTCATCAGTCATGGTGTGTTTATTATACACTATTCTTTCCTTTCCCATAAGACATTTGCAATCTCTCTATTTAATCTTATAAGTTGCCTTGCACTTAGCTCAATCTTTTCCCCAACACCATTACGGGTTATCAACATATACTCCTTATTAATACTAACTGTTGGATAGTCTTTAATTTGTCTCGTCATCTTCTTTCCCAAATAAACTATTAACCAATGAATCCGCCATCTTTTTTATATCATCATCAGTTAAATCTATACCCATCTTTTCTTTTATTTCATCCTCCAGTTCCAAACTAATATAACCTTCGTTTTCTAAGCTATCGACAGCCTCTATGTTTTGATAATCTGATAGTTCTATAACATCTTCGTTAAAGCCATCTTCCTTTTTCTTGTTGTCCTTCATCTTTAAATCTCCTTGCTCTTAATATTATTCTATCCAATCGGATTCGACTAGATAGCCTTCCTATATGTCCAATAGGTCTTTCACTTCCAGCTAAAGCAAACACAAATTCCTCATAAGCATTTATCTTTCTTTTTAGAAATTTATTTTCTTCCAGAGCTTGATTCTTTAAAACCTTCTCTTTTCTAGCTTTATTTGTTAAAAACAACTTAATCATACTTAATCCCTTTATTTCTAAGGTAGCCATCAATGTACCCTTCTGTATCGTCATCTTCTGGCATTAGAAACGAATCTTTATTATCGTATACTTTGCCCTTTGACCTCCTTCGAATCTTTATCATAGGCTCTCTATGGGGGTTGTTTTCTTTTAAAACAGTCTCAAAAGTTGTGAATCGTTCATTACAGTCTAAACATTCCCTTCTTCTGCGAATAGCATCAGAAGTCCTCCTAGACTCAACAACCTTACTTTTTTTTGAACTACAATTTATGCACAACATTTTTTCTAAAAGAACTTTTCTTCCCTAATTTCTTTCTATGATTTAAGGGTCGCTTCTTTCTCCTACGTTTTACTTTTGTTTTTTCATTATGTCTAAAATTAATTTGTTTTGCCATGACTAAAAAGGAATCCTATCATCCCAAAGCTCAGCATCTTCAAACTTAGTAACATGAGCTTCTTTAAATACTTTCTTAACTTCATTAATGCTGAACAATGTATCAAGTATTTCTCCGAGTTCATCTAGTGTGTAGATAGGTTTTTCTTTAACTTCTTCTTCATTAAGAATCATTCTTTTGTTTGCTTTATCTTTAACAATAATAAACTTTGATTTGCTTTTAGATTCAGCAACCCAGAACTCCCCTTGAGGTGGCTCATGTCCAGACTCTCTAGCTTCTTTATCTAAGGCTAACCAACCTTTCTCAATATTCTTGCACCACTTAGCTATTTCTTTTGGCTCTTTGTGCGTAACAATAGATATGTTTAGTTTCTTCTCAGCACTTCTAAATTTCTTTTGCAACTCTGGGCTAACTAAATCCAGTAATGCTTCCTTACTAAACCAAACTCTTTCCATGCTAGAAGCTATAATATCTAACTTATTAATATAAACTTGAGATAGCTCTGCTCTTTTTTCATCTTCTTTATTAGTCATTTTATTAACCATATCTTCTCATCCCATATACCAACTAACTCTTTGTTTTGTAAGGACAGTATTGTCCTAGATAATTTTTGCTGTTTACGCCTTAAATCTTTATCAGGAAACTGAGCAAAACTTTTAAATTCTAAATGACTCATTGTTATAAAGGTTTGTTCACCAACATCAGAGTTTATCCATTTAGTTTTACCATTCTCCTCTAAAGAGTTTTTTATAATATCATAAACTAATTTCTGATTCGCTCCTAGAGATGGCTCATATATAGGTTTATCTCCAGTTTCAAAGGTTAGCTTCTGTAAAGTAACTGAGGTATCAGCAAACAACTGTCTCTTTTCTATCTCTAAACTAATCATCTCTAATTGCTCTGTATCTTTTTGTTTCTGTACTGATAGATTTACAGTACCAGAGTGAGAGCAATTAATTGAAGTATCAACACCACCTAGCAAAGCTGAACTACCTCTCAATCCAGCCGCTTCATTTTTACCGCTATGGTGAATGGCTAGTATAGCTGATTTAGTTTGTTCTCTTACAGTATCACAGGCTGATAAAAACATTCCCATATCGCTTGCAGAATTTTCATCAGAGCCAGAGTTCGATAATGTTCTGGCAATAGTATCAATTACTATGAGTTTAAAATCTTTACCAATATTGTGAATTGTATTTATTAATTTATCCAACTGCTCTGGGTCTAAAAAATCTACAGTTGTAGCCAGAACATGAAAGTCAGGGGTCTTTGTTATATCATTATGTTTTGCAAGCCATGCTTGTATTCTTTTCTTTAAACCACCAACGCCCTCTGCTGCTATAAATAAAGTTTTACCAGCTCCAGTTTCATAGCCTTGCCAGTCAATACTAGAGGAAATAGATAGGCACATATCTATCGCAGCAAAAGATTTATAGCTTGCTGGTTGACCATAAATTACTGAAAGTCCGCCTTCTGGTATTAGGTTTTCAATTAAATAGGTTTGGCTTTTTAACCCCATCAAGTCATTAATTCCCATAGTAGGAAAAACATTCTCAACTACATCTTGGCTTAAATTTTCTACTAATGTAGCGTTAAGTATAAGCTCCTCAATATCACCACCAGCATCAATAAAATCTGATATATCACCCTTATCTGCAACTTTTCCTTCTAATGACAAGAAATGAAGGCTCTCAGCTTCGCTTAGAAGATGATTTGAGATAGCTTGGGTATGTAAGTACCCAGCAGAATCGTTGTCTGAGATTAAAATTACCCTTCTATCTTTGAAGTATTTATTAAGAGAAGGCTTCCAATTCTTGCTACCACCAGAGTTAGTTGTAGCTAAAAATCCAAGAGAGACAAGTCGGTCAGCATCTTTCTCACCCTCAACTATAAATATAGTCTTGTCTTTATCTTCTAATATCTTAGGTAAGTTATAAGGCAATGGCTCTATATCTTTTAAACCCCATACAGTCTTGCCATCTTTAAAATGACGTTGCTTAAATGTCTTAGGCTCAAATCTTAAAACTTGGTATGTAACCTCTCCATGCTCGTTTATATAGTTATACTCATTAACTATTTTTGAGCCTTGAGGTGGTGGCTTTGCTGCTTTAGTATCTATGTTTCTTTCACCTATCCCAAACTCATTATAAAGATAGTCTGATAACTCTCTACCAGATAAACTTTTATGTTTTTGTATTAGGTCTATTAAACCACCACCCTCATTAGCTTCAAAGTCAAACCAAGTAGCATTTGTTAAATTAACCGCTTTAGAATACTTAGTCCCAAACCTTAGTTCTGAGTCTGTAGTAATTTTTATCTCACCAAAGACTTCACTTGCAACAACCTTAATTGCTTCAATATATCTTTTATCCATTAATATCTTTCCCAGTTAGTATTAAAATCATTAGTCTAGCAAATAACACATAGCCAAATAAGCCTAGCATTATTAGCATTAAATAGTGTTCAAACTTCATCATATCCATTCCAACTCAGTTCTATCTTTACGATTTTTTCCGCTCCAAACAAACCAAGCGTAAGGTGTAGTTCCGCTTCTACCTTTAGGAACATCCTCGCCATTCTTCCATAAGGTTTGTCTTTCTGAAAAGACATAAACTTTTGATGGTTTGTTTTCTAAAAAGAAAGGTCTACGTTTTTTGCTTTCCAAGAAAGCCAACCTAAGAAACATAGCAACTTTACCCTCTGATAATAAAGACATCTCAAAGGCATGCTTAACAAACTCAAAGGCTAAATTAAAAGGTGGGTTAGTTATTATATTATGTGGCATATCCTCAGTATACTTAGTCTTTAGAAAGTCTACCCCACCAGTTATATTATCATAACCTCTATCTATTAAATCAGTTGATAAAACTTCATGTCCTCTATCTAAGAACACATTAGAAATATCACCTCTACCAGCTGCACATTCCCAGACTGAGCCAGAGAAAAATTCTCTGTCATAAAGAGCTTCAACACAACTCTTAGGTGTAGGGTAATAGTCATGTTCAGCCCTACTATTATTCGATACAAATTTCTGCATTTAAGTTTTTCCTTACAAGTACATATTCATAGTCAATATCAAAGACATGGTTGCCAAAGGCAACGTAGCCAAGAATAAATAAATTAACGCAAATCTCTTTCCAATAACTCTTTTTTTCTCTCATACAGGGTTGGGGTGAGTAAGGTGTGGGGAGAGTTAGAATCTAAGCTAACGACACCTTACTCTAACTAAAACCAACCAGTATGGTTTTAGTTATTTAGAAGTCGAGGTCATCATCAAAGTCAGGCTCTGGTGCTTTTACAGGCTCTGGCTTTTTCTCCTCAACTTGTTCTACTTGACCTAACATTGTTGCTGGTCTTTCTCTCCAATCAACAATAGATACGTTGGGTACTTTAAGTATTCCCGCTTGACCAAACTTAACTTCTTTAGTTCCGTTAAAATGAACTACTGGTATTAAATCTCCTTTTTCTTTTTCTAAAGAAAGATAAGAATCATGCAAACCTCTTAACTCAATTAATACTGCTCTTGAGCTAGAGCCGAAATTTAACATACCTAAGTCCTTATTAAATAGATTGAATTTAACGAAATGTTTATGTTTATCATCAGGCTTATTTGGTGCATTTGATTCGCCATATAAGGTAGTTACTACGGATGGTGGGTTTACTGAAAAATTAGACCAACCTACTCGAAGGGTTTTTTTAAAATCAACATAGGCTTTAAAATCAGAAACTCTATCCTTAGTCTCTTTTTCCTCTGTTTCTTTGTTATAAATAATAGAACTATATTTACCTTCTTTAGCATTAAAATTTAGCCTATCCCAAACTTCTCCATTATTATTGTTTTCTTCTTCTGGTAATCCAAACATTTTTATCTCCTTTAAGAAAAGATTAGCCTATATCACTAACCTTGTTTAATTTAACCTAGAATATAGTAGGCTCTGTTAATTTTATAAAATATGGTGGTATCTCTATCTTCTGTATTTCAGTATCATAACTAGGAAAGATACCAGTCTTTTGACATTCGCTATAAGTTTGTAACGCTTTTTCAACAACAGCATCACCTTCTATTATAGACATATCACCTAGTTCAAATATGCTAAAAGCATAAGGTGGCTCTTTTTCTACAGCTAAGAAATAGAACTTAGCAACCTTTCTGTTTGTTGCTTGTTCCCAGCACCGCCTGTAGAACGCCTCTTGAATATGATAACCAAAATTACCACAAGCTCTTTCAAAACCTTCTTTGGAAGCATCAACAGTTGTCTTTAAATCTATGATAATATCCATACTTGGGTCTTTCTTTGATGGTCTAACTTTATCTGGTCGGCACTTCAACTTAATGCCTGTTTCTTTATCAATACAAAAAGCTGATACCTCAGACCTTGCATCTTGGTGATACAATAATTTATTAACTTGAGGGCTGTTTGAGACTGCATCTTTTATTCTTAATACATCCTCATAATCACTATCAGGCAATACTACTTGTTCAGAAGTTTTACTTTCCATAGCTTCTTTATATTCTTTTTGCCTTCTATCTTTACCACCCCTTATTACATTCTTTTTAAATAGGTTAGGCTCTAGTATTGCTGTATGGCAAGCAGTACCCTTATCAAAGTAAGGCTTACTTTCTTGAGGCTTCTTGTTTTTAAAATGATTAGGAGTCTTTGTAGCTAGTGTTTTTAAACTTGAAGAACCAATAGCTTCATCACCAGCTCCAGAGTGATATTCAGCATTAGTCATTTCTTCTATTACGCTTGGGTATTTTATCTTCATCAATATCTCCTTTATTAGACAGGGGAAATTGGCAGTTTAAATATTTGTGATTGCCTTCTTTCCGACTCAGATAAAAACATGATTCGAAAATTGTGCAAAATTATTTTTGAATCAGAAAAACCTAAAACTACAATGCCAGTTATTGGTCATTTGTTTTAGGGGTTGACATCACTTGAACAAAATGTTACAATGTATTCATAACTAAATTTTTATTAACTAACTATGAGATAAATAACTACTATGAGTATAAGTAAAAAAGCAAAAGCAAACTATGAAGAAGCCAATAAAATTGCACAAACACTAGAGCCTAATTTTGATTCACAAGGTTGGCAAAAAATTAAAGATATAGATTTTGATATTGCCTGTAATTTTGTAAAATATATGTGGGATAAAAAATCAGATTATAAAATGCCTAAAAGAATAAAGTTTAAAAAAGTTACTGGTCATAGGTATACAAGGTGGTTGGCAAGAAGTACAAAAATGAAAAATATTGATGGTTTTTATAAAATAATATTAGGAACATATTGCATTAATATTACGAATGGTTGGGGTCATTTTGCACATGAATTTTCGCATCAACTTGCTTACATTATAAACAATCATGGTGAGCATGGTGATTTTCAATCAACTGTTGAATTAGATGTTCATAAAGAACTGCATACATTTTTATTTAAAGCTAAAAACAATTTAATAGATATTACCCCCATATTATAAACAGGTTATCAACAACTAATGTAAAAAGGGCTATAGACTATTTTTAGAATCAAAGTAGGCTAGTGTTTCATTTGGAGGAAAGAAGATGAAATTAGAACCACTAGCTTACGCCCTTATTAAGTATGCCCTTAATCACCTTATCAGTCAGAGACAAGAACGCATCATGGATTTACAAGCCAACAAAGAAAGAACGGCTGGACAAGACATAGAGTTAAGTGATTGCTTAAAGGCTGTAGAGATTTATAATGTAGATATGAATCATTATGATTATTTATTAAATACGGATGATGGAAGAAAACTTAATGCTTAAATATTTATTTGAATTATTTGTTTTGTTTATCTTTGACTAGCTTTAATATAAATTTTTAAAAATTTCATTAAAATCTATATCATCATAGATACCTTTATTTTCTTGCTTAAAATAACCTTGATTATTTCTATCTCTACTTAATGAATTGTTAATTTGATTTTGTGTATTTGCTTTATTTTCTAAATTAGCTCTGTAAGCATTATTCATATTTGCAAAATTAGTTGGCTTATCTTCTGCAAAAGAAGGTTTAATGTTTCTCATAACTAGCGGATATAAATTTTCTCCTAATTTTCTTTGGTTTGGATTAGTTATAATATTTTTTACATCCCTTATGTTTGCCATAGGAAGTGCCATTTTTTGCTCAAGTATTCCTTGACCAGTACCAACTGGGTCTTGCAAAGTGTTTAAAAGACTTTGTGGTGCATTTAAAATGTTTTGAATAGGATTTCCAGCTCCAACTTTACTTGCAACTTTTTTCTTTAAAGCATCTTCTATGCTATTACCAAACTTTTTTTGGACAACATTGCTAAGTATTTTTCCTATTGCAAACATAATTAGTCCTTGTTTTGTTTTGATTCTATTGTAATGGTTAAGTCAGTATTGCTAGGTGTTTGTGTTGATACATTTACATGACCAGACGCACAACCTACTACGAATAATACTGGGATAACACTTAAAATAATTTTAATCATTGTATAGCTCCTTCAAGTTCTTTTATCATTTCGTTAAAATCCTCAACAGATAAGTCAAGCCTATCTTCGGCTTCCATTTCTTCCCATGCAGTTTTATAATCTTTAAAAGTTAATTCAGCTCCGTATTGTCCTAATATAGTTTTGAATTTAACATAAGAGTTAGCAAGACCTTTTTTTGTAAGTTCTGGGCTATTAATATCTTTTTGTATTCTTAAAAGTCTTTCCATTTTTCTACTATCAAGTAGAGCGTCTTGTATTAACTCTCTTGCCTTGTCTGATTTAAGATTCTTCAACATAGATTGAGCAAGCCTTGTAAACCTTCCAGCTATAACTAACCCAGCTCCAGCTCCTGTTGAAAAGTTTGTTGAGAAGTTAGCTGCTGCTACTCTAGCAAAAGTATCAATCATTCCGCTGGTAGGGTCAACATCTTGCATTAACCTAAACATTTCTGGATTTGTAAATGATTGTAAATCTTTGTCATAAATTTTTAATGTCTTTTTTAGATTTTTTAATTCAGAGCCACTATATAATCCAGTATCACTTAGTACCTCGTATAAAGTTCTATTACCTATTGTTTCATCCAAAGCATTTGATAGGTTGCTTCTTATTTGAACCCTTCCAACAACTGCCTGCAAAGTATCATCCTTAACCTCTTGAACAGAACTTCTAATTATAGCTTCTATTATGGAAGTTTTTAAACCTTGTTCAGCCACTTTTCTTTGACCTTTTGGTAAAGCCCTAACACCTCTAACAATATTCATTAATTCTGTTGAACCATTTTCTCTATTTAAAATCATAGTTTCAATAGCTGGAACTGGATTATCAACATCTAAAATTTGTCCTAATAAAGCCTTTTCTGTATTAGTTGTTAAAGTAAAAACTCCTGTTCCTAGATTTTTAGTAGCTTGAAATTGACCAAAAACATTATTGTTTAAATCTTTTTCTAATTCAGTTATGTCATTTCTATATCGTTTTAATACAATCTTTAATGAAGGAAATTCATTTACTAAATTTTTATTATCTTTCATCCATGTGTAAAATCTATTAGGTTGAAATAAACCATTTTCATCAATAACATCTCTGGACATTTGTGCTAAAATTGTTTGCATAGCAAGTTCGCTTTCTTGAACAACAGCCCTTATTTCATTAGCAGATTTACCAGATAATTTTGAACCTTCTGAAAAGGCTTGCCTAAACTCTGGTAAAGCATAAGGAACTCCATCTAATTGATTTCTTTCAAATATAGAATCAGCACTTTGCGAGGAATTTCTTTTCAATACACCCCTATTATTTTTACTAACCATATCGTAAACATTATTATTTCTAGTAAATATATCGTGTTTTGTTCTCGTAGTTGATGCTGCATTTCTTGCAAAAGGAAATATGTTTCCTACATCTTCATTAAAAGAACTTCTAAGTCCAATTAAATTACTTAATAAATTTCCATCAATTTCACCATTGCTATTTTCAAGAGTTCTTATAGCTCCATTAATATTTATTCTTAACTTATCAACTTCTCCAAAATTAACTACACCTCCGTCTTCATTTAATTTTTGGATTTGTAGTATTCTTTTTTTAATATCACTAGGTAAATTTAGATTCTCTAAATCACCCTCTACCATTCTTAGTATTGAGTTTCTAGTTTGAGTAAAAGGGTCTGTTGTTTCTTCTTTGTAATTAGTTTTTAAACCTTCCCATAATCTTTTTTCTGTAGCTTTTACATCATTATAAACTGTCCTTAAAATATCGCCAGCTCTTTTAGACGCTTCTTCGTCATCTAACTTAAAATTTTTCATTAGTCTTTCTTTTTGTTGAGAAACTTTTATTTGTAATTCCTTTACTATTCTGTCGGTAGTCTCTGCTCTTGCTTCTTGAACAACAACCGCTAACTGTTGAGGGGTAGCGTTACCGCCTAAAGCATTAACTCTGTTTTGTACGTTTTCTCTATAAGACTCAACCATAGTTTTTGTTCTTCTTAAAAATGCTTCATTTGTTTTCATTTCGTAATTTGTTAAAGCCATTAAGACTGGGTCATCATCAGCAGCAACAGCGGCTATAGAAGGGTTTGATAATTCTATACCTAAGTCTTTATCTAAAGCATCTTTGTCCGCATTGTATTTAGTAATATTTTGAATAGTATTGTCTAGGTCTCCACCCCCAGCTTTTATTGCTTTTGCTAAAGTAGAAGATGCAACTTTTTTGGCTGATTCTTCTTGCTTTAGAGCTACTTCTTCCTCAATATCTTTACGAATAATTAAATTAATTTCTTCTTTATTTTTTCCTTCTTCTGCAAGTGTTTTTCTTTTTTCGTTGTATTTATTGTTTTTACTTAACTCTAAAAATTTTTTATTTTTATACGATTGGCTTGTTTTTAAATAATTAACAGTATCATCATAAAACCCCATCATTGGTTTTATAAGAGTATTTTCAATGGTGGTTGAAATACCGCCAGTAACTTTATCAGTTTCATAATTAAAATTACCTTTTGCTCCCTCAAAAAATAATTTTCTAAATTCTGGAACTTCTCCTGTTGCTGGGTCAATATTTTGCCTACCATAAAAAACATTTCTAGTACCATCTATTACTCTGCCTATTGTATTATCACCAACTTTTTTTGTAAGATTATAAGCACCTTTTACAGTTCCTCTACCAACCTCTGTAGCTAAAGGTGCGGCAACTCCAGCTACTAGAGGTAATGCTCCAGCGGCTAATTTTTTAACTGTACCAAAACTAAAAATTGGAGCATCTTTTTCATCTTCTAATACATCTAAAGAAGGAGGAACAGCTGCGGAATAACCTCCTAATGCAGCAGCCTCTCCAGCTCCCGCCCTAGCTGGGTTTCTGCCTACAAAAGCAGCCATATCATCAACTGTTCTGCCACCAATACCCCTTCCTGCTTGATAAATTGTTTTTCCGCTAAGAGCCGAAGGTAATGTCAATAATGGTTTTGCAAAAGCGTTTAATGCTCCAGCACCAGCAAACGTATAAGGTAAGGTTTCAGCAGCAACTCTGCCAACTCTATTTGCCATAGTTGTAGGTAATGACCTTTCATCAACATCACCATAAACTAATGATGGAGCATATTCTTTTGTAGCACCTAGTAAACCACTTCTAAAACTTTTATAATTAGGGTCTAAAAAGGCTCGACCATTAACATTTCGGAAAGCGTCTACAACTGTGCCAGCACCTCCTAATAATGTCTGATTAAGACTTTTAAATACTCTGTTTCCACTAATATCATTTTGGTTTTGTGATAATACATTCCTTCTTTCATTTAGTTTACCTAAAGTTCCAGTTACCGCTTCTTGAATTTCTACTGGAACTGCTGGATTTCCAGTAAATCCTTGCAATGCGTTTATAGTTGCGTTAGTACCTCTAAGGTCTTTATTAAAGAAACTGGAAGTTCCCTTATTTGCATATATTAAATCAATAAACTTTTTTCTTATTTTATCAGACTCAAAGCCACCATCTATATCTGGTAATTCAGCCATTAGTAATTACCTCTACCAGTAATTCTTGAAATAGCGTCTTCTGCAAAATTTGGCGCAAGAATAGATTCTTGGTCTGCGCTAAATTGAGTTGGCGAACCAGCTTTAACACCTTCTGATTCTGCTTTTGCTATTAAAGCTCTTACCTTTAAAATAAAAGTAGGAAGATTTTTTATAGTATCTTCGGCATCTCTTAAAATTTGTTTATCGCCACCCTCAGTAGTTCCTGTTTTTGATAAATTAGTTTTCATTGAAATAGAGTCATTAAGTAAAAATAATAAAGTATTATCTAACTCTTTTAATTTTCTTACTGCAGCTTCATTTGTATCGCCTACTAGCGGTACTTGTTTTTCTATTTTTGCTATTAAAGCTGTTGTTGTTTTTTGAGCTTGCGTTCCAACAATATCTTTTTTTATAAATTGTAATAAAGGAGCAAAGGTGCTTTCAAATACTTGCGCATAATCTCCTGTTTTTGTAAATGGTGAAAAATTAAAATTTCCTATCTTATATGCTTCAAGGGATTTATTAGCTTGTTCAAAACTAGGGAACAATGGAAGTGGGAATACTTTATCTCCAGCCGCAGCTGCCCTAAAAGATAAATTTTCTGGTAGACCTAATTTATAATCATTATTATATGATTCATAGCTATCGAGAATTGCCCTTCCTTGTTCATCTGTTTCACCATCAATAACAGCTAGTGCTTTTTTTAAAGTATTATCCTCAAGATTTGTTCCGTAATACTTATTGGGATTTAATGCTTGTTGTAATGATTGGCTAACTATTGATGATTCATCTTTGGCAAAGATAGTACCTTTTAATATTTTTTTTTGATTTTCATTTGCTGCTGTTAAATTTTTTAAATTAGCTTGATACCTACTAACAACTTCTGGAGAAGTGTCTCCAGCTGTTCCTTGCACAACTCTAAAATTTTCTCTTTCTTCACCTAGTTTTTCTAAAAAAGTATTTAATTTGCTTCTTCTGTCAGTAACATAAGCTATACGACCATCTCTAGTGTCAATAACATAAGCCTGATTATCTGCAAAACTATCTGATTTATCAGATTCAAAATTTTTATCAGCTTCAGTTTTTGATGCAGCGTTTTCGGCTGATGCCATGGCAGCTTCTCTAGCAACATCATCATCATATATATCACCAGAAGTAATACCTGCGCCTGTTTTTTGATGAGCAATATCAAAAAAAGTATTTTTAGGATTAAAAATATTAGGTCTTTTAACTGGGTTTCCTTTAACTACGTTTGGCTTCTTATATACAGGCGCACCTTTAATATCATATGTAGTAGGCTCGGCAAAACTAATCATATCTAAGTCTTTTCTGAATTTTTTTAATCTGTCATCTATTAACATTATCTTTTATCCTTACCATAAATTCATGCTGCTTTGTTTGTTTGATGATTTCATAGGTGTTGGGAATCCTTGTAGTAATCCACCTAAATATTGAGCTAATCCCATTTGATAATCTTCACCTTCTAAGAACTGCTGATAATCAAAATCTAATTGCTGTTGGTCTCTAGCTGTTTGTCTATCACCTAAATCCGTTAAAGCACCAAAACGAGACATCTCTGCATCTGTAACACCACCAGCTAAACTAGCAGCACTTAATAAACCTTGTTGATTCTGAGCGTTAGCATCAAGACCAAACTGTGCGTTAGCTTGGCTAGATGTTAAATCAGACGCTTGATTAGCTAGGCTTGCTTGCAGACTTGAACTTTGATTAGCTAAATCAGCATTTAATGTATTACCGATATTGGTTGATTGTTGTCTAAATGTATTATCAACATTAGATTGAGCTACTCTATAAGCATCATCTGCCGACATTCCTTGCATTTGTAAATTTCTAGCTGCGTTATCAAGTTGTATAGCTCTTTCATTTGCTTGGTTAGCCAAGGCTGCTTCTTGCATTGTTTGTGTGTTAAACTGCCCTAATGATAAGTCTCTAGCTTGGTTTAATCTTTGAGTTTCCATTGCTGCATTTAAGTTAGCTTGACCAGCAGTTAAATCGGCTGATTGATTTAGTTGTCCAGCGGTCATTCTATTTTGTATGTTTGTTAAACCTCCTTGATTTAATAAACCTATGTCTTGCATAGCTAATTTATTAGCTGTGTCAAAGCCTTCTTTATTAAGTAAGGCTGCTTGTTTAGCATATTGACCCATAGCATTATTGTTTATTAAACCAGCCTCAACAGCCTGTCTTGTTCCACCAAAAGCATTAGCTTGAGCTGCTCTTGACTGTAAGTCTGATAGTTGCCTGTCTCTTTGAGTCACTATGTCGTTTAAGGTTACATCTTTAACTTGTTGGTTGTACTGATTTGTATAAGGGGATAAATCTGTTCCAGCAAGTGTATTTGGATTATATGTTTCAGCATTAACTCTTTCAAAACCTATAGTTCTATCTAATATTTCTCTTGCTGTAATATCGTTAGGGTTAGCTACTCTTTCACCACCAACATCTCTGGAAGAAAAATTTGAAGCGTTAATATTTGCAGCTGGGTCAATTAATCCAGCGGCTACATCTCTTGAAGCTACATCTCTAGCAGAAACATCTAGCGGAGAATAACTAGAACTAGCATACATATCATCATAAATAGTGTTGAGTCTTTGCCCTTCTAATTTTCCTTCATCACCAGTTAAATAATTTGCTGCTAACCCTTCACCCCTTAGTGTAGTTGCGGAAGGTGTTGCAAATCTAGGGTCTCCATATTCTTGATACTCTTTGAGTCTTTGACCCATAATCGGTTGTCCATATTGACTTACTTGACCAGTATCGTATTCTTCCATGACAGTACCTTTACCAACATTAAAGGTTTCTTGCATCATAGCTCGGATTGCTGGGTCTAACTCTGAACCGCCACTAGCTTTTGATTTTCCCATTTTTATAACTCCTTATCTAAAGTAAAGAAAGTTGGTGTGTAACCAACATCCTTAAATTCTCTTTGCCATCCTTTACGACCAGTTAAAGTTGTATATTTACAACCAACTGATTTTGCCTTGCGTTCTAGGATTGGCATTATTTGTTTTATTTCTTCTGTTTGACCACCAGCTAAAAAGCCATGTAAATTATAGTATTGTGGGAAAACATGAACTTCTGTTACAATAAAGGAGTTTCCAAAGTTATGAAAAAACATATCACCTTTGGCTATACTTTCTCTTACATTATCAACAGTATGGCTATTCTTTCCATAGTCTAATGCTTTTTGAACTGCCTGTCTATATTTATCAAAAGTTTCTATTGTCATATCGCTGTTGTTCCTAAGTTTCCAGAGTTATCTACAGTTATCTTGTAACGATTTCCGTTAGGTGCTTTCAGTATTAACCTTCCATCATTAATATTTATATCCGTATCTTTCTTAAAATTTCGTCTATCTTCTTGTTCTATAACAAAGTTAGTTTGTTGTTGTAAGGTTGCGCTGTACTCTGATGTTGCTGAGGGCAGTCTCATTATCCTCTCCCCCCACCTGCCTTTACAAACATTTGCATTATACCAACTCGCCAATCGGTATTTCTAGCAGTATCAATTCTAAATTTTACTTCTCTTGCTTTAAAGCGAACATCTGTTGGATTAGTTAAAGCAAAAGCTCCATAACTTATTTCTGGGCTAGTTGGATAGTTTCTAACTTTAAAGGTGGCAGTAACATCTCCTAATGTCTTTTCGTCAGGAATAACACTTAACACATTCATTAATCTACCTTGTGGCTGGTCTATTTGGTATGGAGCTGATTCGGCAAAGACTCCAGTTGATTCTCCTGTGTAAGTATAGCCTGTCTCATGTTCATAAAGTTTGTTGTCAGCACCAACCATTAAAGGATTTTCAAAAGTACCTTTATCAGAAGCGCACGTTCTTGCTAATTCCCCAACAATCCAATGATTTTCCTTATAATTCCAAGCGACATACCGATTAACTTCATTAGAACTCGAAGAAGGATAAAACCACCATATCTCAGAATTTGCTGAATTATTAAAACCATAAACCTTTGACCTTTGTGAAGAATTAAAATCAGAAAAAACATAATCACTTACATCTGATGTTAAAGGTTTAACCATTCCATCATATATAAAAAATCCTCCTCTACCAAACCAACAACAAAAACTGTCGGTAGCTACGGAAGAATTAGTTGACGCTACACCGCAATTTGAACCAACCCTATCTACAGAATAAACAAAAGGAAGCCCAACATAACTAGCTGCATAAGCATCAACAGTAGATAGTATAAGAATCTGTCCTTTTACCCTTATACCATTTAACAACTCACCAGCTCCAGTAATATTAAAGCTACCAGATTGGTTTGTAGCACTAGGCGACCAATCTGTGTTATCTTCTAGGTCAGACCATTGTATTCTTTTTCTATCGCCGCCAGCTCCTATTAACATTAAAGCTCTTTCTTCTGTAACAACCAAGGCTTGATTTGATGTGGGAGCTTGAGTTATAACGGCAGCCTTTGAACTTGGTGTGCCAGTCCATTGATATACCTTACCATCTCTATTAGAGCAACCAACAAGATATTCACCCCAATTATCTAATGACCAAGTTGTAGCTGGAATCAAAGTTCCACCATCTGGTCTTTGAGTTCCATAATTAACTGTTCCATAAGTAAAATTGCCAAATCCAGTACCAACTGTTGCGTCATCAAAACCTGTTGTAAAATTAACAGGCGTAATGTCGTGTTGAGTTCCATTCTCTGTATAAATATACAATCTTGAAGATGTTCCAATAGCGGTGCGTCTATTATTTGAGTTGTCAGTCCAAGTTCTCATTCTTCTTGCTTTGCCTATTGTAGTTGCAGAACCTCTCTGTGACCATCCTCTAATGGGTTGCATAGCCCCTTCATTCCAACGAACTAAATTACAGTCATGCCACCGCCCTTTAGCTTGCATTTCTGTTCCGTTTTTATAAACACCACTTGGTAAATTTATAGGTACATAAGGCATTATTTTTTAACTCCAGTTTTAAGCTCATAAGTCCTAAGTGTTCCTAATCCTAAAACTCCGAATAATACAGGCATCATAACAGACATATCAGCTTGTGGTATATCAATATCAAATATAGCAAGAATCGGTGAGAAAAAATACTGTAAACTAAAAGATAATACTAATACCCAGCAAAGAGTTGGTCTCCACATGGATTGAAATAAATTTGAACTCTTTGCATCTTGTAGGTTAATTTGCGCTTGAGCTTTATCTATTTCAGTAATAGAAGATATTAAATCAGACTCAAGTTTTGACTTTAAATCTTTATCTGAAACAAACTTGTCTAATATTTTAGACACATTTCCTATAAGAGATGTTGCTAACAAACTCATAATCTACCTTCCTTGATTGGTGGTGTTATATATCCTAAACACCTTTCAAAAGATTCCTTGGTCGTATTTTTATTTTCAAAATTAGCTTCTGATATTTTTGTAGTACATCCTCTAATTTCTTCAACTGGTTTAAATATAATTACATTTTCTTTAATTGCTGCTAACGCTACAAAATCTGTATCTTCTTTTGTTAATTTTCTTTTAATTCTTCCTACAGAAGTTGAAAAATTATAACGAGGTCTACCACCTTTGACAGAAAATTTATCAGTAGTTCCAGAGCATTTAACTTGGAGTCTTATAGGTTTATTCAATACATTTACTATTATATCATATCCGCCAGCATCCACTAAAGAAGTGTGATAACCTAACTTTTCTAACTCTAAACAAACCATTAATTCACCAACCCTACCTAACTGCTTATTATTGTTACCCAAACCATCTTCCAAGGCTAGTAGCAACAGCAGCGGAGATTCCAGACGCAGTAAGGAAAACTCCTATTATTATTCCTCGACCAGACTTGAATTGTCCTTCAAGAGAGTCAATTCTTCCATTTAATCTATTAACTTGTTTTTCTAAGGACTCCACTACAACAATTAACTTTCCTTGTTCTAGCTCTGATAAACCAGCCATTAAAATTATACCTTTTTATGCTTACAGCTATAATGAACATTTTTAAAATTCAATGCACAATATTTAAGTGTCTTTCTATATTCTTCTGGAATATAGTGTAACGGCACAAAAGAGCAAGCTAGAGAAGATAAGGTAACAAAACTTGTTAAAATTGTTAGTAATATAATCATTTAAAGTCCCTCTGGAGTTTTTGGAAAAATAGTATCTATGTACCATTTTTCTTTTTTGGTTAAGTTAAGTAAAGATTCTTTGTAATCTAATATTTCTTTAGGAACAGAAACAGTGTTGCTGCTTATATAATCTTCTGAAATACCTATTTGTTTTTTGTTAGCAGTTAGTTTTGCTTTAAGATATTCAATATCCTGTTCTTCTTCTTGAATTTCTCCAATCTTATTTAATGTATAAATAAGCCCAATAGATTCAGAAGGTTTCAATTCTTTGATATAACCTTCTATTTCTAAATTTTCCTTTTCAAGAATATCAATGTAGATAGATTGATTTTTATTTTGGTCATGCTCATCACATCTTTCAATTAAACGATTTAATTTACTTTGTTTATTTCTTTCAAGGGCATCTAAATCATCTTTTAAAAAATCTTTTGATTCCCAAAATAAAGACCATTTCCCATCAAGTGATTTATGTTTAATAGAGTATACCTTGCTTTCTGTATATTTTTCAATTTTTGGTAGCGGAATATAAACAACATTTATACCTAACATATCATTTGTAGTATTTAAAGGAATAGAGATATTAGGAAAATCTTTTGATAAAGATTGGGTTGTATCATAAAATTTTTCTGTTTTTGTATTTATATATGGCATATTTTTTCCTATATACTTTCTTTTTTAATAAGATGTCCAGTAGGTACTGTGAACTCTTGAGCGGTATTGGTATAAATGGTACTGTCCATTCCAGTTACAACACCATAGGTATAATTAACGATTTCAGAAGTTGTTATGTTTCCAGTAAATACAGAAGTTATTTCAGAAGAAACACCGTAAAAGAAATCTTTATTAGTTCCAGTTATAGAAACTGATGATGATGAAGTTCCGCTACCATCTAAAGGAACTCTAACAGCAAAAAACCCATAATTAGTAGCACCATTTACTGTTGCTGTGCTTGCCTTTGTCATTATATTAAGACCTTCCTTTCCATCTACAATTATTCTATTACCCTTACCTTCATCCCAAGTATCACATTGACCAGCATCACCACCTAAAACATTACACCATCTGAAACTACCACTAGAAGTAAGACTTATAACACCACTTTTAATGTCTGAGTTACTAGAGGATGGGTCTGTTTGATTAAAATATTTAGTACCGCCATTTGATTCAAAGTAAGCATAAATATTCTCATCATCATCTACACATATTCCTAATCCTAATAGTGAACTTGAAAAGTCAACGTCATATCCAGACCCTGATTTTCCTCCACCTATACAGCGACTCCATACCTCATTCCCAGCAGTAAATTTACTAATCATAAGTTGAGTATAGGCATTTCCACTTCCAGTATAAGTATTTCCTTTGGCAGCATAAAGAGCATATACATTACTTCCAGTTCCAGTTGTAAGACAGTAAACACCTTGGTTATCAGTTAATCCAGTTTCCCACGCTTTAAGGTAATTACCATTCATGCCATTAACATCAATCTGTGCATACCAAGGATATTTATTGGAATTTGCAGCAAAGGGCGTATTAAATTGACCACCTACATAAGCATTTCCACTAGAGTCACTAGCTATTGAGTAACCCCTACAAGTTTTACCACCGCCACTACCATTGTGTCCAAACTCTCTACATTCAGAAGTTCCTGTTTGCCATTGAGCAGTCGGTGAAGATTGTGACCAACGACCAATCTGGGTATTGTAAGCAGCTGGAGCTGGTGAGGCATATTGGTCGCCTAACCACCATAGTTTTTTGTTATCATTTTTTTGAACACAAGAATCTTTTAAGCGATTTGGTCTTACTGCAGAACGAAATGTTGACATTCTTTGAGCAGACGCATTACCCCATTGTGTTTCTGGTTTTCCAGTTTGATAACCCCTACAAGAATAACTAGCTCCAGCTATTGCTGTAACAAAACGACCACCGCTATCTGCTTCACCAGCTCCAGTAGTAATACTTCCACCCATCCCATAAGTGCTATTTTTTTGACCAGCAGCATTATTGTCCCAATTTGCCCCAAAAACAGATTCTATTGCTGAATAGTCATCTTTTTTAACATAGTACATTAACGCAGAATAATATCCGTTAAGAGCGTCGCCTCTCATTGAATAAACTAAGTTTCCATCAGCATCTGCACCAATGCCAGAACCTATTTGGAAGCCATGATTAGCATAAGGTTTATTAACCCCACCTATATAAGATACCCAAAAACCAGAATCACCACCAGCAGCTCCTGCTGATGCAAGTAAAGTGTAAGCAAAAGTAGTCATATTTTTCTCCTTAACTTAAATTTTGACCAGCAGTAAAGCCATAAAAGGTTGTGCCACCATCAACTGTTAATAACACTATAACATCTACGCCAGCTGCACTTAATGTTGGTGCTGTTGCGGCAGCCCACTTTACAGAAGAACCCCATGCAATAGTATAAGCACTTCCTGTAATTTTTAAAACAGCAGCGTACGCTTGTCCAGAAGCTGGAATATTATTTATAGTAAGGGTTGTTATTGCTTGTGAAGGTGTAAACTCAAATACGTTTGCAGCAGAAAAATCAAGAGTTAAAGTTCCTCCAGATTGATTTACAGCTACTTTAGTTTCTCTTAATGATGTTGACTTTATCGTTGTTCCGATTATTGTTGAAGGAACAGAAGCACCTATAGTTGTGCCATCAATAGTTCCACCATTTATATCAGCAGTAGAAACTGAACCAGTATTTGTTATTGTTGCTCCAGTAAAATTAACTGTTCCAGTAGCAGTTAAATTTGTGGCTGTTATTACTCCTGCTGCTGATGCTCCAATAGTAACTCCATCAATAGTTCCACCATTCAAATCAACTGTTGTTACAGTTCCTAAATTTGAAATAGTTGCTCCTGTAGCAGACACTGATGCACCATTTAGTGTTACAGTTCCAGAAGCTACTAATGTTCCTGTTACTTTAAGTGTCTTTCCAGACCCTACTTGAATACCTACAGAAGTTCCTGAACCAGCTGCTGTAAAAAGAGCATCTATAGTATCAAGTCCTGTGTTTAACTTAGTTCCCCAAGTATCAGTAGAAGCACCGACCTCTGGTTTTACTAAACCTAAGTTTGTTGTTGTTGTATCTGCCATTCTATAATCTCCTTTAAATTAAGCTGCTACTCTGTAAACAGTTGTCCAGTTTGTTGATGCGATAGGCTCGTCAACCCATTTGAGTCTAGCACTAAAGTTTGTTGTTGATTTTCCTATTATTGGGTCAACTGTAATAAATAATATTCTATTAGGTTTTACTGTTATTGTCGAAACACTACCGATAGGAAAAGGGTTGCCAGAAAAAGTTACGTTACCTAGAGCTGTTAATGATGAAGCTCCTACTATTGGTATAATGTTTCCAGTAACTACTTGACCTAATAGGCTCGCACTAGAAACAGCAGAAATAATAGAACTTCCGTTTGCAGTGTAAGAAGCAACTGCACTAACGGTTGAGGCACTTGTTATTGTTACACTTGCATCTCTATAAGTCCCAGCAGAGTAGTTTCCAAAACCATATTCACCAGAGGAATAAGTGTCTACAGGAACTCTATTAACAATGGTAAAACCAGATGAAGCTGTGATGGTGACGCTTACGTCAGAGTAATCCCATTCACCAAAAACATTAGTTCCAAAATTCCATTGACTATAGTTGCGAGAACTCATTGATTATCCTATGTTAAATCAATGTCTAAATCACCAACTGGTATTCTAAAAACATCACCAGTTGAAATAGCTTTAGAAACAGAAAGTGTTCCTACTGCATATAAGTTGCCATTAACAACAGCATCCAACACACCTACAGCAACAACAGTTCCGTAACTAGCTGTCGCTGTTGGAAATTCAACCGCTCCTGAGTTAGATGACTGAGAAGCTGTAGTAGAAAATGCTACTGTCTGTCTAACATAACCAGTTCCAGAAGTTGAAACTTCCGTTCCGCCACTGCCGTTATCATTTGGTGCTACTGTGTATAAGGCTAGTTTTTTTGTAGTAGCTGGCGTAAAGGCTGTGCCACTAAAAGTATACGCTAGTATCTTGTTTTCTAAATAATCCGAAAAGCTCATAATTATCTCCTATTGTAATGCTGTTGCTCTTATTCGTAAAGTTGAATCACCAATTCTAGCGTTAGAATCGGCAATATTAAGGTCATTGATTAATTTACTGTAAATACCACCCCAAAGATTTACCCTAGCATCCTCTACTAAATAAGGTGCGGATTGTAATAAAGTTCCATAAAGGTAAATATCGGGAGATGAATTAAGCAACCAATTAGTTGCAACTGTATCTGACAAGGTATCTATTTTGCCATAATAAGTTAATTCACCAGTTAGTGTGGAGTTAGACGCTGGTACAGGTAAAACCTCTAATTCTTGTCCTACAACTGTATAAACTGCTGGATTTCCAACGGTAGAGTTTGACCCCCTCAATCTATCTAGTTGTTCGCTAGTAACAAACTGTAGTGTTGTAACCGAAGGTGTTTCTATAACAAGGTCAACATTCTGTAGCCAATCAGAGGGTACAGCACTATATTGAGAATCAATAGTAGCTGTTGCTCTTTTAATCATTTTTCTGTTGCGTATCTCTCTATTAAATTGAGCTTCGGCTAATGTTATAAAGTCAGGTATAACAGCAGTTAAATCTGAACGTAAAAGCCAACTAGCTATAGAGGATTGAAGTTGTGTATAATTTGTAATCGCCATTAAACAGTTCCTTCTCTAGTTCTAAAATATTTATTCTCAGGGTCATTAAGCCATTTTTTAATAGCCTTTGGGTCATCTAATATACCCTTATTTTTTAAGTCATAATAAACCACCATAGGGATAGAAGCGACTTTATTCCAATTATCGTTCCATTTTGTATGTTTATCTGTTTCTTTAAGTTGTTGTTTATTGTCATTTATAATTGATGTTACGTCTTGTTCTCTTGATATAACGAAATGATGGTCATTGTTACCAGTTGTATCTTCTTCAAAAGTAAAATTGTTTGAAATTTTAGTTGTATGGTCAAAACTTATAAGTCTTTTATCTTTCATATTCAGTTCCTATGAGGAAGGTTTTTACACCTTCCCCATACCTATTCTGATTTAAGCGTTTGTTAAGTCCGCAATAACTCCAAGAGCTGCTTCGTTCTTAACTTTTAGACCATACTCAACAAGTAACATTCTTTTCTCTGCATCACCTGTTTTAGCAAGTTCAATACTTTCGATAGGTCGAAGTATGCAAGTTGCATAAAATTCAGGGTCAAGCACAAATGCATCTCTGTCTCTTTGAAATCTATTAGGCACGATATTTACTGTACCAAAATCTGATACATAAATGTCAGCTGCTCCAATAATAACTCCAGCTTCTGGTTTAGTGATTTGATAACGATTAGCAGCAATACCTGTAAAAGTAGAAACTACTGTTTTATTATGACCACCTACCATAAGCATTGATGGAGTTCCACCTTGATTCCAGACTTTTTCAATTACATCATTTAAAAGAGTAATTGTGAAAGCCCTTCTGTTGGCTGTAGACGCATCACCAGCTGCTCCATTAACAACACCACCAGCTACTGTTGGGTTTGAACCACCAGTGCCACGACTAGAATTAGTTTTTAGCCATGCTGGTAAACCTGCTGTTCTTCTTGCTGCACCAACACCACCACCTACTGCTGCTTGGTTAGCAAGCAAAGTATGTTCTTGGTCACGTTTTAATTCTTGACCCATTTTAGTGATTTGATAAGCAAGCTCAGAAGTACGACCAGCTGCATCAATAACAGATAGATTGTCTGCTAAGATGATTAGTTTTCTGGAAATATTTGTGTAATTTCCTATTCTGCTAGTTGGAGCGGTTGCTGGGAAGGCTGCAATGTCATCACCATCAATGTGATAGTTGTGAGCTGCATTTGCTAGTGAATCTGTTTGCCATTCAAAAAATGTATTTCTAACAGTTTCTCTACCACCATTTGACATAAACGGTGTTTCTTCTGGGCTAATATTATAAATAATATTAGATAGTTCTTCTCTGATACCTATTGAAGCGTATCTTGTAAATGTATTTGCAATGATTGTCATTGGTTTAATTCCTTATAAATGTTTATTCGTTTAACAACATGGAAACGGCAGACGCTGCGTCTTGCCACTTTCCGCTCTTTTTTAAGTTAGAGGTCGCTTTCTTATATTTATCTTGAACCTTTGGTGCTAGTTTCGCTCCGCTTTTCATAACCCTAGTTCTTTTTTGTGGGTTATTTTTTTGGTTAAAAACCTTTCTTTTGCCTTTATCATACAACATTGCTTTTCGTAAAACCTTGACGTGGTCAGCCTTTACTAAAGCACTTACTTCTTCCTCAGAAACTCCTTGATTTATAAGATATTGCTTTAAATCTTGTTGTTCCTTTGTGGCTCTCTTTTGGTCTTTCCATTCTGGAATAACCTCTTGTAGCCTTTGAGTTTCATGAGATAGCAAGGTTTTATATTGTTCCATTTGCTCTCTTTGTTCAATCTGGGCTACCCTTTGCTTTTCAGCTTGTGCAGCTTGAAGTTTTTCATTCTTCGCTTGATTAAAACGATTCCACTCATGTTGTTGTCTGCTTGCTTCAATGGGGTCTGTTTCATACAGGGTGTCCCAATCAGGCTCTGGCTGAGAGTCTATATTCTTTATTTGACCCTCTAATGCACTCAAAAGTTGGACATATTGTTGCCGTTCCTCTTGTACTTGTTGAAACTCAGATTCAAAAACTTTCTTTTCTTCTGCTAGTTTTTGACTTTGTTTCGTAAAATGCTGTTGCCTTGAATATCCATTTCGTAATTCATTTAGCGGTACATCAAATTCTTCACCATCTATTTTTACTCTATATAACGGCTCTGCTTCTGGTGTGCTTTCCGAATCACTTTCGATTTGTTCGTCTGCATACAGTTCGGAATCTTCTTCACTCTCATAAGACTCTGCTTCTAATTCCTCAGAGTTATCTTCATAAGAATCTTCGTACTCCTCGCCAGTATCAACCTCTTGTGTTTCTACCGACTGGTCTTGGTCTTGAGCAACTTTGTTCTGGGTAACGTCTTGACGTTCCAAAATTTTAGTTACCTTATCTAGTGTTTGTAAACTGTCAGGCGATTCCAACGGAACATCCGCTATATGGGGTGTCGCTTCATTCATTTTAAACTCCTTTTGTATTATTTTCTACTTTTAAATTTATCTGAATTAATTTTAAGAACATGAGCGTTATCAGAAACCGCCCACATTTTTTCTTCTAAAAGGTCTATAGCCTTTAATAGAGAATACAATTTTTCTCGTTCTTTTTCTTGAGTTGATGAAGTTGTTTGCCAATCGTGAAAAACATCTTCTTTAACGCTTTGTATTACAGTTTTAAAGGTTATGCCTTCTAATATTTGTTTTGCATTTTTACCAAATAAAATAACGTCATCTATTTCTTGGGTCATTGAGGAACTCCTCTATTCATTGGGCTAACAAGGTTTTGCTGTTGTTTCATTTTTTCTCTATCTCTTTCAACCAACGCTTGTATAACTGCTGTTTCTACTTTAGAGCCATACTTAGCTTCAATTTCAGCGGCTTTAAGTAGTATTTCAGCATCCAATTTATCTCTATCTAAGTCATCAGAGAGTTTCATTTTCTCTGTATCAAGTTTTAATCGTGCAGCAGATTTAGCCATATCAGCCTGTATCTCCTGTATCTGTACTTGAATTAACTGTTCAGCAGCGTCAGGTTTTTTCTGTTGTTGCATCATAGCTTTTTGTTCTGGTGTTATAGGTTTAACTTCTTTAAAAAACATTCCAGCGTCTTTAAACCCAGCAAGCTCCACCATCTTTGCCATTGTGTTTCTGTATTGCGTCATCTCAACTAAAGGATTGTCAGCACCTAGCGTTTGAAGTATCTGTTCTTGTTTGCCAGATATAACACTTAAATATTGCATACGTTCTTGTGTCGTTCCGTTTCCAAGACCAACATTAACAATAACATCCATACCTGCGTTCCAAGACCGAGGGTCAATAGGAATCCATTCATTACGCAAACGAACCATTCTTTCCTTATCTTGATGTGTTGTTAATAATTTTAAGATACCTTTAAACAATGGCTTCATACCTTTTTCAGCAAAGACACGAGCTATCAACTCAATGTGTTGTTGACCGCCTTGAACAGTTGCATTAACTGCTGCTGCTGTGGCAGATTGTAGAGCATCAGGGTCTAATCCCATTGCTGCCTTTGATATACCAGTTCGGTTTTCCTTTATCTCATCCATATATTGCAACATAGGAAAGGCTTGTTGACCAACAAAAGGTACGTTGAAAGGTTGTACTGCACCAGCGTTACGAGTACGGATAATACCACCAACTTCTGTATTCATTACATCTTCTATATTAACCTGTCCTTCAACAACAGCAACTCTAGGATGAACAGATAAAGCTAAACTATCCAACATAGAACGAAGTATCATAGACTTTACTTTCTGTATATCTTGAGTAACGTCTGCTATAGATGTGCCAAAGAAAGCGTGTGGCTCTGGGTCAGGACAAAAAGAAACAAAGGGTGTTTGTGAACATGGATAATTACGTTTAATTTCATGGCTATCACCAAGACAGCATATTCTTCTTAGCTCTGAGATACCGTCACCAGTCATATCAATCTGCATATAGGCTTCAATGTATTCAACTTTAAGGTTGCTATCATCTTGGTCGCTATCAGTTGTATCAATACCTAATGGGTGTCTGGCTCTATATTCAGCGTTATTATCCATTTCCATACTAGATGGTGAGGCGTATTTCATAACGTCATCAAGCTCATACCCCATAGACACTAACTCAGAAACAGTTAGAAAACGTCTATGAGCCACTAAATAAGCATCATCAATAGATGTTGCGTTGCGGTCAATAAGAAATTCTTCTGGTGGTAGGCTATCTACTCTAATGCAACCACCATCTTTCTTTCTTCTTAATTTTACATCATGTAACTGAGGTATCATCATGGATTGTTGCATTAACTCAGGAATGACTTCTTGAGCCTGTGGTGGTAAGAGTTGTTCTATCATCTGCTCTGGAGACATTTCTACACCAACACCGCCTAATTCTTCTCCTCCCATTTGCGTAATAGTCTCATCAACTATTGTATCTTGTATAGGTAGTTCTTCCTCCATTAACTCGCCAGAACCTCCCATCATACCTTCCATCATGTCTCCCATGTCCTCTGGGTTGACTTGGACAGTTGCTTCTGGAGTAGGATATGCTGGGTCAGGGTACGATTTAATCTTCACAATCTCAACTTCGCTATCCGACTCTAAAACAGCCAGAGCGTCATCATCTAATGCTTCGTATTCAAAATACTCGGCATGGTAGTTATCATCCCACCAATACTTAATAATACCATTCTTACAAAGTAAGGCATCTTTAAAGGCGTTATAAAAAGTTGTGAAGGCATCATTGTCTTGCTGTAAGACTACCCTGTTAATAAAATCTGTGGCTTGCTCAGAAGTGTCTATATCTTCTTTTCCAAAAGGTACAAATTCAACTACGTTCTCTGTAGAAAAAAAGATACGCATTAGACTTGGCATTATATCAGCGATTGTGTCATGCACATCTCGACTAACGACTTGGCTACGTCCAGATTCCTCATTGCCGAAAGGAAGTCCATTGTAGTAATCAATGGCTGTAGCTCTTATGGGTGAAATAGTGTTGTCTATAAAATCTGCTGCATCATCTATAGCGGAGCTAACTGTTCCAGTTAAATCTTCGTTGCTAAGTTCTTCTCCGTCATTGTAAGATTCAGAGTTAGAATCCCCATACATATCATCTATGTCGTTATCTTCGTAATTCTCTTTCATTATGTTTTAACCGATTTTGATTTAGGAGATTTTTTGGGGGTAGAGGTTTTTTCTTTCTTAACTTCTGGTAGGTTTTTGACTAAAAAATTGTGAACATCATATTGAGCTTCATACCTATTAACCATAGTTGATTCCTTTTTGTCGCTATATTTAGCGTTATAAAAATTTATTCTATAACAAAAAATTTTTTTTTGCTAGGTATATCTACATTATGTAGTGGTGGAAATGTAGTTAGGCACAAGATGTTGTTATCTTTTCTCCCTGTGTATGTATTTTTTTTGATTGGTGTGTGGGAAATTGGTAACCCCTACCCCTACATATACTAGGACAAGGGGGGTCTTAGCTAAGAAAAGCCAATTAAATCAATAGGTTAGCAAAAAGCTAATACATCTTTTATAGTAATAATTGCTGGTAATTGGTCAAGCATTGTAATAGATGAACAGTTTAAACCTTCTTCAATGCCTCAAGATGCAAATCATTAGTTGAAATATTAACTTGGACTTGGTTACCAGTTCCAGCTTTAAATTGGGCATTGTAAGAACCAGCGAGCCATTTGCGAGAGTCAATCATTAGCTTACTTTTATTGATAGACTCATTATCTAAATCAGTTGAGTCGGCAATCTCTACAGTTTCTTGGGCTAAGTCATGAGCCTTCTGAATCTGGTATTGCTCACGGGCGTATGTAAGCGCCTCTCTTTTCCCCTCAGGGAAAGCCTTGCTAGGCGTATCAAGGTACTTATAAAATAAACCCCATGTTAAAGAGCCTTTTCCTTTTCTGGTGAAGCCCTTCAAAGATTCAATTTGACCCTTCACAATCTTACTAAAAGAAGCGCCATTGATTACAGCTTCAAATAATAGATTCTCAAGCTCTGATTCTTCTGGATAATTATCCTTAATATGTTTTAGTTGTTGCCTTGTTATTTTTTGACCAGCCATTGATTCGATTCCTTTTTAAATTCATTAACTAATTATAAATAAAATAGGCACAAATACAAACGTTAAAAACATCCGCAACATTGCAACAACCTCTATATCCTAAAGGATATATTGAGGATGTTGGCACTCTTGTATTTGCCATTCTTGCAACATCTCTGCACAAACAGAGAATAAAACAGCAGAACTCTGCCAGTCTAAACTTGTTGGCAACTTGTTGCAGATGTTGCAAAACGTGTAAATTATGATTCGCTTGCAACATCTGCAAACATCTTATTTAAAAAATAGTGAAAAAAAAGTTTTATCTGTATTATGGCTGAACTCCGCTAGTCTGGACTGTTTTGGTTGTTTATTGTTCAGCTGTTGAAAAATCAACGCTTGACCAATGATTTATTAATAATTATAACTCTGGGCATAACTAATTTTTATTAACAACTTTAAGGATATACTATGAAAAACGAACTAAAAATAAAAGGCTTAAAAGGTTCAGCGGTCAAAAAGGAAATTGAGCGCTATATGACTCAAACAATAATCGACGCTATCAATTCCGACTGTACTGGTCATTGGTCTAAGGGCTGGAAAATTGGAAAAGGCGGTCAAGGTAACTTACCGCAAAATCAAGATGGTACTATTTACAATGGTTGGAATCAGTTTCATCTATCGTCAATGGCTTCTGGCTTAGGTTATGACTCAAATGTTTGGGGTACTTTTAACAACTGGAAAACTAAAGGGTACTTTGTGCAAAAAGGTTCAAAAAGTGTGCCAGTAATATTTGCTAAATATGTTTTTGAGGACAATATCGAAACTGGTAAATCAGAGTTCAAATATTTTGTTTACAAGGTTTACAATGTCTTTAATGCTTCACAAGTTGCTGATAAGGATAAAAAACTAGCTAGTAATTCTAAACGCTATGCACCTAAACCAGTTGAATCAGTTGAGTTTACTAATAAACTTTGCGACATATGGGCGACTGAATACCTCACTAGTCAAAATATAGGTATGACTGGAATCGGTGGCAAACGTTCACCTTATTATAATTCTGGTTTAGATATAATAGGTATGCCAGCCCTTGCTGATTTTATAGACACCAAGGAAGCAACGGCAGAGCAAAATTACTTTGCAACTCTATTCCATGAGATAGGACATTCAACAGGTCATGAATCTAGATTAAATAGACCGCTAGGCAATAAATTTGGTAATGAAAATTACGCATTTGAAGAACTCATAGCCGAACTTACAAGCGTGTTTATTTCTGGTCATACAGGGTTAGAACCAACTCCAGCACTCAACCATACAAGCTATCTTAAAAGC
>Ga0308017_1000056_pt1 | contig 35231 bp, 54 predicted proteins | sample Neamet280_FD_203145 | JGI IMG/M metagenome (GOLD analysis project Ga0308017, IMG submission 203145) | Marine microbial communities from water near the shore, Antarctic Ocean - #280 | ecosystem: Environmental > Aquatic > Marine > Unclassified | place: Southern Ocean | collected 2014-10-01
GACATTTTCTTACGATGTTAATAGTGGAAAATTTGCTATTTTAGAAAAAGATAAATTTATTAATAGGGAAAAAAGTATAAAAGATTTTAATAAACAGTCTGTTTTATTGCATCAACCAGATGGAGCTTATTCTGGATTTATATTAGATAAAAAAGGAAATGTTTTAGTAGAAGGAAAGGGAGGTGTTTTTTATACAATTAAATTTCACGAGGACGGAAGTTTTTGGGCAGGAAGTAAGCAGGGTGCTGACCTTATGGTTAAGCTCTTAAATGAAGCAAGTATAGCTAATGGAGGGAAAGTTTTAATGGCACTAACTTCTGCACCAGCTGATAAATTATTGTCTAGCACAACTATGGCAAATGGTGTAATAGACATATTTAATTATATGTCAGAAAACACAACTTTAAAATTAGGAAAAGAGTCTACACAAAATATTGTAGTTGAAGCTGCTAACACACAATTAGGGACAAACTTAGAGTTTGATAATACTTATGAAAGTAATTTAAGTGAAATAAAAATAAAGCTAGGAACTACCGAAAAAACTCAAAATTTAAACCCTGATGAACAAGATAATTTTATAAGTTTCAAAAAAAGAAAAGCATTTGTTTCAAATGTAATTAAAAATATTTCTGACGAAATAAACAATAGTCCAGAAGCCATTGAACAATTTGGAAAAATATTTAGCGAAGGCATACAAAACAAATATTTTAAAGGTAAATCCAAAACAGGTAAGCTAAGTATTAGTCCAGCAAATATGACGCAAGCTTTATCTGAAATGTTAACTGAACCTGTTTTAAAAGACGATGTAGTTGAAAGCGGTGTAAATAAAGGTAAAAGAAAAACTGGAGAAATATATGCTATTTTAGAAATTGATGGGCAAGTAGAATCTGTTAAAACAGACCAGCATGAGTCTTATGCTTATGGTATAAAAGCTAAAACCAAAGGAAATAAAGCTACTGTTAATTTACTTACAGATAGAGTTAGTTGGACAGATGTTACAATAGACCCACAAACTTCACAAACAATAGAATCGTCAAGAGAGAAATCGGTGTTTCCATCTTTTGGAACAGCATCAACAGTCGTGACTTTGAATACAGATAATGTTACAGAAATACAAGATAGAGATCAAATAAGCTTGGATAGGTTGATAGATGATTATAATGTAAATCCTCGTGGGTTTATGCCAGCAAACATTTACAACTTAGGATTACTTAGAAGACAAGCTAAAGAATTTGGATTAGGAATTGCAGAGGCTAAAATTAGAGAGGGTTATAGAAGAGGAGAAATTTCTGGTTATTACTTTACTAAGGGTTTAAATAAACAAGGTAAGCCTAAGTTTTTTAATCCTAGAGCTAGATATCAAATAATTGACAGTGATAAAGCTGTTGATATTATTATTGACGCTAGAAAAAATAAGATTTCTGACGCAGCAATTAAAATAGCTTTAGATGCTGAAGGTTTTAAAAAAGGAGATATAGCTTCTGCTTTAGAAAATGCTGATTTTTATGCAGATATTAGTTCTGAAGTTCCATCTTCATTTAAAGTTCTAGGAGACAAGAAGGGAGCAAAACTATATAATAAAGTTGTTGATTTTGTTAAAAAGAAGAATATAGAGAACTCTAAACCTAATAAAAGAAAGTCTACTAAAGAATTAGCTATAAATGCTGAAGATAGAAGAGCAGCTTATGTTAAACAAGCTAATTTAAAAACTAATGTAGAAATAGAAGCAGAGGTAAGCAAAGAAAGAACAAGACTAAGTAATTTAAAAAAACCACTTAGTGCAACTGAGATAGATCAAAGAGCTAACAAGAAACTATTTGCTTTACAAAAAGCACATCAAGATAAGTTAAATAGAATTAATAATTCTATGTTGAAGTTTGAACAACAACAAACAAGAAAAAATGATTTATTAGACCCTAAGCTTTCTAGAGCTGAGGTAATAGATTTAGCAATTGAAGTGTTACAAGCAGACCCTACTTATATTGATGCAATAGGAAAAAAAGAAGGTCAGTCTGATTTACAAATTTTATTAGTAGACCAACTATTAAGTAACCTGGCTACAAGAGCAACAGTAAATGTTAATCAAAAAATAAAAGCAGCTAAAGCAAGACTTAATTTAAAGTTTAAAGGAAATCCTGTATTAACTAAAAAAGAAGTTTTTTACACACAAACTCAATTAATAAATTTAGTTAAACAAACTATACCTGCCGCTTTATTTGATTCAGCTGCTGTACAAAATTTATTAAAAGATATTAGAGATGTAGCTAAACCTGGGAGAGATATAAATGATATTACAAAGGAAATTACAAGAAAAATAAACACCATAAATAGTAAGTTTCTTTTTAAACAAATAGAAAGTATTCTTAATAAAAAATACACAAGAAAGTCAGGTGGTGTTGTAAAAGCTTTAAAAGTAATAGGAGATATTTCTACAAGAATTAAAAACATTGTAAATAATACTTTAGTAAATGAAAACTCTAAATTAGAATTGTCTGAGTTAAAAGAAAAGGTAACAGATACTAATGCTGCATTACAAGAAAAACTCAACAAGCTAGGGAAAGAATTAAAAACTACTCCTGAATCACAAGAAAAGTTAATAGCAGAAATGGCTGATATTCAAATAGCTATGCAAATTAACAATGCTCTTGCAATGGACAATAACAATTCTAGTAAAGTTGGACAGCTTAATCTTGTTCTAGAAAGCTTAGAAGAAATGCTTTTAGGTGGGGAATCAGCTTTAAAGTTAAAATTAAAACAACAACAGCAACAACACATGGATATTGTAAATTCCATGTATGAAGCTATAACTGGAAAAAAATTAGACCTATCTGTTAATGATAATTTAAAACTGGCTAATAAAGCAATATCTGATGCTAAAAAAGTAACAGAAAGAAAACAAAAAAGATTTTTTATAATTAGCAGAGTTTATACTGCTATAGCTAAAGGTATAAGTTATTTAAGAAACTCTACTTCTGGTTTGGCTTTGTTAGTAGAGAAATTGGATGTTTTACCAGGAGAATTGTTTGGAGGTGTAATGCAAGAATTGGTATACGAAAAAATAAATGAGTCAAGTTATGCTTATAAACAATTTCAACAAGATAACAAAAAAATAATTCTTGATAAAGTTGTTGAGTTATTTGTAACTAAAAAGTTTTTAGGAATTACTAAACCTAATTTTGTTCAAAGAAAACAAGCTAGAAAAGCTTTAAGAAAAATGAATGAAGTAACAGGTAGAAAAAAACTAGCGGATACTAGACTAGGAAGAATGATGAAGAAAGCAGGGGTCGAAGAAATCTACAAACTTTTTAGTAACATTGGAAGGTTAGATGCTGAAGGTAATAGTATATATACCAGTCAAAAAGAAATTGAATTAGCATTAAAAGAAGTAGAAAATGCTACAGGAATATTTGAAAAACTTAGAGCAAAGAAAGATTTAAGAAATGCTATATATGCAAATCAGTTTACCCTAAGTGATGCTGAAACTTATTATCTGTATAATCAATATAAGGATGAAAGTAATCATGTTAACTTTGCTATGAACCCATTATTTGGTAAAGACCATGCTAGGATTATGCAAAAACTTACTGAGTCTATGACTCCTGAGCTAAAAGCTTATGCAGACTGGCAAGTAAACGAAATGTATCCTTCTTTATATGAAAGATATAATGAAGTATATAAAAAGATTTACCACATAGATTTACCTTGGAATGATACTTATGGTGGAAGATTGTATTTAGAAGGCATAGAAAATGATGCGGTAAGTTTAATTGGAAATCCTAATATTTATAAAACTGGTGATACTAAAAGCGCATCTATGTTTAGCAGAGTTCAACATAACAACCCTATACAGATTACTAATGGTAATAATGCTTTAAGTACTTACTTAACTGATATGGATTGGTTTGCAGCCTATGGAGAAAACATAAACAATATAAGTAAAGCATTTGGTAACGCCACAATAAAAGGAGCTATCACAGCTAAAGAAGGAGATTTTTTCTATGAGACAATTGATAAAATAGTAAATACAATATCAGCTAGAGGTATTAACAGCTCAATGACTAATAAACTTATATCTGTTGCTAATAACTTTTTTATATCAACAAGGATTGCATTAACTCCAATCATTGCTGCCAAACAATTACTATCTACTTTTACTTATGTAGGGGATATAGGATTTGTAAATTGGTTTAAATATGCAGGTTTAATGACTGCAAACAGTGTTTCCTTTGGTAAGTTTGGCCAAGGATTTGCAGGAGCAGCTAAAGAAATATTTGCTAACTCTCCATATATGAAAGACAGATATAGCGCAGGGTTTCAAAATACTTTAGAGGCTTATTCAAATACTAAAGAAACAACATTATTGCCTGGTGGATATATGCAGTTTATAATGGATTTCAATATGTTTTTCTCCAAAGTTGGAGATGCTGGAGCAATATTTATGGGCGGAGTTCCAACTTATTTATATTATAAGGCTGAGGCTAAAAAAACAAATCCAGATGCAACAGACCAAGAGCTTATTGATATAGCAATAAAAAAGTTTCAAAAATCAACTAAAGAAACACAACAGTCCTCTGATATTCAAGATAAAGATATTTATCAAATGGGTGACTCTTCTTTAAGATATCTTAATATGTTTAAAACGACACCTAAACAATATATGAGAAAATCTATGTATTCTCAAATACAAATGGGTAGAAAAGTAAGAGCTGGATTTAAAGCTATGTTCCAAGGGAAGAGTCCTGTTGAAATTTATAAGACAATACGAGATACAGGTAAGGGATCTTTCTTGCAAAATTTAAGAAACTTTATGTTATACTACACTGTAATGCCAGTTACATTTCAGTATATGGCAATGGGGCTTCCTGGTCTTATGAAAGATGATGGTTTAGATGATGAAGATATTAATGATTTAGTTAGATCAGCAGCTTTAGGAAATATTGGAGCAATGTTTATAGTTGGTGACTTGGTAAAAGGAGTTAGTGATTTTTACATTGGAGATAAGGCTTATGCTGAAGATATTGGTCAAGGATTACCTATTTTTGAGTTAGCTTCTCAATTTAATAAAAAGTATGCTAGGTATGAAAGATTAAAGCCAGGGCCATTAAAAGAGGCGGCTTTACTACAACTTTTAGGGACAGGTTTAGATTTAGGAGGGTTACCAGGGTCTAAAGGGATGCAAGGAGTACAACACGTTTTAAGACTAAATGATGGAAGTGCAATGACTGACGAAGAAAGAGTGATGAGATATTTAGGCTATAGTGAATATATAATAAGCAAAGCTAATAAAGCAGACGAAGACGCAATTCCAGAAGGTTTAAGTCCTAATGAAGTTAAAGCCTTTCTAAAAAAGAAAAACAAAAATGACACAGGATCAATGAGTCCTGCTGAATATAGAGAATTTCAAAAGAAAAATAATCCTAAACGAGCAATGAGTCCTGCTGAGTATAGAAAATCTAAAAAGAAAAATAATTAGATGGCAGATTTTAATGAACACTTGTGTATGGAATATAGCTACCAAATATTAACAGGCAGAAAAACTTTTGAAGAAATATTAGAAGAGGATGTAGAAGATCTTGTGCTAATGTTTAATCCACACAAAAAAATAAGAGTAATGCCAGATGACATCTACGATGTTTTAATAGATTACTATATTACTCTTGAAGAGTATGAGAAGTGTGAAGAAATTTTAGAAGTTAAACAGTTGGCTAAGTTACTTCAAGAATGAAACATTCTAGGCCTTCTTACTTTAATTAAATCAAAAGATTTTATATCTCTGTTTCTTTCAATCTGTTCTATAGTCTTATCTATGTCTTCTGTCTTTAATACTAAAGAGTCTTTATCTCCAGACTTTAAAGTAAATTTTATTAAATATTCTTTCATTAAAAATAATGTGTTAATCTAGCAACTTGACCTGTTTTTTTGCTGTGAATAAATCCCTCACAAGCTAAGGGTGCGCCAGTAAACCCCTTTCTATAATGCCAGCTATCAGCTGATGATGGTGATCTCATATACTCTACAGTTACTCCTATAAAGTCTTTTCCATCTCTCCATTTATGCTTTATCTTATGATGCAAATGATGTAAGTACCAATACCTATGTGTTGTCGTTGACCAGTCAGTAGGATTCTCTTGAGCCATCAGTAATGGTAAGTTATCCATCTTAGCTCCATCTCCATGCTCTATACCTAATAAATTAGTTCCGTACTTGTAATACTTTCTATGAGCCACGCTTATGTCAAAAGTTACATCTTTAGCGTTTCTAAACCAACTCTTTAAAGTGTGGGCCAAATGAAACCCTGACTGATAGTCGTGATTACTCATGCTGTGTACGATGTCTACAGGAGCTATTTCTCGCAACATCTCCACACATCTAACATACAACATCAAAGCTATCTCATAATGCTCCCACCACTTACCATCTGTATCTTGATATGTTCCTTTAGTTGTGGTAGAATACACGTTATCTATATGTAGTATATCATTACCAATACAAAACAATACACGTTCAATATCAAAGCCTTCAGCTTTATGTATAAGACCTGCTACCCCTTCTAAAACTCTTTTTACTGCTATCTCGCAGTTATACTTTTGTTTTGTTTCTAATTCATTAGCATACTTACCAATATGTATATCAGCAGGATTTATAACTAACAAATGACTGCCTGGCTTTCTTTCAACTGTTTTGTATTCTGGTGAGTAATTTGCAATAAAATCATTTACTTTACCAAATATCTGGTCTTCATCTAGACTTAAGTTTTCTTTGGTAACAATAGAGAACCTATAATCCCCACCTCCACTTTGCCAGTGCTTTACGCTAACTACATCTTTTTTATTAATCCCCCTGTTTTCTAAGTGAATGTCTAAAGCTGTGTTGTCATTTATGTTGTCTAGGTTATCAGCTCTACGCTGTAGGATAATATCAACTTCATCGTGAGAAAGTCTTAGTCTTTTTCCGTAGCCTTTTCCGTCTGTCTTTATTTTAGATTTCATCTGATAAGGATTGAATTAAATCTGCAAGAACTTTAATTAAAGTTTGTGCTTTTTTCTTCGCCTGCTCATGATCTCTATCCATTAGATCCTCGTATATGTCATTTCCAAAGTCATGAATGCTATTAGACACAAAATTAATGTGACTTATAGCATTTACATCTTCTTTAGCAATCTTTGACATTCAGAGTTTCCTTGATATTTTTAATTGTTGTTTGGAGTTCTTCTAATTCCAAAGTTAATAATTTATTTGACTCCACCAAACTATTGACTGTTTCTTTTAATATTTTTGGATCGTATTCAATATACTCTTGACAATCACTCTTCCAAACCTCTAATGCTTTGGAGTAATTATTATTAAAAGCTTTGTCGTATTTTACTTCGTGACGAAAGTTTTCTAAAGCGTGCATAACAGTAGCGTGGCATTTACCAAATTGTTTTCCTATAAAAGAATATGACATTCCTAATTCTTGTCTCATAATACAATAACAGATAGCTCTAGCCTGAATAAATTCTGTCCTTCTATCTTTTGAAACTAACATTATAGGATCAACCCCAAGTATTTTACTTACGATTTCTTTTAAAGCTTTAGTCTTTGCTATGTTCATTTGATTTTATATATAAATTTAAATTCATAAAGTCTAAGTATTCATCAATAGAAATTAATTCTATATCAGAAAGAATAGGGTTAGCCCCTAAGGTTCTAACTAACTCCAAGGCAAAAGCAATAGGCTCGTCCTTATATATTACTAAACCCCCAACAACAAAAGAAACTAAATCATTACTTGGTATGTATGTTAAATTATCCTCTATAAACTGAGCAATCGTAACACTAAGTTCAAACTCCATTTCTTGTAGGTTCTCCATAAAGAACTCATCTATATCATAACTATCCCTTGTATACTTCTGTCTTGACTCCATGTTTGTCTAATTCTTTTAATCTGTACTCTTGTAATTTAGAAAGCTTTCCTGTTTTTGTTTTAACTTCTGAAAACAATACGCCACAGTTAGGTGGTATTGCAATAAGATCAGGTATACCATTCTTGTTTGTTTTAATTAATTTTAAAACATAGTAGCCTTCAGCTTCTAATTCCTTTATTCTTTTACTTTGTATTTGTTGTTCAGTCATCCGTTTTTTTTATAGTCCTCCATGAAACCTATAAACACAATTATGTTCATACTAATTGATGAGGCTAATTCTAATAACTCGTGATAATTATGAATAGATAAATGTATGTGGCCTACAATCCAAAAAGGTATAGCCAAGTTCTGACTTATCCAAATCACTAAAAATCTCAGAAACCTCATATTACAAATCTAATAAATCTCTTTTAAAATGACTTAACGTATAGTCTTTTTTCTTTAAAACTGCCTTATAGATTTTGTCCTCTATACCACCTTTAGAAAATATCCAGTATACTTTATTATACTTCCTTTCCTTAGTAGTCATCCTATCCCTTGATTGCCAGTAAGATGTAGCACTAAAGTCAATATTGTAATAAATTAAAGCTTCTGCATTTTTTAAACTTATACCTTCTCTACCACTTACAATTTGCAATGCTATACTCTTATTTGTAGAATTAAAACAATCTAAGTCGACACAAATATCATCTCCAAAAACGTGCTTGATAGCATTTAGTTCTTCTCTAAACTTATAAAATATAGCTATCTTTTTATTAGCAAACTTGGTTTTAATATAATTAGCCTTATTATGATTTAACACCATTGAGTTACCTGACTCAAACTTTACAGTGCCTGAGTACATCTGATGTAGCTTCATCATTAACTTGACAGAAGAGTCAGCTAGAATCACTTCATCCTTACCTTCAACAACTAAATTCTTTTTTAACTTCTTAATTATGTCTAGCGTGTTAGGATCTGAATCGACTCTTAATATTTCTTCTGTTGTTTGAGTAAGAAATCCTGCCTGTTTTTGGGTATAGTTAATAGTATAGGGCTGCATTAAGTCTACTATTTCTTTTTTGCCATCACTATAATCATTGACTACTAAACTACTCAGCTTCTTTTGAGTAACATTTACATATTGTTTAGAAAAAGAATAAAAGTTTTTATTAGAACTAAACGGATTATTGGGCAGTGCATATACCTGATGGTACATTTGGCTATAGGACTCAGGGGTAGGAGTTCCACTCATTAAAATTACTCTAGCATTACGATTGATCCTGAGCAATTCTTTTATGTCTTTTGCTCTTTTACTAGGTTTAGGAAACGCACCTAACCCATGAGCCTCATCAATAATTATACCATCGTAAATAATCCACTCAGGTAATTTATGTAAAGACTCATAGTTTATAACAGTAAGTTTATAACCAGGCTTATACATATCGTAATCATCCTGAATACTGCTGATTGCTTTCTTTTTAGTAATAAACAATACATTCTCGCACCATAGGTCTTTTAGTATACCTAGGCTTGTCAATGTCTTTCCTGTTCTTACTTCCATAGCTAAGTACAAGAAATTATTTTTATCTAATATATCTGACCCTCTCTCAATAATGTTTTTTTGGTAGTCTCTAAATTCCATCCCCAATTTTTTTAGGAGTTAATGACATCCACTTACCTATCATATCTCTAGCAGTTGTAAGCTCTAAGTGAGACTTATAACTAGCATAAGATAATAACCATTTATTAAACTTGCTTCTAGAAATAGCATCCTTACCATATGCAGGAACATTGTTCTCTGATGTGAAATCCAAGTATAAGTCAGACATATACATTCTCTTGTCGACTGAAAACTTATCTCCCTCTGTGTTATTAAGTATACCACACCACTCTATAAAGTCGTGACTTGTTCTTCCACTTAGCTTTCTTATTGCAAGATTAACAAAAGCACTTTTTAGCAGCCCATTTTCTAAATACAATTGCAAATTAGAAATCATATAGTTATCAAACTGACACCATTCATCATCATCCCATTCTCCAAACATCAGTCTTCCAAACTCAACCAATGGAGTAAAGTCTTTAGTATAGTGCTGAGTAAGTTCTAACTCCCACTTCCTACGTTCAAAACTTGTTCCCTCTCCATTAATAGCATAATTAGTAGTAATAGCAACCTTAGGAGATTTACTAAATGGTATCTTAATTGCGTCCTTATTTTTTTTCTCAAGGGTAAGCCCTTCAGTCACAACAGAAAACAATCTTTCAAAGTCAAAAGCTTTTTTTACATCATCAAAACATAGAATCTGAGTATCTGCTGATACTAATTGATAAGCAAATGATTTCTCAAAGTTAAATGATTTACCATCTATAACAACTAACTTCTTCATATGTGAAAGGCCATTCATAAAAAGACCTTTACCTGTACCACCCTCAGGGTTCTGTGATATAACCTCATCGTTTAAGATAGTAGCAGGGCTATAGGATAGATTCTTCCACCCATGTAGTAGGTATCCTATTGTAGACCTCATAGAACTGACACGACTCTTGTCTCCTCCACATATATTAGTTATAAAAATTCTATAATCACACTCTTGTATTTCACATAAATTAAATGTTCTATCAATCACGTGGTCTTTCCAAACATATCCTCCTAAATCTAAGTAGTCAATCATTATAACTTTGTCTTTAGTAATCTTTACTGCACTATTTTTATAGTAGAGGTAAGCAGTATCTTTGTTGTCTTCTATAAAGTATACATCTATAGATGCTAGTAATGTCAAGAACTCCTCTCTAAAATATTTAGTGTGTTCTGCAAAGTAATTGTATACGCTATAGTCATCTACGCCCAGTAAATAGTTTAGTATAAAATCTTTTAATTCTTTTTCTGATGTGTGATCAATCAAATTATTTGTTACTCTTACAAAGATATAACTCTTACTGCCCTCAGGATTAAACTTATAGAACCCATTCTCTTCTAAAAAGTTTTTAAATAGTATGTGTACTATTTTTATAGATCCTTTCTCGTTTTTAGTCCAAAATTTGTGATTCGCTTCTTCTTCTTCAAGTCTGTTAATCACATTGTCAGCTATACCGACCTCAATATTGGACTCTTCTAATTGAGATCTAATTTCTTTTTTTGATACTCCACGTTTTAATTTCTCCTTAACTTGGTTTATCCTATCATCATCTTGGTAATATTTTGTACCAAAATTCTGTCTGTGAGAATATGCTGATTGTATTGTTCTTTTAACCTCAGCTTCATTAAAGTCTTTTGTAGCATATCTATTAATAATATACTCAGCTAATGTTTGATTTATACCAAAGTCATTAAATGCTGCTGCTAAGATGTAGACATTATTATTCCTCTCTCCATCTATCATTCCGTACTTTTTCTCCCACCATTTGAGTAGAATCTCTACAATTTTATTCTCATCAGTGATTGGAATTGTAGGTAAATCTACATACTTTTTTACTTCAGAATACTCTTGCTCTTCTACCTCTTCCCATACACTTGATAGTTCGTTTATATGTATTAATGGGTCATATGATTCGTAGCAGACTCTTGAAACATTCTTTGATGTCTTGTCAAAATTAGGAGAGTCGTAATGCTTTTGTAACGCTAGGAAATAACCTTTATGGTTTGCAATATCTTTTGGAATCTTTACTAAAGCCTTAAGGCCTTCTCCACTAGGACTGACAAACACAGAGTATGCGTACTTGCTCTTGCATAGTCTTTCCTTTTCCTGAAGCAATTCTTTGTTGGATGAATATCCATCAAAATCTAGACAGATTAACCCACTATGCTGGTTTAAAGAGTTATCGTTTCTTTTTGTAAATTCCCCACTAAAACAAATTGCTGGTAATGATTGCTTTATTAAATTTCTTTTTGACTTGTCTTTTTCTAGTCTTATTTTTTTTACTAAATCTTTTGATTTTCCTTCTTGTATCCTTGTTAGTATTATGGAGACATCTACATAAAAAGGCTGAGAAGTGGATTTTATGTCCTTAAATATGGTTATTTTCATTAATTTATGTGTGTTTTATGTTAGTTTGATTGTGTGTAACTACTTAATAATCAATTATTAAGATTAAAATATGTTGAAATGTTAATAATATGATAAGAATGTGAAGATAATTAAATTATTTAAATAAAAAAAGAAAAGGGGGGAAATGACACCCCCCCATCTTTCAAACCTTGACCCCTTAAAAAGGTAAGTCTTGGTCTTGCTCTTCTACCTTTGGCGTTTCTGCTTTAGGCTCAGGCTTCCACGTATCAATAGCCACATAATGTGTTTTTCCATATTGATCAGCCTCTCTTTTCTTTTGAACAATTAATTTGATATACTTCTTTCCGTTGTACTCAAACATATGCTCTTTAGGAACATCAGTCAAACACAGACTCACTGCCACTTGGTCTCCATCAAACTTAGATATTCCACTTCCTACATAAATTTTGTCTTCCATATTATTTTATTTTAATGTTTTGCTCCAATTGATTTAGTGTTGCGATAATAATGTTTATTTTATCATCTGTACTTTCAGCAGACATTGGAACTTGAATCCACATACTTGTATTTTTTGGAGATATCACAATCCCCATCATTTTAGCTAACTTTTTAAAGAGTTTCATAAGCTATGTATTGGTCTATATCTTCTAACCCACCATCACTATAAAACTTAGTGTATATTTCAATAGCCTGTTGCACCTTTTCCTTTCCTCGCATTAAAAAATCTGCACTTGGATCGAACACACCTAACTGATGTGTGGTCTTATCTACAACATAAAAAGATAAAGGCATATCAAACAAACATTGATATATATAAGCCTGACTATCATAGTTATATTTCTTAGCACTATACTTGAAGTCTTTAATGTTAGAGGTTGTCTTAATATCTATAAGCCTTTCACTATTTACGCTAACTATATCAGCCTTACCCTTAAATTCTTGTCCTAAAATATTTTGTATTCTAGGAACTTCAAATAGGTTACCACTTTCATAAATAGCATCACAAAAGTCTAAGTTTCCTTTCATAGCATCTATACATTTCTGTATGTTATCTACTTCCGATTGCAACAGTAAAATATCCTCTTTACTTTCAAATACAGCTTCTTTATATAATTTGCTGTTTCTACTAGCCATATCTACAATCTGAAAGGATTCTAACTTCTCAGGCTCTAACATTGCAGTGTGGAGATAACTACCTTCAATCATAGCTTTGGTAGTTTTCTGTTCTTGTCTAAAACTCTTAGGGTCATTAAGCAAGGAGTAGATGTCTGAATTAGACAACCACTTCTTACCATATGTTCCATAATAGTCTGAGTCATTCTTAAGCTTAGTAAGAATAACATTTAAGTTATCGCCCTTCATTAAGATACGTGGTTAGCTAGTTCTTTCTTAACTCCAGTCTTAATACTATATTTAGTCTCTAAGTTTTTAATAATCTTAGGCAAACCTAAAGCTTTGTTCTTTGATATGTAAGACAAGACCTTAGTCCAATTTGTATCTCCAATATCTAAAGTCACAGTTTCCCAAGATTTTACTTTTGTATCCTTAGCTTTAACTATTGGCGTAGCTACTTTTACAATGTCCTCTCCTATCCATAAAGACAGTCCTAGTCCATGCATAGCTATTGCTTTTGCAGTTGACCTTTGAATGGTAGTGTTAACATCCATAGATGTTATCTTTTCTAGAGATATACTTTTGTTTCTAAAATCCATTACTGGTAGATAATCTATATGCTCCATTTCATTTACTAGGATACCTACTTTAACATAAGCAGTTTTACCATCAGTAAAAAAGTTTAATCCTGTCTCAGCACACTCATATACTATTCTTTGTGCTTGAGGATGCTTAAGCTTAAGCATTGACCAAGCATTTGCCCAAGATAAATAGTTAAAGTTGCCTTTTTTCTCCACCTTGTCTTTGACTGAGATGGATGCTAATTCTTTAAAAATGTTTACGTGTTTTTGCATTTCATTTGATTTTAATTAATTTATTATTGTGTTTTGAATATTTGATTAAGATATTCTCCCTTCTATTTTTCAGATTCTGAATGTGTTTGTCGTTTTTTCTTGTGTTAACCTCAATTTTCATTCTGCTTTCTATAAGGTCTAACTTATGTAAACAGTTATTCATTGCAGTTTTAATACAACCAACTTTCCATCCCTCCTCTAAAATTACTTTATACTCGTCCTCATTGAAGTCTCTAAAATAATCTCCTCCTTTAGAACAGTTTAAAATTTCTATGTGATTATTAAACTTTTGTAGCTTTACTCCCATATTAATTATAGTCTCTCCGTTTTGCAGCACTTGGTGGATTGCTGACTTGTCTAACAATGCTTGATTGTAAATGTCTTTTATACTATACATTCTTTTGGATTTTATCAATCATATGCTGGTAGTCGCTATCATTATCTATTAAGGCCTTAGCTTTCTTGTATCCATGTATTATTGTGGTAACGTGAACATCAAGTCCAGCTTCACTCATAAACCTTTGTAAGTAAGCTATTCTTATCGGTCTTTCCATACATAGATAGTATAACATTTGTCGAGCATCTACACTTTCTCTCTTTCTGCTCTTAGTAAATATGTCATCTAATTCTAGATGAAATTGTTGTGCTATAGCAGTAGCATAGTTATTAAATATTTCTTTCTTCATATTATTTATTTTCTTTTAGTCGTTCAATTTCAAATTCTAAATGTGCTATAGCCTTGTAAAGATCCTGCACAGGCGTATGATGTTTTCTAGAACTTCGTAAGCAGTACGTGACTGCCGTACCAATGTTGTATGTGCATTCAAAGTCTGTAACTACATAACGTGCTTGATAATTTCTATTCTTGTTTGTACCCACATAGTAATGAGGCACTCTTTCTTCTTTACTGTCTTTTTTTTCTTGTTCTAATTCATCAATTCTTTGAATTAAATTGTCTTTTGATGTTCCCATATTTAATTATATTTCGTTAATTTATATTTAGTCATATCATTATTGATACGAATTGTATTCTTTTTAGCCCTATACTTAGGAGTTATCTTTATTAGCCTAGAATTGCTCTCTTCCATACCACTATGAGCAAAGTAGTTATCTAACTCTATGTATATACTATTATGTAAATTCTTTAGGTCTCGCCTCTGAATTAAATCAGTGACAATGTGGTGAGGGTTATTCATTAAATTTGATTTAAATAAAAGAGGTAGATAGACAATAATAAAATTAAAGGATGTCTTTGAACACCCATAAAGTTAAGTGGGATTGTCCCCCTATCTACCTCTTTTTGTTAACAATACTAATAACTAATGCAAAACTATGCAAAAACTTCCAATAATCAAAACTTAGTTTTATTAATGTGTTCTCGCAAGGCTGATATACTTAATTGTTGTAACCATCTTATATACTCATAATTCGGTTTTGTTTTAAGCTTTTCCTTTAGGATTAAATCTTCTAGTTCGTTCATATTATAAAGTTTTAAATTAGTTATCCCCAGATTATCTGGTTTCTTAAGTCCCCAGTCTGATTTCTTGGAACTTGATGGTTGATGTCGTTCTCTCTACTATCAGATACGGACTGTAGTGCCTCTTTAATAGTCTTACCTAAAAAGCATTGAAGGTCATACTCTTCATAGTATCCTACTTTAAAAGTACCATCATCAGTGGTGTGTTCTGAACCTAAATAAGTAACAGTCGCATACTCTTTCCATAAATTTAAAGAGGTATCTGTAGGCACTTTATATGTCACAGTAGTACCATCAACAATTGGTTGCATCTCAATCTCATCAGAACTAAAAACTTTGATGTTTCCACTCTTGTCTATATAGAATCTAAAATCATCAGCAGCCCAGTCAGGCTCATCATACTCAGTTCGCTGAACACAGACTCCATCTTCAAAGTTCATCCACCCTCCCCATCCTGTTTCTTCTTCCCAAGTATAAGTAAAGTTAGGAATTTTTTTAGCAAGTAATTCAATTAGAGATTCATCCATCGTTGACCAAGCAGTTGTAAATCTTAGTACATCTCCATCCATCTCATTGTCATAGCATCCCCATTTAGTTCCCCAGTTATGAATTGACCAATCGTACCAATTGTTAAATTTATACTTATCTATTAGTACATCTGATATTTCTTTGTCTTTTTCTGTAACTATTCTATTTGGGGCAGTAGTATTGTGTAAATCTTCAGGCATTGGGACAAGTGACCCTGCTATTCCGTATTCATTTTTTGACATTTTTTCTAGGATCTTCGAATCTTCATCAGATGAAACAGTGATGAAACAATAAACGTGATTAGGCATAATTTTTAGTTTTTAGATTAATAATAAATTGATTTTCTGATATGTACTTACTTCTCTCAGACTCGGATTTGAATCTAAGTGTGCTACTGTCACTAAGATGATATACATAGTACATCGTTCTCTTAGCTCCGTTGGAAAAGATTAATTCTTTCCCTAATTTAATTTCATTCATAATTTACGTATTGGTTAGTAACACGAAATCCCCACTACTTTCGCAGTGAGGCACGTGTACTAACAACAATAATTAAAAGGGTTCTTTGCACTGTGGACAGATTCTGTAATCCTCTATCCAACCCACAACCTCATCTCCACAACAAGTATATTCTTGTGGATAGTTAGAATTAAGTCCGTATTCTTCCTCAGCCGACTCTATAATAACTTTGCATAAGTCAGTTGGTATCTTGCTCCTTTCGTGATTGTCTTTCAGTCCCTGTGTTCCAGTTCTACTACCACGTGGGGCTGATACGTGACAATCATCTCCATTCTTGCACATCACTCTTGGAGTCCATCCGAAATCATTAGTCCATATGTCTGTAGGCTTCATTCTTTCATCTCCATATTGACAATAGGTTATGGTTTCTCTTCTGTTCTCTATCTCGTTCCAATGTGGTGCTTTACGCATCTTGCCTCTAGGATTTTCTATGTACCAATTAAGCTGAGGATTCTTTTCAAGATAGAATTTAATAATCTCTATAGTTTTCTCTAAAATCTTGATGCCTAGCATATCAGCATTCTTAGGCTTAAATTCGTGGCCACTTACCCACTTCCTGCCGATACAAGCTACTGAGAAATCAGTACAGGGTGGTGATGCCCATATTACATCAGGAACATAGAATTCATCTAAGTCTCCTACTTGCATTTCGTTAAGTCTGTAGTCCCAGTCTAAAATGTCTCCTACCCAATTTGTCTTAGGATAAGCTACGTTGTCAACCGAGAATACTTGATGACCACGTGCATCAGCTACTTTGCCGATACTACGTGAGCCACTGAATAATTCTAATATCTTCATAATAATTTACGTGTTGGTTAGTACCACCAAAACCCCACTACTTTCGCAGTGAGGTAATGGTAGAATCAAAACAAGTTTCTTTATCTAGTGTGATTTTCAACAAATCCGTATGTATCTTTTAGATGTTGTAGGTTTATAATCTCCCTTCCTTCCAAAACATTCTTGGTTAGTAGGTTTTGAATCATATCAAACCCATTATCATATTTCTTAATGATGGTTGGTATTTTTTTACTTCCCCAACTTAGTAGAGAATATCCTTTACCGACTATATCATTAATCATAAGGCCTTTGTCATAGTCTTTCTTCTCTAAGTGATTGTTTAAGCACTCTTCTAATAAGATATCTAAAGGAGTAGTCCATTTGTATTTCTCATCCCATAAAGAGTCTTTATCAATAGTACTATATATATTGTCTATTCTATGGTTCTTGTAATCAGTGACTTGTAGTTCTCCACCATACGAGTCATCCCAGCAATTACATACTTTTACATTGTCAAACTTTATATCCCATTCTAATGATGGTGCATCGTGGCCTCGGCTCTCTTTAAAGTTTACTACTGTAACTCTAGTCATAAATTCTTTTCTTGTCATTTTATTTAATTTTTAATTAATGTTTAAGTGTTTTGGGTTGAAATTCTTACCATCTTCATACTCTAAGATAGCATATACATCCCCTTTGTTATCATATGCAAACTTCATTGCATCAGCCTTAGTATCGAACTCATAGTCGTTTTCTATGTAATCTCCACTATCAGTGTACTCTCGTAATTCTACTATATAACTCATATCTATTGTTTTTTTTAATTATTAATCCCAAACTATCATTCTCTCTCTACCAAACCTTAAGATTTCAGCAATTGAATGCTTAGAGTCATAGGGCATGATATTCTTAATATAGTATTGCTCGATATCTTCTTGTGATGGAACAGTTCTCATAAATAAGTATAATCTTATTATTTGTTCTGTAGTTAAATTCATAATATTATTTATTGGTTAGTACCACGAAAACCCCACTACGTTTTATAGTAGTGAGGTGTGGTGTTAATGGAATATCCATATGCTTACATAGAAGATAAAGGCTATAATGAGTAGCAGTAATAAGTCTTCTATAGTTTGTCTTGGATTCTCTTTAAAGGCTTTGATTAGTTCTTTAATCATAAGTGACTACCTCTCTCTTTAATATCATCTTCTATCTCATCATAGAAAACATCTAGTTTATCTGTCATATCATCTCCGTTAAGTATGATTTTATGTATCTCAATAAAATCTCCACCTTCATCAAGATGTGTGGTTGGTTCTTTCCAAAAGTCATAGCTAATTTCTAGCACGTTATTATCTGACAAGTCCCAATAGTGTACATAACTCTGTGGTGTCATAGTAGTTTTTTTAGTGATTAATAATTTACATTCTTCTAAATACTCTGCTAAATTCATATTGTATATTGTGTTACGAAATCAGACAATCCTTTAAATCCTACGAACTTTAAAGACTTCTGTATTTCAGTTGGACATTTGATTGTAGGTATGTTCTCATACTTGTCAATCATTATTAACTCTTGAGTTTGCTTTGCTAGTCCTTCAGAGTTGCTCTGAGAATAGACTGGTAGCCCTTCTACCAATTGTTGTACTAAATTCATATCTTATAATGTTTTGATTAAGACTAGCATCTCTGCTAGTTTCGGATATTGAATCCTCTTCAGTTAATCTTCATCTTCATACTCTACATACTCTATGTCAAAGTGGTCACATAGTCTTTCTTTATATTCTCCATCATCCATCCACATTTCTTCTAATGCTTCTAAGATGTCCTCATCCATTTGTATGATAGTATCTGTCTCTACATTAAGAATGTAGTTTTGTCCCTCAAAGAATTCCCATAAGGCATCGTAAAGCGAGTAGTCATCTAGATATACATTCTCTGATATATTTAGTGCGACTCCACTCTCTTTTAATGTATACATAGTACTTCCACAGGCAGAGTCCTCTGATTGAATATAGTAATCAGCAGTAGCACTCCAGTTGTCTTGAATTTTTATGTTAACATATTCGTATAAGAAATTTTTAAGTGTTACTGATTCTTTAGCAACACACGTTCCATTTGATTTTTTCATAATTGATATTTTATTTATTAGTATTATTTAGTTTGTCAAGTAACTCATCTGCATTTGTCGTGTCAATTACTTCTTCGTTAAGCATTGGTAAGTTTCCCCAAATTCCGATTGCTTGACATTCTGCTAGTATATCGGTACACGATTCTTTTATTAATTCTGTATCATACTTTTCATCATCCTCTAGGCCATCATTGATGTCTTGTACATCGTACATCTGTAAGTCTAGATTGTGTGCGATAATCTGTACTTGTTCTACAGTTAGTTCTAGGGTTACCATATTATGAAATACCCTGCTTTTCTTAATTGTTATCATCTTATTTATTTGTTTTGATTAGGACTAGAGCCTCAAACTGTTACAATGGCCAATTGCGTTTGCGACTCTAGTTTCGGATATTAAATCCTCATCAGCTAATCTTACATACTATAGAAGACAAAGGACTCTCCTCCTTTACCAAAGTCCATCTCGTGTCTCTGTAACCCTGTACCTCTACCTCCTTTAATGTCACACGTTGTAACCTTTACACTCACTCCATCCTTTAAATCCTTTACCTCACTCCATTCTCCCATCTGCACCAATCTACTCTTGTAGTATGCTGCCTTACTCGATAGATTGTTCTCTATCGCATTGTCGTATCTCTCTTTGAAATACACTGCTTTTGGTTTTCTCATCTTGTTGTTGTTATTGATTAATTTCTCCTGATCAATTTCTGTCTGTACTTACCCTCTACTCTAGTATTTGATAGTTTCGGATACAAAATCCTCATCAGCTAACCTATATGGTTAGGACTATCCGAGGAGTATTGCTGACTGCATTCATCTTGTTTTTAATGAGGTATAGGTTGCCCTCTCAATATCAGCGTTACTCGTTATGTCAATGTACTGGGTTGTGTTGCTCTGAAGTCCGTAGTAGGTTTACCCTCGCTGGGTAGTTGTTCTAGGGGTAGCCCCCATTTCCTCTCAACCTACTCACGAATTCTATGCAAATATACACTATTATATATAACCTGAGCATTAAATAGGTAAAACTTTAGTATAACTTGCTATGTTGATTTGTCATATCGTTCAGCCATATTGTCACACACTTAATACTCTCTATATCAATTGCTTTACAGTGGCTGCTACACTGTATAATGTTTCATCTAGTAGATGGGCGTAGGGGTACTATCTCGCACCTCGTGATGTCTGTATGTGATACGAACTCTGGGGCTAGGAGAACGCAGCTATGTGCGTATAGGGAAGCCTAGGGATACCCCCCCTAAAATAAAAAGTCAGAAAGTTGCAGAAAGTTTTTTGAGATTCAATTAAACAAATCAAATAAATATGACTTTGTTTTACAGCTATGACAACGTATAATGGCTAATAACCCTCAGGTTCGTGATGTCTAAAAAAATTTTATTACCTTTACAAAAAAAAATTATGGACGGACTAACTATAAAAAACGGAAGACTAATTAATAACAGACGTGATGGTGAATCAGGGTTGGAGAGAATGTCCAGGCTAAAGAGAGCTTACGCTAACGAGAGAAAGATAAATCAGATTGCTGAAGGTATGGAGCGTGCTGAATATAAAAAGAACTACACAAGTAAATTGTTCTAAAAAAAATTTTGTGTGTTTTGATTGATGGTAAAAAAGAGTATCTTGTGTGGGTACTCTTTTTTTTATGTTGATTTTATGTTGATTTTAATTTTCAATTTTTAATCTAACTAATTGATAACTACTTTATTATATTTTTTTAATGTTGAAATGTTAGAAAAAGTATAAAGTTTTAGAGTATAGAAAAAAAATAAATAAATAATTTGTTCCTATAGTTCAATTTTGATAAATAAATTTAACATTTTAACATAACGTATCAAATATTTTATATATTTGTTCTTAATCTAATACACTATAATATGCAATCAGAATCAGGATACATACCTAAGAACCTAGACTTTGGTCAGGACGGAAGACAAAAGTTAATCAACGGAATTACTGCAATATCGAAAGCAGTGAAATCAACATTAGGGCCACGAGGACGAACAGTCTTAATAGAATCCCCAGCACACACTAACGGAATTACAGTAACTAAAGATGGAGTAACCGTTGCAAGATCAGTAGCTTTATTAGATGCGGCAGAAAACCTTGCAATACAAATGATGCAAGAAGCAGCTAATAGAACAGCAACCTCAGCAGGTGATGGAACTACAACAGCTATTGTATTAACAGAAGCTTTAGTTTTAGCAGGTCAAGAGTATATAACTAAAGATACCAATGTAACTGAAGTTATAAAGTACATGAACGAGCTTACAGATAAATTCATTACGTTGTTAAAGAAGAACAGTAAGAAAGTAACTGGAGCAAGATTAAAAGATGTTGCAGCTATATCAGCTAACAATGACAAAGTATTAGGAAATATTATTGCTGACGCTTATAGTAAGGTGGGTATTGACGGAATAGTAACTGTAGAGAAATCTATGAGTGCGTCTACATATTCTGAAGTAACTAATGGTATTAAGATTGATAGAGGATATACTACTCCTTTGTTTATTAATAACCAAAAGAAAGACGAATGTATATTAGAAGATGTTAAGGTATTAGTTTGTGACCAGGAGATAAGCAACATACTACAAATAGAAAACATCCTAAAACCAATTATACAAAAAGGAGAGAAGCTTCTTATTATAGGAGAGTGTAATTCTAATGTAGTTAATACGCTTGCAGCTAATGTTGTTCGTAATGGATTAAAGTTCTGTAACATTGTACCGCCATCATTTGGATACAAGACTCACGAGCTAATGCAGGATATTGCATTGTCTATAGGAGCTAAATACTTCTCAGAAAAAACAGGAGATGATTTAAGTCTTATGACAGCTGAAGATTTAGGACATGCAGACAAAATTATTATAGGAAAAGAAAGTTCTGTTATAATTAAGAACGAAGAAATGTCTGAAGAAATCTCAGAAAGAATCAAACAACTAAAACTTCAACAAGAAAACACTACACACTTAGGTGATAGAAAGTTTATTAATGATCGTATTGCTAGTCTAGCAGGTTCGATAGGATGTATTTATGTAGGAGGTAATAGTGATATAGAACAAAAAGAAAAATTTGACAGAGTAGATGATTCAGTATGTGCAGTACGTTCAGCACTACAAGAAGGAATAGTAGCTGGTGGAGGAATAGCTTTATTTAGATTAGCACAAAAAAGAAAAGGGGAAAGAAGTAATGATGAAAACTATTTTGTAGCTTTATCTATTATGATTAAAGCATTAGAATCTCCATTAATACAAATACTTGTTAATGCAGGAATAGATTATAACACAGTATTAGAAACTTTAGAACACAGAAAAGACAATGATGGCTATGATGTTAAAAACGAAACATATGGTGACATGTATAAGCTCGGAGTTATAGATCCTTTAAAGGTAACTAAAGCTGCTTTAATTAATGCAGTGTCTGTAGCTACAACGATACTAAGTACTAATGCAGTTATTACTCACAAAAGATTAAACGAATAGATATGCAACCAATAGGAAAATACATAGCAGTAAAACCAATAGACGAAGAACTAAAGACTAATTCTGGTATCTTACTATCAGCACAGGATATCGATGAGTTTAGATATAAGAAAGGTATGGTTATAAAGCCTGGTAGTGCTGTTACTGTAATAAAAGCAGACGATCTTATATACTATGATAAGAATGCTGGACACTCTATGTTAATCAATAACGAGTCAATGACAATTATTGAAGAGCGTAATGTGGTTGTAGTGCTTTAAAGTAAATTCTTATCTTTGTATTATGGCAAAGAAACAAAAAACTAAAGTTTATAGAAGTAGGCAAACTGCTAAGGCCAGATCAAAACCTACGACTAGCACAGTTTTAAAAGACAAGAGAACACCTGCTGAAAAGAAAAAAGCAGCTACAAGACTAGCAGCTAAGACTAGAGTTAAGTCATCTACTGTTGTAAAAACAAGAACTTCTACTAAGAAAAAAGGCAAGACTAAAACTAAAGAAAAATTTTCACAACAAGTTAGGTCTAAGTCAAGTCAAAACAGCAAGTACGAAAGATCAAAAAGTTCTTCTACTACAAACACAAGAAAAGGTAAACAGACTTTTAGAAGTAAATCTGTCCGTCAAGATAAAGAAACTGGAGATCAATTTGCTACAAGAAACCGTACTAATAAAAGAGGAACAACCAGAACTACTTTTGTTACTGGCCCTAAAGCTTTTAAGAAGTATAGTAAGTGGGAAAAGAAAGATAATAGAAAAGCAACAAGACAAGCAAAAAGAAACTCAAAGAAGTAAATCCTTAGTAGCTTGATTCATTTCTTTAATATAATTTTTATAAATCTTATCTGTGTAAGATGCGTCATTCCTGAATAAAGGATTAGTTCTTTGGTCTTCGCCTAACTCCTCACCATTTAATTTCTTATAAATAAGATTAACTAATCGTTTACCCTTATACGTTAGTTCGTATAAGGATGTCTCCTTACCTCTTTTCTTTCTCCAAACATGTATCCAGTCGTTTTTCAAAAGTTGGTCAAAACGATTTACGTCCCATGACATTAACTCATTAAACTCGTTAAACTTTGTTTTATTAAAGATGTCTTCACTATATAAAAACAAAAGCATGTCTATTTCTGGAGTTCCTATGTTGTACTTGGCTTTAACCCAATACCTTACAACCCTCCAGTATTTTAAATAATCATGTGTAGGCACGATTCTGTCGTAATTATTTCGTCTCAAAATGATTTAATTAAATTGTTATCTTTGTAAATATAAAAAATAAAACCCATGCCACAAGGAAAAGGAACATACGGATCAAAAGTAGGAAGACCTCCTTCTAAAAAAAAGTCAGTTAAAAGAGACGCAAGAAAGATTAAAGCAATAGTTCGTAAGAAGGGTAAGATAGCAAAAATGAAAACACAACTTAAAACTCCATCTAGAACTTCTGGGGTAAGAGGTGTAAAGGATTATAATCCTTCTTCTAACAAAAAAAGAATTGTTCGTAAAACAAAAGCAATAGCTCGTAAAACAGGAAAACTTTCTGCGGCAGGGAAAATGAAACTAAAAAAATACTAATGGCTACAATGAGTAAAACAGCAGCTCGTAGAGTTGATAAAATAAACGAAAGAGGAGCTAAAGGTACAGCTCGAATGGTAAAGAAAGTTGATCGTATTAGTGGAAGAGCAACTAAAAAAGTTGGTAAAGCCAAGCCAAAGAGAGCAGTAAGGGTTGCTAAAAGAGCAGTCAAGAAAATGGATAGGGTTGTCAAAAGAGCTGTAAAAAAAGCAGGAAAAAAATCAGTAAGAAGAGCTAAGATTGTAAAATCTGGAAAGACAGGAGCAGGAAGAGCTATTGCTAAAGGCGTTGCTACAGGAAAGAAAGTATCTAAAGCTGTAAAAAAAGTAGCTAACTCAAGGCTTGGAAAAGCAGCTGTAGGAGCTTTCAATACAGTTAAACAACTTAGATCAGGGAATGTAAAAGGAGCTGTAAGTACTGTAAGAAGTACAATAAAAAAAATAAAGAGTACGCCTAAACGTGTTAAAACAAAAAAATAAAAATGGCTATAAAAAAAAAGAAAGTACAAGTTACCTCTACAACTACAGTTAAAAGAAGAAGAAAAAGAAAAGGTGAAACTGTAGGGAGAGTAAAAAAATCTACTACTACAAGATCTGATGGAACTAAAACTGTTACTAAAACTAATAAAAGAGGCACGACTACAAGAACAAAAGCCTATGGTGCTGGTAAATCAAAACCAAAAAAGGTAACGGTAAATAAGAAAGAGACTGGAATGCGTTATGCTTCTAAAAAAGAAAAAACTTATAAAAAAGGCGTTAAAGGAGCTACAATTAAAAAAACATCTCGCCCAGGAGAGTTTGGTAAAGAATCATCGTATACAACAACTCGTAAACAAAGAATAAAAAGAACTAAAAAAGCAATCGGTAAAGGTGTAAAAAATACCTTAAAAGCAGCAGCTGTAGGCGCAGCGTTAAGTAATCCAGTAGGATCGTCTCTTTTAAAAGGAGCTGGAATGGCAACAGTAGGATTACTTGGGGCAGGAGGTGTGCGATATGCAAAAAATACTGCACAAGACATTGGAAGAAGAGCTAAAAATGTTGGCAAGAAAGTTAAAAAAGTAATTTCTAAAAAAGTTAACAAAATTAAAGCAAAGAGAAAAAGTCCGAACAGAAAAAGAGTATAAAAAAATAAAACTATAAATTATGGCACGATATGATAGACTCGTAAAAAGAGCAGGCAGAGTTGATGACAGGTCTTACAATGCAGCTCGTAAGGGAAAGCAAAGAAAAGCATCTAGGTTAAAAGAAAAAGCTAATAAGCTTTACAGTAAAGCAAGATGTGGGCCTAAAAGAGGAAGTAGATCAAAAACAAGAGCAGGAAAAACTCGTAATAGAGGCTGTCTAGTTAATTAATAATAAACAAAAAAAAAGAAAAAATGGAATATCGTCACGCAGGTCATGGAGGTCAAGGATACAATTCAAGAATGGATGAATCTTTAGGATCTAGAAATGGAAAAAAATCACAATCTATGAAGTCTCGTAGAAATGAAAGCAAAGGAATGTCTAAAGCAATGGGCAAGCGTGCTTTTAGTGCTGTTAAGTCTATGGACTATCAGCCATTATCTACATGGAAAACTCATCATCATTTAAGTTAATTATATGAGTTTTAAAAAAGTCCAAGCCAAAATAGCAAAAAAAGGAGGTTATTCTAAGAAAGCAGCAGGTGCTATATTAGCATCAGCTTCTAGAAAAGCTTCTGCTTCAGCTAAAAGGAAAAATCCTAAACTTAAAAGAGTTATGGGTAGATCTAAAAGATAAATATTAATTAAATTCAATTCAATGGCAAAAAAGAAAGCTAAAAAAACTAAAACTGCAAAAAAAATTGCAGTTAAAGATATTAAGGTTGTTGAACCTGTAAATATCATTTCTGAAGGAAAAATAAAAGGCGTACCTAAACAAGTTGCGGTAAAAGACCAAGTTTGTTATGTAGATTATGTCCCTCCGAAAAGAATGTGGTCAGATACAAGAGTACACTTTAACCCTAATCATCTTATTAAAAAAAAAGTTAAGGATAATCCTTTTGAATAATAAAAAAATACTAATGGGAAAATTATTAGAAAAGCTTGGATTAAAAATGCAAGAAGGATGGAAAAAATTTCAATGTTTCTGGAACTGTATTGTAAGTAAATTAATGTTTAATGTAGAAAGTTGTCCAAACAAACTTTGTACTTGTAAAAAATAAAATGAAAAGAACTAAAATTCAATCAAAAGGCTTTGGAGATACAGTTTCAAAGATAGCAAAAGCTGTCGGTGCTGATAAAATAGCTAAAGTATACGAAAAAGCTACAGGAAAAGACTGTGGTTGTAATAAAAGGAAAGATACGTTGAATCGTGTATTCCCATATGAAAGATAAAGAGATTTTTAACCCTCAAAAATAAAAAAATGGCTTACCAAAAAATAGTAGTAAACACAAATTTAGCAAACACCGTTAACGCTTCGGACAACACAAACATACCTATGCCTAGCGCAAGGTCAATAGCTGGAACACAAGTGTCAAAAGCACAAAGAACAATAACATTTTCTAATAACACCGCTTTATTAGCAGATACATTAATAGATACTTCTCAAGCAGGTAATAGTGCATTTAATGCAGCTTATGTAGGAACAAATGTAATGCCTATTATAGCAGGTGTACCTTTAGTAAACGCTCAGTTTGCTGTATCAGCTCAAACAGCAGCAGCAATTGGAGTTACTGGAGCATTAGCAACAACAACAAACAATGCTGGTAGTGGTGATGATATGACTGTAAAAGTTTCATGTTCAGCTTTAGGTGGTGCTGTAACAATGCAAGTTGTAACACAAGGATCAGGATATGTAGCAGGTGATGTTATCACATGCGCTAAAACTCTTATAGACGCAGACGGATCTATTGGTGCTGTGTCAGCAAATGTTACAGCTACTATAGCTGCAACAGGATTTTTAGAAGTAAACTCTTATCAAGTATATAATGAAACAGTTCCTGCAAATGCAGTAATTGTAGGTGTTGATAATGGTACAAATTTATCTTTAGATAGTGATGCTTTTCCAGCAGGAGGAGCTGTAGATGATGCATATTCAATTATAAGAAGAAATGCTTTAGTAGACAAGTCAGTAAACTTTTTAGATGTAGCTCTTTACCCAGGATTAGAAGTTGGAGCTATTGTTAAAAATAATACTTCAGGACAAAGTGCTTATGTTATTTCTTTAAACAACGTAGGAGCAGCAGGAAAAGTAGCTACATCACATCAATTAACTTTATCAGCAGAAATATTTGGAACACTTACTTCGGTAGTTGCTCCTTATACACTTTATTTAAATGCTGCAAACCCTAAGTCTAAAAAAGCAGGAATAGATTCTTCAGAATGCTGTTTACTTTATGTAGGGTCAAACCAAGCAACTATGACAGCCGCAACATCTTTTGTAGATGTAAAAGTATTGACATGTGCAGATAACATAGTAACCTTTACTAATTTTAGAGTAGGTGATTATCTTCCAGTCCAAATAAAACAATTATTTAGAACAGATACAGACCCATCAGCTCAAGATAACTGTATAGCTATCTGGTAAAACAATAAAATAAGTATGAAAAAATTATTAATTATAGTATTAGCAATAATGCTTACGTCTTGTAGTACATATAATCTTTCAACTGATTATAAAATTAAAAGTATTTTAACAATAACAGAAGCAGGAGATACATTAGCAGTACCTGTAAGACAATTTAAATTTAGGATACTAGATAACAGAGATCCGTTTAGATATCAATACAGACAAGATTGGAATCGTTGGAACTATAGATCATATTCTATTCCTTATGTTAATCAAAGTAATTGGAATAAACCCAATTATAATGTAAAGCCAAATTCAAAACCATTTACACCACAAGTTGTTTTAAAACCTTATAAGCCAATGAATGCTATACCTGTTGTAAAGCCAAGCTTAAAAAAGAAAAATTAATGATGGATATCAAAGATTCAACCGCCAACCTTACCTCATTAGCAGGAATGTCAATGTCAATGCTAAATGTAGAAATGATTTTAACTATAGCAGTTTTAGTTTCTGCCTTAGTTTTAAATATCTCTAGACTTATTGCTACAAGAAAGCAAGCAAAGCCAAAGGATAATGAGAAAGATAGATAAAATTATAATTCATTGTTCAGCCACACCTATTGGCAGAGATTTTAGTGCTAAAGTAATTAGAGAGTGGCATGTAAAAGGTAATGGATGGGATGATATAGGTTATCATTATATTGTTAGATTAAACGGAGATTTAGAATATGGAAGGCCTGTAGAAATAGCAGGAGCGCATTGCCGAGGTCATAATAAGAACAGTATAGGGATATGTTATATAGGAGGAATGGATAGTGACATGAAGAAGTGGGAAGATACGAGGACTGAAAGTCAATCAAATTCTTTATTATCTTTGTTAAAAGTATTAAAAAAATTTCACCCAGAGGCTGTGATACATGGTCATAGAGATTTTTCATCTAAAAAATGCCCAAGCTATGATGCAAAAAAAGAGTACGAAAAAATTTAAAGTACATAACATGTACAGTAAGACTGGAAATCCAAGAATTGCTAAAACAATGAAAGACCATTTATCTTTAAAGAAAAAAGGTTATTCTCATAAAAAAAAATAATGGCATTAAAAAAATCTAAAGTTGTCAGTAAGAGTAAAATATTAATCAAAGGAAAATCTGGAGGTAAGTTTACCGAGAAGATGAAAGCTAGATCTTATATTACTACCTCTACAAGCGCAACTAAACTTAAATCGTCATTAAGAAAGCAAAAAGCAAAATCTTCATTTAAATCTGTTAAAAAAAATAAAAACGGATCTTATACTCTTCTGAAAGGAAAAGAAGGAGGAAAATTTACTGAGAAAAAAATAAGTAAAGCCAGAGGTAAACGTATAACAAAAAGATATACAAAGAAAAAAAAATAATGGCAATAGCTAAGACTACAAAAGGTAAAGGAGCAAACTATAGACCTACAAAGTCTGGGGCTGGTATGACACAGAAAGGAGTTTCTGCGTATAGAAGTGCAAATCCAGGAAGTAAATTAAAAACTGCTGTAACTGGTACAGTAAAAAAAGGAAGTAAGTCAGCTAAAAGACGTACGTCATATTGTGCAAGGAGTGCTGGTCAATTAAAATTAAGTAGTAGGAAAACAAAAAACAATCCTAACTCAAGAATAAGACAAGCTCGAAGAAGATGGAAATGTTAAATTTATAAATATATTATGGCTGTAAACAAAAAAAAATTAGTTAAAGCTGTTTTAAAAAAAGCAGCTACTAAAGTAGTAAGACGAGCAGGGCCTATAGGCGTTGCAACTACGTTGTATGATTTTTATAAGTCAGGTCAAAAAAACTCAAAAGGTAAAGCTGTAAAAGGGCAAAAGGCTTTTTTAAAAAACGCAAAAAAATCCACAGGAAAAATAGTTAAAAAGAAAAAATCAATTTATAAAAAAAAATAAAATGGCTAGCAAAGGATTATATGCAAATATGAATGCTCGTAAAAAAGCAGGAACATCAAGAACAAAATCTAAATCTACTATAACTAAAAAAGCTTATAGTAACATGAAAAAAGGATTTCCTAAAAAGAAAAAATAGTGAAAGAAATATTTAATAAAATATTCGGAAATGCAGGAGCTGGAATAGCTAATAAAATAGGTTTAGTGGTAGATAAGTTTGTGCAAACAAAAGACGAGAAGGCTGCTTTTGAAAAAGAGATGGCTGAACTGTTTGTTAATGCAGAAGCTGATATGCAAAAAAACGTAACAGAGCGTTGGAAGTTTGACATGGTTAGTGATAATAAGTTATCAAAATCAGTAAGACCTCTCACATTAATCTTTATAGTTGTGTGTACAATGTTGCTTATCTTTATTGACTCAGGATTTATTACCTTTGTAGTTGATGATGAATGGAAAGATCTATTAAAAGTTCTGCTTATAACTGTTGTTGCAGCATACTTTGGCGGAAGGTCTTATGAAAAAGGTAAAAAAATTAAAAAGTAAAATTTAATGGCTAGAATTAGTACATACCCAAATGATTTAACAATAAGTCCAAATGACAAATGGATTGGAACAGATGCAGATTTTTTAAATGCAACTAAAAACTTTACAGCTGGAGCTGTAGCAAGTTTTATTGCCAGATTAAATTATATAGATTCACCATTTCCAAGATACACTTATAAAGACATGACGATAGCCGCAAACAGTCCTAGAGAATGCGGAACTATATCACAAGATCCAGCTGTAGCAGGTGTTATTCCATTTGCTACGCTTACAGATTTTATGCTTAGTGAATCACAAAAAAATAGATGTACTGTAGATATTTCAGGATTTTACACAGCACCCTTACAAACTTCATCTGTTATAATAACTAAGTGTGAAGATGTCTCTCAATGGGCTATATATACCTGGAACACATCAACTCAAGATGCGGCAGAACCAGATTTTTACGACATCAATTTGACCTTTACAGCAGGTAATGGGGGGTTTGAAAATGATGTAGATTATTTTATATCTTTGTTGAACTATGGAGCAGGAGCTGGAGGCGGAGATAAAAACTTTGTAGCAGCATTGACAGGGGCAGCAACATTTTCAGTAACGCATGGATTAAACAAGTTTTCATCTTGTACTATAGTAGATGCAAATGAAGATATAGCAGAAGCGCAGGTAGAGTATAAATCAAATACTCAGGTAGAAATAACGTTTTCGGAAATTGTAACAGATTTTAGAGCGTTTTTTAATTAAAAATAAAAAAGAAAAAAACATAACATAATGGCAAACATAAATTTTTACGGAGACATAAACCTCAAGAACAACGAACTAAAAGAATGGAAAGTTTATAATGTTCCTGGAGGCGGAACAGGTAACCCAGGTGGAGAAGGACAAATGGTCTATGACACTACTGGCAACGTATTACAATATCACGTTGGTGGTGGAACTTGGGTAACTTTACAAGCATCTTCTGGTGCAGGTACAGTAACAAGTGTAGGTTTGTCAATGCCATCGGCATTTACAGTAGCTAACTCACCTATTACAACTGCTGGAACATTAGCAGTTACAGGAGCAGGTAGTGCAGCACAATATATAAATGGTGCAGGTAATTTAGTTACTTTCCCAACTATTCCTCAAGGAGATATTACCTCCGTATTAGGTGGAGCAGGTATTACAGTAACAAACAGTACAGGGCCTTCGCCTTCAGTAGCTGTTGATTACCTTGGTGCTGATAATGTTATATTAGCAGCAGCAGATGGTACAGCAGTAACAGTTGTAGCAGGTGATAGAATACTTTTATCAGACACTTCAAATGCAGGTAATGCTAAGTATGTAAATATATCTCAACTTACAACAGCAATAGGTGGTGGAACAGTTACAAGCGTAGGCTTGGCAGCTCCTTCAGCATTTACAGTTTCTGGTTCACCAGTAACTGGCTCTGGAACATTAACTTTAGCAGGAGCAGGAGCAACAACACAATATATAGACGGAACTGGAGCGTTACAAACGTTCCCTGCTATTCCAACAGGATCTTTCACAGTTGATGCTCCTAATGGATTAGGAACTATGACTATTTCTTCTGGAGATACTTTTGATTTTGAAAATACTTTCTACGGTGGTGTTTACATGGAGAAAGTTCCAGCATCAGATAGAATGCTTATTGGTATGGATATAAATTCCATGACAACAGTAGGTTCTATACAACCTGGAGATTACTTCGCTATACAAGATTCAAGTCAAGCTAATAATTCTTATAGAGTTTTAATTTCAACTTTATTTACTGCTATATCTTGGACTCTTGCAGGAGACTCAGGAACAAGTCAAGTAATATCAGCTGGAAATACAGCTACTTTTAGTGGTGGTGCAACAGGTAAGATAATAACATCAGCAGGCGCAACAGATGAGCTTACTATTACTCACGCACTTCAAAATCAGAGTGATACGGTAAGTACATCTTCTCCAGCACCAGGTGCAACATTTACAGTAGTTGATTCTGTTACTAGAGACTCAACTGGTCATGCTACAGCTTTAAATACTAAAACAGTAACATTACCATCTAATGCAGGAACAATGAGTTCTTGGACTTTAAGTGATGGAACTACAACTCAAACAATTGTTGATGGTAATACTGTAACGGTAACAGGAAGTACAGGATTAAGCGCAACAGTTAGTGCGACTGATAATTTAACACTTGTAAATACAGGGGTTACTTCAATAGTAGCAGGTTCAAACATATCAGTAAGTAGTGGAACAGGAGCTGTAACAGTAGCTTATACTGGAGGAACAGGAACAATGAGTTCTTTCTCTTTAGCAGCTGACGGTGGTGCGACTCAGACAATATCCAACGGAGATACTATGTCTATATTAGGATCTGTGGGAATAGACACTTTAGCTAGTGCAACTGACACAGTTCAAGTAGTTTTAGATTTAAACGAACTAGGTGTAGTAAGTTCATGGGATGATGTAAATGATGAATTTGCAATTATAGACAATACGACAAATGGTAAAATAAAATCACTAGGAATTAAACTAGGAAGTTTTAATACATCTATGCTTAACACTGCTGGTACAAGTCAGAAAATAACAGACTTAACACCTGGTACTTTAGGTACTGATGCGGTTAACTTGAATCAATTAAATGCAGCGGTTGTTGGATTATTAGATTTCAAAGGTGGATTCAACGCCAACACTGGTGCTTTAGACTCTCCTTTAACAACTAATCTTTATACTACTACCGCTATAGCAATTGGTGATTTCTATGTTGTGTCAGCTCCAGGTAATTTCTTTGGAAATGCTGCAACACCATTAACACCAGGGGATCAAGTAATAGCTCAGTCAGTAGCAGCCGCAGGTTCTGCTGTTGAAGCTGATTTTGTAGTTGTTCAGTCAGATACTGATTTAGCAACAGCAACAACATTAGGTATTGCAAGCTTCCCAGTAGCTGGAGGTTTAGTAGTAGCAACTGGTGCGGTAAGCATGGCAACAATTGGTGGTGCAGGAACAGTAGGTTCAGCAAGTCAATCGTTAACAGTAACAACTGATAACAAAGGACGTGTAACTTCTAAGTCTGCTCAGAATATACAAATTGTTTCTAGTCAAGTAACAAACTTCTGTACAGATGTTGAGGCTTGTGTAAACTCAGGATTTAATTATCAAGTTTCATTTGGTAACGGTTCTGATTTAACTTACACTATAAGTCATGGCTTTAATACAAAAGATGTTATGTGTCAGCTATACGAAGTTTCTACTGGAGATACAATCTACGCAGAAATTGAAAGAACATCAGTATCAGCTGTTACGGTTAGAACTAATCAAGCTCCAGGAACTAACGCATGGAGAATATTAGTGACAAACGTGTCAGCATAATAATAATAATACATATATTTGTAATGCATGGCTTACTCTAATCATTATAATGACATAGTACTACCATCTGGAACGAAACTTCGTCTAGATGGTAGTAACGGTGGCAACACTTTTATCTATGAATCATCAGGCGACACTATTGATCTTGTTCAAGCAGGAGTTAATAGACTTCGTGTACGAACACAAGGAATTTTAGTTGATGGAGATCTTAACGGAACAACTTTAACTACATCTTCTTCAGGTACTATAGGTACAAATCTGACTCTTGGAACTTTTTTAACCATTGGTACAGTTTTAAATGCCACAGGTGACCCTGATAAGTTTTTATGCATTAATGGTTCAGGAGTAGTACAATACAGAACAGGTACGCAAGTACGTTCAGATATTGGAGCAGGAACAGGTAATGGTTCTGTAACTTCTGTTTCAGGAGGCACAGGTATTACCCAGTCTGGTAGCTCAACTATTAACCCAACTATTAGTATAGATTATTTGGGTTCTGATAACGCTATACTATCAGCAGGTGATGAGTTAGGAAACGAAATTGCTGCAAATGATATTATATGGGTTAGTGATTCAAATGATAGTGGAAATATTAAAAAATATAATGTAGCTAATTTACCTTTTTCTACAGCAACAGGTACAATGAGTAGCTTTAACATTACTGCTGGAGCAGGTGTTAGAAATGTTACTAATTCGGATACCATAACTTTTATTGATGGTGTAGGAATAGATTATGCTGTAAGTGCAGCGTTAGAAGTTACAGCAAGTTTAAATTTAAACGAACTAACAACAACTTCAACATCAGGTAATGCCGATTTCTTTGCAGTTATAAACTCAGGAGGTTCACAATTTAAAATAGCACCAGGGAATATAAATAACTCTACGTTTAATAATAATGCAGGGTATATAACTTCTGGTTCTCTTCCTTCTGTAAGTAATGCAATAATTACTATTGCTACAGGAACAGGTTTAAGCGGAGCAGGAACATTTACTTTAAATGGTGGAGCAACAACTATATCATTAGTTAATACTGCACCAGATACAGGAGTTCCAGCTATATTATCTAATGGAATCGTGCCTAGTTTAAACACTGGTATTTCAGCTGCTGAGGTAAGGTCTCTTATTGGAGCAGGAACATCAAGTAGTTCAGGAGTTACATCTGTAGGTGTAAATCCAGGAGTTGGAATAAGTGCTTCAGTTTCAAACAGTACTACAACACCTGTTATAACTATAACAAATACTTTTACTTCTGACACAGGAGTGCCAGCGGTATTATCGAATGGTTCAGTACCAAGTTTAAATAGTGGTATTAGCGCATCTGAAATGAGAAGTTTGATAGGAGCAGGTACAAGTTCTACAACAGGTACAGTAACTTCTATAGCAACAAGCACAGGTTTAAGTGGTGGAACAATTACAACATCAGGTACACTTACTAATACAGATAGAGGTTCTTCACAAAATATATTTAAAAACGTATTATCTAATTCAGGTACTGCGGTTGCTGATAACAATAACGATACTTTATCAATTTTA
>Ga0308017_1000061_pt1 | contig 34771 bp, 28 predicted proteins | sample Neamet280_FD_203145 | JGI IMG/M metagenome (GOLD analysis project Ga0308017, IMG submission 203145) | Marine microbial communities from water near the shore, Antarctic Ocean - #280 | ecosystem: Environmental > Aquatic > Marine > Unclassified | place: Southern Ocean | collected 2014-10-01
TTCGGGGATCGGTTCGGTGGCCGAGGTGCGCGGGGCAGGGCGCCAGCTTGCCGGGTTCTCGCCCGCGATGGCGACGCAGGAGCGGGTGATCAAGGATTTCATGTACCGCGAACTCTACTACCATCCCGAACAGACTGCGGCGGCCGAGCGCGCCCGCGCCGTGGTGGCGCAGCTGTTCGCAGCCTATGCCGATGATGCGCGCCTGATGCCGCCCGAATGGCAAGCGCGTTTGCCTGCAGCCCACCCCGAGCGGGCGCGGGTGATCGCCGATTTCATTGCGGGGATGAGCGATCGCTTCGCCATGCAGTGCTTCGCGCAGATCTTTGGCGAACGTCCGGTGGGGCTGATCAATGTCTGAGGTCGCACGGATTGCGCTTGTCGGAGCCACCGGGCTGATCGGGCGGCGGGTGATCGAGCTTGCGAGCACCAATAGCGAGGTGCGCCTGATCGGGCTGGCCCGCCGCGAGGTGCCTTTGCCTCGCGGTGCGCGGGTCGAGATGTTTGTGGCTGAACCGGCCAAATGGGGCGAGGTGATGGAGGCCGTCCAACCGCGCGCGCTGATCTGTGCGCTTGGCACGACCTGGAAGAAGGCGGGCAAGGACGAAGCGGCTTTTCGCGCTGTCGATCACGATCTGGTGCTGGCCAGTGCGGCAGCAGCGCTCAAGGCGGGCACGCGGCATCTTGTGGTGGTGAGCGCGGCCGGTGCGGATCGCCACGCCAAGAACCGCTACATGCGCACCAAGGGCGAGGTGGAAGCCGCGCTCTCGCAGATGGCGTTCAAGCGGCTGGATATCCTGCGGCCCGGCCTGCTGCGCGGCCCGCGCCCGGATGATTGGCGGCTGGCGGAACGGCTGGCGCTGGTCGCGGCGCCCTTGATTGATCCTTTGCTGATGGGCTCATGGCGCGGCATGGGTTCGATCGACGCGCGCGATGTGGCCGGTGCCGCGCTGCGGCTGGCCTTGCGTGCGGCTCCGGGGCGCTTCATCCATGATAATGATGCGATGCGCCGCGCGGCGCGCGAACTGGCCCGAGGAACGCCGTGATGGACTGGACGCAGCTTTTCAATCTCGTGAACCTCGTGGCGCTGATCGCATGGGGCGCGCTGATCCTGCTGCCGCGTTGGCCCGCGCTGCTCGCCGGGGTGCTCTATTGTGGCATCGCCCTGCTCTGCCTGATCTATGCAAGCGGGCTGATCGGATTGATGAGCGGGATGCTGCCCGCAGGTGGGCCAAGCGGCGGCGCGGATTTCACCACCATCGCGGGCGTGCGCGCGATCTTCAGCAATGATGCAGGCGTTGCGATCGGCTGGACGCATTATCTCGCCTTTGATCTGTTTGTCGGCCTGTGGATCGCCCGCGATGGCGATGCCAAGCGCATTTCGCGCTTCCTCCAGGCACCGATCCTGCTCGCCACTTTCGTGGCTGGCCCGCTCGGCCTGCTGGTGTGGCTGATCATCCGCGAACCGGCTGCGCGCAAGCAGGGACGGTTTAGCTAATTCACTGCTGGATTCCGGGGCGTGCTTTGCCCTACCAAGCGTAAACAACGCTTTGGGGAGAGAGCAGCGCCATGGCACGCAAGGCCTATCACAGCCACGAACACTTCGACGACATCCTCCATTTCTGGGCGGCTGAACGGCCTGACGGGATTGCTTTCGAGCAGAATGACGACCGCATCACCTATCGCGAGACCGATCATCTGACCCGCCAGCTGATCGCGTGGCTCAAGGCACGCGGTATCGCCAAGGGTGATCGCATCGCGTGGCTCGGCAAGAACGAGGTGATGTATTTCCTCGCCTATCTCGCAGCGGCGCGGATGGGCGCGGTGATGGTGCCGATTGGCTGGCGGCTAGCAGCGCCGGAGATTGCCTTCATCCTCACCGATACCGGCGCCAAGCTGGTGATCGCGGGGCATGATTTTGTCGACCTTGCGCGCCAGGTCGCGGAGCAGGTTCCCGCGCAGCCGCAGGTCGTGGCCGGTGCCACAGCCCGCGCCGAGGCCGCAGCGCTCGATCCGGTGCCTTACACCCCGCCAACGCGCGATGAGCCGGTGTTGCAACTCTACACCTCGGGCACCACCGGCAATCCCAAGGGCGCGATGCTGTCCAACCGTAATCTGCTGGGCACGCGCAATGATGGCATTGCGGCGGGCTTGCCGTGGAATTTCTACGAGCCTGACGATTGCATCCTGATCTGCATGCCGTGTGCGCATATTGGCGGAACGGGCCTGATGAATATCGGGGTCGCCAATGGTGTGCGCAATCTGGTGCAGGCCGAATTCACCCCCACGGGCGTGCTGGCGGCGATTGAGAGCGGCGCGACGCATCTCTTCATCGTGCCCGCCGCGCTGCAAATGGTGGTGCAGCATCCGCAGGCGGCGACAACCGATTTCAGCCATCTCAAATTCCTGATGTATGGGGCGGCGCCGATGCCGCTCGAATTGCTCAAGCAGGCGGTCGCCACCATGCCCAATGCCGGCTTCCTGCAAGCCTATGGCATGACCGAGACGAGCGGGACGATCTCGGCGCTGCTGCCCGAAGATCACACGCTTGAAGGCAACCAGCGCATGCGTTCGGCGGGCAAGGCGCTGCCGGGCGTGCAGATCGAAGTGCGCGGGCCGGATAATGTCGAAGTGCCGCGTGGTACGATTGGCGAAGTGTGCATCCTCTCGCCCACCAACACCGCCGGTTATTGGCAATTGCCCGAAGCGACCGCCAAGACGATTGATCCCGATGGCTGGCTCCACACCGGGGATGCCGGGATCATGGATGATGATGGCTACATCTACATTCAGGACCGTATCAAGGACATGATCATTTCCGGCGGCGAGAATGTCTATCCGGCCGAAGTCGAGAACGCGATTTTTGGCCACCCGGCGGTGGCGGAAGTCGCGGTGATCGGCGTGCCGAGCGCCACCTGGGGTGAAGAGGTCAAAGCCTGTGTCGTGCCCAAGCCCGGCGCGACGATTGACGAGGCCGACATCATTGCGTGGGCGCGGTCTCGCATCGCTGCCTTCAAGGCACCCAAGAGTGTTGATGTCATTCCGTTAATGCCCAGAAATGCCTCAGGAAAAATCTTGCGCCGTGAGCTGCGCGCGCCCTATTGGGAAGGGCAGGAGCGGCAGGTTTCTTGAGGCAGGTTTGGGAATGTTTGGAGCTATTGCACTTCTTGTCGCGGCTGCGGGGAATGCCGGGTCGTTCGGTCCTATTCAAAGCGACCTTCAGCGGATAGCGACGATCGCAAGAGCTTATGCCGGTCCGGATTGTCCGGTCGTGTATGTAGACGGGCGCGCTGCCAGCGGTTTGACGAAGTTGACACTGCGTTGCGGAAGTGATGGTCAGAAGGGCAAGAGTTTCATCGCACAGAGGCAGCATGAGCGCGAGATCATGGCATTGATGAAGCGTATTCATGGCGTCACGCGGAGCAAGGATCGGGGTGGCGGTATCGCCCTATCGGTCAAGACTGACGCGGCGGGCGACAGTGCATTCGATGTCGATTATCCCACTGACGGTGTGATTTGAAGCGCTCCGCCCCCGCAACCGAACGCAACCGTGAGCCCATTGCCGAGGTGCTGGCGCGCGAGCTGCCGCCGCAGGGCCGCGTGCTTGAAATCGCCAGTGGCACGGGGGAGCACGCGGTGTTCTTCGCGGAGCGTTTCCCCGCGCTGCACTGGCAGCCGACCGATCCTTCGGATGAGGCGCTGGCCTCGATTGCCGCCTACCGGACGGAGTATGCCGGAGACAATCTGGCCGCGCCGCTGTTGCTGGATGCCGCGGCGCCCGCAAGTTGGCCGGTCGAAGCTGCTGATGCAATTTTGTGCATCAACATGGTGCACATCAGCCCGTGGTCAGCGACGGAAGGGTTGTTTGCAGGTGCTGCCCAAATTTTAGGCAGCGAAGGCGGGCCGCTGATCCTCTACGGCCCCTATCTTGAAGCGGGCGTCGAAACCGCGCCGTCCAATCTCGAGTTTGATGCCAGCCTCAAGGGGCGCGATCCGCGCTGGGGCTTGCGGGATGCAGCCGCTGTCGATGCCGTGGCGGCAGGCCATGGCTTTGCCCGTACGGCGCGCTATGGCCTGCCTGCCAACAATATCATGCTGGTGTATCGCCGCTAACGCAGCGGCGGGGACGTCGGCCTCAATCGATGGCGCGCTCGCCCGCGCGGCCAACCGACTTCACGTCTTCGCCCAGGCCCTTCACGGTGTTGCAGGCGGTCGAGGCAAGGCTCAGCGCTGCCAGAGCGGCAACAACGAGGCCGGTGCGGAAATTGCGGTTACGGGTCATGTCGTCAATCCTTTCGGGCGCTGTCTTGGCGATCGGAATATGAACGGTGGTTGAGCCGTGCCAGTTCCCGTTCGCGATAGGCGATAATCAGACCGGCGGCCACGATCAATGGCGCACCAAGCCACAGGCTGGCCGGTGCCGCGCGCTCGAACACGAAAAAGCCGTAGAAACTGGCCCACAGCAGCGCGGTGTAATCCATCAGCAGGATCACGGCGGCTGATCCGAACCGCAGCGACAGGGTGAGCAACACCTGCGCCAAGGCACCGCACAGCGCCATGGCGAGGATGATGCCCCAAGTCGCGAGGTCATGCGGTCCGAGCACAAAGGGCAGGGCCAGCGCCAGCACCGGGGCAGATAGCGCGGTGAACCAGAACACGATGCTCCACGCGCTTTCGGTGGTGTTGAGATCCTGCACCTGAAAGCTGATCAGTGCGACCATCAGCGGCGCAATCAAGCCGACAATCACGCCTGCGACCGTCACCGCGCCATCGCCACTGCCAAGACCCGGCCCCATTACCACCAGCACGCCGGTGAAGCCGATGGCAATCGCGCTCCAGCGGTAGGGTCCGATGGTCTCGCCGAACAGCACCAGCGCGATCAGCACTGCAAAGATCGGCGCGGTGAAGCCCAGCGTGGTGGCCTCGGCGAGCGGGAGCAGCAGCACTGCGCCATAGGTGAACATCATCCCCACCGTGCCGCTGATTGCGCGGCGGCCATGGGCTGCCAGCCGCTTGGTGCGCAGCAGCGCGAGCTTGCCTGTCAGCGCGAGGCCAGCGCCAAGCAGAACGGCGCTCAGCGCTTGCCGCCAGAAGATCATCTCGACGAGATGCGCGCCGCGCTCGCCTGCGAGTTTGACGAGCATCGCCATGGTCGCCAGCGCCAGCGCGGCGAGCAGACGCAGGCCGAGCGCGAGCAGCGGGCGGGGGCGGGCAATCGAGCCATCCATCACCTGCTCGCTTGAAGCAGGTGCAGGGATTGCGCAAGCGCACTCAGCCCCCATATGCGCCGCAGCATGAGCGATCCGCTATCCCAATTCGCGCTGTTGAGCGAGGCTGGCCAACTGGCAGTGGTGGGCGCGGGTCTGTGGGTGCTGGCGGGGGTATGCGGCGTGATGGATTACCGCCGGGGCAAGCGCCGCGATGTCGCCCGGCTCGAACAGGTTGGCTGGGTGCCGTGGCTGACCCTGTTCATGCTCCTTGCGATCATCGGCGGCGGCCTGTTGGCGCTGAGCCTGCCCGCCGTGATCGGAAGCCTCTGATTTTCGTACGCCCGTCGGCCGGTCGGACCGGATCGCCTGTCTCTTGGAGGCAGGCCTCGAATTCGGCGCGCAAGCGCCGCAAGGGCGACCGCCCGCCGGCTTGTCAGGCCGGATCGCCTGCCTCTTAGAGGCAGGCCTCAAGATAAGCCTGATCAAAGCCGAATTGGCGCGCCTTTTCGAGCGTGTAGGGGCGCAGGCCCGACGAGCGGAATTCCCCGATGATCTTGCCGTCATCGGTCTCGTCGAGATATTCGAACTTGAACAGCTCCTGCGTCACGATCACATCGCCTTCCATCCCGATCACTTCGGTGATGTTGGTGGTGCGGCGCGACCCATCGCGCAGACGCTTCACCTGCACGATCATGTCGACCGATTCGGCAATCTGGCGGCTGATGGCTTCCTTGGGGATCTTGATGTCGCCCATCAGGATCATGTTTTCCATACGGCCAAGGCATTCACGCGGGCTGTTGGCGTGCAGGGTGCACATCGAGCCATCGTGACCGGTGTTCATGGCGGCGAGCAAATCAAAGCACTCGGCGCCGCGGATTTCGCCCAGGATGATGCGGTCCGGGCGCATACGCAGGGCGTTCTTGACGAGGTCGCCGATGGTGATCGCGCCCTGGCCTTCGAGGTTCGGCGGGCGGGTTTCGAGCGGCAGCCAGTGCGGCTGCTGTAATCGCAATTCCGCTGCGTCTTCGATGGTCAGCACGCGTTCGCCCGGGTCGATCATCTTTGACAGGGCGTTGAGCATCGTCGTCTTACCCGAACCCGTACCGCCCGAGATCACGATGTTCATGCGGCAGGCGCCCGCGATCTTGAGGCAGGTCGCCATCTTCTCGCTCATCGAACCGAAGTCCTTGAGCATGTCGATGGTGATCGGCTTTTCGGAGAATTTACGAATCGAGATCGCGGTGCCGCGCAGGCTGAGCGGCGGGACGATCACGTTCACACGCGAGCCGTCCTTGAGGCGGGCGTCGGCGAGCGGCGTGGTCTGGTCAACACGGCGGCCGACCTGGTTCACGATGCGCTGCGCGATCTGGAACAAGTGCTGTTCGTCGCGGAAGCGGATCGGGGCGAGTTGCAGCTTGCCCTTCTTTTCAATGTAAGTCTGCTCGGGCCCGTTGACCATGATATCGGACACGTCCGGATCATTGAGCAGTTCTTCGAGCGGCCCGAAGCCGAGCAGTTCGTCGATCAGCACCTTTTCCAGCGCAAATTGCTCGCGCCGGTTGAGCGTGACCTTGAGTTCGGCCAGCACTTCCATGATGATCGGGCGGAATTCTTCGGAGAGTTCCTCCTTTGAGAGCGTTGCTGCCGCTTCCGGATCGACCCGTTCGAGCAGGCGTGGGAGCACCTGTTCCTTGATCTTGTGGACGCTCGCTTCAAAGCCGCCAACTTCTGAATTGGTGTCGTTGATCGCAGCCGCGCGCTCGGCAAGGCGTTCCATCGCATCGGCGGTCGAACCGCCGCGCGCGGGGTTCGAGGTCGGGGCCGAGGTTTGCGGTGCTGAGGCTTCGCCGGGCAGCGGGGGAAACTGGTCTCCGCCCATTACCGGCTCTGCCGGACGGCCTGCCGCCTTCATCGGGCGAGCAACCCCGAAAGCCGGGCGAGCGCCCGCCTTCATCATGCCCACATTACCTTTTTTGCCGAACGCGCTCATCGAAAGCCCCCAAAAGGCATGAAAAGTCTGCCGGGCACCCTGTCCGCTACAAACGAAGGATGCCTCACGAGAGATGGTGAATGGCGGATAAACCTTATTTTTTTGCTAAAGCGGGCCCGGCTTGGTGCGATTGTCCTCGCAATCGGCCTTGCGCTGGTCATGCGGCTGGCGGAATGGCGCCGCCGCAACCATCGGCAGACACCTGTTCGATGCTGCGGCATGTCGCAGGCGGCAGGTTCATGCCGTGGAAGGCTATGCCAGCGGTGCGACGGGGTCTTGCAGTCGCGGGCGGGCCCTGTAGCGGTGGCACACGAATAAAGGCGCGAACGAATCACGCCGCAGGGAATGGCAGCTTATGTGCGGAATTATCGGGATTGTCGGGTCGGCAGGTGGAGAGACAGTAGCTGAACGGCTGGTCGATGGCCTGCGGCGCATGGAATATCGCGGTTATGACAGCGCCGGGATCTGCACCTTGCACAATGGTGCGCTGGTGCGCCGCCGTGCCGAAGGCAAGCTCGCCAATCTGGCCGCAGTGCTGGCGGGAGATCCGGCACCGGGCTTTGTCGGCATCGCGCATACCCGCTGGGCAACCCACGGCGCACCGACGGCTGCCAATGCTCACCCCCATGCCACGGGCGAGGTGGCGATCGTCCACAATGGCATCATCGAGAATTTCAAGGAATTGCGCACCGAACTGGCGGCCAAGGGCCGGGTGTTCGAAAGCGAAACCGATAGTGAAGTGGTCGCGCACCTGATCTCTGCCGAGGTTGAAGCAGGAGCCGATCCGGTCGACGCGGTCCGGGCCGTCCTGCCGCGCCTGCGCGGCGCCTTTGCGCTGGCGATTGCCTTCCGTGCCCACCCCGATCTGTTGATTGGCGCGCGGCTCGGCTCGCCGCTGGTGCTGGGCTATGGCGAGCAGGAGATGTATCTCGGCTCCGACGCGCTGGCGCTCGCCCCGCTGACCCAGCGGATAAGCTATCTCGAAGAAGGTGACTGGGTGGTGGTGCGGCGTGATAGTGCCCAGATCTACGACGGCACCGGCGCGCCGGTAACCCGCGAGATTCGCGCTTCGGGCGCGTCGGTGGCGGCGGTGGAGAAGGGCAATTATCGCCACTTCATGCAGAAGGAGATCTACGAGCAGCCCACCGTCGTGGCGCAGACGCTCTCTTCCTATCTGCGCCGTTCGGATAATGCCGTGGCCTTGCCGCAGTTCGACTTCGATTTGTCCGCCGTGCGCCGGCTTACCATCGTTGCCTGCGGCACCTCGTTCTATGCCGGGATGGTCGCGAAATACTGGTTCGAACAATTCGCCCGCGTGCCCGTCGACATCGATGTGGCGAGCGAGTTCCGCTACCGCGATCCGGTGCTTGAAGATGGCGGGCTGGCGCTGTTCATCTCACAAAGCGGCGAGACGGCCGATACGCTGGCCGCGCTGCGCCACTGCAAGGCGGCAGGGCAGACCATCGCGGTGGTCGTTAACGTGCCGACCAGCACCATGGCGCGCGAAGCTGATCTGTTGCTCCCGACGCACGCGGGGCCGGAGATCGGCGTGGCTTCGACCAAAGCCTTCACCTGCCAGCTGGCCGTGCTTGCCGCGCTCGCCGCGCATATGGCGGTGAAGAAAGGCCGGCTGGGTCGCGAAGAGGAGGCCGAGATCGTGCGCCACCTGCTCGAAGCGCCCGCCGCGCTCAACGCCGCGCTGGTGCATGATGATGATATTGCCGCGATGGCGCACCTGATCGCCCCGGCGCGCGACGTGCTTTATCTCGGGCGCGGGCAGGATTACCCGCTGGCGCTGGAAGGCGCGCTCAAGCTCAAGGAAATCAGCTATATCCACGCCGAAGGCTATGCCGCGGGCGAAATGAAGCACGGGCCGATTGCGCTGATCGATGATGCCGTGCCGGTGGTGGTGATCGCGCCTTCGGGCCCGCTGTTCGAGAAGACCGTCTCCAACATGGAAGAGGTGCGCGCGCGCGGCGGGCAGGTGGTCCTGATCTCGGACGCGGCGGGGATCGCGGCCGCAGGCGAGGGCTGCATCGCGACCATCGAAATGCCGGTGGTGCACCCGCTGATTGCCCCGCTGGTCTATGCGGTCCCGGTGCAATTGCTGGCCTATCACGTGGCGCTGGTGAAAGGCACGGATGTCGATCAGCCGCGCAATCTGGCGAAGTCCGTGACGGTCGAATAGCGCGCGCGATATCGGCTTGTTTCGGCAGGATTGGTCTGCAATCCTTTACTCTGCCCTAACTTTTGGCAGGTAAAAGCGCGCTGTGCGCAAGACCTCTTCCCCCACTGATACCGCCGCGTCGACGGATCTTTCTGTTGCAGCCGTGCTGGGTCTCGACAGCAAGGCGGGGGCGGATTGGAGCCGCCTGCGCGGGTTGCAACACAGCGGTCTTGCCCAGCTCAGCTTCCAGCGTGTCTATGCCAATGCGCTGCTGACCTTTCTGATGGTCTACATCCTCGGCCCCGAGATGAGCCCGCTGGCGATCCTGCTGTGGCTTGCCGTTCAGGGCGCGGCGCAATTCAACGGGCGGCGGGTGGATCTGGCGCTGGCTGATGTTGCCAGCCGCGGCATGACCCGCGAAGAACTTCGCCGCCAGATGCAAAGCTCCGTGCTGACTGCGGTGGTCTGGCTGATCCCGCTTTATGCTTTTGCTTCGTCGGCTCAGACCGAGCAAATGCTGGCGCTGCTCGCGATCTACGCCTTGCTGATGGCTGGATCGGTCTATCTCTACGCGACCGTGCCGGTGAGCATCATCGTCTTCATCAGCGTGATCGGCGCGGGCAATGTGATCTATCTGCTGGCGAGCGGGATGTTGGATGCGGCCTTGGGCATGATCCTGTTCACGCTGGCAGGGCTTGTCGGCACGATCGAGGTGGGCCGGGTCTATCTCAAGGCGCGGCTGGCTGAAGCCGCCGGTGCCGAGAAGGAAGCAGTGGTCTCGATGCTGCTGCGCGAATTCGAGGAAAACGAAGCGGACTGGCTGTGGGAACTCGATACCGCGCGGCGCGTGCGGTCGGTCAGCCCGCGGTTTGCCTTTGCCCTCGGGCGTAGCCAAAGCCAGGCCGAAGGCATGCCGCTTCTGGAATTGATTGCCGGCCCCGGTTGGGAAGGCGGCCGTTATGGTGCAGGCCTGCGCGATCTGGCCGAGCGGCTGCGCGCCCGGGAGCATTTTTCCAACCTGCTGGTGCATGTCTCGATCCTCGGCGAAGAACGCTGGTGGGAGCTTTCGGGCACGCCGATGCATGGTGAGGACGGCCGGTTCGCGGGGTTCCGCGGGGTAGGTTCAGACGTCACCGAACAGCGCAAATCATCCGAAAAGATTGCCTATCTCGCGCGCTATGACACGCTGACGCAGCTGCCCAATCGCTTGCAGGTTACCGAGGCGCTTGGCGATGCGCTGCGCCATGCCAGCCAGTGGCGTGGCAAGTGTGCGCTGCTGATGGTTGATCTTGATCGCTTCAAATCGGTCAATGATTCGCTCGGTCACCTCACCGGCGACAAGCTGCTGGCGCAGGTTTCGGCGCGATTGCAGGCCTTGATGGGCAAGGAGCAAATCTGCGGGCGCCTTGGCGGTGATGAATTCGCCATCGTCATGCGCGATGTCACCGCCCACAGCGAAGTGCGCGATCTCGCCCAGCGCGTGATCGAGCATCTGTCGGAACCCTATCAGGTCGATCAGCACACGCTTTATGTGGGCGCGAGTGTCGGCTCGGCCTTGGGCCCGCGCGACGGCGCGACGGTCGAGGAATTGATGCGCAATGCCGACCTTGCGCTCTATCAGGCCAAGGATGCCGGGGGCGGCGAACAATGCGCTTTTGAGCCTTTGCTGCATGCCTCGGCCGAGGAACGCCGCCAGCTTGAAGTATCGCTACGCAAGGCGCTCGGCCGCGATGAACTGATGCTCAATTATCAGCCTGTGGTCGACGCGCGCAGTCAGGCAGTCGTCAGCTTCGAGGCGTTGGTGCGCTGGAACAGCGCCGATCACGGCTTTGTCAGCCCTGGCAAGTTCATCCCGCTGGCCGAGGATACCCGCCTGATCGTGCCCATCGGCCAGTGGGTGCTGCGCAAGGCCTGTGAAGAGGCCCGCAATTGGCCCGATCACGTGAAGGTCAATGTCAATGTCTCGCCCGAGCAATTGCTCGAGCCTGATTTTCACAGCCATGTCGTCGAAGTGCTGGCAGCCACCGGGCTGCGCCCCGAACGGCTTGAGATCGAAGTGACCGAAAGCATTTTCCTGCGCGATGCGAGCGTGGCGCGCAATGCGCTGGAACAGGTGATGGCGCTGGGCTGCTCGGTGGCGCTCGATGACTTCGGCACCGGTTATTCCTCGCTCGGCTACCTGCGCAAGCTGCGCTTCTCGACGATCAAGGTCGATCGCACCTTTGTGCAGGGCGCTGCGCAGGGTAGTGCGGAAAGCCTTGCAATCATCAACGCGGTGGTCGCAATGGCCAAGAGCCTCGACATGACCACCACGGCAGAAGGCGTCGAAACCATCGAGGAAGTGGAGCTGATCCGCAATCTCGGCTGCGACAAGATCCAGGGCTATTACTTCGGCCGCCCGATGAGCAATCTCGATGCCTTGCGGCTGTTCAGCACGCCCTCGCGGCTGACGGCGTAACCCGGTCAGGCGCTGGCAAGCGCGGTGACCACATTCTCGAACAGCTTGCGGCCATCTGCCCCGCCGAGCGCCGGATCGGCAGCGGGTTCGATCGCGCGTTCGGGGTGCGGCATCATGCCGAGCACCCGGCCATTGGCGCTGAGCACGCCGGCAATATCGCGGGCCGAGCCATTGACGCTTTCAGTGTAGCGGAAGGCGATACGGTCTTCCACTTCGAGCGCATCAAGGGTCGCCGCATCAGCGAAGTAATTGCCATCGTGGTGCGCGACCGGAATCCGCAGCGCCTCACCCCGGGCAAAGCCCTGCGTGAACAGCGAGCTGGTGTTGACCGCTTCCAGCCCGACCGTGCGGCAGATGAAGCGCTGCCCGGTATTGCGCATCAGCGCACCCGGCAGCAGGCCGGCTTCGGTCAGCACCTGAAATCCGTTGCAAACCCCGAGCACCGGCACACCGCGCCCGGCCGCTTCGACCACGGCCCGCATGATCGGGCTCTTGGCCGCCATCGCGCCCGAACGCAGGTAATCGCCATAGGAAAAACCGCCGGGCAGGGCGATGAAATCGAGCCGATCAGGCAGGGCCGCATCGCCGTGCCATATGCGCAAGGCCGGCGCGCCGCTGATCTTCTCCAGCGCCACCGCCATGTCGCGATCGCAATTGGACCCGGGGAAGGTGACGACGCCCGCACGAAACGCCATGGCGCTTACTCCCCGGCTTGTTCGATGGTGAAATTCTCGATCACCGTGTTGGCGAGCAGCTTCTCGCACATCGCGGTGATGGTTGCCTCATCGGTGCCATCGGCCAGATCAAGCTCGATCAGGCGCCCGATGCGGACATCCGCCACGCCATCAAAGCCCAGCCCTTCGAGCGCATGGTGCACCGCGCGGCCCTGCGGATCGAGCACTCCGGGCTTCAGACGAACAAGGATGCGGGTCTTCATGGGCGGATATCCTGTGCTGGCGCCGAGGTCGGCTTGCCAAGCGCCTATAGCCCGATGCGCGCGCCGTGCAATCGCGCAAACTCACTTTGCCCCATCAAGCGTGATCGCGGTCGCCTCGGGCACCACCAGCACTTCGACCGGCACAGCGCTGCCGAGATAGGTCTGCGCGGTCTGTTGCAGACTTTCCGGCGTGATCGCCCGGATCAGGGCCGGGGCGGTCTGCCAGCGGGTCAGGCGATCGGGTTGGCTCTGCGCGCGGGCCGCAAGGCCAAGCCAGCCGCCGAGATCCTTGAGCGCATTGTCATAGGATTCGAGCAGCGGCCGCGCCGCCCGTTCGAGCATATCGGCATCCACCGGCCGGGCCGCGAGATCGGCAGCCAACGTGCGCATGGCGGCCTGCACGGTTGCGATCTGATCGGCGGCGGCGGTCGCGCTCAGAGTGAAAGTGCCATAGCCGGGATAGATCCGGCTGTTGCTCGATCCGGCGGACGGCGAATAGGTCTGTCCCAATTCTTCGCGCAGCCGTTCAGTCAGCGCGATCTGGGCGACGCGGGCGAGCAGGGTGAGGCGCAGCGTCTCGTGCTGATCGCGGTCATCAGTGGTGGGCCAGATCATTTGCACCAGCGCCTGATCGGCCTCACCGCGGTGGATCACGATGCGCTGCCCGCGCTTGGCGGTGAAGCTGCGCTGGCGGGCTTCAGGACGGGGCAGGAATTCTGCCTCGCGGGTCGGCAGCGCGCCAAGCGTGGTGGCCACCGCCGCAATCGCATCGCGTTCGACGATATCGCCGACCAGTGCAATCTCGATCGCGCCCTGTTCGAGCCGTTCGCCGATATCCCGCTTCAGCCGGGCGAAGTTCAACGCTTCGAAGGCGCTTTGCGATTGCAGCGTGAAGCGGGGATCGCCATCCGAGAGGATGCCACCCAGCGCCGACGTCAGCGCCCGTCCCGGTGTGGCATCGCGGGTGGCGAAGAAATTGGCGATGCTGCGCCGGTATTGTTCCTCGCCCTCGCGGCGGTTGCCGGGGTCGGTGATCAAGGCGGCGATCACCCGCAGCTGCAAATCGAGATCGCGCGGCGTGGTGGTGGCCGAGAACGTGAAGGCATCCGGCCCGCTCGACAGCCCTATGCTCACGCTGCGCCCCGCCAGCACGCTGGAAAGTTCATCGCGGCTGTGACGGCCGAGCCCGCCGCTCGCAAGGCTGCTCACCATGCTGGTCGCCAGCGGGTTTTGCCCGGTGTTGAGCAGATCGCCGCCATCAATTGCCACCGCCACCGCCACCCGGTCTTCGCGCAAGGTGGTCTGCTTGAGCGTGAGCCGCACCCCATTGGCAAAGCGGATCAGGCGCAGCCCAAGCGTGGGCTCCACCATATCGCTGACGACCGTGCCTGGCGCACCGAAGAATTGGTAGGCAAAGGGGAGGGTGAACTGGTCGATGGGCGCGGCAATCGGCAATTCCATTGCGGCGGTAAAGGCGCTGCGCAAGGCTGCCTCGCCGCCCTGCGGGGCGCTGCGTCCTTGAAAGCGGATCAGCGGATCATAGAAGATCGAGGCATCATCCAGCATCGCGCGCCACACCGCTTGCGCAGTGATCGCCGGGGTCAGGCGGGTGAATTGTTCGAGCTGCCAGGCGGGGGTGGTGGGCACGCGCGCGTCACTCAGGGCTGCAAGGGCCGCGGCGACAAAGGCGCTGTGGCTGCGGGTTTCGGCGGCCTTGGCTGCATTGTCGAGCGCGCTGCGCCAATTGGCGATCTGCTCTTCGACCTCGGCCGGGGAAAAGCCGTAGGTCATCGCCTCATTCACCGTGCGCACGGCGGCCAGCATGCCCTTTTCCCACTGCCCGTCTTCGCTGCTGATCGAAAGGCTCGTTAGCCGGGCATCGCGGAACAGATCGCTGGTGCCGAAGGCCGCGCCGCGAAAGGGCGCATCCTCGCCGCGCGCCAGCCGGCTGAGGCGGCGGTTGACGATGGCATAACCGATCCGGCGCAGGGTTTCGATGTCGCGCTGGGCAAGGCTGTCGGGTCGCTCACGCCAAGGGGTCAATTGGGTGATGGTGACGCTTTCGGACAGCGCCGGATCAAGATGGATCGCGGTTTCGCCGCGCCGCGCGGTATCGATGGGGCCGGCGCTCATCGCGGCAGGCGCGCTTGGCCCCTGCCAATCGGCAAAGCGGGTGCGGATCGCTGCTTCCATCAACTCGACCGGGTAATCCCCGACAATGATCAGCGTGGTATTCGCCGGCACATAGGTGCGTTCATACAGCGCGCGCAGATCGGCTGCGGTGGCCTGCTCGATCACCTGTGTGACTCCGATCGGCAGCCGCTCACCGTAACGTGCGCCCGGCGCGATGAAGCCGATATTGGCTTCAAGCGCGCGCTGGGCATAGCCGGAGCGGTCGCGCAGCTCGGCAAGGATCACGCCGCGTTCCCGTGCAACCGCGTCTTCGCTGAGGGTAAGTTCGCTGGCGGTTTCGCGCATCAGCATCAGCGCGGTGTCGAGCAGTGCGGGCGTGTTGCGCGGCAGGTTGAGCATGTAGGTGATCGCCTCGAACCCGGTCGAGGCATTGGTGTCCGCGCCAAAGGCCAGCCCCTCGCGTTCGAGCAGCTTGATCATTTCGCCTTCGGGGATGCCGCGCGATCCGTTGAAGGCCATGTGTTCAAGGAAATGGGCAAGGCCGCGTTCGTGCTCGCGCTCTTCCAGCGAGCCGGATGCGATGCGCATCCGCACCAGCGCGGTGCCTTCGGGCGTACTGTTGCGCCGCAGAATGTAGCGCAAGCCATTGGGCAATTCGCCGAAGACGAAGCCGGGATCGCGTGTGATGTCTTCGCCGCTGACCGGCCAGACGGGCGCGCGGGTTGCCTGTGCAGCGAGCGGGACCGGGCCAACCGCCGCAAAGGCGGTAAGGCCGAGCCCAAAAGCGAGAAGAAAGGTAGCGAAGCGGCGGAGCATCAGCCGCAGATCGGAATGTCAGGCTTGCACATCGCTGAACAGCCTAGAGCCGCCACCGCCAATGTCAGCCGGAAATTCGCCGATGCGAGGGCGCCGGCGCGATAAGCTGATTATTTCTTGGGCGGCGCGCCGCGCAGCCGCGAGCGGTGATGCGACATGTCAAACACCTCACCCGGGCCATTATCCTCGCCATTGAGAAGCCCGAGGCGACGCGCGACTTCGCGATAGGCTTCTTCCTCGCCGCCAAGATCGCGGCGGAAGCGATCCTTGTCGAGCTTTTCGCCGGTGTGCATGTCCCACAAACGGCAGCCATCGGGACTGATCTCGTCGGCGAGAATGACGCGGCTGTAATCGCCATCATAAATGCGCCCGAATTCGAGCTTGAAATCAATCAGGCGAATATCGATCGCGGCAAACATCCCGCACATGAAATCATTGATGCGGATCGCCATCGAGGAAATGTCCTGCATTTCATCCTGGCTCGCCCAGTTGAAGCAGGCGATGTGTTCTTCAGCGATCAGCGGATCGCCCAGCGCATCATCCTTGTAGTAATATTCGATCAGCGTGTGGGGCAGCGGTTCGCCTTCTTCGATGCCGAGGCGCTTGGAAAGTGAACCGGCGGCGACATTGCGCACCACCACCTCGAGCGGGATGATGTCGACCTGGCGCACCAGCTGTTCGCGCATGTTGAGGCGGCGGATGAAGTGCGTCGGGATGCCGATATGCGCGAGGCGCGTGAAGACGTGCTCGCTGATGCGGTTGTTGATCACGCCCTTGCCGCTGATCGTGCCCTTCTTCTGGGCATTGAACGCGGTCGCATCATCCTTGAAATACTGAATCAGCGTGCCCGGCTCGGGACCTTCGTAAAGGATCTTGGCCTTGCCTTCATAGATCTTGGTGCGGCGGGACATGGGCAACTTTCCCCTTCAGCGAATGGTGCCCGAGGGCGGATTTGAACCACCGACACGCGGATTTTCAATCCGCTGCTCTACCCCTGAGCTACTCGGGCATTCGCTGCGAGCGACGGAAGGAGGCCGATTGGCCGCCCCCGGCGAGCAAATGAGAGCGCGCCTATGGCGAAGGCCGCAGCGCTTGGCAAGGGGATTCTATGCCTTTTTGTCCCAATCGCTGTGGGCGATTTCTTCGGGGTCAGCAGGCGGACCGGGGACGGCATAGGAATCCGAGAACCAGCGCGCCAGATCGCGGTCGCGGCAACGGCTGGAGCAGAACGGTGCGTGATCGGGATGCCGCGGTTTGCGGCAAATCGGGCAGGATTTGGTGGCAGACATGTTCATGCGCTGATGATCTGGGCATTGGGGGTTTCGAGCGCAAGGGCCGGATTGGTCTCCAGCCGGACCTCGCGGCCCGTGCGGCGGGCGAGTTCGTCAAGCCATTCCGCGCGCAGCTTGGGCTTGAGAGCGGGATGCACGGTCAGCAGCAGGATGCGCCCGGTGCCCTGCGCCCCTTCGGCCTGCCGCAGCGCAAGGCGCGCGCACAGTCCCACCCGCGCTGTGGCAAAGCGGTGCAGCAAGCTTGGCCCATCGAGCCGCGCCACCAATTGGACAAGGCCAAAGCCGTTCATGGCGGTGCGTTCATGCGGCCAGTCAGCAAGGGCCGCCTCCAACGCGGTATCGACCGCGCGGCGATCGGCCTTGGCGGGAAGCGTCGGAAAGTCGATCGCGATATTGCCGCCGAGATCGAACCAACGCAGCGCCTGTGCGATGGCAGGAATTGCCGCCAGCGCAAGCGTGCGCGGCGGCGCGGCCCCATCAATATCGATCACCGTCATGGCAGGCGTGGCGCTGAGCAGGATCTCGCCGCCGTCAAAACCGATGCTGGCCGCCGAGGCGGCGTGCCATAGATCTTCCCACAAGCCTTGCGGGAAGCGGGGCACGATGCGGCCCTGTGCCGTGGCAGGCGCAGCTTCCGATCCGATCTGCGCTTGCGCAAGCTTGTAGCGCCCGCGTTCGGCCAGCGCGGCGCGGGTGATGACCAGATCAAGCTGTGCGCCTTCGGTGACTTCGGGCGGCAGGTGATCGACCAGCACTTCGCGTCCGGCGAAAGCGGCGGTCTCGATCCGCGCCAGGCCGCGCCTTGCGCCCTTCGCTTTGCTGACAAGCTGCGCGGTGACCACGGTGCCCGCGGTGAGTTCACCCGGCCAGACCAATCGGGCAGCCAGCGCCTTATCGCCCTCGACCAGCAACCAGCGGGTCTCGCCGATGCCCTGTTCGATGAGCCATTCAGCCAATCGCAAACCCCGCCGATTTGAGCAGTGTGCGAGTTTCATAGAGCGGGAGCCCCATGATCGCCGAGTGGCTGCCTCTGATCCACTGGATCAGGCCTTCGGCTGCGCCCTGAATGGCATAGCCGCCAGCCTTGCCGTGCCATTCGCCGCTCGCCAGATAGGCGCGGATCTCGTCCGGCGAGAGCACCTTGAAGCGCACGATGTTTTCGGAAAGGCGGGTCTTGATCGATCCATCGGGCGCGCGCAGCGCCACGCTGGAGAGCACCTGATGCCGCCGGCCCGACAGAAGTTCGAGGCAGGCGCGGGCTTCATTCTCGTGTTCGGTCTTGGGCAGGATGCGCCGTCCGGCGGCGACCACGGTGTCGCCGGCCAGCACATGGCCGGTTGCCGTAACCGCGCGTGCTTTTTCCAGCCCCATCCGCAGACAATAGGCGCGGGGCAATTCACCTTTTAGCGGGGTTTCATCAATGTCAGCGGGAGAGACGGCATCAGGGGCGATCCCCAGCCGCGCGAGCAGATCTCGGCGCCGCGGGGATGCCGAGGCCAGCGTCAGATGCACGGAGCCTATTGCGGGCCGGGGCCGCCACGGCCCGGCATGAAGCGGTAGGTGATGCGCGCCTTGGTGAGATCATACGGCGTCAGTTCGCACAGCACTTCATCGCCCACCAACACGCGGATGCGGTTCTTGCGCATCTTGCCCGCAGTGTGGCCAAGCACTTCATGGCCGTTTTCAAGCTCTACCCGGAACATCGCATTGGGCAGCAGTTCCACCACGCGCCCGCGCATTTCGAGGAGTTCTTCTTTGGCCATGTAATCCCTTTGATGATGGTGCGGTGCAATAACCGTCTGTCGATAGCTGCGCGCCGTTTAGCGATGGTGAGAACAAAAGGGAAGACTTGTGCGTTAGGGGCGCGAGCCCAAAAGCGAACCCTGGTTTCATTCAGCCAAGAGAAAAGTCGCTAACCTCAGGAAAAGTGCATGTCGGCAGGTGGTTGTCCTGTCTGGCACGCCCAGAACAGTAATGAAGGCCTCTCGATGAACTGCTCATTTTCTTCCCGCACCCTGCTGCGTGCGGGCGTCTGCCTTGCCAGCCTGGCCGCCCTTTCCGGTGTGGCAGGGGCGGCAGCACCGGACGCGCCCGACGGGATGAACGACGCGGCTAGCACCCAATCCGCCCAGCGCAGCGACCCGCCGTCACCGGCCGAGGAAGACGAGCTTGATCAACCCGCGCCGCGCGGCACGGGCGAGATCGTCGTCAGTGGCCGCCGCGTGCGCGGCCAGCTGGTGGTGGATCAAGCGCCGCTGCTTTCGCTCGACGAACAGGCGATTGCGGGCGAGGGGGTGACCTCGATTGCAGATCTCATTGCCCAGATCTCGTCGCAGACCGGCTCGGCCCGTGGCCGTGGGGGCGGCGGGCAGCCGATCGTGCTGGTGAATGGCATCCGCATCGCCTCCTTCCGCGAATTTGCCGCCTATCCGCCCGAAGCGCTCGCCAAGGTGGAAGTCTTTCCCGAGGAAGTCGCGTTGCGCTTTGGCTTTCCGCCTGATCGCCGGGTGATCAACCTGGTGCTCAAGGACAATTATTCGAACCGTCAGGTCGAGCTCGAAGCGGGTACGCCATCGCGCGGCGGCTTGCTGACGAGCGAGCAGGAAATCGGCTATCTCAAGATTGCTGATGGCGGGCGCTTCAATCTCAATTTTGAAGTGAACGATTCGACCATGCTCACCGAGAATGAGCGGAATATCATCCAGACCCCGGGTTCGGTCTCGCAAGTCGTCGGCGATCCCGAACAAGCACCGTTCCGCAGCCTCGTGGCCGATACGCTCGACATCACCGCCAATGCGAGCTGGGCCAAGGCCTTTACCAACAGCGGCACCTCGCTGAGCGCCAACATCAATTATGCCCGCAACCAGCGGCGTGATCAGGACGGCCTCAATGTCGTCACGCTCACCGATCCGGCTGGCAACAGCCTCCTGCGCACCTTCGGCGAAGCCACCCCGCTTGAACGCAACACGTCGGTCGATACAGTCTCGGCAGCCGCTTCGCTGACCAAGCCGATCAATGGCTTCCGGCTGACCAGCACGGTTGACGCCTCGTTCAGCGAAAGCGAAACGGCGATCGATCAGCGCTTCGACGCCAGCGGCTTTGTCGCCGATGCCGCAGCAGGCCGCCTGCCGATCAATGCGGTGCTGCCGCGTTCGCTTGATGCAGGCGTGAACCTCGCCAACAGCCGCACGATCAACGCCGAAAGCCGCCACACGCTTGATGGCCCTCTGGCTGAACTGCCCGGCGGCGAGCTGCTCGCCACCTTCACCGCCGCGCTCGACTGGCGCCGGATCGAGAGCAGCGACAGCCTCAGCGCGCAGAATATCGAGCTGACCCGCCGCCGCGCCGCGACCAGCGCCAACCTTGTCGTGCCGATCACCAGCACGCGTACCGGCTTTGGCGATGCCATCGGCAATCTCACGCTCAACATGCAGGCCGGGCTTGAGGACCTTTCAGACTTCGGTCTGCTGGGCGATTGGAATGCCGGACTGACCTGGGCACCGCTCGATAAGCTCGATCTGTCGGCAACTTACATCTACCGCGAAGTCGCCCCCGGTCTGCCGCAGCTCGGCAATCCGATCATCACCAATTTCAACGTGCCGGTGTTCGACTTCGTCAATGGCGAAGCCGTGCTGGCGACGGTGATCACCGGCGGCAATCCTGCGCTGCTGGCGGAAACCCAACGGGACTGGAAATTTGCAGCCAACTGGGAATTGCCGGGGATCAAGGACACGCGCCTGACGGTGGAATATATCCGCAACCGTTCGGATAATGTGGTCTCGCCCTTCCCGCAGATCACGCAGGCGATCGAAGCCGCGTTCCCCGGGCGGGCGCAACGCGATGCCAGCGGACGACTGATCCAGATTGATCAGCGCGCGGTGAGCTTTGCCGAAACCAAGTCGGATCGCCTCCAATTCACGCTGTCGACTCGTGGCAGCTTTGGCGCGCCCAAGCAGACCGGCGGCGAGGCGGAAGGCCGCGGCGCGGGTGGCCCGCCGCCGGGCGCGGGCGGGGCTGGTGGCCCCCCTGCGGGTGCCGGTGCTCCTGCTGCGGGCGCACGGTTCGGGGCGGGCGGGCCGCCGACCCCGGAACAGCGCCAGCAGTTCCTCGCCTTCCGCGAGCGGCTCTGCAAGGAAGATGGGCTCGACTTTATCAATGGGCTGGTCGACGGGATCGAGAAGGGCGAGGATCTTTCGGATCGTCTGCCCGGCTTTGATCCGGCGCGGTTCGAACAATTGCTCAGCCGGGTGCGCAAGCCTGATGGCACCGTGGATCGCGAGCGATTGGCGCAATTCCGCACCCAGATCTGCGCGATTGATCCGGCGCTGCTCAGTGGCCCTCCCGGCGGCGGCGCGCGTGTCGCAGGCGGCGGAGCCGGTGCACCCGGTGGCGGCGCTCCGGCGGGTGGCCCGCCGCGCGGCGGCGGCGGCGGCTTTGGCGGGTTTGGCCCCGGTGGCGGCGGGTTCCAGGGCTGGCGCTACTTCGTCAACCTCACCCACACCATCGAACTCGCAAACGAAATCCTGATCGCGCCGGGCGTTGCTCCGCTTGATCAGCTTGATGGCGATGCGACCGGGCGCTTCGGCTTCCCGCGCAACACCAGCCGCCTCGAAGCGGGCGTGTTCGGCAAGGGGGTCGGCGTGCGCGCTTCGGCCCGTTACACCGGACCGACGCGGCTTGATGGCTCGGGCCTGCCGGGCGCGCTTGATCTCGCGTTCGATGATCTTGTCACGGTTGATCTGCGGGTCTTCCTCAACATGGATCAGCTGCTCGGCAAGCAGGACGGGTTCACCAAGAACCTGCGTCTAACCTTGCGGGCCGACAACCTGTTCGATCAGCAATTGCAGGTGCGCGATCAGTTCGGCAACACGCCGATCGCCTATCAGCCGCTGCTGATCGATCCGCTGGGTCTGAATTTCCGGTTCGAAATCAGAAAGTTGTTTTAATCTTGATGGGCTAGCGCGCTGCCACAAGCGTGGCCGCTCGCCCAAGCCCATTGGAAATTATACCCGCCGAGCCAGCCGGTCACATCGACCGCCTCGCCGATGGCATAGAGGCCGGGCACGCGCTTGGCTTCCATCGTTTGCGAGGAAAGCTCAGCGGTGGAGATGCCGCCGCTGGTCACCTCGGCCTTGGCGAAGCCTTCGGTGCCATTGGGCGCAAAGCGCCAATCGGCAAGGCGCGCCTGCGCGGCGCGCAAGGCGCTGTCGGATAGATTGCCCAGTTCGCGATCAAGGCCCAGCTTGTCGGCGAGTGCATCGGCAAGCCGATCGGGCAGATGTTCGCGCAGCAGCGCGCGCAGGTGGGCGCGGGGCCGATCACGCTTGGCGGCGATCAACCAATCGCTGGCGGCCGCAGGCAGGAAGGTGATCCCAATTTCTTCGCCGTGCTTCCAGTAGCTTGAAACCTGCAAAATGGCAGGGCCGGACAGGCCCTTGTGCGTGAACAGCGCCGCTTCGGCGAATTCGGCCCGACTCTTGCCTGCGCCCGCGCGGGCCAGCACCGGCGCGGCGACGCCCGACAGTTCCCGGAACAGCACATCCTCGCCCCCCAGCGTCAAGGGGACGAGCGCGGGGCGCGGTTCAACCACCTTGAGGCCGAACTGGCGCGCCAGATCATAGGCAAAGCCGGTTGCGCCCATCTTGGGGATCGACGGTCCACCGGTTGCGATCACCAGTGCAGGGGCGGCGTAGGTCTCCCCGCTGGCGGTGACCATGAACGGGCCGTCGGTGCCGCGCGTAACGGCGCTCACCTCGGCGTGGCAGATCACATCGACGGTTTCGGCAGGACATTCCGCGAGCAGCATCGCCACGATCTGCTTGGCCGAACCATCGCAGAACAATTGGCCGAGTGTTTTTTCATGCCACGCGATGCCGTACTTTTCGACCAGCGCGATGAAATCGGCGGGCGTGTAGCGGGCAAGCGCGCTCTTGGCGAAATGAGGATTGGCGGAAAGGTAATTCGCCGCGCTTGTGCTAAGATTGGTGAAGTTGCAGCGCCCACCGCCCGAAATCAGGATTTTCTTGCCCGGTGCATCGGCCTTTTCCAACACTGCGACCCGCAAGCCGCGCTGTCCGGCCACGCCGGCGCACATCAGCCCTGCGGCGCCTGCGCCCAGCACAATGACATCATATTCCTGCACGCTGCTGGCGATAGGCGCTCGCCCGCCGCTTGCCAACGCCCCCTTGCGCTCCCTATCTGCACCCCCATGGCCAAGACCCCGGCAGGAACCCCGCATGATCCGCGCGGCGCGGAGCGCTTCAACGAGGCGCGTGCCGCCTCGACAGTGGCGCGCGCGCAGCCCGATCTTGAAGCAGGGTTGGCCGCGATCCGCGGCACGGTGAAGCTGCTGAAGCCGGTGCCGGGCGTCTACCGGATGCTCGATGCGCGCGGCGATGTGCTTTATGTGGGCAAGGCGCGCTCGCTCAAGGCGCGGGTGGCGAATTACACCCAGATTGCCCAGCTTTCGGGGCGGCTCCAGCGGATGGTCAGCCAGACCCGCAGCATGGAGATCATCACCACCAATTCCGAAGCCGAAGCACTGCTGCTCGAAGCGCAATTGATCAAGCGGTTCCGTCCGCCGTTCAATGTGCTGCTGCGCGATGACAAGAGCTTCCCCTTTATCCTGCTGCGCTCCGATCATGCCTTCCCGCGCATCCACAAGCATCGCGGGGCGCGCCGCGCCAAGGGCAATTACTACGGGCCGTTCGCAAGCGCGGGCAGCGTCAACACCACCTTGAACGCCTTGCAGAAGCTGTTCCTGCTGCGCTCGTGCACCGACAGCTTTTACGACCGGCGCGATCGGCCGTGCCTGCTTTATCAGATCAAGCGCTGTTCAGCGCCCTGCGTCGGCCGGATTTCGCAGGAGGATTACGGCGCGCTGGTGGCGCAGGCGAAGGATTTCCTCGCGGGCAAATCCTCGCGGGTGCAGGCCGATCTCGAACGGCAAATGGCCGAAGCGGCAGAGAACCTCCAGTTCGAAACCGCCGCCATGCTGCGCGATCGGCTGCGCGCGGCGACCTTCATCCAAGGATCGCAGGCGATCAACGCGCAAGGGCTCGGCGATGCCGATATCTTCGCGCTGGCTGCCAAGGGCGGGATCATGGGGGTGCAGGCCTTTTTTATCCGTGGCGGGCAGAACTGGGGGCACCGTGCGTTCTTCCCGCGCCACACCGCCGAGGTGGAAGAAGCGCAGGTGCTGGCGAGCGTGATGCTGCAATTCTACGAGGAAGTGCCTCCTCCGCCTACCGTGCTGGTTGACCGGGAGTTGCCCGAACGCGAGCTGATCGAAGCGGCGCTCAGCGAAGTTGCCGGGCGCAAGGTGCGGCTTTCGGTGCCCGAGCGCGGGGATCGTCGCCGCCTGATGGCGCAGGCTCAGCGCAACGCCACCGAAGCGCTGGAGCGGCGGCTTGCCGAAACCGGCACCAAGGCCAAGCTTGGCCGCGAGCTGGCCGAATTTCTCGAACTCGACGCTCCGCCGCAGCGCATCGAGATCTACGACAACAGCCATATCCAGGGTGCCAAGGCTGTCGGCGCGATGGTGGTGGCGGGGCCAGAGGGCTTCGAGAAATCGCAATATCGCAAGTTCAATATTCGCGAAGCTCAGTCGAATGATGATTTCGCGATGATGCGCGAGGTGATGGCGCGGCGGTTCCGGGCTTGGGCTGATGAAGACTCCGTTCGTGTCGAGCGCAGTCGAGACACGGATGCGCCGGAAGGGTCTCTCGACGACGCTCGAGACGAACGGGGAAAAGGCCACGACACCATCCTGCCCGATCTGATCCTGATCGATGGCGGCAAAGGCCAGCTTTCCAGCGTCATGCGGGTGCTCGAAGATATCGGGATTGCCGATGAGATCGCGGTGATCGGCATTGCCAAGGGGCCACATCACGGCCGGGAAGGGCGCGAGGTGTTCCATTTCCCCGATGGGCGCGAAAAGATGTTACCAGTTAATTCGCCGCTGCTGTTCCATTTGCAGAACCTGCGCGATGAAGTGCACCGCTATGTCATCGGTGCCCACCGCGCCAAGCGTTCCAAGGCGATCACCGCCAGCCCGCTGGACGAGATCCCCGGTATCGGACCGGCGCGCAAGCGCGCGCTGCTGCTGCATTTCGGGACCGCGTCCAAGGTGCGCGCGGCCGCGCTCGAAGATCTGCAACGCGCCCCCGGGGTCAGCGCCACCGTCGCGCGCAAGGTCTATGATTTCTACCACGCTGGCGGCTAGCCCTGTTGCGGCCCGTCGCGGAAATCTTGCCTGCAAGTAGAATGTGAGTCATTCTCCGCAGTGTGGCGGGATATTTCGTCCGTCACGAACATGGGGAGGGATCATGTTCACAAAATCTCTGGCATTACTTGCAGGCGGTGTGCTTGCATCTTCGCTGATTACTGTCGTTGTGGCGCAAAGCGACAAGATGTATCGACCCGAACCCGCGCCCGAGGCGATCATCTATCGCGACATGGGCTATCAGGGTCCGGCAGTGAATGTCAGCCAGCCGCAGCCCGATCTGGGCCTCGCCTGGCGGGTCAACGCGGTGCGGGTGGTGAGCGGCGAATGGCAATTGTGCGAAGGCACCAATTATCGCGGACGCTGCCGTACGGTGAACCGCGATACCGCGATGCTGGGCAATCCGTTCCGCGGCGTGCCGGTGCAATCCATGCGCCCGGTCGGATACACCGCTCCGGGCGGGGAGCCGGGGGATAACATGTCGCTGCGCGGCATGGCGGCGGAATTCTATCCCAAGCCCGCGCTGCGCGGCTACCGCGTGCCGGCCTGCGAAACGGGGAGCGCCACGGCCGCCTGTGCAGCGCGGACAGCGCAGCAATTCTGTTCATCGATGGGCTGGCGCCGCTCGACCCGGCAGTCGATGGAATCCGTGCGCGGCACGGCCTATCTGGCTGACGTGCTGTGCAGCAACACCGGCACGTGAGTCTGCTCTGAGCAAGGGGGCTGCGGTGCGTGCAGCCCCCTTCTCGGTTCCTACTGCTCGTCGAGCGCCTTGCTCACCAGCACATTGACCGAAACGCGGCGGTTCTGCGCGCGGCCTGCCGGGGTGCTGTTGTCAGCCGCCGGATCGGACATCGCCATGCCGGTCGGGGTCAGCATGCGGTAGGGCTTCCAGCGGCAGGTCTGCTGGAGATAGTTCACGACCGCCGCGGCACGCTTTTCGCTGAGGCGCTGGTTCACTTCCTCGCTGCCGACCGAGTCCGTGTAACCCAGCACCAGCATCAACGAGTTTTCGTTCATTTCGGCAGCCTGCGCCGCGGCGCACAGATCAGCCTTGGCGCGCGGGCTCAGCACGGCTTTGCCGGTGTCGAAATAGACATTGGTGGTCGACTTGAGATTATACTTGTCGATATCGCCAAGCCGGCCGCGCAGCGCTTCGGTGGCGGCTGCATTCTGCTGGATGGCGGCGCCCTGTTCGGCGAACTGGTATGCCGTGCCGCCTCGGATCATTGCGGCAATCTGGCGATCATCGCTGGTGAAGCGCACTTCGCTGGCGACCAGACCTTCGCCGAATTGCGCGGTGCCGACAATCACCGGCAGGCCGGGGATCAGCGCGCTCTGATCGAAATTCTTGTTGCCGATGCCAAGAAAGCCGCCGCGGATGCGGATGGTGGTTTCCGGGTGGAGGGTGATCGACGTGGCGCTGCCATCTTCGCCGGTGACTTGCAGCACCTGTCCCTTGCGGGCGGAGATGATCCCTTCGATGCGCGGGCCGGCCGGAAGCTGCGCCATCGGCGGCAGATTGCCGACAACCGTGGCCACCACTTCGCGGTTTTCGACCGGCGGCGGGGCGGGCTGGGCGGACAGGCTGACCGCGCTGCCGGCGGCAAGCAGGCTGGTGAAAGCGAGAATGCGCGTGGTGCGCGGCGCGGTGATCATGGTGGTGGGGCTCCTTCGGGTGGGTGGTGTGCGGGATGCCCGCCCGAGGTGCTCAGCGTTACCTTGCCGCCAGATGAACGAGTCCGTCCCGGTTGCCGCAGGCGCAGGCAACCGGGTTCCAAGATACGACGAGTTGAGTGCGACGCGTTGCGGTTAACGCGCCGCCTGGGCCGCAATCCAGCGATCAATCTTGGCTTCGAGCACCGCCAACGGCAGCCCGCCGGTGTTCAGTACCTGCGCGTGAAACGCCTTGATGTCGAACTTCGCCCCCAGTGTGTCGCTCGCCCGTTTGCGCAGTTCCTGGATCTTCAGCGCACCGATCTTGTAAGCCACCGCCTGGCTCGGAATCGCAATGTAGCGGTCAACCTCGGCGACCACTTCGGTGCGGGTCATGCCGGAATTCTCCAGCATGAAAGCGATGGCCTGATCGCGCGTCCAGCCCTTGGCATGGAGGCCCGTGTCCACCACCAGCCGCATCGCGCGCAGCTGTTCATCCTGAAGCGTGCCGTAGCGATTCCACGGATCGGCAAAGAAGCCCATTTCATAGCCGAGGGTCTCGGCATAGAGCGCCCAGCCTTCGACAAAGGCGGTCGTGCCGCCAAAGCGCATGAAAGCGGGCAGGCTTTCATCTTCCTGCGCGAGGCTGATCTGGAAGTGGTGCCCGGGTGCGCCTTCGTGCAGGTAAAGCGTCACATTGCCAGTGGTCAGCCGGTTCGGCAGATCATAGGCGTTAAAATAGAACACGCCGGGCCGCGAGCCATCGGGTGTGCCCTGCTGATAGGAACCGCCCGCTTCGAATTGTTCGACCGAAGGATCATAGGCCTCGATCTTGAGCGGCGCCTTGGGCAGCAACGAGAAGTAATCCCCGATCTTCGCGTCCACATCGCGCCCGATCTTGTAATAATTCTCGATCAGGGCCTCGCGGCTCTTCGGCTTGAACTGCGGATCGGTGCGGACGTAATCGAAGAATGCGTTGAGCGTGCCGGTAAAGCCCACCTCGGCCTTGAGCATTTCGAGATCGCTCTTGATGCGCGCCACTTCCTTGAGGCCGAGCTGGTGGATGGTTTCGGCATCGAGCGGCAGCGTGGTCGTGTCTTCGATCAGTTTGGCATAGAGCGCGGCGCCACCCTTCATCTGGCTGAGCCCGACACTGTCGCGCGCGGCTGCCATGTATTCATCGCGCAGGAAATCCCGCAGCGCGGTGTGCGCCGCGTAAATCTCGCGGGTCTTGGCCTCATAAGCCGCCGTGAGGCGGGCGCGATCCGCCTCGCCAATCGCATCCGGGAAGTTGCGCACCGGCCCCATGAACTGCGAATCCGCCACCGGGATCGCCAACTGGGTATCGAGTTGCGAAATCACATTGCCGATCGTCAGCTTGGTTTCGACCACGCCGCTCGCCATGCCTTCGCGCGAACGGGCAATCGCGCGGTAGGTGATCGCGATGTAATCATCATGCCGCGCCAGATTGTCCTCGTAATGGGCAAGGGTCTTGAACGGGGCGGCGCCATTGCCGCTGGCAAAGGTCGGGTAGAAGGTGTGAAACCCGCTGAAGTGATTGACCGGGCGAACTTCCGTCAGCGCGCGGATTTCATCGGTCGCACCGCGCAGCGCCTGTTCCTGATTATACTTGAAAACATCATAGGCGAGCTGATCATTGGCGGCGAGCTTCGCCCGGTCGATCAGGGCAAGCTTTGCCAGATTGAGCTGGGTGTCGGTGCGCGCCGCGATGAAGAACGAATCGGTGAGATAATCGCCGAGCCGGCGGGCATTGGCATCATCGCCGCGGAAAATGCGCGACAGCGGGTTGAGCGCGAGTTCGCGCGCATCGGCATCGGCGAACAGCGCAAACAGCTTGGCGCGTTCGGCCTCTTGCTGGGCTTCGACCACCGCCGGGCTGGGCGTGCGCTGCTGCTGCGCGAGCGCGGGGGACGCGGTGAGGAACAAGGCAGTGGTCGCGACAAGCGCGGAGCGGATAAGCATATGGCAGGCCCTTCACGGACGGTAATGGTAGCAGTCGCATGGGCTACAACCCGCGGCCAGCCGCACAAGACCCGCCGGATAAGCGGGCTATCCTAATCGACGAGTGCCTTTTCCCGCGCCGCCTGCGCGATGGCGGCATCGCGGCGCAGCTGTTCGTGCTCGACCCAGACCGAATGCGTGCCTGATGAGATCTTGTGCGGTAGGGCCATGCGGCAAATCGGGCCCTGGGCGATATTGCTCGCATCGAGAATGGCGCATTCGGAGGTGCCGGTGTTCTCGTCGATGAGGAAAGTGACGAGGTAGCCCGCGTCTTCCGCCGAAGCGCCTTTCCTGGGGATCATCGGGCTTTCGCTGGCATAGACGCCGTCGGGCAGGCGATAGACCTGCTCCTCGCCGGTTTGGGTATCGTGGCGGACATAGCCATTGAACAGGAACCAGCCGGGGCGGGTGGTGGTCGACCAGACGTAGCGGCTTGGGCGCATCGCATAGGCCGGGTTGATCATGCCGAATTCGACGATCTGCTCGCTCAGCCGCTCCTCGCGGGTTTCGCCGGTTTTGAGGTTGAAGCGCCAGCGATGCAGGCGCGACTGGAAGCTGTGCTCGTCAACATAGGCCATCATGTGGCTGTAGCGGCCCATCTCGGGCAGCGGATCGGGCATGGGTTTGGCCTGATGATAGCCTTCGAGGATCACTTCATCGCCCTCTTCCCACGCATTGGTCCAGTGGAGCACATAGGTGGGTGCAGCCTCGAACCAGCGGATCTCTGCGGGCTGGCCGTGGCGCGGGATCAGGGCAAAGCGGGTCGGCAGGCCTTCGTGGAGGCGCGCGGCATGGATATCGCGCGCCAGCAGCTCTTCATCCCAGAACAGCGGCATGTCATTGAGGATCGACCAGTTTTTGGTGATCGCCATATCATGCGGAAGGCGTGGGCCGGGCAAGGGGATGGGCACATAATGCACCAGCCGCCCCGTCCGATCGACCACGCCGTAATGCATGAAGGGCGCGTGCTTCGAATAATTGAAGAACATCATCTCGCCGGTGGCCTCGTCCACCTTGGGATGGGCCGAGATCCCATCAAGCGGGCCCCACGGCGCCTTGCCGAGATTGGCGAGCGTGACGGGATCGAGCATCCATGCCTCGCCGCATTGGTACAGCGTGGCATAGGCAATCCCGGCGTGGACGATGATGTCGGTCGAGCCGGTGTCCTTCAGCCCGCCATGCGCGCCAAAGCCGGGGCGCTTGGATGTGCCCCACGGGTCCATCAACCCGCCCCAGAGCGATTGGCCGGCGATCTGTTCGGCCTCGAAGCAATGGGTGCGCACAAAGCGGTTGCGATAGCTTGCCTTCCCGCCCGAGATATTGACTTGATGGATCATCGCGTCGCCATCGAAAGGATGATGGCGGCCAAGCGGCTGATGCACCGGGTTTTCGGTGTTGCGCAGGTAAATCCCGTCAATATCGGCCGGGATCTCCCCTTCGATCACATCAAGCTGCGCCACATCGACTTCTTCGTGCAGCGGCGTCCACGGCCCGGTCAGATAGGGGTGATTGGACGGCTCCAGCGAGGTTTTGACAGGTGGATGGCGCGTGATCTGCATGGTATTCTCCCCGGCAGGGAGACTACCCGATGCTGGCCTGCTTGCAAGCGGATCACCGAGGCAGCGGCCCGGCGCGGAGAGGAAAGTTGATCCTGATCAATGTAGCCTCGCCAGCGGCGCGGTAGTGAAATGGACATTATCCGGGAGGACACAGCCATGAAATCGATCCTGCTGCATATTGATAGCGACCGCGCCATGCCGGCCCGTCTCCAAGTCGCGCTTGATCTGGCGCGGGCCAGCAATGGCCACATCACCTGCCTGCAAGCCATTTCCTATGAGGTTTTCGCGCCGGGCGATTTCTATGGTTCGGCGATGGCGGCGGCGATGCCCGTGATCAAGGAAGCGGCGGAAAAGCTGCGCGCCGAGATCGAGGCCGCGCTCGCCAAGGAGGATGTCGCGTGGGACTGGCGCTTTGTCTATGGCGCGGCCGAATACCGCCTGCTTGAACAGGCCGCGCTCGCGGATATCGTGCTGATCGGCCCGCATGATGCGGGCGAGGGGGCACGTGGGCCTTCGGGGATGGCGGGAACCCTGGCGCTGAAGGCTCCCGTGCCGGTGATGGTGGTGCCCGCCGATACCAAGCGGTTTGATGTGACCGGCCCGATGCTGGTGGGCTGGAACGGCTCGGCCGAGGCTTGCGTTGCGCTGCGCCGTGCGGTGCCGCTGCTGGCGATGGCGAGCAAGGTCTATCTTGCCACGGTCGAGGAACCGCGCGGCGAGGGCCGGTTTGATTTCCCGCCGCTCGAGGGGGCGCAATATCTCAGCCGCCACGGAATCGAGGCGGAAATCGTCGCAATCCCGCGCGGGGACGCGCGCATTTCCGACACGCTGTTTTCGGCAGCGCAAATGCGCGGCTGTGTGCTGCTGGTGATGGGCGCCTATGGCCACTCGCGCTTTGCCGAGATGCTGTTCGGCGGGGTGACACGCCATTCGCTGACCGAGCCGCAGATGCCGATGTTCCTGGCGCATTGATGGGTGCGCACCCGCCGCTGCGGGTGCGAAATCCTCGCTAACACCACTTGACGCTCGCGTCGCTGCGGGCGGCCGGTCGGCCTCGCGGCGCTGCGCGCCGAGGGCTCTTACGATGCCGTGACCCTCTTGCGCATCATGCCTTCCTGAGCGACGCTGGCGACCAGTTCGCCCGCGCGGTTGAAGATCCGCCCGCGGTTGAAGCCGCGTCCGCCGCCCGACCATGGCGCATCCGTGGCATAGAGCAGCCATTCATCCGCACGCGGCGGCTTGTCCTTGGGCGAGTGGAACCAGATCGCATGATCAAGGCTTGCGCCGACCAGCTCGTTCCGCATCCAGCTCAGGCCATGGGGCAGGGCGCTGGTGCCAAGCAGGGTGTAATCGCTGGCATAGGTGATGATCGCGCGGTGCAATTCGGGGGTGTCGTCGGCCCCGGTGATCGGCGCGCACACGCGGAACCAGCTATGCGCGCGCGGCGCCCGCGGTTCGCGGCTCATCCAGTGCAAGGCATCGCAGGTGCGCATCTCGATCGGACGCGGGCGCAGCATCATCGCGCGCTGCGCTTCGGACAGCCTGTCGCCCCACTTCGCGGCGATGTCGCGGCGCTGCTCCATGTCGGGGCGCAGGTCTTCCGGGAAGGGCACATCGGGCATCGGGGAATCGACATGCTCAAGGCCCTCTTCGGGCAGTTGGAAACTCGCTGTCAGGTTCAGGATCGGGACCGGGCGGCCATCCTCGTTCTCCTGCGAGGCGACCACCCGGCGGTTGGCAAAGGAGCGTCCGTCGAAATCGCGCTCGATACGGTATTCGATCGGTGCGCCCTCGCGCCCGCCGCGAAGGAAATAGGCGTGGAGCGAATGCGCGACCTTGCCATCGGCAATGCTCGCTTGGGCGGCCTGCAAGGCCTGCGCGAGCACTTGGCCGCCGAACACGCGGCCGATCCCGTCCTTCTGCGGCGGCCCCGCATAGATATCGGCGGCGCGCTTTTCGACGGTGAGAAGCCGGATCAGGCCTGCGACAAGCGCGGCATTGCTGGGCGTATCAGTCATGCCGCGCGCCATGCGGAGCCTTTACCGGCCCGTCAAGCCATCACCCCGCACCATGCGCCAGCGCCGCGAGCAGCAGCAGGGCCACGATATTGGTGATCTTGATCATCGGATTGACAGCAGGCCCGGCGGTGTCCTTGTAGGGATCGCCCACCGTGTCGCCCGTCACCGCAGCCTTGTGGGCTTCGGAACCCTTGCCGCCGTGATGGCCGTCTTCGATGTATTTCTTGGCGTTGTCCCATGCGCCGCCGCCCGCTGTCATCGAGAGCGCAACGAACAGGCCGCCAACGATCACGCCGAGCAGCAAGGCGCCGAGCGCGGCAAAGCCATTGGCCTGTCCGGCAATCGCGGTGATCGCGAAATAGACGATGATCGGTGTCAGGACCGGCAGCAGCGAGGGGATGATCATCTCCTTGATCGCCGCCTTGGTGACGAGATCGACGGTGCGGGCATAATCGGGCTTGGATGTGCCCGCCATGATGCCGGGATTGCTGGCGAATTGTTCGCGCACATCGATCACCACATCGCCTGCCGCACGGCCCACCGCTGTCATCCCCATGGCGCCGAACAAGTAGGGCAGCAAGGCACCGAGAAACAGCCCGACGATGACGTAGGGGTTCTCCAAGCTGAAATTGACAGTGAGATCGGGGAAGAACTCCCGCAGATCGGTGGTGTAGGCGGCAAACAGCACCAGCGCGCCGAGCCCGGCCGAGCCGATGGCATAGCCCTTGGTCACCGCCTTGGTCGTGTTGCCGACCGCATCGAGCAGATCGGTCTTCTCGCGCACGCTATCGTCCAGCCCAGCCATTTCGGCGATGCCGCCCGCATTGTCGGTGACCGGGCCATAGGCGTCGAGCGCGACCACCATCCCCGCCAGCGCCAGCATGGCGGTGGCGGCATAGGCAATCCCCATGAGACCTGCGAGTTGATAGGCGATGATGATCCCTGCTGCGATCACCAGCGTGGGCAGCGCGGTCGATTCCAGACTGATTGCGAGCCCCTGGATGACATTGGTGCCGTGCCCGGTTTCCGAGGCCTTGGCGATTGAGCGCACCGGGCGATAACCCGTGCCGGTGTAATACTCCGTGATCCAGATGATCAGTCCGGTGATGACAAGGCCCAGCAGCGCGCAGGCGAACAGGTCCATTCCGGTAAAGGGTGTGATGGTGGTGCCTTCGGTCAGCACCGTGTTCATATCCGCCCCCGCCGTGCCGAGCGCATATTGGGTCACAAGGTAGATCAAGGGGATCGACAAGACCGCCGTGACGATGAAGCCCTTGTACATGGCCCCCATCACGTTGGAGCCGCCGCCGAGCCGCACGAAATAGGTGCCGATGATGCTGGTGACGATGCAAGCACCGCCGATCAGCAGCGGCAGTGCCATCAGCGGCAGCAACAGATCGCCAAGGCCTGTCAGCAGCAGCGCGGTGAGAACCATCGTGGCACCAACTGTCACCACGTAGGTCTCGAACAGATCAGCCGCCATGCCGGCACAATCACCGACGTTGTCGCCGACATTATCGGCGATCACGGCGGGGTTGCGCGGATCATCTTCGGGGATCCCGGCCTCGACCTTGCCGACAAGGTCCGCGCCGACATCAGCCGCCTTGGTGAAGATGCCGCCACCAAGGCGCGCGAAGATCGAGATCAGCGATGCACCAAAGGCAAGGCCGACCAGCCCGTCAATGACGGTGCGGTTGCCCGGCGCATAGCCCATCGGGCCGATCAGCGCATAGAAGAACACCGCTATTGCCAGCAGCGCGAGGCCAGCCACCAGCATCCCCGTGATCGCCCCCGCACGGAAGGCGAGAGTGAGGCCCGCTTGCAAGCCCTGTTCGGCTGCGGCGGCGGTGCGGACATTGGCGCGCACCGAGATGTTCATGCCGATATAGCCTGCCGCCCCGGACAGCACCGCGCCCGCTACAAAGCCGATGGCGGGCACCGCGCCCAGCGCCACGGCGACAATCGCCGCCACAGCTAGGCCCACCAAGGCGATCGTGGTGTATTGCCGGTTGAGATAGGCCTGCGCGCCTTCCTGGATGGCGCTGGCAATTTCCTGCATCCGGGCATTGCCGGGGCTCGCGCCCAGCACCTGAAAACTGGTGACAATGCCATAGACAATCGCCAGCAGACCAAGACCAATCGAAATGAGCAGCAGGCTCATATTTTGTCCCTCCCCCAAGGTGTGCTGCGCCCCTGCCGCTTGCGGTCTTGTGAGAGCAACTGGAGGAAGCATGACTTATACCAACCTGCATGGATCATGACCCACGTGCCCAGTTGCGGCGGCCGATGGTC
>Ga0308017_1000064_pt1 | contig 34539 bp, 46 predicted proteins | sample Neamet280_FD_203145 | JGI IMG/M metagenome (GOLD analysis project Ga0308017, IMG submission 203145) | Marine microbial communities from water near the shore, Antarctic Ocean - #280 | ecosystem: Environmental > Aquatic > Marine > Unclassified | place: Southern Ocean | collected 2014-10-01
TTGTGTTGTAGAAGTCTCGGATGGTAAAATGGAAATTAGTCTTGCACCTTGGAACCCATGGGCAAGAGAGTACAGGTTTGAAATTAATAATAGAAACATCGTAACGATGTTTAAAGTTAGACCAAACTTAGAACAGAATTATAAGGTAGCAACAGGAAACAAATAATGAGTGACAATTTAACACAATTAGAAGATTTACAACGACATATAACAGACAACTTTGCAGCTATATTTGCAAACGTAGATGGAGATGAAAGACTAGACTTCATGTGTAGTATGTACTGGAATTTTGAAGAAGGCCGTCTTAATTGTGATGAAGGTGAAGACACTTCTGTATACGAAGCTTCTGCAATCACCGTCAAGACATGGATTGATGCCAACGGTGGACTCCCTGCAACTGGAGTAAATGCACCACGACCATCGGTGTCTGAAACTCTAGCACCAACACTATAGGAAATATATCATGGATAAAACAATATTACTCAAAGCACTGCAGTCACAGTACCAAGGACAAATCGATGTCGCACTTGCAAACATTGAAGTGTACATTCACAACCCAGCTGGAATCGGAGAACACCCCGATCTTGCAGATGCCCTCGACTCCCAAATAGAAGCCCTCACATCATCTAAAGAAAAACATGATACGGTTTCAGACCTTTTAAAAGAAAGAGTTCAACAAAAAACACTTGTAGGATAGACCACTTTCTGTTATAATACTAGTATGGATTTCTATACTAACGTATGTCGAACAAGAGACAAAATTCTTGTAAAGGGTTATCAGAACGGTAAGCAGGTTAAACAGACTGTTGCTTACCGTCCTAATCACTATGTCCCATCCACCAAGGGTGAGACTGCATTCCGTTCACTTGACGGCAGACCCCTAGAGGCAGTAAACCTCAGTTCGATGGGTGGTGCAAGAAAGTTTCGTGAATCATATCAAGGTACTGCTGGATTTGAAATCCACGGATACGACAGATACATTTACACCTACATTGCAGACCAGTTCCGTGGTGATATCAAGTGGGACTTCAAGACAGTTAAAATTGCAACACTCGACATTGAGTGTGAGTCAGAGAATGGTTTTCCCGAACCAACTCTTGCAATGGAGAAGGTCAATGCAATCACAATCAAACCATTTCGTTTCATGGCACATACCTTTGGTATCGGCCCTTGGGATGAGAAACCAGCCAATGTAACTTATCATGAATGTGTTGACGAAGCACAACTGTTAACTGAATTTATCAAGTACTGGAGAAAGCAGTCCTTCGATATCATTACTGGTTGGAATGTAGATTCATTTGATATTACATATCTGTGTAATCGTGTTGATAGGTTATTCGGTGAAGGAGAACACAAGAAGTTCTCTCCATGGAATCAAGTAGATGTCAGAGAATACAAAACCAACTTTGGTAACACTCAACAGAAGTTTACACTATACGGTGTTAATGTTGTTGACTATATGGACTTGTATAAGAAGAGAACTTTCGTCAACCAAGAATCCTATGCACTGAATCACATTGCCCACATGGAGTTGGGTAAGAAGAAATTAGATTACTCAGAGCATGGTTCATTACACGGATTGTATAAGAATGACTATTCAAAGTTCCTTGCATATAATGTACAGGATGTTGTTCTTGTTGAAGACCTAGAAGATAAACTTGGTCTACTAGAATTGACCATGACCATGTCTTACAATGCTAAGTGTAACTACAATGATACATTTGGAATGGTGAAATACTGGGAAACTATTATCTACAACTTCCTAAAAGAACAGGGAATTCAGACACCACCACAGGCTCTAGGACAACGCAAGACACATCAAATCGTTGGTGCATATGTAAAGGAACCACTGGTTGGTAAACATGATTGGGTTATGTCATTTGACTTGAACTCACTCTATCCCCATTTGATTATGCAGTACAACATATCACCCGAGACTATGATGAAGAATGGTCTTATGGATGTTGATGTCCAAAAGATTCTAGATGGTACGGCAGACTTATCCAGTCTAAAGAAACTAAATTTAACAGTTGCACCCAATGGTGTAAAATTCAAAAGAGATAAACAGGGTTTCCTACCCGAACTTATGGAGAAGTTCTACTTAGAACGTAAAGAGTGGAAAGGTAAGATGATTGCTTACCAAAAGGAACAGGAACTTTGCACCGATTCAAAACGAAAGAATGAACTTGATGGTCTAATCAAACGAGCATACAACAATCAACAGGTCAGAAAGATTGCACTTAACTCTGCTTATGGTGCATTAGCAAATCAATACTTTGCATTCTTTGACCCAAATCTTGCAGAAGCAATTACCATGTCGGGTCAGTTAGTCATTAAGACTGCAGAGATCACTATTAACGATTGGATGAACAAGGTACTGAAGACTACAGACCAAGATTATGTAATCGCAATGGACACGGACTCAGTATACATCACTTTTGATTCATTAGTTAAACAAGTGTTCCCTGAAGGAACCGACAAAGGTAAAATTGTAGATTTCCTTGACACTGTTGCTAACGAGAAGATTGAAGGTGTTCTTGCAAAGGGATACGATGAACTTGCAGATTACACTAATGCATTCCAACAGAAAATGGAAATGGGTCGAGAGGCTATTGCAGATCGTGGAATATGGACTGCAAAGAAAAGATACATCCTTAATGTTTATGACATGGAAGGGGTGAGACTTCACGAACCTAAATTAAAGATGATGGGTATTGAAACTGCAAAGTCCAGTACACCTCAGTGGATTCGTGGAAAGTTGACCGATGCACTTAAGTTGGTCATGAATGGAACAGAACAAGATGTATGGGATTTCGTAGAGAATGCTCGTAGAGACTTTAGAGACCTTCCAGTCGAAAAGGTTGCATCACCTAGAGGTTGCAACAACCTACAACAGTATTCAGACCCATCGATGATTTACGGAAAGGGCACACCTATCCATGTAAGAGGTGCATTACTATACAACCATTATCTTGAAAAGAAGAACATTGACAAGAGATACAACCTAATTAGGAGTGGAGATAAGATTTTGTTTGTGTATCTTAAACTCCCAAACAAATTCAACGAGAATGTGATATCATTCTCTAATGTTCTACCTAAAGAATTCGAACTACAAAACTACATTAATTACGACATGCAATTTGATAAAGCATTCATTGAACCACTTAAAGCAATAATTGAACTAATTGGTTGGAACGTAGAACCAGTAGCATCATTGGATAGTTTCTTCGGATAAAAAATATGATAAATATGAGTATGGAAAATTTATACGAATTTAATGTGACAGTCACAAAAGTGGTTGATGGCGATACAATCGATGTAGACATTGATTTAGGATTCTCAGTTGTTCTTAAAAAACAACGAGTGCGTCTTATGGGTATCGACACCCCCGAATCTAGAACTCGTGACTTAGTAGAAAAGGTCTTCGGTAAAGCTTCAAAATACCATCTAACGGATATATTATCTAGAGGAGCAGTAACTCTGATTTCTCATGATAAAGGTAAATTTGGAAGAATCCTTGGTGAGTTGTTTGTAAACATTGCAGACGAACCCCAATCATTAGAATCAAGAATTAGTGTGAACCAACAGATGATTAATGATCATCATGCCGTAGAATATACTGGTGAAAACAAAGACACCACCCTAGAACGACATTTGGAGCATAGAAAATTGTTACTGGATAACGGAACCGTTACCCAAGAACAAATCGACAAGGTTTCCTAATGATACTCGCAGTGATTGATATATTTTATATCGTCATGATTGCACTTATCTTCTGTTCAATAGGTCTCATGGAAGTTCAGATTAAAGAAATCAAAACGATGATGAAAGAACACATCAAGTTCGATGATAAGATGTGGCAGAAAGAGAAGGCCCGCATTAAAACCGAACACACCAAAAAATACCCCAAAAACCCTCTTGTAAAATAACCCCATCTCTGTTATACTAAGGTATACATTTGAGAGGTGTTTATAATTATGAGTTTTTTAAAAGATTTAGTAAAGGCAAGCGGTAACGAATACGCAAGTATTGTTAACGATGGAATTGCTGCTGGAGATGTTGACAGTTTCATTGATACTGGTTCACATATTTTCAACGCACTATTAAGTGGTTCACTGTACGGTGGACTTCCTTCAAACAAGATTACAGCAATCGCTGGTGAGTCTGCAACAGGTAAGACATTTTTTGCCTTAGGGATGGTTAAACAATTCCTAGAAGATCACAAGGATTCTGCAGTAATCTATTTCGAATCTGAATCTGCAATATCAAGAAGCATGATTGAGGACAGAGGTATCGACTCCAAAAGAGTTGTTATCGTCCCAGTCGTCACAGTGCAAGAGTTCAGAAATCAAGCAATCAGTATACTGGATAAGTATGCAGAAACCCCCAAAGACAAACGTCCACCTATGATGTTCTGTTTAGATTCACTTGGTATGTTATCAACAACCAAAGAGATCGAAGACACTGCAGAAGGTAAAGAGACTAAGGATATGACTAGAGCTCAGATCACCAAAGGTGCATTCAGAGTTCTTACCCTTAAGTTGGGTCGTGTTGGAGTTCCTATGATTGTTACAAATCACACATATGATGTGATTGGTTCTATGTTCCCTCAAAAAGAGATGGGTGGAGGTAGTGGATTAAAATACGCTGCATCATCAATCATCTATCTTTCCAAAAGGAAAGAGAAAGAAGGAACTGAAATCGTTGGTAATATCATTCACTGTAAGAACGCAAAGTCAAGATTGACTGTTGAGAACAGAGTGGTTGATGTAAGGTTATCATACGAGACAGGGTTGGACAGATATTATGGTCTACTAGACATGGCAGTTGCATTTGGAATATTTGAGAAATCAAGTACAAGAATTAAACTTCCAAATGGTAAGACAGAGTTCGGTAAGACGATTAACAACAACCCCGAAAAATTCTTCACACCCGATGTGATGGAAAAATTAGAATTGGTAGCACAGGAATACTTTAAATATGGAACAAAAGAGAATAGAACAAACAATTCTGAAAAATCTGATTCAGAGTGAAGAGTTTGCACGGAAGGTGCTTCCATTCATTAAGGACGAGTATTTCACAGAACAGGACGAAAAGACCGTATTCAATGGAGTATTCGATTACTTCCAAAAATACACTAAAACACCTACAGTAGAAGCACTTCTCATAAACTTGGATAACAACACATCTCTCAACGAGACAGTTGTTCATAACGCCAAGTCTATTGTAAGTGGTATGAAAGGTGGTGACGACACTCCACAAGAGTGGTTACTCGATGAAACTGAACAGTGGTGCAAAGATAGAGCAATCTACATTGCAGTAATGGACAGTATCGAAGTCATTGATAAGAAGTCTCAACGTTCAACTGGTGAAATACCCGAACTCCTTAAGGATGCACTTTCCGTGTCCTTTGACACTAATATTGGTCATGATCAAATAGAAGATGCCGATAACAGATTTGAATTCTATCACACAGAAGAAGAGAAGTTACCGTTCGATCTAGAATATTTCAACAAGATTACTAAAGGTGGATTACCTAACAAGACATTGAATATTTGTCTTGCAGGAACAGGTGTTGGTAAATCCCTATTCATGTGTCACATGGCATCAGCACATTTGATGATGAATAAGAATGTATTATACATTACACTTGAAATGTCAGAGGAAAGGATTGCAGAGAGAATCGATGCAAATACCCTCAATGTCCCTATGAAAGACCTACCCGATCTATCTAAAAAGAACTTCGACAAGAAGATTAATAAGATTGCATCTAAGACTAAAGGTAAGTTGATCATCAAAGAATACCCAACTGCATCAGCTCACGTTGGTCATTTCAGACATTTACTCCAAGAGTTAGATGTCAAGAAAGATTTCAAACCCGACATGATATTCATCGATTACCTAAACATATGTGCATCTTCTAGAGTAAAGCCAGGAGCTGGTGCAAACAGTTATACACTGGTCAAGAGTATTGCAGAAGAACTTAGAGGACTTGCAGTAGAGTTTAATGTACCAATCATGAGTGCAACACAAACGACTCGTAGTGGTTATGGTTCTACAGATGTGGAACTTACAGATACCTCAGAGTCATTCGGATTACCAGCAACAGCAGACTTTATGTTTGCACTAATCTCCTCAGAAGAATTGGAAGAGTTAGATCAGATGGTAGTTAAACAGTTAAAGAATAGATACAATGACCCAACCGTATTCAAAAGGTTTGTCATTGGAGTCGATAGAAGTCGTATGAAACTATATGATTGTGAACAAGAAGCACAGACAGAAATTGTCGATGCAAATCAAACATATGATGATAGTGTTCCAGTTGCAGATCGTGGTAGATCAGATAAATTTAAAGACTTTAATATTTGACCTAAATACTAGTATACTATGAAAAAGAATTTACAATCTAATGAGGTCATTGAGTCAATTCAACAGAAGATTCTCCTCAAACAACAGTTAAGGGACGCAAAAAAATCTCATGACGACACACAGATTGAAAAATTAAGTCAAAAAATTAGTAAAATAGAAGATAAATTACACTCTCGACCACTATCAAAAACCTAAATAAAGGTATACAACCTCAAATATAGGAAAATACCATGGCCGCAGGAACAGAAACATATTCAGCTGAAGACATTACAGCAAAAACCACCCTCAGAGATGCAATTGTAAAAGATATTGCATGGATTTCAGGGACAACTGGTACGTATAACATTCATGATTTCAGTGATACTGCAACTTTTGACATGGCAAATGACACTCCACCTACTAAGTCTGATTGGACTGGAGATGGTTACATGGGTCACTGGGCAGAATGGGCAGCAAACAATCCTTCAGTAACAGACGGTGATCTATATTGGACATACAAGTCTGCGTTAGAAGGGGATAATGGTATAACAAAAGATGGTGACGGCCGTCACGCAGATGCATTAGCATTGTTAAACACTGCACTAACAGATGCAAATGCAGACTTAGACATCGCGGTTGCTAACGCAGCTTAATAATACCTTTCTATTTGTTATAAATAGTAGACAGGAACACATTTAACGTGTATAATAGTCTATTATGGGTGCAAAAAATCTACATTTAGAACATCTCGAAGATGAAATCATCAATCAAGGTATTGATGGTGGAAGGGGAGCAATCAACTTCCTAAGAGGTCTTAGAGATATGATGAAAGGGAGTAAATCCTCTTCCGTCAATATGACCGTCAAATGGGATGGAGCTCCTGCAATCTTTTGTGGGAAACACCCTGAAACAAATCAATTCTTTGTTGCAAAGAAATCTCTATTCAATAAAGAACCTAAGTTCTACACATCCGAAGCAGAAATCAAAGCAGACCCTAAGTTAAGTGGTCAACTAGAAGGCAAGTTCCTCGATTCATTCAAATACCTCAGTAAACTATCTTTCAGTAATATTATGCAGGGTGATTTAATGTTCACCGATGATAAGACAACCAAGACAATTGACGGTGTTGAGTACGTAACATTCCAACCGAACACTATCCTTTATGCAGTATCCACCGATTCTAAAGTCGGACAGGACATTGACACTGCAAAATTGGGTATTGTCTTTCACACTACTTACACTGGTAGCACGATAGAAGACCTCTCTGCATCCTTTGGTGTTAACCTAGCAAACCTAGGGAACTCTAGGGACGTATGGGTAGACGATGCATCATATAAGGATGTTAGTGGTAACTCTACAATGACTGCAACAGAAACACTAAAGCTTACCACTTCACTGAAGGAAGTCGGTAAATCCTTTCATGGTATTTCAAAGAGAGACCTAGATAAGTTTCAAAAAATCCAAGAGACCATCACAAAGAAAGGTGCTGGTGCAACATACAAAACATACTGTAACACCCTCATCCGAGGTGGAAGTTACAAACCTACTGCAGATGGATACCTTGCACACTTTGAATCATATTGGAAAGACAAGGTAGTGGGTGGTGTCAAGACAGAGAAACACAAGGCTATCAAACGAGAAGTCGGTGAGTCTCTCTATAAAGACATGAGAGGGATGAAGAAGTTCTTAATCAATCTTACCAAATTCATGGGTGGATTAGTTGAGTCAAAACAGATCATTATCGTTGCATTGAATAGAGTCAAGAGTATTGGTACATTCAAACAAACTGCAACAGGATTTGAAGCAGTCAACCCCGAAGGATATGTTGCAATAGATTCAGGTGGTTCTGCAGTTAAACTCGTAGATCGTATGGAATTTGCACATAATAATTTCACTGCAATTAAAGCTTGGGACAAATAATATGAAATCGTTCCAAGAATTCAATGAGTCGATTATGATACCCATAAATATAGGAGATGTTGTTCTTGGTGGAAAATTCAAGAACAAGAAAATAGTCGTTAAAGAGATTGGTAGAAACGAGAAGGGTGATGTTACTATCAATGGACGACCATTATTAAAATTTAGGATTATGCCGAATGAAAACGTTTAACAAATTTTTAACCGAAGCAACTGGTAAGGGTGCAGTGTTCTCTTTTGGACGATTCAATCCACCTACAACTGGTCATGCAAAGTTAGTCAAGAAATTGATCTCAACAGCTGGTAGTGATACACCTCTAGTGTTCACTTCACACTCAAATGACAAGGTTAAGAACCCCCTAACACATGTAGATAAGATCAAGTTCCTTAGAAAGTTCTTTGGTAAGATCATTGTGGATACCGCTGCAAGGACAGTATTTGACATTGCAGTAGAATTAGAAAGACAGGGTTACAATAGAATTAAGATGGTAGTAGGTTCGGACAGAGTTAGAGAGTTCGATATGTTACTGAAGAAGTACAACGGAGTCAAAGCACGACACGGTTTCTACAAGTTTGATGAGATCGAAATTGTATCTGCAGGGGAGAGAGACCCCGATGCAGATGACACTAGTGGTATGAGTGCATCCAAGATGAGACAGTATGCAGAGGACGGAGACTTTGATAACTTCAAAGACGGTGTTCCATCTACCAACAAGACACAACAGAAACAACTGTACAATGCAGTAAGACGAGGTATGGGACTTACAGAAGGAACACTACCGTTTTATATGCAAGACGACCTACAAGAAGATGAATTGCAAGAAGGTGTATATGATCAAGGAATCTTTAAAGCATTATTCCTAATGGGTGGGCCTGGTTCAGGTAAGACAACAGTTGTTAAGGCACTATCACTCCACACTATGGGTCTTAAGATGATTAATAGTGATCAACATTTTGAAAGAATGATGAAAGCTGCAAAGATGTCTATGAAGATGACTAAAGATGGTAGTGGTGAAGTCAATCCCGAAAGAGATGGGATGAGATCAAAGGCAAAAAGACAAGCTGCTAAACAAATGGACTTATACATCCCGAACAGATTGGGGTTAGTTTTTGACACTACTAGTGCAAAGGCAAGTAAGATAAAGACCTACAAAGAACAACTAGATGCCTTGGGATACGAATCTCGAATGGTATTTGTCAAAACAAGTCTTGATCTTGCATTGAAGTTGAATGATGGAAGAGCTCGAACAGTCCCAGTTGAAGTAGTTAAAATGGAACATGAAGCAGTAGAGAAAAATGCTACGATATTCAAAAGAATGTTCACAACAAACTTCGATGAGATTGAAAATAACGACACAGTAAAATCCCTAAGAAGGACTGCAGAAGGTAAATTCGGTTCTATATCAGCATGGGCAAAGAAATTCCCTACCAATAGTATTGCTACTGCGTGGAAAGCACGTGAACTACTTTTAAAAAAGACTAAATAGTATTATGGATTTACTAGATCAATTACTTAAAGCATCAAACGATTACAGTTCATCAATGGACTTCAATTCTATAGTTGAAGATTACATGGTGGAAGATGCAGTCGCGTCTGCAGAACTCAAAGCAAAACACGCTGCAGAGACAGAGAAACTTAAAGACTCACAAGCACGAGACCTTGAATCTCTTACGACTCGACATGAACGAGAAGTCGAACGACAAACAGATTCCGATAGTAAAGAATCAGACGATGATGCAATCAAATCTAAACGTGATGCCGACAGAAAGTCAAATGAAAAACAAAGTGAAGGATTATTAAACTTTATCGACACTTGGAAACAAGAGTTGGATGAAGTCCAAGTCCAAGAAAGAAATTCAGATGTAATGAAAAAGAGAAATCAGTCTCAACAAAAGGCCCATCAAAAAAGAATGATGAAGTCTGCAAAAAAGTCTATCAAAGACTATGATGCAAAGAATAAGAACAAGAACGAGGAGTCTGAAGTAGAGGAAGGTAAACTCGTAACAAGTGCTTTTGATATCATTAAATTGATCACTAAGAAAGTTGCAGAACGATTAGACAAAGAATACAATAAAAATCCTGAAAAAGGATTGGGTATGATTAACACTATAGGTGCAATGGTTGGTCATAAGGTAACAGACCAAGCACAAGAGAAGGGTAAGTTATTCCTTAAGTTTGGAGAGTCAGTAGAAGAAGACCTAATCAATGAGGAAGACCCTTGCTGGGATTCTCATAAACAAGTGGGTATGAAGAAGAAGAACGGTAAACAAGTTCCAAATTGTGTGCCTAAAGAAGAATCAAAGGTGACTTGTCCCGAATGTAAAGGCTCTGGTGAAGTAGACGATAAAGAGTGTACTCATTGTGATGGTAGTGGATACCACATGTCGGAAGGAAGGGATTACAAGAAAGAAAGGGAAAACTACCTTGGTAAACCCGAACAGATGGAAAGAAACGCTGCGAGAAAAAGAGCTCGTAGACAAATGGAAAAAGAGGGTAAGGCCAAAGCAGGTGATGGTAAGGATGTGCATCACAAGGATAACAACCCACTAAACAATGATAAGAATAACTTATCCCTAGTGTCTCAAAACTATAACAGGAAAGAGCCTAGACTAAGAATGAAGAAATTAAAAGAAAAGGGAGCATTACCAAATGTCAGGAAATAAGAAAAACAACGGTGTCCATGAAGTGGGTACTAAAGATATTGCAGCTGCATACAAAGGTGATACCCCAGGCCAGACGGTTGATGAGTATCTAAAACTTTCAGCTGCAAAAAATTTAGAGAAGAAGAAAGAACGATCAAAGAATTTCTCTCAGGTTTTTGACAACCCATTAAAGGGATTCCCTTACAACGAAGATTTCACGGTAAGAGACGTGAACGAAGAAGTCGAAGCATTCATGGAAGGAATGGATTTTTGGAGAGTAACAGTAACCAAAGACATCAACAAATTAAAGAAAGGTCGTAGTGTAGTAGTTAAAGCACGAAACAGTTCAGAGGCACTAAAGAAAGGTGCAAAGAACATGGGTGACCCTAAAGCAGCGGTATTGCCAGGCTATATGAATGCAGTCAAGGACAAGAAAGAATCCGTTGAAGAATCAATGAAGATAAAAGATATCTTCAAGAAACATAAAAGAGAACTTACAAAAGCATACAAAACTGGTGATTTATCATTCTCAGGGTCGGCAGGTAAGAAAGCAGAAGATGACCTAACAACTTGGGCAATGGACAACAATGAAATTAAGACTGATAACCCCGATGAGTTTTTTGATTGGTTGTCTCGTGACCTTGAAGATATAGTTAAAGGTAAAATTAAAGAAGATGTTTCTGAGAATTTCAAACCTTATGCAGATAAAGTATATTCTAGATGTGTAGATTTCTACATTCAATTCAGAGGTGGTAAAGGAGACAGAGTCACTTCAGAAGAGAATAAGAAGGACTTTGAAACTGCAAAGAAGATGGTTGATGCATATTGTAGAACAAATAAAATCAAACAGAAACCAGTTTACTCAACACCTCAAGAAGGTTCAAGTGCATACAAAGTCGGTCTTATGATTGACAAATCTTACAGTAAAACATCCGATTATGATGATGGTGTAGACTTACAACCTCTATATGTTTCATTAAGTAAACTAAAGACTGCAGAAGACCACGGTGGTGGTTGGGATAAAGCAACTCCTTCAGATTCCCGAAGATTGAAAGGTGCAGTAATTGGTGAAGACGAAGCCGTAGAAGGTAAAATAAAATACCGTGGTAACCTAAAAGGATTAAGAGAAGAAACTATCTCAGAAGAGAAGATCGTATACCAAGTTAAAGGTATCCAAAAACCCGAATCAGATGCATTCACAAGTGCAGCCAAGTTGATGAAGTTGAAAGTTAAGTTCACAAAAGGTAGTGGTGGTGTTACACTAGTACAACTAGATGGAACTAAATCAAACCTAAGAAAACTTGATGGTGTTGTCCGAGGTAAGTCAACATACGGAGACCCATCTACTAGTGGACAAGGTTCTCATTTCGATGAATCATTCGTTATGGAATCTGCAATCGAACATGGTATCTTCCTAGAAGAAGGTGTGATGTCAGATATGTTAGTAGATATCCAAGATGGAATATCTGCAAAAGACCTTGCAAAGGAATATAAGATTCCTTTATCAATGGCAAAATCATTTTTAAAAGACTATTACAGTCAAAAACCGAAGAGAAGAAACGAATCGGTTGAAGGAGAAAACATGGATATTATAGAAGAAGAAGTACTCACTGAAGGTAAGAACCTAATACCTGCTTTTCAAGAAATCGTTAACACTAAGGGTGCAAAGAAAATCGGTGGAATCATGGTAGACATGTTCACTGCAAGTGTTATCACTCAAGCATACGAAAAGGTAAATGACAAGAACAAAGCAAACATGGAAAACTCCGATGTTAAAAAACTTGTAGGTCTTGCACAACGTATTATGGGTATGAAAGAAGGTTCAGAATACAAAGCAGTTTCTAACCCGACAGATGCAACGACTCTAAAAGGTGCAGACGGTAAGAAGTTATACGACACTGCTGTAGGAAAAGGAATTAAAGAAGAGTCTCAGAACTTAACTGAAAAACCTTCTATGTCAGGAAGTAAACTAACAGGTCAAGAGATATCTGTATACTTTAGAAAGAACAAGGTCACAGACCAGTTCGAGAAATTAGCAGTAAAAATTGCACTTGATCACGATGGTGCTATGTCTTTTGCAATCAAGAAAATTGAGAAACTTAAGAAGGGTCTTTCAAAGGCCAAATCTGTTAAGAAAGCATTAGACTATGCAAACTATGGTGAGAACACCTTACCTAAGATTGGGTTTACTTTTAAAGAATCAGTCGATAGAAACAAAGCTAAATCACCAGTAGGAAAGTATAAAAAACCTAAACTTAACATGGGTGAAGAGGAAATCTTAGAGAAAGTTGTTAAGTCTACGTTAAAAATCAGTTCAAAAGTCTATCCCGACCTAAAGAAATTAGAGAAGGCAGAGACCATCAATGACAAAGAAGTTGGTGCAATCATAGCACAACTTAAAAAGGGCATTGAAGTAGAGAGTGATGATGGGGAACCAGCAATCATTAGTAGGAAGGGTTCTGATACGTGGGACAAAGTTTGGGGTAGAATGGACACATTCGTAAGAGACGAAATCTACTACATCATGAAGAAACATGACTCTGATGCCATGCAAGCTATTCTTTCACCATATATGGGTTAAACTTTACCACCTAAATATATGGGTAGGAGAGAATGATGGAAGGAAGAGAATTATGCCATACTTATCGTGGTATTGGTAGATATGCAGAAGTATTTAAGACCCCAAAAGGGTATGAAGTAGATTTGCATGAACAGAATGATTGGTTAGCAACACGGAAGTGCCATAACCATTCGGAGATATTTGCAGAAAATCTCGGTGAAAACTGGGTTCTAGGAATATTTGATATAAACGAAGGAGAATAAGTTCGGGAATCCGAATTATATAAATAAACATATGAGTTTTAAATCAGAAAATTGGAAAGAGATACTCGAACAAGTTCGTACAGGACTTAAAGAGCAACCTATCGTTGAAAAAACAGACGATGAGTTATTATCGGACGAGATCGATTCCTTACTAGAAGGGTTCACTGAAGAAGTCGTTGAGGCTTCTCCTGAAGATGTCTTAACTGCACTTGAAGAAGTTGTTGCAGAAGATGAAGCAATTCAAACAGTACAAAAACTAACAGAAAAAAACATGCTTGGTAGACTTGCAAAGTCTATGGAGCTCACTGAAGATAACAAACAAAAATTGTTTGATTACTTCGATAAAGGAGAACTTGAACAATGATCAACAAAGCATTTAACGGATACGGACTTGGATTAACAGACTCACTAGTAGAGGCGTCTAAGAAAGTTGTAGAATCTTCCGCTGCTTATAAGAAGTTCTTTGCTGGTGCATTAAAGAAATTTGGTGTTACATCTCCAGCAGAATTGAAAGATGACAAGAAGAAAGAATTCTTTGCATACGTAGAAGACAATTGGAATAGTGAAGACGAAGAAGGTAAAGACGGTGCAAAATCAGAAGGAACACTTCCACCTGCTCTTCAAAAACACATAGACAAGAAGAAAGGTAAAGAAGACGATTCTGAAGACAAAGAAGATGTCAAAGAAGGTGAATTACCTCCTGCACTAAAAAAAGCAATTGCTAAAAAGAAAGGTGAAGACGAAGACAAAGAAGATGTCAAAGAAGGTGAATTACCTCCAGCACTAAAAAAAGCAATCGCTAAAAAGAAAGGTGAAGAAGTCAAAGAAGACTGTGGATGTGGTAACACTCCATGCAACTGCTCTAAGTAAACGAGATTAGTCCTTATGGATAGAGTTGACGCAAGATATAAAATCTTCAAAGAGAAATTGAAGAGACTTGGGTACATCAAAGGTGAAGCCAAGAAGATCAACAAGGTTATGACCGAGAAACGGGCAGACTTTGGAATGATGTCTGATGCTGGTAACAAGAAGATTGCTCGTGCAGTCGGAAAGGCAAAGACTGAAGAAGAATTAAGGTCTATGTTAGATAAGATATCTAAGATGGCAGGTGGCAAATATGCCGAAGCAAGTGAAGACGATGTAGTCAATAGTGCAATAGCTGCTCTATCATCTACAGCAAGGGGAATGCAATTACGTCCCGATGCAAATGTCTTAACACAACTTGCAAGTATAGATGACACAAAAAAGGATACGGAAGTAAGAACGGATGACATGAAAAAGCTTAAGATTAAGCATGATGATGCATCCAAAGTTTACACAGTATTAATGAGTCTTAAGACCCCAGTCAGGTCTAAATACTTAGGATTATTACAAAAGGATATAAAGTCCTTCAAAAAAACATTTGATGCGATACTAAAAGTCGCAAACAGATAAACAGGAGAAGTAAAATGGCATTATGGGGACATACAAGCGGAACAGAGTCTAAACCTAATTGGTTATCTGACGCAGAGAAAACAAAAACACAGGCAAAACCACATGGTTGGGAATTGGCAACAACAGTAGGTTCTAGAGTTAGAACTGAAACACTTGTTGCATGGTCTTCATCGGGTCTTACAACTGCACTAGGTGCTGCTGATATTACCGATATAGATTGGATTTCTACTACACATGATGTGTCAGCTGGTTCAACACTATCTATGAAAGTTATATTCAACGAAGCAGTTGATGTTGTGGGCAATCCTACACTTGCAGTTACTAACGGTAACCAAGGTACAGGTTCAGGAAGAGGCCCTCATTCATTAGTATACACAACTGGTACAGGTACTAACGAACTAACATTCGCATTAGTCGTGTCAGCTGCATCAGCAACTATCGCTGCAAATGACGTATTGACTGTCGGTGTTAATCCACTTGCATTGGCTGGTGGAACTATTAAAGACAAAGGTACTTCAACAGTAAGTACAATTACTTCAATAGCAGGTATCGGCACAGCAGCTGGTACAATCACAGCAGTAGCATAATCGGATGAAAATTAAATTATTAAGTTCAGAAGCTGCATGTGGAACTTCTACTACCAATGGTTCTAACTTCGGATTAAGTTCCGCAGTTAGAGTCCATAACAGTGGTGCCTCTGCACGAGTAGTAACTGTCGAGACAGTTGCCAACGTAACAATCGGAACATTTACACTAGGTGTAGGTTCAAGTGAAGTAGTTAACAAGAACCCTAAAGACGAAGTATACGCTGCTCATGCAGAAGTACTTGGTGTTGGTGTTGCACAAATAGGATAAGAATATGAAAACATTTAAAAGTTTTATAACAGAATCAGGACTAATCTCAGAGCAATCAGCATATGATATTACTGATTCAGTTATCAAGTCAAGAGTTAATGCCGTATTAGGTCATTGTGCCACTACAGAGTATTTGAATCCTGAAGCTGCATTCAATCAGATGGAAGCAAAATTACTTCAAATCGGACTATCAAGAGTAGTTGTTGAAGCTGATGCAGAACACGAGATGGAGTCAGTCCTAGATTTTTCACAAGGTGGAACTCATTCCATCGGTTTCGTCAGAAATGAATCATTCGGTAAGACAGTAGATACTGCATTTGATGAGTTTGACACTAGTTCAGAGTCCTACACATTATCTCTAAAAATAGAGAAATTAGAAACAGGATGCTTTAAAGTCTATGGTTCACTCGTCTAAATAAAAGACAAACCAATTACATTATGATATATTATGGGTCTATTTGACAAGATAACTATTAAGAATTTTAATGCATTCGCATTACAACACTACGATGACCCTCAATGTGAAGACATTGAGGATTTTTATGAAGACCTTCGTAGGTTCCGATATCTAAAACGTCTCCTTTTCAGATACCACGAGAGTGGTGAATTGAGAGAACGTTTGATGTTAAACCATGTTATAACTATTCTCAATGTATTCGGATTCGATGCATCTATGAGAATGTTGAGATTCAAGATAAAGGATGATGTATATTGGGCATCTATTAAAACGATGTTATTGTACCTAGGTTACGTTACACTAGACTTTGACACTAAAATCCCAGTAGACAAACACCTTACACAAAAACTAACAGAACTTTAATCTCGGCCCCCATAGCTCATTCGGTAGAGCAACTGCTTTGTAAGCAGTAGGTGATCTGTTCGAATCAGATTGGGGGCTCCATTTCAAACTTAGAGGTTTAAAACAACCTAAATAACTATATGTCCCGAATCATTGATACACTTATAGTCTTCCGAACACTTAAAATGCTCACTACCAAGTGGACAGATTTTGATGCATATAAATTGGGTATCATAGATAAGAAGGGTGGTAGACTCTATGATAGAGAGATAGAGACTTCAGAAGATAAACAGTCTTACACCTTACTACATAGACTAGTGTTCAACCTCAAACGAATCATACAAAAGGTTCCTTTCGGTAAATCTGCATTCGCATCCTATGCCATTGCATTGTTGTTACTGAAAGAAGAGACTAAGATAAACGAAGATCAGATGGAAGAGTTGTGTGAGAAGTTCTACAGACACCTCAAAGACAATGATCTAGTGTTCATGGAACAACTAACTGAAGCTGCAGATGTCCCTTCAGTCGAAATTGAGAAGACATACAGACTTCGAAGACCCCTAAAAGAACAAAACGAAACTGTCTATCCCGAGAAGATGCTTATAAATATACATGAGGAACATTCTAATATATTTGGAATGTTAGTGTACATAGGATATATCGGAGAAGATAGGGTACTGGTGACTGGCGATGACATATACTAAAAAAGAACAAATCTATGCAAATCTCAAGATGTGGGAAGATGCACCTATGAACGCGACAGGTAGTGCGACATCTACCCATGAGCCTATTGTCAAGAAGAAGAAGAAAGGGAAGGACGTTTACGAACCTTCTCAGATTTTCGACTTGATCAAAAGAAACTCAAACGTATAATTTATGAACTTTTTGAATTACCTCGCCCTATCTACCTCTATATTGATTGCGTTCATCGCAGCGTATTTCTCAGTTATTGGTCTTGCAACTATATTTGCAGGAGCATACATGGAAGTGGTGGTTATGGCAGGGGTATTAGAGTTCGGTAAACTCGTAACGGCTGCATACTTACACTTGTTTTGGGATAAGATCAAGTGGCAGAAGTGGTATCTAGTTACTAGTGTCGTAGTGTTAATGTTAATCACCTCATTAGGTATCTTTGGATTCCTATCAAAAGCAAACATCGAACAAACACTACAGGGTGACTCATTCTCACTAGAGTTATCAATCATAGAGAAACGAATTGCAGGTGAAGAGGGTAAACTCCTAAGACTAGAGAATAGACTTGAGGGACTCGACACTATCATCAACACTGCACAACCCAAAGACCGTAACTACATTGATCGTAGACAAAAGGAAGAAAGGGGGTTGATCGCAATCGATATGGATGGTATAATAGATCAAGTGGTTGCATATAACGAAGAGATGATGCCACTTAAAAGGGAACAACTCATGCAGGAAGGTGAGATCGGCCCTATTAAATATGTTGCAGAGGTAATCTATGGACAGGACAGAGCAACTGAATACCTAGACAACGCAGTAAGATGGGTGATATTTGCACTCATCTTTGTATTCGACCCTCTTGCAGTTCTACTACTGATAACCAGTGTAGGTCTTATAGGGACTAGAAAAGTAGAAGTAGAAGAAAAGAAACCACCTGTTATTGAGCAAAGATATGTTTTACAAGTCCCAAAAAGTCGGGTTAGAAATATGGAAGAACCTAAATAATAAGTAATTTTACAAACCCCAATTGGAGAAAGAAATGGCAGACGGAGATGAAGTAGTAAGTACATTAACACCACCAGAAATTAAAGAGTTTTTGACAGCAAACCCACCAGTTAAACCCGAAGGTTATGACGATATGGCTGCAGACAATATTCAAAAAACTGGATACGACGCAAGTAAGACATCATGGGATACTTCCCTTGTTGAAATCCAAGTTATTATTGACGCATAGTTAATACCCTCTAGACAATAGCACAAGTATCATGTATAATGGTACTTATGTTATGGTTAGAACGAAAATATTTGAGTATGATCGTGTCCTCATTGGACATGGCAAAGTGGAAGGGTGACAACACCCTAAATCACCGATGTCTCTATTGTGGAGACTCCTCTAAAAACACCTTTAAAGCACGTGGATATCATTTCACCGTGGAGCAATCGTTCGTCTATAAATGCCACAATTGTGGTAAAAGTACATCGTCCGTAAACTTCATTAAAGATCATTTCCCAGTCATTCATAAAGAATATATAAAGGAGTGGTTGAAGGAAAGTGGACGCAAACCAAAGGTTCATGCAAGTGGACATAAGATGCCGTCAAGTAACAGTTTCAAGTTTCAACCAAAACAAGAATTACTAAATAAAGATGATATCATGTCAGTCGAGAATCTAAAATTTCTAATGAAACCTTGCTCCGAAGTTACGGTTGCAAGGGAGTATCTAGAGGCAAGAATGGTTCCTTCACATCACTATAGTGATCTATGGTTCACGGATAAACCACAGAACCTTGCATTCCTTGACGATAAGTATAAGGACAGAGTTTTGGGTAACGACCCTAGGATAGTAATACCATTCTATTCGGAGAGGGGAGAACTATTAGGTCTAAGTGGGAGAGCAATTAATAACTCTAAACTTAGATATTTAACGATGAGATTTAACGAAGATGCACCACTGATCTTCAATTTGAATAAAGTGGACAAAACAAAAACAATTTATGTGACCGAAGGGCCACTAGACAGTCTATTTCTACCGAATGCAATTGCAGTAGGTGGTAGTGATTTTAAGAAGATAGACCAAACCATTAAAGATAAGGCAGTACTAGTATTCGATAATGAACCTCGTAACTTCGAGATTCTCAAAAAAATTGAAGAAGTTATTGATCTCGGATACAAAGTTTGCATATGGAATGACAGACGTGTTACCGATCTAAAAGATATCAATGAAATGGTACTTAACGGATTGACAAGTGACGTGATCTGTTCTATAATAGACTCTTGCACTTACACAGGATTAAGTGCTAAACTTAATTTTAAGGAATATAAAAAGATATGAACGCACCATTTAGAGTACTTAAGTCAGACGGAAGCAGGGTAGACATTGACTTAGATAAGATTCATAAGATGGTGGAGAAAGCATGTAGAGACGTTACAGGAGTATCAGAATCACTGGTTGAAATGAACAGTGGTCTTCAATTCTTTGATGGTATAACTACAAAAGACATTCAACAAATATTAGTCAAGTCAGCATCGGATTTAATTAGTTTGGAACATCCAAATTATCAGTTCGTTGCTGCACGGCTATTACTATTCGGAGTACAGAAATCTGTATTCAACACTAAGTGGCAAGACTCAACAATCTATCCACCACTTTATGATATCATAAAAAGGAATATCAGTAAGGGTGTATATGATAAGGACATCCTCAAGTCATACACCAAAGAAGAAATAGGACAAATAGATCGGGTGATCAAACATTCAAGAGATGTGACATTCACCTATGCTGGTCTACAACAGATCGTAGACAAGTATCTAGTACAGGACAGGTCAGACAACACGTTGTTTGAGACACCTCAGTTCATGTATATGTTGATTGCAATGACATTGTTCAGAAACTATCCCGAAGACAACCGTTTAGAATATATCAAAAGGTATTACGATGCAATATCCACGTACAAAATTAACATACCCACACCCATTATGGCAGGGGTCAGGACACCATTACGACAATTTGCGAGTTGTGTTTTGGTTGACTCTGCAGATTCCCTCGACAGTATATTTTCCTCAGATATGGCCATCGGAAGGTACGTTGCACAAAGAGCTGGTATTGGAATTAACGCAGGACGAATACGAGGACTTGGTTCAAAAATACGAGGTGGAGAGGTACAGCATACTGGTGTAATACCTTTCCTAAAGAAATTCGAGACGACAGTAAGATGTTGTACTCAGAATGGTGTGAGAGGAGGAAGTGCAACAGTTCATTTCCCTATCTGGCACCAAGAGATCGGTGATATCATCGTCCTAAAGAATAACAAAGGAACCGAAGATAACAGAGTACGAAAATTAGATTACTCTATTCAGTTATCTGAACTGTTCTATAAGAGATTCTTGAAGAACGAAGACATCACATTATTCTCACCCCACGAAGTGCCAGGCTTGTATGAGGCATTTGGAACTGACGGCTTTGATGAACTTTACGAAAAGTATGAGAGAGCAACTTCAGTACCTAAAACGAAGATTAGTGCAAGGGAATTGTTTACGGCTATGTTGAAAGAACGAGCTGAGACAGGTAGGATTTATATTATGAATATAGACCATTGCAATTCCCATAGTAGTTTCCAAGACAAAGTTTACATGAGTAACCTATGTCAAGAGATCACTCTTCCCACCGACCCTATCACACATATTGATGGTGAAGGTGAGATTGCACTATGCATTCTAAGTGCAATCAACGTAGGCATCATTAAGATGGATGAACTACAAGGTCTATGTGATCTTGCAGTAAGAGGATTAGAAGAACTAATTGATTACCAAGAATACCCAGTAGAAGCTGCAAAGAGATCAACTCTTGCAAGACGATCACTAGGAATTGGTTACATCGGTCTTGCACATTTCCTTGCAAAGAACAAGGTCAAGTATGATGACCCCCAAGCACATCAATTGGTGCATGATCTTACAGAAGAATTTCAGTATCATTTACTATGTGCGTCTAATCAAATTGCATCCGAGAAGGGTCAATGTGATTGGTTCGATAGAACCATGTATGCACAAGGGAAATTACCAATAGATCATTATAAGAAAGAAGTAGATACAATCGTACCTAATGTCCTAAAAATGGACTGGGAAAGACTAAGAACACGGATTAAAGTACACGGATTACGACACTCGACACTTACTGCTCAGATGCCCTCAGAATCGTCCTCAGTCGTCTCTAATGCAACAAACGGAATAGAACCACCAAGAGACTACCTAAGTGTCAAGAAGAGCAAAAAAGGAACACTTAAACAAGTAGTACCTCAGTATTCTATACTGAAAAACAATTACACATTACTATGGGATATGCCTGATAACGAGGGATACATTAAAACAGTTGCAGTGATGCAGAAGTTCTTTGACCAAGCAATCAGTGGTAACTGGAGTTACAATCCCGAGAATTTTGATAACAATGAAGTACCAGTATCGGTCATGGCAAAAGACTTATTGAATACTTACAAATATGGATGGAAGACATCTTACTACCAAAACACTATGGATGGTAAGACTGAAGACGTGATTAAAGATGAACCCTTACCACAAGGTGAGATTATAGATGATGGGGAAGACTGCGATGCCTGTGCAATATGATAAAAAGAACGTAAAGTTATCTGCAATAGACCCCGATGAAATAAAGGTTCAGGGTTATACGAATGAGATGACATGGGAATTCATGCAAAATGGATACGTGATTCTTAGGAACTTCATACCCAAAGACATCATTAAGATGACACTGGACACATGGAAGACTATTGAGAGGAATGATAGGTGGAATGAATCATTCTTTGCAAGGGAAGAGGACATCATTCAAGATTCCCCTAAAGATTCGTTATTTAAATCCAATGGATGTTACCAATTTCCACCTTCAGTTGGATTACATGCTTGGATGCATAATGCATTAGATGACGTATTGGACATCAAACTTTGTCCCACCTATGCATACACTAGGAAATACGACAGAGGTGCATACCTCAAAGCACATCACGACAGACCATCTTGTGAAATATCTACGACAATATGTTTAGGATATGAATCAGACGATGGGAAACCTTGGAAGATTTGGGTAGACAACTCACGAAACTGGGTTGACTGGGATGGTTCTAACGAAGACCTTTATAATTTAACACAAGCAATTCCATCACGTAAACGTGATGCATCTTGTATCTCACTTGAAGTGGGTGATGTGTTATTATATCAGGGCCCTAATGCAGTTCACTACAGAGACAAATTCCTAGGTAAAAACAGTTATCACATGTTCCTTCACTTTGTGAACATTGCAGGGAGTTTACAGAACATGCCTCACGGAACAATGGAACGAAAACGAGGTGCAGATGCTCGTAAAGCACCTGTTTACTGTTACGATGGGTATAATGATATATATCACTCAGAGGAAAAAGATACAGATCAGGTGAGACCCGAATATAACAAGGCTATGGAGAGTTGGGACAACAGACATTTGATAGATGGATTTACACCATCCGATTGCGTAAACAATTACAAACACTTAACACTAGCCCCACCATCAACGAGAAAAACATAGATGACAGTTTTTAACAAGAAAAATATAGATTTCACCAAAGAGAAGATGTTCTTTGGAGAGGAATTGAACACACAAAGATTTGATACATTCAAGTACCCAGTATTTGATAAGTTGACTCAGACTCAGTTGTCATTCTTTTGGAGACCCGAAGAGGTATCCTTACAGAAAGATAGAGCAGACTATGCCCGATTGAACGAGGCACAGAAACACATCTTCACCTCTAACCTTAGATACCAAACACTACTCGATAGTGTTCAAGGTAGAGCTCCCGCAATTGCATTCCTACCATTCGTTACAATACCCGAATTGGAATCATGTATCATTACATGGGATTTCATGGAGACAATACATTCAAGAAGTTACACTCACATAATCAAGAATATCTATAGTGACCCAAGTGAAATCTTTGACACCATACTGGACGAACCAGCGATCGTTGCTCGTGCAGAAGCAGTAACACAAAAGTATGATGAGTTCATTGATCTAGGTAGACGAAAGTTGATAGGTCAGGACATTAAAGATTACGACTTATATAAGGCATTATATCTTGCATTAATAAGTGTCAACATCCTAGAAGGGATTAGATTCTTCGTATCATTCGCATGTTCATTCGGATTCGGAGAACTGAAGATGATGGAAGGTAGTGCAAAGATCATATCACTGATTGCAAGGGATGAATCACAACATCTAGCAATCACACAACACATACTTAAGTGTTATCAAAAACATGAGAACAATAGTGTGATGAATAAGGTGATGAAAGATTGTGAACAAGAAGTATATCAGATGTATCAAGATGCAGTTGACTCAGAGAAGGAGTGGGCAGAGTTCCTATTCAAACATGGGTCGATGATCGGATTGTCGGTAGGACTACTTGGAAACTATGTGGAGTATATTGCCAATAAAAGGTTACGTGCAATTGGTATGCAACCGATATTCGATATCTCTTCAACTAACAACCCTCTACCATGGACGAACCATTGGTTTAATAGTAGAGGATTACAAAACGCACCCCAAGAGACCGAGATTGAATCGTATCTTATTGGTGGCATTAAACAGGATGTTGATGACAACACCTTTTCGGACTTTGAATTATGATTGAAATATTTGGTAAACCTCAGTGTCCTTTTTGTGATAAAGCAAAGGCACTATGTACGAGAGAAGGTCTTTCGTATACATATAAACAACTAGGTGAAGACTTTACTCGTGAAGAGTTAATGGAGTCATTCCCTACTGCTAGAACATTCCCCCAAATCCGTATGGACGGAGAGATCATTGGTGGATTTACAGAATTGGAAACGTGGGTATTTGAAAGATGAGTGAGTACATTGCATACTTAAACAAGGAAATCGAACAGACGATAGAGGATGATAGAATCAGGCATATGCTATTGAGTCTAAATATCCAATTGAACGAGGTTAGGTTTAAGGAACTGCATTTGGATTTTACACTTGAAGAGACTGAAGGAAGAAAACTTCCATATGCAACAATTGATGGTAAGCCTAAATCATATGAGAACCTTTGGAAAGATATAATAGGAGATAAAGTCCAAGATGAAATTTAAATTATTTTGTGAATCATGTAAATCGGAGTGTGATATCATACACGAGATGGATTCATATCAGTATTCTATTGATGTATGTCCATTTTGTGGAACAGATGTCGATGAGGATAACATGGAAGAGCTTGAGGAATACGAGGATTAACCACCCATGAATATCTTATGTAACAATGAGAAAATGAGAGATAGAGCAGTAGAGTTTGCAAACCTACTGGACATCCAAGACTCAAAGGTTATACTAAACATATTCCGACTACCCCATCCCGATAAACGACAGGGATTCCTTGACTACCCCCATAAGGCAAACATCAATATCTATATGGAGATGTTTGTTAAGTTTGATGACGAAAGGTACATAACCTTGGCTCATGAAATGGTACATGTCCGACAAGTGATAATGCACCAACCCATTGATGAGGTCGAAGCAGAGGCCCTTGCATACCGACTCAACGAGTAAAACCCCCTAGACAAACCCCTCTAAAGAGTGTATAATAGATGTATACATGAGAGGTGTTAAATGAAAAACTTACTAATAGTTCCAGTACTTACTGGTTTAGTCGCGTGTGGTGGTGGAGGCAATGAGATTGCTCCCGAACTAGCACAATTACAATTACCAAGCCCCGTATCTACTAGTACATCACCGATGTTTAAGACATTGGTCATTGATGGATATGTAGAGGGTGCAAACGTCTTCGTTGATTTCAACTTCAATTTGATACAAGATGCAGGAGAACCTTCGGGAGTCTTCAATTCAAGTACATATGAATACGAATTTGATTCAGCAGGATTTAGTGCAATCACAGGTTTCACCGAGACTTGTGGAATGAATCGTCCTAGAGTTGCAGAAGTACCAGTAGGTGCAATTGACTCAACCCGAGGATATGTAAACACTGCATATACCATGATGTATTTTCCTCATGAGAACAGTGCATCCAAGGCCAACGTAACCCCATTCACCACGATGTTGACATCGTCTATCAATGATAAATTAACATCGAATATCAATGTTGCAGATGGGTGTGGTACAATTGCAAATCAACTGGGTTCAGATATCAAAGCTGAAGTCAATACATTCTTATATAATCTAGAACAAAACTTTGACATCAATAGGATGTATTTCTATGATGATTTCATTGCATCCAATGACATTACCCAACAAGCAATCGGTGAGAAGATCGTTGATTTTCTTGGTACACTTCACGACATCGAAGGGGTACTCAAAGAAACCTATAACATGGGATTCCGAGGAATGCTTCAAGACAATGTGATAGCATTAATACTAAACAACGATACCTTTTCAGACGTTACATTCGATATACAAAACGAGACGACCTCGACAGTAGAAGATGATCACTTCCGATATAATAGACAACACCATTTTTATGGTCTCAGAGGCAATTCACTAGGTCAGTTACTAGATTCAAATAGTCTACCTATATCAATCACATTACAGAACCTAGAGGACAACTCTAGAGTGCAGATATCAGAGAACTATGAAGAATGGGGTAATGCCACATCTATCGTCAACAATCATAAGATTCACATCTCTATCGAAGAGGTCAAAGATGTTGCTGGGGTCAGTTGGAACAAGACATTTGTTAGGTTTCTACCCGATAGTGATGGTGCTATATTAGAGTACTCAGTCGATGAGAGTGCAAGAAATGTCAAAAGGATTGAGAAGACAGTAACCTCATATGAGGGATTTGAACTGCAAATGAGGAACGTATCCAACCCATATTTCAACATAGATTTACCATTGATCATGTCAACAAGATACCCTGCTGATCTACAACAGATATACACCGACATCACCGCGTTAGACAAAACCATGACAGGGGTTGATGGCAATCTTTACCTACTTTATACCGAAGATGTACTAATAGTAGAGAGTGGAAGTTCCTCTAATGGTCAGTGGAGATACAGGTACAACCCCCATTCAAATTCAATTCAAGAAGAGTGTGAACAGAGAGATTTCTCTAACTATTCAGTGGTACTACAGACCTTTACAGGAGTAGAAGCATTCAACGAGTGTTCGTCAAATCTTTGAGAAAAGACTTGACAGTGACGCCCCATTAGTGTTATAATAGTATCATGAGTGAGAGAAAGAGAGAGATAAACAAAGGAGAAAATGTGAAAAGAATATTTGTAGACATGGACGGAGTATTGGCAGATTTCAATACTGGAGTGGAGACCTTAACAGGAACAGCATTCCCTAATACAGACCAAGGTCATAATGATTATGATGAGAGAAAAGAAGAGTTAACGAACAAGAGATTATTCAGAAGTCTACCACCTATGCCCGATATGTGGGACTTAGTTGGTTACATTAGACACACTAACCTACCGTGGGAAATACTCACTGCAGCTGGTGTTGTCAACAGAGAATTAGTAGTTTGGGACAAACAAGAGTGGATTAAAGAATATGTAAGTCCAACAGTTGTTGTCACTTGCACCATGACAGGTAGTCAGAAAGGTATGTTTGCAATGGAAGGAAGTATCCTCATTGACGACAGACAGAAGAACCTTGATTCATGGGTTAAACATGGTGGAATAGGTATCCTACACGTAAGTGCAGAAGATACAATCAACCAGTTAAAGGCTTTAAGAAACAGTTAAGTTAAAACACACTAAATAATAATACAGGGAAGATGTCCCTGTATTGTTGCATATAGGTATAATTATGGCAGAGTTTGAAAAGCGGAGTGATCACATAGGTGTGTTTCACGATGCAATAGATGAAAATATGATGCAGGATATTACGGATACATTCGAATATTACTCGTCACTTGGTCACACCTCACGAAGAGAGGACTACGACCTATCTCATGATGTCCTAGAAAAATCAGACGAATCCGTTTCACTTGCACGAATATCCCATGGACTAAAGGATATTGTTCGGGCAGACGCACAAAACGAGTTTTTTAATATACTAAACGATGAAATTATACCGATGTATAAGAAAGCATATGGTATGCGTAACGATATCGATTTGTTATCAGTGGACGGAAAGATACAAAAGACATTGCAGGGTGAAGGGTATCATATATGGCATTATGAACAAGACTCACATGTGAATAAACATCGTGTTCTTGCATGGATGTTGTATATGAATGATGTAGAAGAAGGTGGGGAGACAGAGTTCCTTCACCAACGATGCAGATTCAAACCAACAAAAGGGACGTTACTTGTGTGGCCTGCGCACTTTACACACGTCCATAGGGGAAATCCACCATTGAGTGGAGAGAAAATAATATTGACAGGATGGAGTGACTACAATGCGTAGAAAGAATTTCGGTAAAGGTCTATGGGGTGTCTGCAAACGATTTGCAGGGTGGATACACAACCTCTTCGTAGGAGAATACCAAATAACCGTGTATAGGGAATCAAGCACTGTGGGTGGACAAATGTATAAGTCCGTTTACACTGCACGTAAACTTATTATACAAAAAGAAAAACATTTAAAGTTTAGAGATTGGGAGACCAAGAAGATGATTGAGATTCGATCATCAGGCGGACTAGACTATAAAATAGAGGAGATATAGAATGAATCAGTTATTGATTGGAATCATACTTGTTCTCGGATTGGGTAGTTACTACCTCTATACTGAGAACCAAATACTTGCTGGGAATAACATTGTACTGGAAGGTGCAGTTGAAGAACAGAAAGAAACACTTAGAGTGGTACAGGAGAGTTTTGCAGTTCAGACTCAATCTCTTCAGAACATGACTCGAAGGAACAATGCGATAGAAGCAGAGAAGTCTAAGTACTTAGAAATTCTATCCAAACATAATTTTGAGAGACTGGCACAAATGAAACCAGGCCTCATGGAACTTAGATTCAACAAAGGAACTGTTGACGTATTGGAGGGAATAGAAAATGACACTAAGAACATTAGCGATCTTGACACTAGCACTAACGGTCAGTAGTTGCTCGTTATTTAACTCGAAGACGATTGAGATAGTCAGTAAGCCTGTCGAAATCGAAATCATCCAACCTACATTACCAAGACCCTTGGACTTGACAGCACCTAAATGGTTTGTCGTATCCGAAGCTCGAATTGCAAACAATTGTAAGAAGGTAGAAGACAAAAGACCAAAGGCATGTGAACTATCAGAGAGGGAGAATCCCGAATGGCCACCAGGCTATACCTACCTAGATCGATTCATCGATGAGATGAAGAGACAGAACAGTGGTGACATCGTATTTGTTGCAACAACTGTGGGTGACTACAAGGTGATGATTCAGAACAACCAAGAACTCAGACGATACATTCAACAGGTCGGTGAGGTCATTGTATATTACAGAAATGTAACCATTAAAGACGAACCAGCAATCGCTGCAGAGGTTAGGAAGAAATGATTTGGAAACTACTTGCAGGATTATTTGGACTATGTATAGCAATATCCGTGTTAACAGGATGGGACTTTATAGGGTCATTCATATATGCACTGGACACACCAACTGTTGCAGTTGCAGCCACTATCGCATTCCTCTTTTACTTCATTCAAAATGAGGACGAGTTGTGAGACCTAAGTCGGCACCACCCACAAAGGAAGAACCAAAGGTAGAACTTTCAAGAAGAGAGAGGGTTCTATTAGACCCACTTGGAGCAAGTAAAAGAAGTGATACAGTCAGTATGCCTGATCAAGAATGGAATGCTGATTCTCATACACTTGCAATAGAAGAGTACGAACAACCTATCCAACATACTAGATGGACAGAACCTTTAGTTGATTCCTATGTAGAACCGAAATTACCATTCCGACCAGCAGATGGAGAGATCATACCAGTATTTGCAACACCTTTTTTAAGGGGTCATATGGAGTTACCTCATGACGAGATTGCAGTTGATTGTAGACTACTAGTGCGTAAGGTCAAAGAACGTGCAGGGGAAGATAGAGCAAGAAATTACACTACCTATTTCGATGAAGACATTCGTGAAGAGACCCATGGACTAGATTGGTTCAAGGACTTCTCAGACATATGCAAAGACACCTATATCTCGTACATACAGAACATGTTGAATATACCAGTAAGTCACCTATCAAGGAATGACCTACACCTATTTGCATGGGTTAATGTTTACACTGGTAACCATGCCCACGAGACACATAATCACACTAATTGTAAAATGAGTGGAACATATTATGTCAAGGCAGGTGAAGGGTCACAACCAATCAAGTTCACATCACCTTCAGCAATGGCATTGTCGGGTCAACAACAAGTTGATCGTCCTGTTACTAGGGAAGGTATGGACAGAATCGAATTCATGGGTACTAACGGAATTGAGTCAGAAATGAGTGTATATCCCGAGACAGGGGAGTTCTTGTTATGGCCATCTTACCTACAACATGCCGTACCTGCCATAACTGGTGGTAGAGAGACAGGATATGAACGTATCAGTATATCATTCAACCTATGGCATAAAACAGAATTAGACAACAACAAAACAGGACGAAACATGTCCTATAATTTTCTTGAAGAGGACATAAACCATGACAGGTAAAACCTATATCCATGATGAACTATTCAAGATGTCTGAGAAGTGGGAACCTACATTTGATGGGTTGACAATTACCATAGACAACTTCTATGAGAATCCCGAAGCAATACATGATTTCGTCATGGCTCGTCAATTCCCTATGTGGAAATACTCCACGGAGAGAAAATCCCCCAACGGAATTGAATACAACGATTGCAGAATTACTGATAAGGTCGGACACCCCACTAGGAAGTATTTTGGTGAGATGGAACGACTGTTAGATATATGCAGAAAGCATTTCCATAAGGGTAGATACGACTGGGACATAATTCACGAATTCAATGTGTTCCAAACGATCACTGAGTTTGATAACAAGATGCAACACTACCCACATACGGATTCATCATTCGATACCCCCAACAAACTAGCAACACTTAACATGCTTGTCTACTTAGATAAACAAGAGAGTGGTGGAACTGCAGTATATAATGGTGAGTGGATATCTAACGATGAACACCACGGATTACTATATCCATGCCAAGACGACTTTGAGTTGCATACCATCATCCCTTCTAAATTTAACCGATGTGTTATATTTCCCGGCAATAGGTTGCATGGAGCTCATATCGAAGACTACACTAAATATAGTGGAGATAACTGGAGAGTTAGTCAAGTACAATTCTTCCACCCAACAACAGGAAACAATCATGCAAAATAATATGTTAACACTCGGTGAACGAGTACTAGACCAAGACCAATGTGCCACAATCATAGGATTAGCACAACGACAGGACTTTACCGAGGACGAGACTGAAATAGAGGGTGGAACGTCTAGGTTCAAGGTTGACCATAATGATGTCGAGGTATACAACATTGTACCCGATGTAAAGGGAACCGTAGACTTCGAAAAGGTCTATGATTGGGTCGAAGAGTTTTTACCTGAAGGTGACTGCTTTGAAGAACCTAGTCATATACAGATCATATGTTATCCAGTGGATTCATATGAATTTAACACATCCCAAGAAGAAGACACTGGACTAGTGTTATTCAATCTATCGGAGGGTTACCATGGAGGTAACATGGTGGTAGATGCAAGTATCATCAACGATGTCGTTGGAGATATGCTAATCGTTAACAATCCTTCCTATAGAAGTGTTGGAGTGTTACCTATTACTGCAGGGGAAAAATGGATGTTGGGTGTTTGGTTCAGTGAAAACCGAAGTGAAGACAGTGATCACAATGCATTCGATGATCAACCAACAGAAGAATTAACAGATGGCCCTACATTTACTAAGGTCGTCATAAAATAACAAGATGGATACACTATTGAGGTGTTCAGTGTGTCAAGTGAAGACTCTTGCAAGAGAGATTAAGTACTACACACAAGATCGAAGCCACATATTTTGTGGGCCTCAGTGTTCCTTATCATATCATCAAAGGAAAGATAATGAGAAAACAAATAACAATATTAAAGATTTTAACAACAATAACAGCAATCAGTCTAGGACTACAACTGATTGAGATGTTCATCTAGGGGAAAGACATGCCAGTAAAATTTGCACCAACATCAGTGACCGTTGCCAGAGGGACATCCAAGAAAACAACAGTTCACCAGTATATGAAATGTCAATCAATAGAAACACTATTGAAAGCATACAATGACCCCAAGACACCTAAACAGAAACGGAAGGTGAAGAATGAGTTGGATAGACGTACCAAGTCGGGTCTCGTCAAAATTGAGTATGTGCCTAAGGCAGTATAAGAGGAAGACTATATTATGAATACTGAAGACCAATTTGATAAGGGTAATAACGTTGTAGGAATCAAAGTTGATTTTGACAACCCACCACCCAATAATGAGATATACCTTGATGCACCTGAGCCTCCTAGAAATGAAATTCAAGGACAGATGTTCAGTCCATTCGGGCCACCTGTATATCATGGTGGAGTCAACCCCGAAATATTAGATCATGTAACCGACTGTATACAGCAACGGAGAGGGTCTTCAAACCACGATGTTGGTGGACTACTTGCAGGAAGAGTAGAGGAACAAATCTTCATAGAGGACTTAGTGTCCGATGAGACAAAAGATCATATCATGAACCATGTTATGACCATGGTTGATCAATGTCAAATAGGAATACCTAAAGAACAACTAGAAATCAATGGACTATGGGTGAACATCGCAAACAATGCTGAGTTCAATCCAATCCATTCACATGATGGTCTATTCTCATTCGTCTTTTACACTAAGAACACTGTAAAACTCGAAGATGCAATAGACAACATATTTGACAAGGATAACACAGCCCCACTTGGAGGTATTGTTAACGGAGGAGTTGTCCCCCCACTTGCAGGACATATTGAACTGCATTACGGAGAGACACAATTCTTGAACATGTCAACATTCACTCATTTTCCACTAGAGGGAGACCTATTGGTTTTTCCTAGTTGGTTGAGACATTCAGTTTACCCATTTTATTGTGGGGGTGAACGAATTAGTGTCGCTGGAAACGTGCGATTTAAACAACAATAAATAACTATAGGAAGGATATATTATGAATAAATTATTATTAACAGCATTATCATTAATGCTATTTTCAACACCGACATTTGCCGATGTCAGTGGGTTCGTAGGTTACTCAAGTGACTACGTGTTTAGAGGTAAATCTCAATCAGGCAAACCTGTTAAATCATTCGGTTTACAAGCAGAGACGGAAGGTCTATACGTAGGAGTATGGGGTTCCGAGGTCAATTACACTGGAGATACTACAACAAGAGAGTTGAACTATTTCGGTGGATATGACTTATCAATAACAGACAATGTCTCATTAGATGTCGGATACATTCGATATGTGTGGGATAGTGTATACGATTCAGTTGAAGAAGTATACGCATCAGTTTCAGTGGGTGGATTGTCCATTACTGGATTCGGAGACTTAGACACTCATGAAACATATGGTGAGCTCACCTACAAATTATGGTTTGTCCCATTAGTGGACGCAAAGTTCATCTATGGAACATTCGATAAACAGGGTAAGGACTCATATGTTATGTTGAGAGGTGCTAAGACAATTAACGATACGACATTCTATATGTTGGTAGGTCAGAACGTGTTGAAGAATACTGCAGTTGATTCACTAACGTTTGGAATCGAGTATTCATTCTAGGAGAATAACATGGGATGGTGGAATAACATCACAGACTTCTTTGGGTTTGAATGGGTCAGAGCAAGAGACGAGAAAGGTCGATTCATTGCAGACGACAAATCAACACCCAATGTAGACGAGTCTAAAAAGAAAGTTTACAAAAAAAGAGCCCCTAAGAAGGTCGATGTCAAATACACAATGGACGTACCATTACCAGTAAAGACAAAGAACTACCGTAAGGCCAAGGTTAAAAACAAAACAAAGATTCAAGAAACTGATCTTTAATAGTACGAGTGTCTTAACCAGCACTAGTAGTTACTTATTCCTTCTATGATGAGAATGGGGTTAGTTACCTCAAATAGGGATACGATACCAAGTAGGTCGGTGACTGGAACCGATAGTTTGAAGTGCGCGAGGACGATATGTGGATAGAAGGTGTTTTAGTCTACCCAGTAGACAATAAAACCCCTACAGACCCCACATTTCAGGATGCAAGGGAAGTATGTCGAAATTACTTCATGACCTTGCTTTGCTTAAGACCGTCCCAAGACACCAGTATTAATTTAGGGAAGATTGGCAGAGCGGTTGAATGCACTGGTCTTGAAAACCAGCAAAGGGTCAAACCTTTCGAAGGTTCGAATCCTTCATCTTCCGCCACATTGGTAACAAGGAGCTCAACGATGAGTGAATTAAACGAACGCAAGTGGATAGACTATACACTTTACCAAAATAAAGACAAAGACTTATCCCTCGATGAGGAGATAACATTTGAGAGACTAGGATGGGGTGCATGGGTTGACTATTGTAAAGTCACCATGGTGAATGGTCGGATGACCTTCACACCAGTACCGCAGTTTCACAAAGAGATAGATTCAGTGGGCAATATAATCGATAAGACGGTTTAATGTCTAAATAGAATTGTAACAAATATGTGACAAGAGTAAGTAGTTAATGTGACAAACGTTAACGAAGTCCTAAGATCGGAAAGTTACACAACCATAACAGGAGATAAAAATGCAATATTACGCATCATTGTCTGCCTCGTATCTTAGGACACAAGCAGGCAAGTTTCATCGATTGATGAAAAGTGGGAGATTTAATAAGGTGTGCAACACTTTCTTATAAAACCCCCTTGTAGAATCCTATGTTTTCGTTTATAATGGATGCATAGGAAACTATAAATACACATACAACAACTATATAATGGAAACCCCACATGACAGACCAAATCTTTCAACGCAACAGCGTTAATATAATCATCCC
>Ga0308017_1000065_pt1 | contig 34316 bp, 48 predicted proteins | sample Neamet280_FD_203145 | JGI IMG/M metagenome (GOLD analysis project Ga0308017, IMG submission 203145) | Marine microbial communities from water near the shore, Antarctic Ocean - #280 | ecosystem: Environmental > Aquatic > Marine > Unclassified | place: Southern Ocean | collected 2014-10-01
AACCACGATACAAGCGCAACTTTTGCAGCTCAAGCTTTTAGTGCAGCAACATCTTCTGGAGACGCATCGTCAACCCTAACAACAAAAGGCTATGTAGACGGTTTAATTACTGGTGCTACAATATATAGAGGTGCTTGGGATCCAAGTGGGGGTGGATATGGTTCACCTGATTTAAGCGGTGTAACACAAACATCTGGTTACTATTATATTTGTAGTGCCGCTGGTACTGCAGAACCTAACGGTACTGGTACTGAACCTGACTCTTGGGAGGTAGGTGACTGGGTTATATATAACGATGTTAGCGGAACTGGTCAATGGCAAAAAATTGATAACTCATCTGTATTATCAGGTGTAGGTACAGGACAAACCGTAGCTTTATGGGAAGGTGCTGGTTCTGTTACAGATTCAGACACTTTAGGTAATAGTATAATTACTCAATCTGGAGCAACAGTAGCCTCTTCTCAAATTACATTATCAAGCACATCTGATGCACAACTAAGATTGTTTTCTACAAATTCTTGGTCTGGTATTTACTTTGATGATTTTGGAAGTAATCCTGATCATATATGGCATAATGCAGACGCTGGCACATTTGCTTTAGGCGGAGGAGGTAGTAATGTTATAAATAAAAAGCTACACGTACACGGAGGCGTAACTATAGGTAGCGGGTATGCCGCAACCGCTCCTCCAGCAAATGGATTATCTGTTGAAGGTAATGTTTCAATTGGGTCATCTGTAATTAATGTTGAAAGGCTTTATGTAGAAGGAAAGCAGTACATCGAAAGCCAAGGAGTAGACTGGAATGAAACAACTCCAGGTTTAACTCGAGGAGCATTGCACTTTGATCCCGTTGGAGATGGGGCTGCTAATACTGGTAACGCTATAACTTTTGGAGCAAGCGATGCTAGCAATGGTACAAATGGTCACGCAGGTATATATACAAGATCGGATGGATCTTATGGTACTAAAATGTACTTTGCTACTACAGATTCATATGCATTAGGTTCTAAGACCCGTATGATGATTGATTCTGACGGCAACGTCGGGATTGGAACTACTAGTCCTGATACTTTGCTTCAAGCAACAAACACAGCAGACGGAACAGATTATATTTCTTATGAAATAGGTAGTACTGAAATCAACGTGGATAACAGAGGTGGATTTGCTATTTATGAGCTAGGAACATTGCAAGGATCTCTCGAGTATTATAGAGATGGTACTGGTAGAGTTCAGATGGCTTCCTATGGAGCAGGTAATCCTGTAACTTTTGCGACAACAGCATCAGGGGAAACCGCTTTAGGTGAAAGGATGAGAATCATACCAGATGGTACTGTCGTTATAGGAGCTACAACTGTTGGTTACAATACTACACAAGGCTATCCTTTAGGTGTAATGTCAGACTTAACAAGCCAGTCATATATTTCTGTAGCTAGAAAAGGACAGACTTTAGGTTCCGATGGATTAGTATTAGGGCTTGATACCAATAACGCATATTTACAAGTTAGAGACAGTATACCTTTAATACTAGGAACTAATAACAGCTCGAAGGTATGGATTCTACCTAGTGGTCACGTTGGTATTAATGTCACTGCTCCAGCTGCAATGTTAGACGTGCAACCTACATCCACTGATAGAAAAGTAACTAGAATAGCAAATGATGTAATGTCTACGTATTTTTACAATACACAAGTAGATGCAATATTAGCTTGGACTTGTGGTTCTTATTACCAAGCAGAGGTAGTCATTACAGCTAATCAAACAAACGGTGGAACTTACAATAATTTATATATAAGAGGTATATGGTCTAATAATCATACATCTCATCACTGGGATGAATTAGAGCGTATAGGAAGCTTAACAGGAAGTACCTTTACAATCTCTGTAGGTCAAAATGGAGCGACAACAGCTTCAGGTAGATTAGAGCTTGACTTTGACTATTTAAGCGGATCTTTTTCTCAATTAAACGTAAGAGTAACTGATTTTTACGGTTCTCATAATTATACAATAACATAAACAAATGGCTATATTAACTACAACAAATCAAGGTCTTAATTTTATAGGAGGCACTACTTTTATACAAACTGGTACTTCAACTGTAATGTCTTTACAGACAAGCGGTAATGTTGGTATTGGGACGCCTAATCCTGCTGCTAAATTAGATGTGGTAGGTAATATAAAATCACCAACAAATAGTCTTAGTACAACAGCTGCTCCAACTAGTTTTGGAGTTTACACTTCAGAAGTAAGGTTAATTGATACACCTAATGGAGGTTTAAAAAAATGTAGAGTAATTACAGATGTTTACGGAGAATGGATTTTAGTTGGTAGATTTGCTGCTAGTGCAATGAATACTATAGCAAATGCTGCTACGTGGGGTTCTGTAAGTGGGATGACTACTGGAACAGCTCAAAATGAAACAACACAATTTTCTGCTGATTTTGGTGATAGTTTTCCTAGTGAGGTAAGAATAATGGGTGCAACTGATTTTACTAGTTGGAGAGATACTAGAACTGTTGATTTTGTATACAAAGTTCCAGAAGGTAGAAAATGGAAATTTTTCTTTAGTGGAGGTGTAGAGAATGGTATGGTTCAAAGCACTAAATTTGGATGGAATATAAACGGTGCTTATGATGGTTTTGGTAGATGGGTAAATACTGCTCAAAACTTTGTAAGAATGTCAGATGGACAAGTGAATAATCCATCTGCAGCTTATACAACAGCAACTGCAAATGCTTTTGCTTGGGATACTGCAGATGATGCTAAGATTACTGTATCAGCAACTAGAGTTTTTAGTGGGCAAGATACTTTTGAAACTGCTGGGTTTGGTAATGATGATAACATATATGGATTCTTTGATGAATACCCTAATGAAACTAGTAATATGCAGGGTGGAGTTGATTTCAGTTCTGCAGCCTGGGTTTTAATTAAACTTCCAGAAGGTGCAAGTGGTAGTGGAGGAAGTGGTACAAATTACTGGGCAGCAAATGGTAATGATATATCTAATACTAATTCAGGTAACGTTGGAATAGGAACGACTAGTCCTGAAATTCTTTTAACCCTAAGTAAAACTACAAATAATACTTCTTTAGGTTTCTTTAATACAGGAACTAATGCAGCAAATAGAAATTGGACTGTGGGTAGTAATGACCAATTATTTGGAGATTTTGTTATAAAGACATCTAATGCTATTGGAGGCAATCCAATAAGCGCAGGGGTTGCAAGATTATATATAAGTCCTACGGGTAACGTAGGTATAGGAACAGATAGTCCATTAGGTAAATTACAAGTTACTTTACCTGCTTATGATAACGAAGATACTAATTCTCAACAAGCAATTTTTGGAGTTGATAATGGAGGCGGACTTAGGATAGGGTATAATGAAACAAGCAACAAGGGTTATATAAATGTTTTAAAACCCGCGGTTGCTTGGGGGAGTTTAGTTTTACAGTCAGGCGGCGGTAACGTTGGTATTGGAACAACTACACCTACAGGTGATTTGAGCGTAGGTTCTACCACCACTTCATCAGGAGACATTCATTTACGCACATCTAAAACAACAGTAACACTTACTCCTAGCAACGTAGCAGGAGGCGGATTTAATATTGATACAGGGTTTGTATCAGGTGGTCAAGGACCGATGACTTTAAGTATAGGTGGTGCAGAAAGAATGCGTATTACTTCAGCAGGAAATTTGCAATTAAAGGGAACAACTCCAACGTTAGACTTTTTCAAAACATCGGCAGGAGATGTTTTAGCAAATATAAAAGTAGAAAGCGGAGCAGGTACGGGAGGTAAATTTACTATACAAACAAAAAGAAACGGAAATACCGCACTAGATGCTTTAGTAATTAATGAAAGCCAAACGGTAGGAATAGGTAGTACAGGTATTTATGCAGGTACTAATGCTTCTTTAAATTTACCGGGTATAGGTTTGGCTATTAAAAACGATTTAAACGGTAGTAGTAATAATTGGAGTTATATAACAAATACCGATACTGCAAGTTCAGCTAATTTAAATTTTCATACAGGTAATAATGCATCTGCTTTAACTTTATCTCATAGTGGCGATGCGACCTTTGGGAGTTCTGTGACAATAAATGGAGAGGGAGATACTTTAACTCTTTCAAAAAGTAATAATCTACCTGTACTTAGATTTAAAGGAGCAGGTACGGATGCAGCATTAATAGAAGGGGGTAATTTTTTAAATTTTTACGTAGGAGGAACAAGTAAATTTAAAATAGAATCATCGGGTGCTGTTAATATTGGATATATTGGTACGTTAGGTGGTTTTGGTACAGAAGATGTTTCAGGTATATTTTATAGTGGTGGAAACACAGGAGGTTATACCGCAATAAATAGTAATTCAAATAATGCTCCGTTATATTTAGCGAGAGGTGCAAGTACACCAACAGGTATTCTAATTAATATGGCTTCAAATGGAACAGGGGTTGGAAGTATTAGTATCACAGGTTCTGCAACAGCTTACAACACATCTTCTGATTATAGATTAAAAGAAGATTTACAAGACTTTGCAGGATTAGATATGGTTTCTAAAATACCTGTTTATGACTTTAAATGGAAAACAGATGAAAGCAGAACTTACGGAGTTATGGCTCACGAACTACAAGAAGTTTTACCTAATGCAGTTACAGGACAAAAAGATGCTGATGAAATGCAGTCTGTTGATTATTCTAAAATAGTTCCTTTGTTGATTAAATCAATACAAGAATTAACTGCTAAAATTGAAAGATTAGAAGCAAAATAAAATTTCGTACATTTACGATTAACTTAAAAACATTTAAAATGTCAAAGATTACTGAAGCAGAATTAAAAGGATTACAAGAACAAGAGCAAAAAAAGGGTGCAATTTTGCACGACTTGGGATTACTAGAAACTCAAAAGCATAGTTTAAATCACTATTATGTTGAATTAATGGTAGAGCAAGACAAATCTAAAAAGGAACTTGAAGAGACTTATGGAAAAGTAAACATAAATCTACAAGATGGTTCTTTTGAATTAATCAAAGAAGATGAAGAAAATAAGTAAATTTATTTCTTATAAGGAAGCAACTCACTCAAATTATGCCAAACAATTTGGTATAACAAACAAGCCTAAAACTGAACATATTGAAAATATGCAGGTATTAGCTGAAAAGGTTTTTGAGCCTTTAAGAGAGTGGGTTGGCGGCCCTATAAAGGTTAATTCAATGTTTCGTTCCGAAAAACTAAATACAGCCTTAAAAGGAAGCCACACCTCTAGCCATTTAGACGGTAAAGCTATAGATATTACATCTATGGACAAAAAGACTAATTTAGAGATGTTTCACTACATAAAAGACAATTTAGATTTTGATCAACTTATTTGGGAATATGGAGCAGCAAATCCAAAATGGATTCACGTTTCATATAATTCCGAAAAAGAAAATAGAAAAGAAATTTTAGTTATAAGAAAAAGAGGTGTTTATAGAATTTATAACGATTGCAAAACCTGCTAAAATGACAAACGATTATAAAACTTTATTCCTAAACGCAGGAACATTTGGACTCTCAATGACAAACATAGACGTATTTTTAAAAATAATTTTATTAAGTGTTTCAATTTTATACACTTGTCATAAATGGTATTTAATGAACGAAAATAAAAAAGAGTAATGCCTAAGAAAAAATTCTCAGAAACTGAAGTTGGAAAATTCCTTACAAAGATAGGTTCGTCAATAGGCGGAATACTACCGGAAAAAGGATTTCTAGGGGTGCTTAGGCAATTAATAACTAAAGATAAACAACTTACCCCTAAAGATAAAGAAACAGCCTTAAAACTGCTAGATATGGATATTTCAGAAATGCAAGAAGTATCTAAAAGATGGCAGTCAGATATGGTTTCAGATTCTTGGTTATCAAAAAATACTAGACCTTTAACGTTAATATTCTTAACCGTTTCAATGGTCTTATTTGTATTACTAGATTCTATGATTGATACTTTTATTGTAGAAACTCAATGGATTGAATTATTGAAGTCTTTATTAATTACAGTTTATGTAGCTTATTTTGGAAGTAGAGGTGTAGAAAAGTTTAAAACTATATCTCAAAAAAAATAGATTAAAGTACCTATGTCATTATTTTTATAAGTACTTTTAGATTTAATTTTAATTATATTCTTAGATTTAATTTTAAATGTATTCTTAGAATTACAAGTTCTTAAAAAGTTCAAAGTTATTATTTTTTTTTGGAATAAAAAAACCTTTTATAATAAAATATAAAAATGGCAACAAAAAAGAAACTTACTAGAAGTAAAATAGTAAAGAAATTAGATACAATATTTTCTCAATATATTAGACTGAGAAATGCAGAAAACGAAATATCCACTTGTTTTACCTGCGGAAAAGAGGACCATTGGAAAAAACTACAAAACGGCCATTTCCAATCTCGAAAACACTATTCTACTAGATGGGACGAAACAAATTGTCAAGTTCAATGTGCCGGTTGCAATGTCTTTAAATATGGTGAACAATATATTTTTAGTCAAAACTTAGATTCTATTTTTGGAGACGGTACTGCACAGGAATTACAGATAAAAGCAAAGCAAATTATTAAACTAGCAGACTTTGAATTAGAAGAAATGATAATAAAGTATAAAAAACTTGTGGATGAATTAATTTAAAACTATATTTGCCTGTTCTGTTTTTCTAGAAGCGTGATTTCCTTAAAAAGATTTTACGCTTTTTTTACCAAAACATTTGGAGTTATCAACAATTCGTTGTATATTGCAGATGTATTAATCTTAAAACTATAAAAAATGGAACTACAGGACGAAACATTAAGGAAGAAAATTTTAAGTCTAGAGCAGCGTTTAGAGCATTCAGTATATCACGGTAATGCTTTTGAGCAAATAGCTTTAAAAAAAGAAATAGACATTGCGAGATCAACTTTACCAAACATAAAGTAATGGATAGTGCAAAGGAAAAATACAGGGCCAAACTAGACGCTTTGTTATTACGAATTGGAATCTTAGAAAACCAATTAAAACTAGAAGAAATTAATCTTAAAAACCAATAAAATGAAAACAGAACAAAATTACTTACAAAATTTATCAACTCCATTATCTATTGAAGATATTGACTTTAGGGTCCAATCAATCAATAAAGGCGGATATGCGACAATATTAGCTTATAAAGATGCTAGGGTAGACATCAAAAGACTAAACGAGGTTTGTGGGGTCCTAGGATGGAAAAGAGAACATACAAGAGACAACAGAAATTGTATTGTTTCAATTTGGGATTCTGAAAATAAACATTGGGTTTCTAAAGAAGATACCGGAACCGAAAGTATGGCGGATTCTCAAAAAGGTTTGGCAAGTGATAGTTTTAAACGTGCTTGTTTTAATTTTGGGATTGGAATTGAATTATATGATTATCCTGTAATACAAATAAAACTAAATCCCGATGAATTTAAAATAGAAGGCCAAAAGGTAAAACAAACCTATAATCTTAAATTAAGAGATTGGAAATGGTACAGCGAATTTAACGGTAATAAGTTAGTTGCAATAGCCTGCCGGGACGATAAAGGAAAAGTTAGATTTAATATCGGTACCTTTACAAAAAAATCATAATGTTAGAATCTGATTGCTGCAACGCAGGACCTTGGAACGGTATAGACATTTGTTCAGATTGTATGGAACACGCAGATTTCACTATAGTAGAATAAAAATAATTATTAATTAATATTAACCTAAATAAAAACAGTAAATTATGAGTACATTAATCAATGCAAGTATTAGAGTAGATAAATTGCCAAAAGAAAAATTTAAAATTGGTAAAGACGGGGCCGTTTATTACGAATTAACCTTGTCAGTAAATGACGAAACAAAATTCGGGAATAATGTTTGGGTAACAGAATCTCAAACAAAAGAAGAAAGAGATGCGAAAAAAGCACGCATAACTTTAGGAAATGGAAAAGTTGTTTGGACTGATGGCACAATTACGGTTGCCGAAAGACAGGAGGAAGATTCTCCAAAGCAACAATATAACCAACCTGCAACTGTAGAAGACGATTTACCATTTTAGTAAAATTTAAGGGGCTTAAAAACCCCTTTTTTTTTATAAATTAGTAAAATAGACAATCCCTATTGTAAACATAAATTAAAACGGAACAGATGACAGAACAACAAACAGAAGACCAAATGTTAATGGAATTAATCGAAGAAGATTGTCGAGTTGATCCAAAAGAAAAAATAGAATATCCGCCGGTATGCCTTTCAATGGGTGAGATAGTTTTAAAAGACGTAACAAAAGGCGATACTTTAATGCCCATTCCTTTAGGCACATACGGTAATTTATCCGTAATTACTGCGCCTCCAAAAACAAAAAAAACATTTTTCATTTCACTTTTAGCTTCAGTTTATTTAAGTGGTAAAAATATTTATGGGGGAAAATTAAAAGGCCATAGAGAAAACGGAAGTCTTATTCATTTTGATACAGAACAGGGAAAATATTACGCAGCTAGAGTATTCAAAAGACCGTATCAAATGGATGCAAATATCGATTCAGAAAAATACCATACCTTTGGGTTAAGAGTTTTAAACCATAAAACAAGATTACAATTTATTGAGCATTATTTAAAAACTAAAGTAACAGAACCTAGTTTAGTAATTATAGACGGTATTGCTGATTTATGCGCAGATTCAAATAATATAGAAGAATCAAACGAAGTAGTGCAAAAATTAATGGAATGGTCAGCAAAATATAATGTTCACATTATAAATGTAATTCATCAATCATTTGGTAGCTCTAAACTTGGTACAGGTCATTTAGGTTCCTTTCTAGAAAAAAAGGCGGAAATGGTTATTAGTTTAGAATCAAATACTGTAAATCGTGATTGGGTGACGGTTAAATGTGGCAGGAGTAGAGGATACTCTTTTGAAACTTTTAGTTTTGAAGTTAATCAATTCGGGCTACCTATAATCGTAGGAGATTTGTACGACCCATTAAAATAAAAAAATGAGTAAAGAGTTAAATTTAATCTTTAAAAAACATCAAACGTGGATCGATATAGTTTCTACTTTTGGTGTTTCAAAAGAAACCGCTGAAGATATAACTCAGGAAATGTACATTAAAATTCACAAATCTATTTTGAAAAATGGTACAGACATAATGTACTGCAAAGAAGAAATAAATTACTATTATATTTTCAAGACTTTAAATTCAATTTTTATAGATTTAAAACGTAAAAGTAAAAACTTAGTTATGGTTAACATTGAAGATTGCGAGTATAGTTTAGATGCTCAAATTGATGTTGATTTTAACGAAACATATAACAGGGTAAAGAAAGCGATTGGAGAATTGGAATGGTGGGACCGATTCGTTTTTGAAAATATAAACTCAGGTGAAAGTATTGCAGAATTTAGTCGTAATTCAAAAGTACCTTATTACACCGTTTATAATAATTACATAAAAACAAAAGAAGAACTTAAAAAAATAGTATAATGAGATTTGAAAAACAGACAGATTTGCAAAGGGAAATGAAAGCTATAAAAGTGTTTACAGATAGTTTTAAGGGAGGTTTTATTAAATTAGGACAGAATGATATAGACTTTAGAGTTCTAGACGCAGATCATACCGTAATAGCTTACGCTGAGGTAAAGGGAAGAAACAAAACAATGCAAGATGCTTTTCCCTTGCCAATAGCTGCTAGAAAAATTGTAAAACTTATAGATAAAGCAAAAACAGTCGAGCCAATTGTAATTTGGGCCTGCTTAGATGGTATTATTTACGGACGGATAAAGCATTTAGGCGGAGTTTTAAAGGTGGGAGGCAGAAAACCTAGAGAACACGCAGCAAACGATATTGAAGCAATGGTTTATTATTATGAAACCGCAGACTTTAAAAAAATAAAATATTAAAAAAAAATATTATAAATTCAAAACTACACCACATATGAATAGCTTAGAAAAATTAATGGAGGTTTCAAAAGATTTTAACAAAGAAATGGAACTTTACGATATAAAACAAAAGGAATACCAAAAAGAAAATAGAAATAATATTATTGAAAAAGATCAAAGAAAATCAACACCAATATTTACGGGTTGTATTAATTATTTTCCTGACGCATTAAAAGAAGTTTCTAAATGTAGTTTAGCAGGACAAAAACAACACAATCAAGGAGACAAATTATATTGGGACAAAAATAAAAGCAATGATAATACGGATGCTTTACTTAGGCATTTAATAGATAGTGAACATACGGCACACGATACTGATGGGGTTTTGCATTTAGCGAAAGTTGCTTGGAGGTCATTAGCTACATTACAAATTTATTTAGAAAAAAACAAATAATATGAAACTAGGAGACACTATTTATTACATTACAAAATACACCGGTATAAAATATTTGGTTGATAAATACCATAAATATAAAGGGACCAAATGTAAATGTGATGACAGAAGAGAAACTTTAAATAAAATAAAAATTAAAAGATGGTAAAATTTGAAGAAAATGATTACAAAGATTGGGAGAAATTTAGATTGGCAACATCAGACGTTATCACGCACGTTGAATTTACATTGGTGTGCGAGTTACACTCAAAATATCACAAACATACATTTTACAAGCCCTGCACCTGCAGCCCAAAAATAGTGAAACGTTGGATTAAAGATTTGAATTTAATATTTGATAATGAGCGTTAAAAAAATTCACAAACTTGAAAAGTCTATTGTAGAAATTTTAAATATTGACGGATGGGATTTAAAACATACCGGTGAGGGTTCTACTAAATGGGATGCTGCAGGCTTTACCCCTGAAAAAAACGGTAAACGTTCAAAATGTGTTATTGAAATGAAATTCAGAAACAAATACTATGAAGAAAAAATGCTTGAAAAGGACAAATACGATTCTTTAATGGCCCTAGATAAAGATGTAATAAAACTTTATTTTGTTGCAGATACAAAAGGTAATTTTATGTATTGGTTAAACGATTTAAAACTGCCTGAGACAGTAAAAAAATATTGCCCTGATACAACTATGTGGACCAAAAAAAGATTACTAAAAGATGTTTATTTATTAACTGAAAATATGGCCTGCATTATTAATCTAAATTTAAAAGATGAAAAAATTAAATGAAAAGAATTAAAATAGTTACTAAATAATTTGTTTATAAGTATTATTAATTGTATATTGCAGCTGTAAGCAAATAAGCATACGATTAAAAAACATACAAAATGAAAAATTTAGAGACATTTATGAATACGATGAAACACAAAGATAGCTTAACGGTTAAGTATTTACTTGGTGATGTGTTAGGTAAATATCATTGTTATACTATACAGAAGTACAATGCAGAAGATGGAAACAGTAATTTCTGTATTACTAAAAAAGGCAGTTACGATTCTTACAATGTTGCATCAATTAGCAGGGGGGGCTTAAATTTATACACCTTTGATATTTTTGACAATAAATTAACGGTTAGAATTAAGTTGAAAGACTTAGAATTAATAGCTGTAAGCATAGGGGAAAATACAACGGAAAAAACTATATAATATTAACCGGGAGGAAAACTCCTTTTTTAATTCAGAACAAAATGAAAAATGATAACGCAATTATGTGGGCTGACGGTACAATTACCTTTGAAACTGCAACCGGAGAAATAATAACAACTACATACGGAGAAAATAATTAATATTAATTTAAAAACAGAAACAGATGAACGGATTTACAAAGTACAAGCAGAATTTAAGAATAGAAGGAAATAAAATTTGGAGTTATGCAACGCACGTTGCGACTATAGAAGGCGACAAATTAATGCAATTAGGTTATTGGTCTATGACTACTCAAAAGCATATTAATTACGCTGCAGCTGAGTTAGGTTTAAATCTAATAAAATAATGAGAGGCAATTATAATATGCGGATTTCTGAAATGAAAACCGGCGGCTTAAAAATTAGAATTGAAAACTTAAAAACAGAAAAGGTTTCAAAGTTTGAAGTAAGTAAAAAAGCAATATTAAATGGAAAATTATTTTTTTGGAAATTTAGTTTTGCTATAAATAAAACCCTAGCCAAATGAAAATAAATGAAGCGTTATGGTCCGAACTACGAAAGCGAATAGAAAAGCATATTGAAGACGATGAAAATATTACAGACGTAACTATCAAATGCAAAGTCCAAGAGTCAGAGCAAAAGAATTATTTACAAATCAATTTAACCTTTTAAAAACAGATACATTATGAAATTAGCCAAAGAAATACGTAAGACTTTAAAAACCAAATTTGTAAACCTTTTTGAGAAATCAAATAATGATACAGTACTAGCCGGTTATGTAGAATTTAAATCTGAATATTCAAAAGAAGAACACAAGGAACCTGTTGTTTCTTTAAATTATGTTTTATGGCTAGAAGACCAACTTAAAAAAAGAATGAAAAGGACGGATGAATTTAGTACAAACCTAGAAAGTCTTTCTGAAGAATATAATCAATTAGATGAAGGCTACAGTTCTTTGTCTCATTTTTATGAAGAAAAGAAGACTGAATGTTTAGCACTTCAAGACAGATTAGCGAACGTTTACGATGAAAACAGAACTACTTATATTGCAGATACGGATTCAATTCATTGTATTGATGGTGAATTTGTAGCTGAACATTCAGACGGAAACATCCTTGTTTGGGATTGTGATAGCTTAATGCGAGACTTACCGTACATTGTGAGACAAGTTGCTGCAGAAGTTAAAAACACCTCTAAAATGAACCTTAAAATACTTCAGGAATCTTTAAATGATATAACATAATGATATTATTAGTCGATGCAGATAGTTTAATCTTTGCTAGTTGTTATAAAAAAAGAGAGACCCCGGAAGACGGAAAATATTATACAGAACTTTCAGACTGTAGAAATAAATTTCGAAGACAATATATGGAAATTGTAAACCATTTAGAAAACATTTACAATATTGATAAGGTGATTACTTTTAGCGGTTCGTTAGGTAACTTTAGAAAATTAATAACCCCGGTATATAAAGCAAATAGAAGCGCGGAAGAAAGACCTCCTTTTTTACAGGAAATGCACCAATTTGTAAAGGAAGAATACGATAGTGTTTTCGGTTACGGAATTGAAACTGACGATATGGTTGCAAGATATTGGAAAAAACTTTCTACAGAGTTCGGGAGAAATGAAGTAATGATTGTCTCAATAGATAAAGACTATAAACAATTCCCTTGTTTAATGTATAATTACCATTATAAACACAAAGAGGTTTTGGACATTTCAGAAGATGAGGCGCTTTACAATTTCTATGAACAAATGATTGCAGGCGATACTGCAGACAATGTAAATTATTTTAAAGGTAAAGGTAAAAAATTTGCTGAGAAATATTTTCAAGATTGTCATTCTAAATATTCTTACACTAAAAAACTGTATCAATTATTTAAAGAAAAATACAAATCAAAAGCAAAAGAAAAATATTCTGAATGCTATAATTTATTAAAACTAAGAACAGATTAATATGAGAAACTTAAACCCTGCAGAAATTGCAGAAAAATTAATAAAGGCTTCAGGTATAAATATATTTGAAAATACTAGAAAAAGAGATTATGTAGAAGTAAGGGCTTTAACTTGCTTTTTAATGAGGGAAAAATTAAATATGAGATTATGTTCTATTGCAAAATTCTTTCAAGATAACGGCAAGCCAATGGACCACGCAACGGTGATCTATGCGGTAAAAAATTACCCGTATTATAAAAAAGCAAACCAAACATTGGAAAAATTAGAGTTAAGTTTTCGTTGGGAAGAAGGTTTGAACTTTGAAGAAATGGATAGAATAGAATTTCTAGAAAGTAAATTAACAACACTACAAAACAAATACGACAAACTAATAGGCAATTTAGATAATCCTCTTATAAAAGCGGTACACGATATTACAGACAGGAAACAAATTTGGGAAATGGCAGACCAAATCGTTCTAATGAAAAAAGCGTGGAAATGGAAGTCTAAAGAATTTGTAGATAAATGCGAAGTTATAGAGGCCGGAGAAGGGATAAGTGGTTCGAGATTTTAAAACTAATAAAAAAATACGTTATATGATTATAGAAGTCAAAGTTTCAGACATTTACGAGAATCCGGAAAACCCTAGGACTTTAAATAAAAAAAGATTTGAAGCACTTAAAAAAAGTATTAAAGAGTTTCCGGAAATGCTCAAGATCAGGCCCATTGTAATTAGTGAGGAAAATATTATATTAGGTGGGAATATGAGGTTTAAGGCCGTTGTGGAATTAGGATATAAAACCATACCGGTTTTGTCTGCTGTTGGCTTAAATGATGCTCAAATCAAGGAATTTGTTATAAAAGACAATGAACACTTCGGTGAGTGGGATTGGGACGTATTAGCAAATGATTGGGATCGTAAAGATTTGGAAGATTGGGGCCTTCAGGGATTTCCATTTGAAGGTGATCTAGAAGAAGAAAAAATAAAAGAAGTTGAAGAAAATAAAGAAACCTGCGATAAATGCGGACAGATTTTAAAAATATAAAAATATGGGTATTATAGTTTTTTTGGTAGGTTTTTTGGTTGTAAAAATTGCAGCTGAAACAATAGAATATTACAGTAATAAAAAAAATAACTTATGACAGCAATTTATTTTTTCATAATTTGGTTTGGTTTATATTTAATTTCTAGGGATTAATTTAAAATAAAATAATGAACGAAAGTAGACACATAAAAAAGGAATCACTATTAGCAGCACTCGAAAAATCTTTGGGTGTTGTTACCGTTGCGTGCAGGCAAACAGACACGCCAAGAAGCACGTATTATAAATGGCTTAAAGAAGATGTTGAATTTGCCGATCAAGTTAAAGACATAGAGAATGTAGCTTTAGATTTTGCAGAGTCACAATTACATAAACAAATACTTGCAGATTCTACAGCGGCAACAATATTCTATTTAAAAACTAAAGGTAAAAAAAGGGGTTACATTGAGAGGCAGGAAATTACAGGAGCAGACGGAATGCCGACTAACTTTTTAATTGAAATAATTGATAAGACCGAAGATTCAAACCAATAAGGTTTTCAAACATTTAGATAATTCTTCAGCAAAAATTGTTGTTGAGCAGGGCGGAACAAGGTCCGGAAAAACCTACAATATTTTATTGTGGATAATTTTTAAATACTGTTCTTTAAATAAAAATAAAGTAGTAACAATTTGTAGAAAATCTTTTCCTAGTTTACGTGCTACAGTAATGAGGGATTTTATAACAATACTTCAAGAGTATAATTGTTACTCAGAAATAGCGCATAATAAATCAAATTCAGAATATAGCTTATTTGGCAATTTAGTTGAATTTATATCTTTGGATCAACCGCAGAAAATTAGGGGCCGGAAAAGGGATTTACTGTTTGTTAATGAAGGTAATGAATTGTATTATGAAGATATGCAACAATTATTATTCAGAACTCAGGACCGGATAATATTAGACTTTAATCCATCAGATGAGTTTCATTGGATTTATGATAAATTAATCACTAGAGATGACTGTGACTTTTTTAAAACTACTTACCTAGACAATCCATTTATAGAAGAATCTATAATAAAAGAGATTGAACTCTTAAAAGATACAGATGAGCAGTATTGGCAAATTTATGGTTTAGGTGAGAGATCAGCAAGTAGAAGCACAATTTTTCAATATGTAGAAGTAAATGTTATTCCGGATGAGGCTTATTTACTTTCTTATGGAATGGATTTTGGGTACTCTAATGATCCGACTTCACTCGTTTCAATTTATATTTGGGGCAATAATATGTATGTAAAAGAACACCTTTACAGAACGCAAATGACTACCAATGATATTGCATCATTTTTAAGAAATGAAAAACTAGAATCAAATCCAATTTATGCAGATTCCGCAGAACCTCGTTTAATTGCAGAACTTCGCAGAATGGGTTTTAATATTTTCCCAAGCACAAAAGGAAAAGATAGTATTAATGCAGGAATTGATTTATTGAAAAGATATAAATTACACGTATTAAAAGATTCTACAAATGCAATTATGGAATTTAGAAATTACAAATGGAAAGAAGATAAAAGCGGAATGCTTCTAAATATTCCGGAAGACAAAAACAATCATATAATCGATCCCTGTCGTTATGCTGCATATTCTATTTTAAGCAAGCCAAACTTTGGAAAATACGCATTACATTAAAAATAGTTATCAATATATTTGTGTATAACTAATAAAAGCATTACATTTGTGAAGAACATAAAACAGATCAAATGAAAAATACAATTAAATGCGAGGTATGCGAATGGGAAAACCACGAAGATAATTTTTGCTGCGAAGGCGAAGATTGCGGAATACCTTTGGACCTAAAAATAGAAATTAATTCTTTCGGGCTACCGGAAATAAAATAAATAAAAACAGACATTATGAGTAACGAAAAAACAACAGTAGAATTACTAAAAGAAAACGGGATTTATTTAACTTATAAATTGACCCATTTAAAAAATGGCTATTTAAACATTTACGAGATTGAAGCAAAAATTTGTGGTATTTCTGAATGTCGAGAAGATTCTTTATTTATTACAACTATTTCCTGCAGGCCTTTAACCAATAATGAAGAAACTTTAATGGATGAATTTGCATTGGATTTAATGGATGAATATTTAAGACCGGAGGAAAACTAATAAAATTAATTTAAGTAGGTGTAGCTGACTGATAATACTGTCGCAGGTTTAAGGTATGGCTGCATCACTTTTTATAAGGGTACATATTACTCACGTAATCTTAACGAAGGTAAATAAATAAAAAATAGTTATCAAATAATTTGTTTATAACGTTTATTTTCACTATATTGAAATTGTTAGCAAATAAGCTATCACTTAAAAACAGACAAAATGAGAACCAAGACAGCGGTAAAACTTTTCAAAGTAAATTCAGAATATATTATTAGTATAACGAGCGATCATTTAGATGGGTACAGGGCAACTGAAGAAGATATAAAAAAAGTTAAAGGTTTAGGCTTAACGGATTTTTTTGAACTTTATGACGATGACGATATGAAGTATTATTCAGGTTATGCAAACTTAGATTTAATGGCTGAAAAAGATTTAGATGAATTTGACATTTTAAACATTGGAATGTCGCACGCCGGATGCACCTATATGAAAACTAGAAGTAAGAACGGGAAAATGGAAATGGTATAATATAAACTTTTAACTTAAAATATAAAAATATGGAATGGTATGACGATTTAAATCCGGTAGACGAAAAAGAAAACGAATGCGGAATGTGTGGAAAAGCAATTGAGGACGATAAAGATTTTTGTTCAGCCGATTGTTTTAGAGAAGATAATAGGTAGGTATAAAATTGGGTTACTTACTTATACAGGAGGGTCAGAAATGGCCTTCCTTTTTTTTGTACCTTTACTTTTATAAAAAACAAAATTAAATACGTTATATTATTATGATAAAGGTAAAAATTCCAACATCACTAAGCGAGATTACTTTAAGACAGTATAAACACTTTCTTAAAATTTCTGAAGACGTTAAGAGCGATAACTTTATGAATGCTAAAATGGTCGAGATTTTTTGTTCTCTTAAATTAGCAGAGGTAATGAAATTAGAAGTCAATGCTGTAGATGAAATTGTAGAAATGATTTCAAAACTATTTGAACAAAAACCTGCTTTAGTTACTAGATTTGAATTAAACGGGACCGATTACGGCTTCCATACAGGGCTAGATAATATGAGTCTAGGGGAATATATAGATTTAGATAATAATATCGGTGATTGGCCTAATATTGAGCGAGCAATGAATGTTTTATATAGACCGGTAGTTTCAACGTTGAAAGAAAAATATAGTATATCAGAATACGAAGTAGGAAACGAAGCAGATATTTTAGATATGCCAATGGATGCGGTTTTATCTTCAGTTTTTTTTTTGTGGAATTTAGGGATGGAATTATCGCAAGTTATGATGAACTCTTTGGAGGTGGAGGAAACGGAAGCCTTGACGAAATATCTCAATTCTCAGGAAAATGGGGGTGGTATCAATCAGTTTACAGTCTCGCTGACGGCCTTATTACAAGATTTGAATTTGTCACTAAATTAGGGATACACGAATGCTTGCAGATGCTTACTTTCAAAAAAGAAAAGGCAGAGATTGAAAACAAACAAATGAAAAAAAAGTTTAACTAAATGAGTATAGAAGCAAATATCGGAATCCGGGGATATTATAAATTAACGCAGGAAATAAAAAATGCGTTATTAGAAGATATAAATATTAACACAGTCACCACCGGAGACATAACTGACGTAAATTTAAACAAACAGGATATTTTTCCATTGGGACATATTATTGTAAATAACGTAGTTGATGACAGGCAGGTCCTTCGATTTAGTATAAGTATTTTAGCTTGCGACCTTGTAAATTATTCAAAGACAGAAACAATAGACAAATTTGTAGGAAATAATAATCTGCAGGACGTTTTAAATACTCAATTATCAGTATTAAATAAATTAACCCAAAGATTAAGATTAGGCGATTTGTACACAGATATGTTTCAGGTTGAAGGTACTTCATCAATGGTTCCGTTTTTTGATCGTTTTGAAAATCAACTTGCCGGATGGACCTGCACTTTAGATGTTTTAGTTTATAACGATATTTTAATTTGCTAAAATGAACACGAAGAGATTAGAAGCTGTTTTAAGCACTTTTGCTAGCAATGTGGTACAAGAGGCTAAGAACAACCTTAAAAGTGACGTAAACAAGTACGGACAGAACAAAGCAGGGGGTGATTTGTATAATACAATGACCTATAATGTACAAACTGAAAAAGATTTTTTTTTAATTGACTTTTTAATGGAGCCTTACGGTAAATTTGTAGACAAAGGAGTTCAAGGAAAAACTTCGACTTATCCGGCTTCAGCACTTTCTGATTTTCGTTATGGAAGTGGAACAGGTCCAAAAGGTGGGTTGAAAAAAGGAGTTACCGAATGGCTTAATAAAAAGAAATTTCAATGGCGTACAGAGTTGGGTCGATTTATGTCTTACGAAACAATGTCGTGGTTAATTGCTAGGAGCATTTACAATAAAGGTATTGAAGCAAACCATTTTTTCACTAAACCTTTTGATCAACTTTTAGAAGATTTACCAAAAGAAATGGTAGAGGGTTTTTTCTTAGACGTAGAAGACGCAATAATATTAGGAACAAAAAAATAAACAATGGCAAATATAGCATTAAGAAGTCCACAGTATAAAACCAAGTCTACATCGGCATCTGCTAATTCAATACAATTAACTTTAACAATTGATGGAACTCTAAGGTACACAGTAAATAAAAATAGAGCAACAGTTTTAAATGGTGTGTTTGAAATAGCTGAATTGTGCAGGGATTACTTGACAATAAGTTATAGTTCTAATAACTTTCCCCAAAAAATAAATATTACTACAACCCTGACTGCTTATACAGGTTTAAATGGAGAGGGTAGTGTAGTCGGCAGCCCTACTGTTTTTACAGATGTTGGGTGGGAAGCTTATGGCCTTTATATTGACGGTGCTAATCCTGTAAACCCTGTAAATACTTTTCTAGGTACTTGGTTAATTGCACCAATAAAATCAGAATCTTATTTCGTTAGAGATTTTGAAATATTTGTACCTATTGGCGAGGGTGGTTTTATTTCAGGAATGAATGGTGGAGGTGTTAGTTCTTCTTATGCTTACACTTCAGCATCGACAAGTATTTCGGCAGGTTCTGCTATTAGTGAAGATTTAAAAATAACTCGCATAAATTGCAGTAAATACGGAAACGGAAGAAAGATAAATTTTATTAATAAATACGGTGTAGCGCAAGACCTTTGGTTTTCTTTAAAAGAAGTTCAAAAACTTAGCAGAAAAAACGAAACGTATCAATCAAACACAATTCGTTTTGATGACCCTGACCCATATTACATAGTAAATGATGCACCTGTAAAAACCTTTAATACACAGGCTAAAAAATCTTATACTTTAAATTCAGGTTATTATCCTGAAGGTGCGGTTGAATATTTTGAACAGTTACTTTTAAGTGAGTACGTTTGGATGGTAGTTTACAATAAGAGAAATCCTGCATCAGAAATTGTAATACCTGTACGTGTTAAGTCTTCAAATATAGAATTAAAAAAATCTATAAATGACAAGTTAATAAATTACACAATTGAATTTGAAGATGCGTTTGATTACATAAATAACATACGATAACATAGAAATAACATAGATGCAAAAATTACAATTGTATATTGAGGGGCAAAGGTTGGATTTATTCAAAGATGAAAGCGTTTCGTTAACAGAAACAATTCAAAATGTCAAAGATGTTTCTAAGATTTTTACATCGTTTACAAAAACATTTTCGCTGCCTGCAAGTAAGGTAAATAATAAGATTTTTAAACACTATTATAATTTTGATATTGTAGGGGGGTTTGATGCGAGAATTAAAAAAGATGGTAGAATAGAATTAAATACAATTCCATATAAAACAGGTAGAATAAAACTCGAAGGCGTTGAATTAAAAAACAATGTTGCTCATACTTATAATATTACTTTCTTTGGTAATACGGTAGAATTACCTGATATTTTAGGCGAAGATAAATTAGGTTCTTTATTTTTTTCAAGTTCAGATTATAGCATACCTTATACATCTGCAAACATAAAATCATATATGGGTGAGGTTGGTGACAGTAAGATCATAGCGCCATTAATTACTCATACGGATGGAATTTATTATAATTCAGGTGAAGACGTAGCAGGAACTAATAATGTTAGTTTTAGTAATGGAGTGGTTAAGGGGCTTAAATGGGACCAATTAAAATTTGCTATTAGATTGTATGAATTAATCTTAGAGATTGAGGCAAAGTATAACATTGCAGAGGGTTACTCGACTAACATAGTTTTTTCAAGAGATTTTTTCAATGTATCAAATCCTAGTTTTTACAACTTATATATGTGGTTACATCGTAAAAGTGGAGCAGTACAACCTGCGCAACAGGTGGCGTCTATTACAAGTCAAGTTGCTTTTGCAACACCTTCTCCGGCGAATGCTCATTTAATATCAACGGGCGCTAATATTATTACTCCTGCTGATATGTTAACCTATCCTAATAGAGTTATAACTAATAGCCTAAGTTTTACAACTACAAGTAGTACAGCTTATGTAGTAAATGTAACTTTAAACGGAAGCCCGTATTGGCAATCAACAAGTGCTTCAGGAAACCAAACTTTTACAAATCAATTTGCTTTAGTAGGAAACGGAGTTTTTAATATTTTTGTTACAGCAGCGGCATCTATTTCTTTCACAAATGTGGAATGGGAGTTTGACGGGGTTTATTATTTTGTTCAAGGTGGTAGCGCAAGTTTTTACACAGATACAGTAACTACAACTTCTTTTCAGATTACAAACGATTTTGATTTTTTAGTAAAAGAACAAATACCTGATGTTACTATAATGTCATTTCTTACAGGGCTGTTTAAAATGTTTAATTTAGTGGCTTATGTAGATGAAATAGGGACAATAGTAGTGAGACCTTTAGAGGCAGATAGTTCTTCTGTCTATGGAGCAGCAGGGAATTTATCGTATTATACAGATTCAGATATTAGCGGAAATGATGCACCGATAAATTATAATATTTCTTCATTTATTGATACTAATAAAAACAAAGTAAACGTAGCTTTACCTTACAATGAAATTGTTTATGGATATGAGGGTACAGGTAGTATTTTAGCTAAACAACATAATCAATTAGCAGGTAGCAATTGGGGAGCGTTAAGTTATTCAGGTGACCCACAAGGTCAAACAGGGGGTGTGAATTATAATGCTTCTACCGAGATTTATAAAGTTTTAGTACCATTTGAGCATTTTAAATACGAAAGGTTAATTAACGTCACAGGTAGCGTTGACACAACAATTCAATGGGGTTATTCTGTAAATGAAAATCAACAACCATACATAGGGAAACCTTTAATTTTTTACGCTATATATAGAATCGGAGGAATGACTCCAATTTCATTGGTTACAAGTGCAACTACTGTTACTCAGGTATTAGGATATACGATACCATCAAATAGTATATATATAAGTGCGCAATATCAGGGCAGAGAAAACATAAATTTCAATAATGAAATAAACGAATACACTAGAACAAATGAGTTTAGCGACACTTTATTTTCAGCCTATCATTCTCCATATATTATAGATGTTTTTAACTCTAGCAGGAGAATAACCAAGGTAACATCATATTTACCGTTAAGAATATTATTTGATTTTAAACTAAATGATACTTTTGAAATAAACTCACAAAAATATATTATTAACTCAATCACTACAAATCTACAAAGTGGAAAAAGTGATATGGAATTATTAAACAAGGTATGATAAAAAATATATTAGATTTACTAAAGATTGCAAACGGAGAGACTGAGAATATTAAAATTGCTCAGGGAAAATACGGATTACCAACAAATGTAAAAGACGCTTTTAAAAAGATTAAAAACAATATCAAATGGTAGAAAAAGATTACACGGTAAAAGTTTCCACGGCGGATGCAGTCAAAAATGTTGACAAACTTACAAAGGCTGTAGAAGAACAAAATGATGAATTGCTGATAATGGAAGGGAAATTATTGGATGCGGAAAGGGCTTTATCAAAATTAGGTCCTAAACAATTAAACCGTATTAAAGATACTAAAGATTATATTAAGCAATTAAAGCAAAAAATAACACTAGAAAAAAAAGGTGCTAAATTACTTTCTGCTTCACAAAAAAAGGCTACAAGAGATTTAGTAAATGCTAAAAAAGCTAGTGTAGATTATTCAGGAGTTGTTGGAAAATTAGATGCTCAAACCGGGGGTCTAATTTCAGGATTTAGCGGAATGGTAAAGGGGTTGAAAAATGCAACCAAAGGTTTTAAGACAATGAAACTTGCAATAATTTCTACCGGCCTAGGTGCTTTAGTTGTTGTTATGGGGGCTTTATACGCTGCTTTTACAAGTTCAGAAGAGGGCCAAAAAAAGTGGGCCGCAGTTATGGAAGTTGTTGGGGCGGTTGTTTCTGTTTTTAAAGATAGGTTAGCTGCTTTAGGAAGTGGTTTAATTAGCTTATTTACGGAGCCTATTGAAACTTTAAAAGGTTTTGGTAAAAGTATAAAGGAATTTGTAATGGATAAGGTAGAACAGGCCGTTGAAGGTTTAGGCTTTATGGGTTCTGCAATATCAAAATTATTTAAAGGTAATCTTACAGGGGCCTTAAATGATGCTTCAAAAGGTGTTTTACAATTAAACAGGGCTTTGAATCCTGCGGTAATGATCGTAGAGGCAATGGTTGAAGGAACAAAAAAATTAGTAACAGAACTTACAAAGGAAGCCAAGGTTGCGCTAATGATTGCAGCAGACAAAAAAAAGGCCCATAAAATTGAAAATGAATTAATTACAGAAAGAGCAATTGCAGAAAGAGACAGGCAGTCACTTTTAGATAAGGCAGCAAAAAAAGACATTTATTCTGCAGCACAAAGAATTAAATTTTTAGAAGAAGCAGGAAAAGTTGAAGATAAAATTAATGAAAAACAAATAAAACTTGCAAAATTAAAACTTAAAACACAACAAGATTTAAACGAACAAGGTTTAAGTGATAAAAAAGATATTAAAGCAGAACTTGAATTAAAGGCGCAATTGATAAACTTAGAGACTCAAAGGCTTGTAAAAGCTAAACAGCTTTCTAGTCAATTAGTATCAGTTAGAAAAGAAGAGGCTGCAAGAATACAACAAATAGATGATGAGGCAGATGCGAAAGCGTTAGCAATTCAAGATTTTAAAGATAGTCTTAGAATAAAAGACAAAGAAAATAAATTTGCTGATATTGAGGCAGAAAGAGAAGACAGGATTAAGGAATTAGAAGAACTAAGGGTTAGCAAAACACTAAAAGAACAAATGCTTTTAGATATTGAAGCCTCTTTTAAGGAAAAGAAAAAGGTAATTGAAGATGAGGCAAAAGTAATTGAAGATGAAAAACTCGCTGCTTTTTTAGAAAAAGAAACAGAGGAAAAAGAAATTGCTTTAGAAGATGAAAAACAGGCTGCTTTAGATAAGGCAAAAAGGCTAGGCGCGTCCAAAAAACAACTGCTTCAGATTGAAACCAATTATGTTAATCAGATTGCAGATGCAGAAGATGCAGCTAATGATGCAAAATTAGAGATGGCTAAAAAAACCCTAGGTGGAATTGCGGCTGCTTTAGGTGAAAACTCAAAAGCAGGTAAGGCAGCAGCGGCTGCTTCAGCATTAATAAATACCTATCAGGGTATAACCGCCGAATTGGCTACAAAAACGGCAACACCTTTTGGTTTTGCAATGAAGTTGGTAAATATAGCTACAACTGCCGCTATTGGTTTTAAATCTGTGAAAAGTATTTTAGCAACAAACCCATCTTCAGGAGGTGGAAACGCTACTAATCCGGGGGCCGGTGCTGCGATGGCTACAGCAGAACCTGTACCTCCGCAACCGCCTGCTTTTAATGTGGTGGGGGCAAGTGATACTAATCAATTGGCCGATGCAATAGGAGGCCAAGCACAGCAACCTGTTCAGGCTTTTGTTGTTTCAGGTGACGTTACAACGGCTCAAAGTCTAGAAAGAAACATTATACAGGGAGCAACAATTGGGTAACAAATACAAAAATAAGTTTTAAATACGTTATAATGATATGCAAATAATAGAATTAGTTTTAGACGAAGAAAATGAAGATGCAGGAATTGACTGTATAGCAATTGTAGAAAATCCGGCCATTGAGTCCAATTTTGTTGCTTTAAAAAAGCAGGAATCTATACAACTTGCTGAAGTTGATAAAGAAAAAAGGTTATTAATGGGCGCATTATTAATCCCAAATAAACCAATTTATAGAAATGGCCCGGACGGAGAAGAATATTATATTTTTTTCAGTAAAGAAACTATTGCAAAGGCTTCACAAATGTACTTGCAAAATGGCAATCAATCAAATTCAAATATAGAACACGGAGAAAAAGATTTACAAGGTTTGACTTTAGTTGAAACTTGGTTGGTGGCCGATGAAAAAATGGACAAATCTAGAGTTTACGGAATCGATGTTCCTGTAGGTACTTGGATGGGGGCCGTTAAAGTCAATAATGAGGAAGTTTGGAATAATTATGTGAAAACGGGTAAGGTAAAGGCTTTTAGTATTGAAGGATATTTCATTGATAAAATGGAACAGAAATCAAAAGTAAAAGAGGACCTAGAATTATCTGAAGATTTAATGATTGACAAAATAAAAGACATTTTAAATAAAAAAAATTAATGGGTCAAGAAAAAAGAAAACCGGGTTTTATACCAAGTAGAACATCACCCACTAATAGCGGCAGGGCCTGTCTTTGTTGGGACACAAACACTTATTCTAGAAAATGTTGTGATGGCTCTATTCAAGCGCAAGGCATTGGAGTTATATCTAGAACAGACTGAAAATACAAAATCTAAATTAAAAACCGTTATATTAATAATTATGAAAAGTAAATTAAATCAAATTAAAGAACTTCTAAACATTCAGGTTAAACTTGAAGAAATGAAGTTAGAAAATGGTACTATAGTTAGTGCAGATTCTTTTGAAAAGGACAGCGAATTATTTATCGTTACCGATGATCAACAAGTTGCTATGCCTGTGGGAGAATATATTCTTGAGGATGGCCGTTTATTAGTTGTTTCTGAAGAAGGTATTATTGCAGACATTAGAGACGTTGCAGACGAAGCTACACCTAAAGAGGGTGAAGAAGTTACCGAAGACCTAGAAGAAAAAGAAAATTACGAAGGGGACCATCCGGAAGACGAAAAGAAAGAAGACGAAAAGGAATTGGAAGAAGAAGCAGATGTTGCAGATTGGAAGGGTATGGAAAAAAGGATCCAAAATCTTGAAGATGCAATTGCTGATTTAAAAGGTGATAAAGAATCTAAAATGGAAGAAATGCCGGAAGAGCCTAAAGTTGGTGAAGAGGTAAACGTTTTAAAGTCTAGAACCGTAAAAGAAGAATTTTCTGAAGTTTTAGAGCCTGCAGTTTCTTCAATTAAAGCAAACCCTGAATCTAAATCTGTTCAAAAGAAAAAAGTTGAATTTGTACACAATAAAATGGGTGCAACTACAATGGATAAAATATTACACAGATTAGCCAATAAATAATATAAACAGTAAAATAAAAATAAAAATGAGTAATTTAAAAAATGTAAAATTAGCAACAGCTACAAATATTACTACAACTTATGCAGGAGAATTTGCAGGTGAGTATATTGCAGCGGCTTTATTATCTGCATCAACTATTGATGACGGAGGATTAACTGTAAAAGCAAACATCGCTTTCAAAGAAGTAATTAAGAAATTAGCTACAGGTGCTTTAGTTCAAGCAGCGGCTTGTGACTTTTCACCAAACAGTTCTGTAACTTTAACTGAAAGAATAATTCAACCGGTAGAGTTGATGGTTAACCTTCAATTATGTAAATATGATTTCGTGAACGATTGGGAAAGTCAATCAATGGGCTTCGGTTTAGGTCAAACTTTACCTCCTAAGTTTTCTGACTTTATGATTGCACACGTTGCATCAGAGGTTGCACAAAATACTGAGTTTAATATTTGGCAAGGTGATACAGCAGCAGCTACAAACAATTCTTTTGATGGTTTTGAAAAATTAATCGCAACGGCAGTAGCAGCAGGAGATGTTCCGGCAGCACAGGCAATTGGTGGTGGTGTAGCTTTAACGGCTTTAAATATTATTGAAAAATTATCTGACGTTGTAACGGCAATTCCTGCACAACTTTATGGTAAAGAAGATTTGTTTATTTACATCGGAAGCAAAGCAGCTAAATTATACGTTCAGGCGTTAGGTGGATTTGCAGCAAATGGTTTAGGAGCAAATGGTGTTTCTAATATGGGTACGCAATGGTGGAACAATGGTTCTTTAACTGTAAATGGTGTAAAAATATTTGTTGGTCAAGGATTATCTGACGATAAAATGTATGCAGCACAACGTTCTAATTTATATTTCGGAACAGGTTTGTTAAATTCGACACAAGAAGTTAAGGTCTTGGATATGAGCGATTTAGATGCATCAAATAACGCGAGAATCGTTATGAGGTTTACAAGTGCAGTTCAATTTGGAATCGCTTCTGATATTGTTTCTTATACTTAGAATTAATTAATATTAAAAACAGGGTAGGTGGTTCGTCTACTTACCCTTTTTTTATTCAATACAACTTGTTGAAAATCAACAGTTTAACTAAAAAAAAATAAAAATTATGGCTTGTTTATTAACTACCGGTAGAAAAATTCCTTGTAAAAGTGGATTTGGAGGTATTAAAACCGTTTATTTTGCGGATTATGGCACAATTGCCTCAATAACACTTGACGCAGACAATTTAGCAACTATTGTTAATGGTTCACCTGCACCTGTTTGGTTTGAATATAATGTTAAAGGGGCTTCTAGTCTTGAAACTACTGTTACCTCTAGTAGAGATAATGGTACGACATTTTATACCCAAACATTAAATTTAACATTAACTTTCTTAGACTCTAAAACGCAAGCAGAATTGCAATTACTTGCAGTATCTAGACCTTATGCGGTAGTTGAGGACTACTACGGTAACAACTTCCTTTTGGGCCTTGAAAATGGTATGGAATTAACGGGGGGAACAGTAGTGACAGGAGCAGCTGCAGGAGATTTAACAGGTTTCACTTTGACGTTCGAAGGAATGGAAGAAAGAGCGCCTTATTTCTTAGCGGCAGCAGTTACGCCTTCAACAGATTTAATTGACCCAACACCTGCCGGAGTACCTGCTTAAAAAGCAATGTATTCTTTTAAATAAAAAAGCATCCAAATATGGGTGCTTTTTTTTTTGCTTATTGATTTTACAAATTGCTTGTTTTTTACCGTTATATAAGTAATGATTATATTAAAGACATCAACAACGGCACAAACAATATCAGTAATTCCAAGAGAATACTCGGATTCGTTTACTATGACTATCAGAGATGACAGTACCAATGTTACTAAACAATATGATATAACAGGTGCTACAACCTCGAATAATTACTTAAATTTTGACAATATATTTAATCCTGTCTTAGTTAAAAATCATTACTTTGACTTAAAACTTTATATTAATTATAATTTTTGGAATACAAATTACAGTTTTTGGAATTTTTATGAGGTTAAATGGAACACAGACGATGGCCAAAATATAGATATTTACAATGACAAAATTTTCTGTACAGACCAAGACATAAACCAATTAAATGGCAATGATCACTATCAATTAAATAAAGGCGAATACGTACATTATAACGGATTTGATAATACATACCAAGTACCATAAATATGGAAGATAAAAGACTAAGGAATAACAAAGGTCAATTTAAAAAGGCTTCAAAAAGTTCAGAATTTGGATTTGTTAATTTAAGCACTTACACAAGCCCCGAAATTGTGGAGGTAAAAGGTGAGGATTGGATTCGTTACGGTAGTGATAACAACTATTTTCAGTTTTTAATCGATAGATTTAATGGCAGCCCAACAAATAATGCTGCAATTACCGGAATTTCTCAGGCTATCTACGGTAAGGGATTAAACGCCACAGATTCTAGTAGAAGACCAAATGAGTATGCTCAAATGGTTTCGATATTTAAAAAAGATGACGTTAGAAAACTTTGCTATGACTTGAAATTAATGGGTCAATGTGCAATACAAATAATTTACACTAAAGACAGAAAAAAAATAGCAAAAGTAGAACATTTCCCAATTGAAACACTTAGGGCTGAAAGAGCCAATAAAGATGGTGAAATAGAGGCTTACTATTATTTTGCAGATTGGCCAAATATAAAAAAGTCAGATACACCATTAAGAATACCTGCTTTTGGAACATCAAAAGAAAGTATTGAAATGCTATACGTAAAACCTTACAAATCAGGATTTTACTACTATTCTCCGGTAGATTATCAGGGTTGTTTACAATATGCTGAATTAGAAGAAGAGGTATCGAATTACCATATCAACAATATACGCTCAGGTTTAAGCCCTAGTATGCTTATAAATTTCAACAACGGAACACCAAACGAGCAGGAAAGACAATTAATCGAACAAAAAATAGCGGATAAATTCGCCGGGACCAACAATGCCGGAAAATTCATCATTGCTTTTAACGATTCTAAAGAAAGTCAGGCAGAAATTACACCGGTACAATTATCCGATGCGCATAACCAATATCAATTTTTAAGTTCTGAATGTTCTTTAAAAATACAGGTGGGCCACAGGATCGTTTCTAGTTTTTTACTAGGAATACCAACAGCAACAGGTTTTTCTTCAAATGCAGATGAGATTAAAGTATCTTCTCAATTAATGGATAATACCGTTATTAGACCTTTTCAGGAACTTTTAATAGATTCCTTTGATATCATACTCGCTTACAATAATGTTGCCTTAAACCTGTACTTTACGACCTTACAGCCCCTAGAATTTACTGAAGTAGACAGTAGTATTCAGGATAAAGAAACTATTGAAGAAGAAACGGGTGTTGAAATGGCAAAGTTAAGTTTAAATAAAATTGACGGTCAAGAGGTTTATAAAACAAAAGAAGAGGCTATTGCACAGGCAAAATTAATTGGATGCGAAGGTTTTCACGAAATGGAAATTGAAGGCGATATTTATTTTATGCCTTGTGAAAATCATACAGAATTAAAGGCACCTTGTTGGGACGGTTACGAACAAATAGGCACAAAAGAAAAAGATGGTAAAGAAGTACCAAATTGTGTACCATTATCAAAAGAATCTTTGTCTAGAACAGAAGAACATAGTTGTTCATTATCTAGCGATAAAACTCAATTTCTTTTAGGTTCTTTATCTTCTACCGGTAATAAAATTGGTGAAGATTGGATTCAGGTTGACGAATTGGAAGAAGAATCTAATTTATCAAATGAAGATTGGGCCAATTATTTAATACAGGAAAAACCAAAAAGTACTTTAAATAAAATAAAAGATGTTTTAGGTTTAAATCAAGATTACGTAACTAGCAAAAATAACGGGTCCGCTTATTCAGATATTGATTCTAAAAATGGGCTTTATAAGATAAGATATAAATATGCTTTAGGGGCTTCAAAAGGGAAAAATACTAGAGACTTTTGTTCTAATATGATGGATATGTCAGATGCCGGGATGGTTTGGAGAATTGAAGATATTGACCAAGCAAGCAGAGGTGATGTTAATGTAGAATTTAGACATAAGCCAAGTATTGAGTATAATATTTTTGAACTAAAAGGCGGTATTTATTGCCATCACAAATGGAAAAGAGTATTGTATCGAAAAGAATCGAATACTGAAGTTTCAAAGAATTTGTCTAATTACAAAAAAACTAGAACCATTCCTAAATCGCAACAAAGATTTCCTAGAGGTTCTGCAAAAGCAGCAATTGCAACAATAAAACAACCGGGTCAAGGTAGGTACCCATTATCTAGCGTTTCATTAAATGACAAAGGGCGACGAAATGATAAGACATAGAAATTCAAGTTTAAATATTTGTAATTAATAATATATAAAAAATGGCAACAGTACTATTTATAAACAGAACTGATCTTGTTCGTAATTCAATTATGGACGGAAATGTAGATACAGATAAATTTATTTTCTTTATTTCTACGGCGCAAAAAATACATATTCAGGAGTATTTAGGTACAAAAATGTATGATGGATTAACGGCTGCAATAGTTGACGGAATAGATAAAGCAGCAAATGCTAGGTGGAAGCTATTATTAGACGATTACGTAGTAGATATGTTAATTTGGTTTACTCAGGTAGATTACCTTCCGTGGGCTTCTTATCAATTACGTAATGGAGGTATGATGAAACACCGATCTGAAAATGCAGAAACAGTTTCAAAAGAAGAAATTGATTTTCTAGTAGAAAAAGCTAGAACAAATGCAGAATGGTATTCTAGAAGATTTATCGATTTTATGGGTTTTAATCAAACTTTATACCCGGAATATACAAATAATATCAATGACGATATTTACCCTAGTTATGATGCAACTTTTAACGGTTGGGTATTATGATTTACAAACCAAAAGAAAAAACTTTAGAAAAGCTAAGGGCTTATTTGAAAAAAAAGAATAGCATTAATAAATCAATAAATAAAACAAAAAAATTAAAGAATGGCAACTCTATTTAATACTAAAATATCTGCTACTTACGAGGGCTTATTAAAAACCATTGACAATGCGGCTATTTCTGCAACGTTAAGGGAACTTACAGATGGTTCGGGAAATCAATCAGGTTTGTTTTTAAACACATCAGGGGACTTTAAAGTTACAAGTGTACTAGAATGGGGTTCGCTTAAAGATACAGGTACAGGGGTTACGATTACACAATTTGTAACTGCTGCAAATGGTATTGAAAACTTTAATAATGATACAACACTACCGACAAGTGCTGCGGTAAAATTATACGTAGACACTAAATTTGCTACATCAGATACTTTACAGGAAGTTTTATCTTTTGGAAACACAACAAGCGGAAATAATATTGTAGTTTCTGCAAGTGATGACATTACGTTTACTGATTCAAGCAAAGCGTTATTTGGAAGTAGTCAAGACTTAGAAATTAACCACAATGGAACGGATAGTTTTGTTACTGACTTAGGAACAGGTGATTTAAGATTAAGAAGCGATAATTCTGTAAAAATTCAAGCCTCAACAGGTGGTAACAATTTAGCTACATTTACAAAGGGTTCAGGTGTCGATTTATATTTTAATAATGCAAAGAAATTAGAAACTACAAATACAGGTATTTCAGTTACAGGAATAATATCAAATTTAACAAATCCAATTGATGCTCAAGATGCTGCAACAAAATCGTATGTAGATGCTTTAGATGCAGGAAGTGATTTGGATATAACAGATGGTACAACTACAGGTGATGTAAACTTAAACACTCAAACGTTAAGCATTTTAGGAACTACTAATGAAATAGAAACGGTAGTAAGTGGGCAAGGTGTAACGATAGGTTTACCAAGTTCAATAAGTACTGACTTAGTTGGTAATGTTACAGGAAACTTAACAGGAAATGTAACAGGCGATTTAACGGGGAATGTAACTTCAACTTCTGTTCTTGCTAATGGAGTTACAGCAACAACACAAGCATCAAATGATGACTCAACAAAAGTAGCAACAACTGCTTATGTAAAAGGCTTAGATAATGCTTCTGATTTAGATTTTAGCGGAGATAGTGGAAGTGGGGATGTTAATTTAAACACACAAACTTTAGCGGTAACAGGTACAACAAATCAAATAGAATCGACTGCATCTAATCAAGGGTTGAATTTAAAATTTCCAACCGCAGGAGTTACTTTACCGAATGGTTCTTTAGCTACTACACAATCGGCAGGAGATAATAGTACAAAAATTTCTACTACTCAATACGTAGATAGTTCTGCAGCTTTGTATTTACCTTTAGCAGGTGGAACAATGAGTGGAAACACTATCCATAATGATAACGTAAAGTCTGTTTATGGAACAGGTAGCGATGCTCAGGTTTATCACGATGGTTCTAATTTTTATGCAAATAATACAACAGGTCAATTAAATATAGACCAATCGGCAGTAACACAATCAATAGTATTTAAAGTATCAAATGCAAATGCTCTAGATACAACTGCATTGATAATCAATAGAGAAGGAGATTTAATTACAGGTAAAGATGTAACCATTGCAGGAGACCTAACAGTAAATGGAACGACTACAACGGTAAATTCACAGACTTTATCAGTAGATGACCCTCTTATATCACTTGCAATTAATAATGCCGCAAATAGCCTTGATATTGGTTATTACGGTAAATACAATGACGGTACTACAAGGTATTTAGGTTTATTCAATGATGCTTCAGATAGTAATAAATTCAAGTTATTTAGAGGTACAACAGTAGAACCTACAACGACAGTTAATATTGGCGGTGCAGGATATTTAGCAGCAGATTTAGTTGTAGCAGGATTAGAAGGAACTTCAGTAGTTTCAACAGGAAGTATAATTGCAGCATCAGGCAATAGTGGGCAAATTACATTATCTGCAAATTCAATAGGAAGTACTAATAATCTTGTTATTTCAACAGCAGGTGGAGGTTCTAATATTGAGATGTATAATACTGAAATGTATTTTGATGGGAATACACAATATTTTAGACCTGCAAATGCATCATCAACATATTTAACTCTTAATTCTACAAGTGCAACTTTTGCAGGAGATGTAACAATAGAAACAGGAATTGATTTAGAAAGCGGAACTTTAGTAATTAAAAATTCCACAGGCGATGCTAGTGGTTTAAAAATATTTCAAGATTCATCAGATGCTTCTAAAATATACAACAATTATAATGGAACACTACAATTAGGTACTAATAATGTCACAAGGTTAACCATAGATTCAACAAGTGCAACTTTTGCAGGAGATGTAATAGTTCAAGGGACAAGTGCAGCAGGGTATGTAAAATTATCAGGAGATGGGAATGGAGCAATTTATACCTCTAATGGAGATATGCAGTTTTTTACTAATAATTCTGCTTATGCTACTAAATTCTATTCAGCTAATAAGGGTTCTACGTTAGTAACAATTTTAGATAACGGAACTACAACTTTTGCAGGAAATGTAAATACAGGTAGATTATTTGTTGAGCAATCAGGAGCAGATATTATTGATATGACAAGAACAGGTGTTGGAACTTATAGGTTTGCAATATCAGGTAGTGATGCATTCAGTTTATTTGATGTTGGGGCAAATGCTGACAGGTTAACAATTGATACATCAGGAAACGCAACTTTTACAGGAGATGTAACGCTAACAGGAACAGGAGATAAAATCTTAGACATATATAGAGATGGTGGTTCAGGTCATTCAATAAGATTACATTCAGAGGGTGTTTCTTGGATTGATAATAATAATAATTTTGGTATTGGAACAGATAGTCCATTAGGTAAATTACAAGTTACTTTACCTGCTTATGATAACGAAGATACTAATTCTCAACAAGCAATTTTTGGAGTTGATAATGGAGGCGGACTTAGGATAGGGTATAATGAAACAAGCAACAAGGGTTATATAAATGTTTTAAAACCCGCGGTTGCTTGGGGGAGTTTAGTTTTACAGTCAGGCGGCGGTAACGTTGGTATTGGAACAACTACACCTACAGGTGATTTGAGCGTAGGTTCTACCACCACTTCATCAGGAGACATTCATTTACGCACATCTAAAACAACAGTAACACTTACTCCTAGCAACGTAGCAGGAGGCGGATTTAATATT
>Ga0308017_1000069_pt1 | contig 33312 bp, 32 predicted proteins | sample Neamet280_FD_203145 | JGI IMG/M metagenome (GOLD analysis project Ga0308017, IMG submission 203145) | Marine microbial communities from water near the shore, Antarctic Ocean - #280 | ecosystem: Environmental > Aquatic > Marine > Unclassified | place: Southern Ocean | collected 2014-10-01
GTCGTAATATTTTTTATTAGGTTTATCGTCACCGTCTGGGTTTCCGATTTGGGTTTGAAGATAATCAATCTTAGAACCGACATAATCTCTCACACCCGTCAGGAAGGCCCACTGCATATCAGTATCGATATTCATTTTTATCACGCCGTAGCTAATCGCCTCGCGAATCTCTTCGACAGACGAACCACTACCGCCATGGAAAACAAAGTCCACTGGCTTTTCGCCTAAGTTGTTTTTCTTAGAAATATACTCTTGACAGTTTTTCAATATCACGGGTGTCAACTCGACATTACCAGGTCTGTAAACTCCGTGAACATTCCCGAAAGCTGCCGCCACAGTGAACTGATCGCTAACTGAGCTTAACTCATCGAAAGCATAGCTGATTTCTTCTGGCTGTGTATAAAGACGAGAGCTATCAATATCTGTATTATCTACTCCATCCTCCTCACCTCCAGTCACACCTAGCTCGATTTCTAGATACATTCCCATAGGAGCTAACCTAGCGAGGTATTTCTTACAAGTTGCTACATTTTCTTCTACTGGCTCGTCACTCAAATCAATCATGTGAGAGCTGTAAAGTGGACGTCCTGTTTCTGCAAAGTGCTTTTCGCTTGCTGATATCAAACCATCAATCCATGGAAGTATCTTCCTAGAACAGTGGTCAGTATGAAGTATTACGGGAACACCATAAGCTTTTGCTAATGCGTTCACGTGATGAGCTCCAGCTATGGAACCTAGAATTGCAGCCTCTTGACCGTCAAGCTTCAACCCCTTACCTGCATTAAACACAGCCCCTCCATTGGAGAACTGAATAATTACAGGGGAATTAAGATCCTTAGCTGTTTCAAGAACAGCATTTACAGAGCTTGACCCTATAACATTTACGGCAGGGAGAGCATAACCTCTAGACTTCGCGTCGTCTAGTACAGCTTTGATTTCATCACCAAAAAGAACACCCGAACGGAAACGATTTGACATAGTAAGTATTTTTCATTGCGAAAATACTACTAAAAAAACACAAGGGAAATTATCTCATCTAAGGTTATTCACCATCTATCCCCGTTTATTTATTCTTCTCCTTTAATCGCTTTAAAAGTTCAGCTGGAGTTTCGTGTAGATACTTCAAGGTGATAGCAGCAGATGTTGCTACGTCAGTATCAGGGTAGGACTCTATGACTTGAAGGTAGTATTTTTCTGCCATTATTCTGTCATTGAGCTCTGTCTCGTATAGGAAGGCTATCAGAAAAGCACAAACTGGACCTTTTGGGTACTGCGGATATCCATCGTGGACAGCTTTGAACAAACGGATAGACTCTCTTATTTGGCCATCACCTCTAAGAAGATCAGCACGTCTAAATAAAAATTCTGGAGTAATAGAATCCGCAGGACACGAGTTAGCGAATTGCGCATATGCCATCATAAGTTCATGCAGCAGCTCGTCTTCGAAACCAGACTCGGCAAATTCTGTTTCTTTTTCAAACACTAATTCTCTTTTACCCTTACAATCTAAAGGTGCTGGGTCTAGAGAACAGCTAACGAAGCTCGTAACTACAATTAATAATAGTATCAATCTCATCTTACTTTCTTTTTAGGAAATCTCATTCTGTAGTCTACGGAAATTTTACCTAGCCCAATGTCACGAAGCTTGCCGTGAAGCAATCTTCTTTTAACGGATGAAATATGGTCAGGGATCATCACACCATCGAGATGGTCGTACTCGTGTTGGACTATGCGAGCAGCTATGCCTGAAAGCGATTCCTCCACGAGATCCCACTTCTCGTTGTAGTATTCAATTTTAATAGAAACAGGCCTTTCAATCTCCTCTCTAATACCAGGAATGGATAAACATCCCTCTTCCATCATGCTTGTTTCATCCGAAGACTCGAAAATAACGGGATTAATCATCACTCTTTTAAAACCCAGACAATCCGGGTCACCATCTTCTCCTTCACCGAATGGAGAACCATCAGCTATAAACAATCGGATAGACTCCCCTACTTGCGGAGCTGCAAGTCCTACTCCCTCAGCCTCATACATGGTTTCCCACATGTCTTCAAGCAAGGAATCAAGCCCTGAAAATTTGTTATCTATCTCCTTCGCCTCCATTTTCAAAACGGGATCTCCAAAAGCAACTATAGGTTTTACCATGTAACAAATCTATGAAGGCTATTTTTGTCCCATGTCAATTTTAGATTCTATTCCTGAAGCGATCGAAGTTATTCGCAACGGAGGTGTGATAATAGTCGTCGATGACGAGGATAGGGAAAATGAAGGAGACTTCGTTACAGCTGCGAGGAGTGTAACCCCGGACATCATTAATTTCATGGTAACTCATGGACGCGGGCTAGTATGTGCGCCCATTATCGAGAGCCGATGCGATGCGCTGGAGCTTGATTTAATGATAAAAACGAACAACGCAGCTTACGAAACGCCATTCACAGTATCCGTCGACCTACTAGGTAATGGATGCACCACAGGTATTTCAACGAGTGACAGAGCAAAGACCGTTCAAGCACTGATAGACCCATCGACTAAGCCGAGCGAGCTAGGAAAGCCAGGGCATATATTCCCTTTAAGAGCTAAGGCTGGTGGAGTGTTAAGACGGAATGGGCACACAGAGGCTGCTATTGATTTCGCAAGACTTGCGGGCTTCGAACCTGCTGGAGTTATAGTCGAGATATTAAACGAGGATGGAACTATGGCCCGCCTTCCGGAATTGAAAAAGCTTGCCGAAAAACACGACATGAAACTCGTGTCAATTGCTGATTTAATCTCCTACAGGCTAGAAAACGAAACTCTAATAGAGCGAACTGCTGAAGTGATTCTGAACACGGCTTATGGCCCGTTTAATGCAATTTCTTATAGGCAACTGACTGATGAGGTGGAGCATTTGGCCCTTGTAAAGGGGACGTGGAAAGTGGATGAGGATGTACCGGTTAGAGTGCACGCGTCGAGCATGATAGGTGATGTCTTCCAGGTTTCGGATTTAGGTAAGGGACCGCAGCTGCAAGCTGCTATGGCCCAAATCGAAAAAGAAGGCAAAGGCGCCATAGTTTTCATAAACAAGCTCCACCAAGGTGGAGGATTCGCCGCAGAATTAAAAGCTTATGCGGAATATCACAAGCTTCAGAAAAGTACTGGAGTATTCCACCCCTTCGATTCTAAAGATTACGGTATAGGAGCCCAAATCGTGAGAGATCTAGGCATTCGTAAAATCAACTTACTTTCCGACACACCTCGAAAGACAGGCGACATCGGATTTGGCTTAGAGATCGTGAGTCACACTCCACTAAAAGGATCTTAATACTAACTGTAGTTTAGCAATAAAAGTGTCGGGCATTAAAAAAGCCCGCTAAAAGCGAGCTCTTTCAAGACTAGTAAACTTATCAAGTAACGTACCTATATATTTAGGCAGAAACTAGACAGTAATATTATTCAGCTGTTGGAGTAGCTGCAGGAGCTTCTGTAGCATCTGCAGACTCGGCTGCTGGCGCTTCTGGGGCAGCTACTGCTTCAGACACAGACTCAGGTGCATCGATAACCGCTTCAGTCTTCTTATTGAACTTTCCGTACTTCTGACGGAATTTATCAATACGACCGGCAGTGTCAACGAATTGAGCTTTACCTGTGTAAAATGGGTGTGATTCAGAGCTAACCTCCACTTTAATAAGTGGATACTCATTACCATCCTCCCATGTGATAGTTTCTTTAGTGTTTGCACAAGAGCGGCTTAGAAAAGCGTGCTCATTACTCATGTCTTTAAAAACGACAGTGCGATAGTTATCAGGGTGTATACCTTTTTTCATCTCTCAGAATTGGAGCGCAAAGATAGCTAATTATTCATCAAAGAACACTATCTACATAAGAATGTTAAAAAAGGAATTCATCATGGTAATTGTATGAAAAAAAATTACTAGATTTGAAATGAATTTAAGTGAGTTTAGCCTTGTGCTAAACATCAAGTGATAATTTGGTTAAGTTGGTCCCGTGCTGAAACGTCAGCACGGGATTTTCTTTGGTCTAAAGTTTTATAGAAAAAATGCTAGCTTAACTTACGCTACGAATCACATGGGCAACACACAGACAGACTGGAAGTCATCGCTGAGAGGTTATGAAGACTATTTATCCCTAGAGAAAGGGCTAAGCAAGAACTCTATACTGGCTTACATGCGTGATATCATTCAGTTTGCGGACTATGCTATTGAAGAGGATAAGGTGAGTAACCCCTCCCTTATTACGACGGGTAACATTGAGCATTTCATAGCTTTTATGTATGACAAAGGTTTAGCTGCTAACACCCAAGCGAGGATGTTAAGCGGGGTGAGAAGCTTTTGTAAATACCTAAGAATTGAGGGTGTAATGACTTCTGACCCCCTCGAACTTATCAGTTCGCCTAAACTCGACAAGAAATTACCTGACGTGCTGACGGTGGGGGAAATTGAGGGGATAATTAATGCTGTGGATATGAGCAAGCCTCAGGGAGTGAGAAACAGGGCTATGCTGGAGGTTTTGTATAGCTGTGGGTTGAGGGTGAGTGAACTTGTAGGGCTGCAGGTGTCGAGGCTGGATCTTATAGATAAAGTTGTGAGGGTTGTGGGAAAGGGTAACAAGGAACGCATGGTGCCTATAGGGTCACAAGCATGTGAGGCGATAGCTGAGTACCTCTCCCATTACAGGGGAAGCTTGGTGATCGATCATGGACATGAGGATCTTTTGTTTCTGGGCCGTTATGGAAGGGGACTGACTAGGCAGATGGTGTTTACCATTTTGAAAAACTGTGCCGAATTAGCAGGGATACGCAAAAAAATCAGTCCACACACGTTCAGACACAGTTTCGCCACACACTTAGTGGAACACGGGGCAGACTTAAGGGCTGTACAGGAAATGCTAGGGCATGCTCAGATAACTACTACTGAGATTTACACTCACCTAGATAAAAGGTATTTGCAAAACCAGGTCAGTAAATTCCATCCTAGGTCTTCAGAATCCGAGAAAGATTAACTATCGTACTAGCTTGCGGGGGGCGAGACGTAAAACTCGTATAGAATTTGTCAACCAACTGGTTGACTTATTTCATACCCAAAATGATCGCGTAAAGCGACAGGTGAAAACGCCCTACCAATGGAAGTCCCCCTATCGTACTAGCTTGCGGTACTTAATACGTTTAGGACCATCAGTACCTAGGCGTTTCTTGCGGTTTTCCTCGTATTCTGAGTACGTACCCTCGAACCAGTAGGCATTGGAACCACCTTCGAAAGCGAGGATGTGAGTGCAAATTCTATCTAGGAAATACCTATCGTGAGAGATAACTACTGCACATCCCGCGAAAGACATTATGCCTTCTTCGAGAGCTCGAAGAGTGTTGATGTCGATATCGTTTGTAGGCTCATCGAGAAGAAGAACATTAGCCTCCGTCTTAAGCGTCATAGCTAGGTGAAGTCGGTTTCTTTCACCACCGGAAAGGACCTTACATTTCTTCTGTTGGTCTGAACCATTGAAATTAAAGCGGCTTACGTATGCCCTACTGTTTACGAGCTCTCCTCCTATTTCTATATGCTCGTTCTTTCCGGACAAGACCTCCCAAACCGTTGCTTCAGGGTCGATGTCTTTGTGGGTTTGGTCTACATAACCTAACTCGACAGTATCGCCTAGAGAAAGTGTCCCTTTATCCGGATGCTCCTCCCCCATTATCATCTTGAACAGGGTCGTTTTACCAGCACCGTTAGGCCCGATAATTCCCACAATTCCCGCTGGAGGAAGCTGGAACGTCAGCCCATCGATAAGTAGCTTGTCTCCGTATCCTTTCTGAAGATCCTTAACCTCGAGAACTTTGTTTCCGAGTCGAGGACCATTAGGGATAGGTATCTGAAGACGGGTAGATTTCGCAGCTGTACCATCAGAAAGCATAATTTCATAATTCGAGATACGAGCCTTGTTTTTCGCGCGACGTCCCTTAGGACTTGTACGAATCCACTCCAGCTCTTTATCAAGTTCCTTTTTACGCTTCGATTCTTGCTTCTCCTCCTGTGCTAAACGCTTCGTCTTTTGCTCTAACCAATTCTCATAGTTCCCCTCATAAGGTATGCCCTCTCCCTTGTCAAGCTCGAGTATCCACCCAGCTACGTTATCTAAGAAATATCTATCGTGAGTAACACATAATACAGTTCCTTCGTACTGCTCAAGATGCTGCTCTAACCAGTCAATAGATTCTGCATCGAGGTGGTTAGTAGGCTCGTCAAGTAGAAGTACATCCGGCTGCTTTAGCAGTAAGCGACAAAGAGCTACGCGACGTCTTTCACCTCCACTTAACTCACTGATTAACTGGTCATCAGGAGGGCACCTTAAAGCATCCATAGCGATGCTTAGCTTAGTATCTAACTCCCATGCTCCTAGTGAATCGATCTTGTCTTGGACTTTCGCTTGACGATTAATCAGAGACTCCATTTTATCAGGATTATTCAGGATTTCATCGTCCATGAACTTCATGTTAATCTCCTCGAATTCTGCAAGGACATCAATTATCTCTTGCGTTCCCTCCTCCACTATCTGACGAACGGTTTTCGTTTCATCTAGATCCGGCTCCTGTGGCAAATAGCCCACAGTAAATCCTGGAGCCCAAACCACGTCTCCTCTAAAAGCATCATCTAATCCCGCGATAATCTTCATCACCGTGGACTTACCAGAACCGTTCACACCTATAATTCCGATTTTCGCTCCGTAGAAAAACGATAGATAAACGTCATTAAGGATAATCTTTCCAGACGGTGTCTCTTTGTTCACCTTGACCATAGAGAAAATTACCTTCTTGTCGATAGACATGCTTTTTTGATTTTGTTGTTAGCTTACTCTTTGAAAGGCCAAAGGTACTTAACACAAACCGATAGCCCCAACGAACTCTACCCTAGCTTTCGGGTAACTCACTAGTTTTTTTAAAACTTCTAATCACAAGGAATATTATTGTGGATTGCAACCCTATCAAAATGTAATGTAGAATTCTGATTCGGTCATTATCATCCGATATCTCAAATCCGTACTCTAGTGACTTATAGAACAAAAAAGAAAGTCCTAGCCCCACTAGATATCCGACTTGCTTTAATACATCAATTTTACTCAACAGAAGTTTATCCTGAGCCACCAGAGTTTCTGCCCTTACCAAATAGCCTCCAAAAATAAAAGTAAGTTGATATCCACAAAAAATCAGAAGGGCAACAGTGAGACCAGCGTCAAACATTAAGAACACAATTAAAGTAAGCAGCATTATTACTTCAACGAGAAGGGAGATTTGAAAGAAGTTCTTAATGTTCAAGAGTCGCTCATAAAAAGCTGCAACTACTAACATTGATGCTGCCATCACCATACCGCCTATTGAGTATATAGACGGGTCTAATGGCTTGTAAATTGTAAAAATAATCCCAATAGACAATCCCGTGAAGGATGAGTTTAGGAGCTTATAAAGCAGAAAGTTCTTCTCAACTAATTTCATAAAGCAATAATTTTATCGAAAAGGACATAGCACAAAGGTACTCTTGTAAGGTCCGCCTTCATTAACTTCGAAGCATGGCAGATAAGGCTGAAATTCAATCGAATAAAAACGAAGACGTAATGCGTCTTCTCGTTTCTGATCTAAAGCGAAGGTTAGATAATGTTGCAAAAGGTGGTGGCATTAAAAACATTGAGAAACAGCATAAGAAAGGTAAGATGACAGCTCGAGAGAGATTGGAGAAGCTTTTCGACACTGGATGTGACTCAATTGAAATTGCTGCACTTGCAGGCGATGGCATGTACGAAGAGTACGGCGGATGTCCTTCAGGTGGTGTGGTCGTGAAAATCGGGAGAATCCATGGCCGTCTATGCATAGCAGTAGCAAATGATGCAACTGTAAAAGCTGGGGCATGGTTCCCGATAACAGCGAAGAAAAACCTAAGGGCTCAAGAAATAGCCCTGGAGAACAGACTACCGATAGTTTATTTAGTTGACTCAGCTGGAGTATTTCTACCCATGCAGAATGAGATTTTTGCAGACAAAGAACACTTCGGAAGGATGTTCAGAAACAACGCAAAACTATCCAGCGAGGGTATTCCTCAAATAGCTGCCGTTATGGGGTCATGTGTGGCAGGTGGAGCATACCTACCCATCATGAGTGATGAGTCTCTTATTGTGGAAGGCACAGGATCGATTTTCCTAGCCGGAAGCTATCTAGTAAGAGCTGCCATAGGTGAAGACATTGATAACGAAACTCTCGGTGGTGCCAGAACACATTGTGAGATAAGTGGAGTTATAGACTACCCGTGCAAGGATGATGATCATGCGATCAAGACTATTAGAGATCTAGCATCGCATTGGGGAGAAACACCTACTGATGCTGGCTTTTCTAGAAACAAAGCGCAGGCTCCTTCTGGTAAATCGCTCTCTTCGATTTTACCAGAACTTAGAACGTCTCCATATAAATCTCACGAATTAATAGACGCCCTTGTAGACGAGGACTCTTTCACGGAGTATAAAAAGAGCTATGGTAAAACTATCATCTGTGGATATGCTAGGATAGATGGATGGAGCGTAGGTATTGTTGCAAATCAGCGCAACACTGTAAAATCCACCAAGGAAGGACTGCAGTTCGGCGGGGTGATTTATTCTGACAGCGCTAATAAAGCCGCTAGATTTATTATGACTAGTAATCAAAAAAACATTCCACTCGTCTTTCTACAAGATGTAACAGGATTTATGGTGGGGTCCAGAGCAGAGCACGGAGGTATAATTAAAGACGGTGCAAAACTGGTTAATGCTGTTGCGAATAGCGTGGTTCCGAAATTCACCATCGTTTGTGGAAACAGCTATGGAGCAGGAAACTACGCGATGTGTGGTAAAGCTTATGACCCGAGACTTATCGTGGCTTGGCCCACGGCTCGTATAGCCGTTATGGGTGGAGCACAGGCCGCTAAAGTTCTTCAGCAGATAGAAGTAAGCAGACTTAAAAAAGCAGGCGAGCCCGTTGATGAACAGGCTCAGAAAGATCTTCTAGAGAAAATCACTGCGCGTTATGACGAGCAGACACAACCTATTTATGCCGCATCTAGGATATGGGTTGACGCTATAATTGACCCAGAAGACACAAGGCTTTGGATCAGCACAGGTATAGAGGCTGCAAATGCTGCACCGGCAGAAAAATCATTCAAACCTGGCGTTCTCCAAACTTAAATCGCAGAGTATGTTATCTAGATTTTTTGCCCTCGTAGCGATACTGTTCATTGCCCAGCCTTCTTTCGCGCAACACAACCCTGCACCCTACGCAATCTTCAATTCCGAAGGCGAGGTTGCGAGTTACGACGACATGATAGAAGCCACATTAAAAGTGGACGTAGTATTATTCGGAGAACTTCACAACAACCCTATGGTGCACTGGCTACAACTTCTGCTCACAGAAGAGATAGGCGAAAGAGCTAACGGCCTGGTTCTGGGAGCCGAGATGCTTGAAGCCGACGATCAGCTCCCTATCAATGAATATATCTCAGGCGTTATCGATTACGCGAAGCTCAATACTAACGCAAGACTATGGACCAACGTCGAAACTGACTACCTACCTCTCCTTGACTACGCATACATTAATGACATCCCCTTTATTGCTACTAACGTCCCTAGACGATATGCTTCATTCGTTTTCAAGCACGGACTAGACACGCTTGAGCATTTAAGCGATGAGGCAATTGAATATATGGCGCCCCTACCTATATCATATCCTGCAGAATTAGGATGCTATGTGGAGATGTTAGAAATGGCTGGACATGGAGGAGAGAACCTACCTAAAGCCCAAGCCATTAAGGATGCCACCATGGCACACTTCATTACTATTAACCTTCCAGAAGATGGTGTTTTCATTCATTATAACGGTGCTTTTCATAGCCAGAATAAAGAAGGGATAGTTTGGTACTTATTAGAATCGAATCCCGATTTAAAAGTCATGACCATCCACGCCGCAGAGCAAGAGGAAGTAAAGACTCTTAACGAAAACAGTTACGGCATGGGTGACTTCATAATAGTCACACCGGAGAACCTAACGAAAACGTACTAGTACCGATTTGCCTACTGAGCTCTTTCTAGAGTCAGCAATGCCTCAAGCATAGGCTTATAGAGGGCTATCAAAGATTCATCTTTATTATTCTCGACAGCAGTCCTAACTGTCATAATTGCATCTAGTAAGATGAGCTCATCCTCAACTGACTCACATTGCTCCACTATAGTTAACCCTTCCATCGCTGCTCTAAAGTCGCCAGCGGTAGCGATTCTTACAACTAGGTCCACTTTGTCTTCAACTAAAAATCCAGCGCTCCAAATAAACCTAAGCAGATCTGAATGAATAGATTTAGACCCCGAGCTCTCTAACTCCTCGATAAAAACGTCCTCTGCTGCGCTAATCTTCATAGAAGAAAGCATCTCTCCCATTCTCTCCCTTATTGAATCGGGCTCTCTATCTCTAAAAGCATGAACTAGAGGACGCACCCATTTGATGTCGCCATTCTTATCAGCTCTGTCTAGAGCATCAACAACTTTCTTGTCGTCGGAAGAAATTAGATTTTTCATTTTGCAAATGTATTATTGAAAATGCCATTGCAGCACACCTTTAATTCATATAACATCATAGCCGTAGCTCCCCACACCACATTCCCCTCTAATTCGAAACCAGGTACCATGATGTTTTTCACTTTGTATGTAGACCAAAACCCATCCGAGCACAGATCATCAACACTTAAAAAGAGCAAACCCTCAACCTCGTTCTCGTCCAATGTAAACTCCGGCTTCTCCGGCAGCCATGCTACAAAAGGTCTCACAAAGAATTTACTAGGCGGTATATACAATGGCGAAAGAGCTCCCAATACATTCCCCCTTCCTACCCTCACCCCTATCTCTTCCTCACATTCTCGAAGGGCAGCCCCTAAATCATCTACATCAACAGCATCCCTTTCTCCTCCTGGCAATCCCACCTGCTTGCTATGCACACCATCGTACTGCGCCCGCAAAATCAGCACTCCTTCCCAGCCATTTTTACCACCCGGATACATCAGCCACAACACAGACGCCAGCCTCGCCACCTCAATATCAGCAACAGAGAACGACCCCTCCCTAAATGGCGGTGCCGCTTTCAATTGCTCTTTCAACCCCGGAAGTTCAGCACTCAACCGTTCAGCTAACCCCTGAATTATATTTTTTACCTCAGATTTCACCATCGCAAGGTCGCACCGATTTACCTTAGCTCAATGCAAATCACATTATTAGATAAAAACCTAGATTTCCCAAAATCTGAGGAAGCTAATATTGATGGTTTGATAGCTGTAGGTGGAGACCTCGAGCCAGCGAGATTATTAGCTGCTTACGAAAGAGGAATTTTTCCATGGTATAACCCTGGGGAGTTAAAGATGTGGTGGACTCCACCTGAAAGAGCCATAATCCCTCTGACTGGGATTAAGATTCACAAGAGCATGCGGAACGAGTTAAATCGTCAGAGATACACTGTGACGTACGACACATGCTTTAAGGACGTAGTCATAAACTGCGCGAAAGCGTCGAGGAGGAGACAGGAGGACACCACAGAAACATGGATAGGAGATGAAATAGTGGAGGCGTACTGCATGCTGTACGAACTGGGTGTGGGACATTCTGTTGAGGTTTGGGATGGGGATAAGCTCGTGGGTGGGCTTTACGGAGTTTCTATAGGGAGAATGTTCTTCGGGGAGAGCATGTTCGCATTTGCGACTAATGCATCGAAGGTTGCGCTGATACACCTTATTAAGAAAATTGCGCCGATGGGGTTTGGCCCTATAGATTGTCAAATAATGAATGACCACCTAAAATCTCTAGGGGCCGTTTTAATGAAAAGGGATGAGTTTGAGAAAGTCTTAGATAAATACTTAACTGCGGGTAAAACTTTTAAGGGCTCTTGGAATGAAATTTAGGTTCACTACATATTTCGTGCTGAGAAAAAGGTTGGTGAAGTTTTGGCTCAAACAAAACGGCTGGAAATTCCGAGGTCAGGATCCACCGAATAAATGGAAACACATAATCTTCCTAAGCCCAGCAAAAGACAACATCCTTAAATCTCAAAACAGGTGGATGAAATACCTCACCGCCTCCCCTTCTAGCATTGTCGAAATTTCAAATAAAAATGAAATCGAACGGCTTTTATATAAAAAGCACACAGTTTTAATAAGGTGGAGTGAAGACATTTGCGAAACTGAACTTGTAAGTCTACTGAAGAATTGCCGGGACAACAAGGTGAGGATTTCCGCATGTGCTTGGGACACAAAGCATAAGGCAATCAAATTCCACTCTCAGTTCAAAGCTTCGAACTTCCCGGAGAGAGACATCAGGTATCTGGGTAGATTTTTTATCTACTTCAAACAGATTTAGCTCTATTATTCGCAATTAACATGTTACTAACATTTAGGTCGGTTTCGTTAACAACACGTTAATATCTGGCCAAGTTGCATTGTGCTTTGTATTATAAATACGGCTAAATTGCATTCAAACCCTAACCACTCTAATCCCTCATCAACATGCAAATGGACAAGTACGACTTCATGATCTTAGACATCATCCAAAACTTCAAATTGGAAAACCAAAGTCATATCCGCCTAAGTGTTCTAGAAAGAAATTTCTGGAAACGCATTGAAGCTGATACGGATCTTCACGTAGGTCAGGCACGCATTGGGGAGAGAATTACGAACTTGTACTTAGATGGACTCATCCAGAATAAGGATGGATACACACTAACTAAGAAAGGTCGCGAGCAACTAGCTTTCGCTCCTTGGAACAGAGAGGTAGCTTCATAAATCACACAGTTTAATTGAAGCTTTAATACTAAGCTTTAGTATATAGAAGGGGGGTGACCGTATGGTCACCCCCCTTCTTTTGCTTAAGAGTTATGCTTAATCGTTTTTACTTTAGAGCTCGTTAGCTGTGAACTAGATTAGAACTCTTTGCGGACTACTTCTTGTCAGCCGGTTTCTTAGCTGCAGGTTTCTTAGCTGCAGGTTTCTTAGCTGCAGGTTTCTTAGCTGCAGGTTTCTTAGCTGCAGGTTTCTTAGCTGCAGGTTTCTTAGCAGCAGGTTTCTTAGCAGCAGGTTTCTTAGCTGCAGGTTTCTTGTCAGCAGGTTTCTTAGCTGCTGGCTTCTTCGCTGCAGGTTTCTTGTCAGCCGGTTTCTTAGCAGCAGGTTTCTTAGCAGCAGGTTTCTTGTCAGCAGGTTTCTTAGCTGCTGGCTTCTTCGCAGCGGACTTCCTCCTAGAAGGAACTTCTGGAATCTGCTCAACCTTGTCATATGACTCTTCTAGAATTTCTAGGTTAGGATATTTCTCCCTCCAAAAATCCAGCTTACTTCGATCTCTAACCGTAATAATAGTTCTACGGTCAAGCCTGACTTTAATATTAGGCTGTAATTCTTTTGATCTTTTCTTGCGTGCCATGTAAAATTTATAATGCAGATTTAATGTTGCTAATGAACGCAACTTAAGACAATAATCCCTGCCGAAAGCAATTAGATGTTAATACTTTAAGGTTAATTACCATTTAGCACAAGAAAACGAAAATAGACGAGATAAAAACCTACCTCAACAGATGCACAACGCCTCTTAACTCCTCGGCATCTACGTCGAAGCCTTGCACCTTAATCACCCAAGAGTAAAGGCCATCCGGAGCGAAGTAATCTCCACCGGACACATTACCCATCCAGGCATCGTCTAATGAAGTACTCGTGTAAATAACCTCACCCCAACGATTGTAAACAAATAATTCGAATGACTCGATTTGGCGGCCAACGATTTGGAAGCCGTCATTCAACCCGTCATTATTAGGTGTGAAGGCCGTAGGGATATATAGTATTACAGAACCGTATAAGTGAACAGTAGCGACATCGAAGCAGCCGTTATCAGAGGTGACGGTAACGAAAGCATCGTACTCGTCGAGTCCGTCATAGCTATGGGTCATCTCTTTCTCGTAGCCATATGTTCCGTCGCCGAAGTCCCATAGATAATTGAAAGCTCCAGGGAATGGTTCTTCTGGCATAGTAATTACATCGAAAGCATACTCATCATCTCCGAGGTCATATCTCACAATAGTTGACGCGAGGGATTCGACATCAACTCTCATCGTTTCAGAGCTTGAGTATTCACAATTATCGACGACAGTTACTAGGTAGTTAGTCCCCACAGGAGGTGAGACGGTGTAAGCGTAATCATCAGTGGTGAAGTTATCCCAGTAGATTGTGTAAGGCGGCTGCCCCCCTTCTACCTCTAAAACCAATGCTGCCTCGGCTCCGTTACACAACAATGTGTCGGCAGGCAAAGTCACGATTAGTTCTTCATAAGGAACTTCAAATAGAGTCTGTAGATATAATGTTCTATCGCAACCATCGTGAATGTAAATTTCAAACAGGTGATTAGTCAAGGATGTGTGATCGAGGCAAATCTCAGAACCGTAATCGATACCGTTTATAGTCCAGTTGTAATCAACAGGAGGATACTCAAGAAGTGGATCCTGAATTAACTCAACACAAACCATCTCATACTCGTCACAAAGAGCCGTTACTACATCAGGTGTTATAGCTTCGAGCGGAGGAGTGTCATATATGAAAATACTAATTTGACTTTCAGTAGTACCGCTGACAATATTTAAGATAAGTTCCTCTGTGCCTTCATCGATGAAGTCTTGAGGGACGGTAAACTGCAATGCAATATCATACTCTCCTATGGGGATTGTAGCTGCCGAGGGCAGTCCTAGAATATCCTCCGTAAACGAAGCCTCAGAGAGAGGGTCGACTAAGATTTGGAATGCAAAAGGATAAACAGACGGAACGAGGCAAGGGCGACTAATAGTTATCGTAGAAACACCACAATCTTCCCAAGCACAGTAAATAACGATATCATCTAATGGGTCAGGGTCGCATTCTGGAGCAGCCGTAGCTTCATACTCAGTAGGGATAGGTGAGCCGAAACTTCCTTCTTCGAGAACAACGATAGATTCAAGCCAGTTATCAGAACCGTCAGCTATAGCAAGCTTAATATGATACGTTAACCCGCAACTGACGGGATAAGATGCCGTGAAGGGTACAGTATAACCATTGATACAAGGGGATTCAGTGGCACCTGGGGTATCTATGTAATACTCCGGGTTGGTTACGTCATTGACAGAACTAATAGTAATAGGTAGCGCGGGGTCAGTATCGGGGACAGAAGCAATATTAACTGATCCATCTGGAAATCCAGCCGGGGAAGCATAGGGTCCCGTTATGCCAGGTCCTGAAAGAAAGAATCCGAAAACATCATTATAGGCAGAGTTTACATAAACCAGGTACTCATCTGAACCGAATATGTAGTTGAAGGACACGAAATCTCCTGACGGTTGGAAATCGAATTCTAGTATACACACATCGAAAACTCCAGACACACTGAAAGTCTCGCCTATTAGTGGGGGGACTGAATTAGCAACCGTTAATAGGTCAGCATCGCCTGCGCCTCCGCAAGTTGCACACCCTGCCGTAGGGTCACAAGTAGCTGGGTTAGTTGCCAGATCTGTACTTAATATGATTCCACTTTCGAGAGAGAATCCTGTACCACCACCGGTTAGGTAGCCGATTTGTTCCATAGAACCCGTAAACTGAACATTAGTAGCAGTAACACCTTCGCCTAGCAGAACATTATTAACGTACTGTGTAGGGGTCATTGTTTGAGAAACGTTCAACTGGGAAAACGAAACGCTGAAAGTGCTAGTAAAGAGCACCGTAAGGACGGTAATAATCTTCGTTGAATAGTTCATCATCAATCAGAAAGATAATGTTAATTATACCACTAACAGGGTTTAAGTTTGCTTTATGACACAACTCCGGTTTTTTTCAGACTCAAAAAGCGATTTAATCTACCCATTAAATATCGGCAGAAGTGCGTCAACTCTTCATTTTGGGGCGCGTTCCAGCAGCGCTCAATGGAAAGAAGCCTTAGAGCACAAGGTTAAGACTCTGATCAGCATCAACTCGAGACTTTTCCCCACAGCACAGGCTATTAAAGTGGTAACGAACATGAGGGCTGGAGACAGATGGGAGGCGAACGGAGTGTTACTTGCAGAGGCTGATGGGACTGGAGATAACATTGTCGGGAAAGGAGTAGCGGCGCCTCTCGCGGCATCGCCTACTGATTACTTCGAGCTGTGCGGGACGGGGATTAATGAAGACTTAGAGAGGATGAAGCGCGCTTGGAGTGCACGGACTTTATGCGAGGACGAAAGGGAGGCTTGGGCACTGAGTGGCGTGATTTTTCACGGAGAACTGGAGAGGGTTCATGTAGCACCGGGGGCGAAAATCCGAAGCTGTACCATTAATACTGAAAATGGTGATGTGGTATTGGGAGCTAATTCAGAAGTCATGGAAGGGTCTAATATTAGAGGCCCATTCGTGTTGGGACCGGATAGTCAACTGAAAATGGGGAGTAGTGTATATGGGCCTACTTCTATAGGCGCACATTGCAGAGTGGGTGGCGAGCTTAATAATGTGGTGATTCACGACTACACGAATAAAGCACACGAAGGGTTTTTAGGGAATAGTGTGATAGGGTCTTGGTGTAACCTTGGAGCGGGGACAGTGTCTAGCAATATGAAGAATACTTATGGAGAGGTGGGGGTTTGGTCCAAATCAGAAAATTCAATTCTAACTACAGGCAGCATTTTCTGCGGCTTACTCATGGGCGATCACAGTAAAACAGCCATCAACACCTCGTTCAACACGGGCACAGTAGTAGGCTCGTTTTGTAATGTTTTCGAAAAGCCATCTAAGCACATAGCTTCATTTTCTTGGGGCGGGTCGGATAACTGCGGAACCTATGAAATAGAAAAAGCGATATCGACTGCGAGGATAGTGATGGCAAGACGAGACATAGCGCTAGGAGATGCGGATGTAGAGAAAATCAGGCGTTTATTTAAGGAAACGGAAGTCGATAGAGTAAAACACTAGAGGTGATTTGCACTTAATGACAAATAAATATGACATGGTGTCAGACAATTTACATAAATACGATTGGCACGTGGCTTGCGTTAAGAGTTTTGATTTATAAGATTACAAATGAAAGATTCAGATACAAATTTTCGATTTCTTCCCGTAGAAAACTCAGACAACGAAGTCATTCCGTTGATAACTGAGGAGGATGAGAAAAAGATTCACAAAACGAATATTCCTGAAGAGTTACCCATACTTTCATTGCGCAATACCGTCTTATTTCCAGGCGTGGTCATTCCCATTACTGTAGGAAGGGACAGGTCTTTGAGCTTAATTAAAGAGGCTAGTAACAAGAAGGTTTCTATAGGTGTTATAGCCCAAAAGGACTTAGACATCGAAATCCCCGGCGGCGAGGACCTGCACAAGGTAGGAACGGTCGCTAGAATCGTTAAGATGTTGAGAATGCCCGACGGCACGAAGACTGTCATTTTACAGGGAGAGAGGAGATTTAAGTTAGACGAGGTTACTCAAGAGGATCCTTTTTTAAAGGGTAAAGTGAGCGCGTTCGGAGGGATTGAAGAGGTGCCAGACACGAAAGCCACGCAGGCCTTGATCGAGTCCCTGAAAGAACTCGCTACGGAGATAATTAAGATGAGTCCAGCCATTCCTACTGAGGCAGCTGGGGCGATAAAGAACATTAAAAGACTCGGCTTCTTAGTCAACTTCATAGGCTCTAACATGAACGCCTCAGTTGAAGACAAACAAATAGTCCTAGCGATAGAGTCCCTTGAAGAAAGAGCTAATAAAGTTCTAGAGATGCTACACAAGGAAAAGCAGATGTTAGAGCTGAAGAACGACATTCAGAGCAAGGTAAAAAACGATTTAGACAAGCAACAAAAGGAGTTCTTTTTGAATCAGCAGATGAAGCAGATCCAGGAAGAGTTAGGAGCTAATCCCTTGAAGGAGGAGATTGCGGAGAAGAAAGCAAGGGCGAAGAAAAAAGAATGGCCAGAGCAAGCACAAGAGGCTTTCGACAAAGAAATTACGAAGCTTGAACGCATGAACCCGCAAGCGGCGGAGTACAGCATGCAGTCGAGCTATATAGAGCTATTACTGGATCTACCTTGGAATAAGAAGTCAAAGGATAATTTCAACTTGAAGAATGCAGTAAAAGTTCTCGACGGAGATCACTACGGTTTAGACGAAGTGAAGGAGAGAATTATCGAGCATCTCGCTGTACTGAAAATTAAGGGGGATTTGAAGGCGCCTATTATTTGTCTTTACGGACCTCCGGGGGTGGGGAAGACATCTTTAGGAAAAAGCATCGCTAACGCCCTGGGCAGGAAGTATGTGAGAATGAGTTTAGGTGGATTGAGGGACGAAGCGGAAATAAGAGGGCATAGAAAGACCTACATAGGAGCTATGCCGGGAAGGATTTTACAGAACTTGAAAAAGGCGGGGACTTCAAATCCGTTATTTGTGTTAGATGAGATTGACAAGCTAGGGTCAGACCATAGAGGGGACCCCTCTTCTGCCCTTCTAGAGGTTCTAGATCCAGAACAAAACAGCACCTTCCACGATAATTACCTAGACCTAGATTACGACCTCAGTAGGGTGATGTTCATTGCTACCTGTAATGATTTATCGAGTATCCACCCTGCCCTAAGAGATAGGATGGAGATAATCGAAGTGTCTGGCTACACCATACAAGAAAAGGTTCAGATCGCTAAAAGACATTTGCTGCCAAAGCAGATTAAAGAATCTGGACTTAAGAAAACAGAAATTCAAATACCTACGGCTACACTAGAGAAGGTAGTGGAACTATACACTAATGAGTCTGGAGTACGGGGACTAGAAAAGAGAGTTGCAAAAATCGTTCGTAACAGAGCGAAGGAAATGGCAATGGAAGAGCCTTTCACAATCGTAGTGAAACCCGATGAGCTATCGAAAATAATGGGTAGACCTCGCGAGAGAGATAGATACCAAGACAACGATGTCGCTGGGGTAGTAACAGGTCTGGCCTGGACTCCTACGGGAGGAGATATTCTTTTCATCGAGACTTCGCTAACTCCGGGTAAGGGAAAGCTAACTCTAACAGGAAATCTAGGGGATGTGATGAAAGAAAGTGCCATCATTGCTCTGGAATACCTGAAAGCACACGCTAGAGAATTAGGACTGGACCCTGCGATTTTCGATAAATGGAATGTGCACGTTCACGTGCCTCAAGGCGCCATTAAAAAAGATGGACCTAGTGCGGGGATAACTATGCTGACGGCTTTGGCCTCGGCCTTCTCACAAAAGAAAGTAAGAAAATACTTAGCTATGAGCGGAGAGATCACCCTCAGAGGACAAGTCTTACCCGTGGGGGGCATTAAGGAGAAAATCCTAGCCGCTAAACGCGCCGGCATTAAGGAGATCATCCTCTGTGAAAGGAACAGGCAGGATATTGAAGAAATTGACTCACGATACATTCGCGGAATGAAATTTACTTACGCTACGAAGATGAATGAAGTCGTTAAGAGAGCACTGCTCAACGAAAAAGTAGACTCACCCATTGATTTCATCTGAGAGGTCCATATAGATGAAAATTAAAGCCCTGCACATAGTATTATTGATAGTTGCCTCACCATTTATGGGTGGGGTGTGTGCACAGGGGACGGTTTGGGTTTCAACTCCACTGGAGTTAGCTATAGATGCTAGAAGTGCTGCTCTAGGCGGGAAGATCGTGGCTGACACAAGTCCATATGGTCATGCGGCTTCATATAACCCCGCACTAGTAGACAGTAGTTCTATAGGAGTGATTCACGTCTCTTACTTAAACTACTTTGCTGGAGTTAATGTGGGCGCTGTAGATGCTGTGATCTTTAATAAAAACAAGTTCACCGTACACTCAGGAGTGAGGTTCGCCACATACGGGAACTTCTCTGGATTTGATGCATCTGGCTGGCCTACTGAGGATTTTACGGGTGGGGATTATTACGCCCAAACAGGTGTCACATTGCGACTCGACAGTTCAGTTTCTATAGGCGTTACGGCATGGGGTGGCTTTAGAAATTTAGCGAGAGAAAATGCGGGGGTAGCTGGGGTAGATATTGCTGTTATGAAGCGATGGAAGTCGAAACATTTTGCGGTTGGGTTTTTAGCATCGAGTATAGGAAGGCAGTTTGCTGGTACTGGTAGTCAGCCCGTGGGATGGACTCCCGTGAATTTACAGCTGGGCTTAACTAAGGGTTTTAATAACGCTCCATTCCAAATATATTTAAAATATCAGCATCTTGAAAAGTGGGGGCTTGCTCCCAGCGGAACATATGACGACGGGTCTGATCCATTAACTGGAGCGTTAATCGCGAACGGCAAGTGGAAGTTCGGAGACCAGTTATCTAGGCACATTACAGGAGGAGTTGAGATGCAATTTGGAGAAAATTTTTCTGCTCAAATAGGCTATGATCACAGACGAAGACTGGAGATGGTGGCTGCCGGAAGAAAAGGCACGAACGGAATTTCAATAGGTATGGGTATGAAGTTTGGGGATGTCGATGTGAGTTTGGCCAGAAACACATACCATTTCGCAGGCTCCTCAACCATAATTTCTCTAGGAATTAATCTTCCGGGATAGTTCAGTTCTCACGATAAGGTGATTATCTTCGGAAAATGGCAAAGCATCGCATAACCATAGCAATTGACGGTCACTCTTCGGCCGGTAAAAGCACTATGGCGAAAGCTTTGGCAAAAGAACTGAATTACGTGTACATAGACACAGGCGCTATGTACCGCGGAGCCACACTGTTCGCAATGAAAGAGCGGCTTATTATAAACCGCGAAGTGGACATTCATAACTTTGTAAATTCCCTAGACCGACTCTTCCTATCCTTCCGATTCAACCCTCACACCGAGTGTTCTGAAATGCACCTCAGTGGAGTTAATATTGAAAAGGAAATCAGAACCATGGAAGTAGCGAGGAACGTGAGCTTGATAGCGAGAATACCAGAAATGAGGAAAAAACTTATGGCATTCCAAAGAAGGATGGCAGAAGGAGCAGGAGTCGTGATGGATGGTCGAGATATAGGAACTGTCGTTCTCCCTAATGCCGAAGTTAAATTCTTCATGACTGCAGACCCTGAGGTGAGGGCGTGGAGAAGGCTGAAAGAGATGAAAGAAAAAGGTAGAGTCACGACATACAATGAGGTCCTAGAAAACGTTCTTGAACGAGACCGCATCGACTCAGAAAGAGCTGTAGCTCCTCTTAAACAAGCAGAAGACGCAATCGTCATAGATAATAGTAACCTCACAATGGAAGAGCAATATGAGTTTATGTTGAATGTTGCTCTTAAGAGAATGGAAGAATGATATCTAGAGGAAGAGGAGTTTATTTATTTGCTATTTTATTACCCGTCGTTTTAATATGCTGCGCTCAGAGTGCATCTATTACAGAACCTAAGCAACCTATCACACCGGAATTCTTAACCGATTCTGCTGCTACTCACTATGCTGATAGCGTTATAAATCTGCTGTCTACTCGAGAACAAATCGCCCAGCTGCTCATGGTTCCAGTGTACTCGCGAACCGACACTACTGGATGGAGCGTGGAGGAAAAGTGGGTTCGTGATTTAGGACTGGGTGGGATTATCGTGATGCAAGGCGGACCTGTGAACCAACGTATTCGCATCGCGAGACTTCAGGCGGAATCGAAAGTCCCACTGATGGTAGCGTCGGATGCCGAGTGGGGATTAGGCATGAGGTTAGACTCTACAAGGAGCTTTCCACGAGCTATGACACTCGGAGCCACCGGTGATGCTGAATTAGTTGAGGAGTTCGGGTATATCGTGGGACTGTCTCTACGAAACACTGGAGTACATGTAAACTTCGCCCCTGTTATTGACGTCAACTCTAATCCAGACAATCCAGTAATAGGATCGAGAAGTTTCGGAGAAGATGTAGAGTTAGTGGGTGAATTAGGCCTTGCGTATTCTAAGGGTTTACAGAGAGCTAATATCCTAGCAACGGCGAAACACTTTCCTGGACATGGAGATTCTAATTCTGACTCTCATAAAACCCTCCCCGTAATAAACCAGAGCAGGGCACGACTAGATTCTGTAGAGCTCGCTCCTTTTAAGGTCTTGTTTGACGGAGGTGTGGGAGCTGTGATGATAGCTCATTTAGATGTACCTGCTTTAGACAGTACAGAAAGTCAGCCATCTACCCTCTCCCCGACAATTGTGGATACGTTACTCAGACAGGAAATGGGATTTAAGGGTCTTGCGTTCACGGATGCTCTATCAATGAAAGGTTTTGCTGACTTTGCTGGCGATAGACCGCGAGCAAGGGATGCCCTACTAGCCGGAAATGATGTGCTGCTCTTTCCCGGAGACCCCGTAGCGGTGATAAACGAGGTGGCCCTCGCGATTAAGGAGGGAACATTGGATTCTACAGTAGTTGCAGAAAAATGCCGGAGGGTGTTGATGGCGAAGTTTTGGTCTAGAGCACACGAAGAAGTACCAGAATTAGACGCAGCCTGGGACCCTGTGGCTGCAGAAAAGGTGCACATGGCAATCCTTGAGGCTTCATTAACCGTGCTCACTAATAGAGACAGGTGCTTGCCTTGGTCTGAATCCTCTAGCAACGTAGTAGTACTACACGTAGCGAATGTCATGGACGGAAATGCATTTACAGATCAACTGCAAAATGTACTTGGAAGATCGCATAACGTCACTTCATACAGGATAGGTAAAAACGCCGAAGGTTTAGATAGATCAGACGTGGCTAAAGCTTGCCACGAAGCGGACCTTGTAATAGTAAACTTCTTAGAAACTAGCAACAGACCATCTAAGGGATACGGAGTGAAAGCAGAAGCTGTTAAAAAGGTGTCAGAACATTTACTGGAAAGCTATTACGATAGTTTCTCTACCACTAAATGGTGCTTTAACCTTTTCGCGAATCCATATGCCTTGAATACAGATTGGATGACCATTATTGAAAAATCTTCGGGATTAATTGTTGCTTATCAAGACGACAGTAGAACTCAAAGAGTTGTTGCAAATGCTATTTCTGGAGCCGGTTCCGCTAATGGCCACTTACCTGTTACTCCACCCTGTTGGGGATTGTATGAAGGAGAGGGATTAGGTCTTTGGTGCACCGGCGAAATCGACCATCACAGACTAGGGTGGAATAGCTCTGCGTATGACTATAGTTGGGATCCCACTGTACTCATTGACTCTATCGTTAACGAAGCCCTTCTGGCTGAAGCCATGCCTGGATGCCGTGTAGTTGTCGCTCATAAAAGCGAGATAGTCCTAGACAAATGCTACGGGACTACAGATGGACAAAGGCCGGTAGAGAAAACAACAATTTATGACCTAGCATCAATAACGAAAATCGCTGCTACTTCACTTTGCCTCATGCAGCTGAATCAATCTGGGTATTTCGATTTGGACGATGAGTTAGCTAAGCATATGCCTGAGCTAGACACGCTAGAGCTTGGAACCAGGACTTTCAGAGAGGTTCTAGCTCATCAATCGGGACTATACCCTTGGATACCATTTTACAGGGAGACCCTGTGTGACTCTATCGACGATGTGCCTGTAGACACTATGTATCAGCGTATTTATGATTCTGAGTTACGACCAGCCGGAAAGTATCGGTATAGCGATTTGGGATATTATTTATTTCACAACTATCTTAATAAGTGGAACGGAACTGAAGCCGCTATTGATTCACTTTCTCAAAACAAGATATACACGCCATTAGGACTTTACAGTATGGGATTTAATCCTTTAAAGAAGTTTACTTTAGACCAAATCGCGCCCACCGAAAATGACCTTGAATTCCGCAACTGTACCGTTCACGGAACCGTTCACGATCCAGGGGCTCATATGCTAGATGGGGTTTGCTGTCATGCCGGACTGTTCAGTGACGCATATGATTTAGCTAGAATTGGATACATGCTGCTGAATAAGGGGAGATATTCTGGATATACTGTCGCGAAGCCATCTACCATAGATGCCTGGACTACAAGGGCTTACCCAGGCACCGATAATAGACGAGGGGTGGGATTTGATAAGAAGGGCTTGAATCCAGATGAGGGACCGGCATCGGACCTAGCCTCAGAGGCTAGTTTCGGACATTCGGGTTTTACTGGAACTCTACTGTGGGTGGATCCGGAATACGATTTGGTCTATGTATTTCTAAGTAACAGGACGTTTCCAGATGCTGCAAATTCAAAACTGATCTCCATGAATGTGAGAACAGAAATTCATCGAGTAGTTATGGAACATATTTTATCCAACCAGGAATGAAGATAGGAATGGTATGTTACCCCACATTCGGGGGAAGTGGTGTAGTAGCGACTGAGCTAGGTAAAGCACTCGCAGCTAGGGGTCATGAAATTCATTTCATAACATATAACACCCCTGTCAGACTGGGAAGTTTTAAGCCTGGGATTTTTTATCACGAGGTAAGAGTGAGTGATTACCCTCTCTTTGATTACCCACCTTATGAATTAGTACTGGCCAGCAAGATGGTGGAAGTCGTTAAGGATCAAAACCTTGACCTACTTCACGTGCACTACGCTATCCCGCACGCAAGTGCTGCCATCACGGCAAAGAAAATCTTAGCTGAAGAGGGCATCACTCTACCCATAGTCACGACTCTTCATGGAACAGATATTACACTGTTAGGTAGAGACAATTCTTTTGGGCCCGTAATATCCTATGCTATTAATCAAAGCGATGCTGTGACGGCTGTTTCAAATGACCTTAAGATTGAAACAAATAAATTATTCGAGGTGAATAAGGAAATTGAAGTGATTCATAACTTCTTTTGCCCTAACCACTTTAAAAGATCACCTGATGAAGAATTCAGACAACGAATTTCTCCTAAGGGCGAACCCGTACTTACTCATATTTCTAATTTCAGACCTGTAAAAAGGATACTGGACGTAGTGCATATTTTCAACAAGGTTATTCAAGAAAAAGATTGCCGCTTACTTCTAGTAGGTGATGGACCCGATAGATCTCAGGCAGAAAAGCTATGTAAGGACTTAAAGATATCACATCTAGTTACCTTCCTCGGAAAGGTTAAAAACCCAATTGAGCCTCTCGCTATAAGCGATGTTTTCATCCTCCCCTCTGAAGCAGAAAGCTTCGGGCTAGCTGCATTAGAAGCTATGGCAGCTGGAGTTCCAGTCATCTCGACTAATACAGGCGGATTGCCAGAAGTAAACGAACAAGGTGAGAGCGGTTTCTTAAGAAACGTAGGCGATGTTGATGGAATGGCCTCTGACCTACTTCAAATACTTGAAACACCGGAAAGTTTAAATGAGTTTAAAGCCGGCGCGAAAAAGCGGGCACAGAACTTTAACATTGAAATAATTCTACCACAGTATCTAGACTTGTATTTAAAGCTTATTAAATAATGGCTATTAAAACGATAGGCAATCGCATTTCGATTGAGGAGCATAAGGACGCTATTACAATCGTAATAACCCAAACCATCCCCTTCTCCCAACAACTCTCACTTGAGCTATGGATAGGTGCTTGGACAGGCTTAGGCTGCCTCTTCGGTTATGGAGCGTGGACTTACCCTGGAGACGAAAGAACGTTTTTCCTCATCGGACTTATATTCTGGGGATTCTTCATGGTTCGAATAACTAAAGTCGCGCTTTGGAGGCGAATGGGTCGGGAGATTATTAAACTTTCACACGGACGTCTTCTTATAAAAAATGCCTTCAAGACTAGGGGAAAGGATAGATATTTCGCTCTGAAAAAAGTGGGAAAGTTTACAGCTCATGATATACCTATTAAGTCATTTATTCAGCAATTAGACCAAAGCTTTTGGATCATCGGAGGCGACAAGCTACACTTTGACTTCAACGGCAAATCCTACGTCCTCGGCAAGCAACTGAAGCACTCTGACGCATTGCAATTAGCTAACGTTCTAAATAAAGGCGTAGCGAAATTCTTACGCTCGTAAACTTAACGACGACACTTATAAACTTTCTGTTTTAGGTATGAGTTACATGGTCATCATTGCACCATGCGAAAACCACTCATCTGTACTTAATCTTAACTCTTTAGAAAATGAGCTAATGCTACGGAATAACCTCTTAATCCTAAACCAGAAATAACAGCTTCACACACCCCTCCTGTTATAGTAGTGTGACGGAATTCTTCGCGTGAATGAATGTTAGATATATGCACTTCTATCACGGGGGCTTTAACTGAAGTGATAGCATCTCTTATCGCAACAGAAGTGTGAGAGTAACCACCCGGGTTGATGATGACGCCGTCACAACTCATACCTAATCTCTGTATAGCGTCTATCAATGCACCCTCATCATTAGACTGGAAATCTAGGATTTCAGTATTTGAGTACTGCTTTCTCAAAGAGGCAAATAACTCTTCCAGAGAATCTACCCCGTAAACTTCGGGTTCTCGTACGCCTAGCATATTCAGGTTAGGGCCATTAATAACAGCTATTTTCATCGCTTAATGATTATTTCACAAGTTACATCGTCACCATGATAAAGACACTTGCACTGGGAGGTGATCCGAAATATAAAAACCGTGCAAGATACTTTCATCAGCACAAGTCCAAATAACACTTGCTCCATCGATAAAGATATAATCTATTCTAGGCCCGGAAAATCCAGCAGGATCGAAGCCGGTGAAAGTACCGAACTTCTTTCTACAGCGTGTAGATGGATTATCGTAAGTGTCCGTTAAATTCCCTTGAACAAGAAACTCGATTTCTTCTGTATCAGACTCAGCATTGAAATCTCCCATCAATACCACGGCGTCAGCCTCACCCTTCATGCACAACCCCCTTAACAAAGATGCTGATGCAATTCGAGCGTTAACACCAGTGTGAGACCAGTGCGTATTAACAACCCTGATTACCTTACCCGTTTCGATATGATGCAATAGAACCATCGAGGCTATCCTAGGCAAATCAGCATCCCACCCCACAGAACCTGGAGTATTCCAGTCCTCTGAGAGCCACCTTGTTTCTGAATGAAGAAGGTCGTAAGCGTCCGTTTTCCAAAGTATAGGACAAGCCTCACCCTCATTGTTCCCGAATCTAGTAACTGAATAAAAAGAGTTACGGGGTAGAGATTTCTGTATATAATCAAGCTGATGGGGTAAGACCTCCTGTAATCCCACTATATCTAGATAGGCTATAGCTCTGACCACTTCCTTCTTCCTATCATCCCAACTCAATGGGTCACTAGGATTATCATACCTGATATTAAATGTTGAAATCGTCCATTCTGTTTGGGCTGAAAAATCGGAAACAGATAATAAAATTATTATCGAAATAATAACTGATTTTATTCGTGACAATAACATATTACAAATGTAGCCGTATACCCACAAATCGAGATTACATTTGCAAACGATATGGCAAAAGAAAGAATGTTTCGCAGAGGTGAGGTTTTAGAGATAACTATCACAGGGTTAGCTTTTGGAGGTAAAGGCGTTGCAAAAATCCCCACAGAAAAAGGAGATTTCACTGTATTTGTGCAGAATACTTTCCCGGGCCAAAAGGTCAGTGCTCAGGTGATCAAGTGTAAGAACCGATATGCTGAGTGTCGACTTAGAGATGTAATCGAGAAGTCACCCGACGAATTAGACATCCCATACCAAAACATCCCCGGAGCTCCATATGCTAATTTTCCTCAGGCTATTCAACATAAGCTCAAAGAGGAAACGACTATAGACTTATACAAGAGAATAGGCGGCATAGAGAATGCAGAGGATCTTTATGATGGAATGGTGGAATCACCTAGCTGCTGGCATTACAGAAACAAGATGGAATATAGCTTTTCGGCTATAGGACATGATTTGGATACAAACGAAAAGGTGGATGAATTTTCTCTAGGGTTTAAACATAGAGGGACTTGGTGGGCAGTAGAAAACTTAGATGCGGATTCTGGTCTGTTTGACAAGGAGGTTGAGGATGATATAATTAAAATCCGAGAATGGTGTGAAAACACTGGGCTGCCTGCATGGCATCCGCCTAAGAGAAAGGGCTTTTATAGGTTCTTAGTTATAAGAAGGAGTTTTGCTGAGAACACAATGCTAGTGAATTTAGTTACTACTTCTGGTGGAGAGGGAAGTTTCGACCCTGTGGCGTTCTCTGACTTTATAAAGGGATTGTGGGGAGATAGAGTGGCTGGGGTGATGCATACAATAAATAACGATATAGGAGAGAGAGTTGAAGCTAGATCTGGAAGCAGTAAGCTTATCTCAGGAGTAGATAGGATTACTGAGGTTCTGCATGGACTTAAGTTTGACATAAGCCTAAGTAGTTTTTTTCAAACAAATCCACTATGTGCTGAAAGGCTGTATTCAGAAGTCTTATCTATGGCGATTGATTCTACTTTAGGCGATAAAAACTCTGTCGTGTTGGATCTCTTCTGTGGGACTGGAACTATCTCGCAGCTTTTGGCCCAAAACCATGAAGGTCCTGTAATAGGAGTTGATATTGTGAAATCATCCATTGAAGACGCTCGCATAAGTGCCGAGAGGAATGGTGCTAAGAACATTACGTTTTTCGCAGCCGACGTAGGTAAGTTTTTACTTGAATACCCAGAATACAAGGGGGAAATTAGGACATTAGTTATGGACCCTCCAAGGGCGGGGATTTCACCTAAAACATTGAGAAAAGTAATTAGACTCCAAGCTGACAGAATGGTGTACGTTTCTTGTAACCCTGCGACTCAAGCGAGGGACATTGCTACATTAGCGGAGAACGGGTATAAGCTTATAAAGTTTAAATTAGTTGATCAATTTCCACACACAGCTCATGTGGAAGCCGTATCATTGTTCGAGAGAATTGAAGGATTTATTCCTATAATAGACCTCAAATGAAGAGAAATAAGATTTTAGACAGCGGGCAAATCAAACGCAAGCTTGAGAGAATGGCTAGGCAACTACTAGAGGTTCATTATCTTGAAAAGGAACTAATTCTACTAGGAGTACACGGTAACGGGATAGAGGTCGCGAAAAGACTTGAGGCAATATTAAATAAAATCGGAAAATTACCGGTTAGGCTCGAATCAATCAAACTGAATAAGAAAAACCCTTTAGACTCTGATATTACGAGTTCATTCAAAGGATCCTCTTTGACAGGCAAGAGTGTAATCGTTATTGATGATGTATTGAACTCAGGAAGAACTTTAATTCACGCGGTAAAACACGTTCTCGAATCGAACCCAAAGAGAATATACACAGCTATTTTAGTTGATAGAATTCACAGATCATTTCCTGTAAGAGCCGACTATTGTGGCTTATCCCTATCGACTCACTTAGACCAACATATTTCTGTGAACTTAAACTCTACTGACAACAGTAAAGACGCCGTTTACCTAGACTTATAAAGCCTCGCGCAACCTCCAGCCTAGAGACTCGAGTTTAGAGTCTATCAACTCGTCGTTGTACTCTACATCTTCCCATTTCGTGTTAGCACCGCCATAACAAGAAGTTCTGACCAGTAACTGCATGCCTATCGTGCGTTCCAGATTTTCTGGCTTTACATCAGCCAATAGCGGTCTACTGTCACACTTGCCTGCTAATCTAGAAGCTAGGACCTTAGGTGATACAGAAAGATGGACTACAACTCCGTGCTGCCTCATCCACTCCATAGCTCCCTTTGCACACGGGGTGCCACCGCCTGTAGAAATAACAGACTCTCTCTCTCTCATAATATTTCTGAGCAGCTCATCCTCTTCTACCCTGAAAGCTTCAATACCGAAATCTTTCACAAAAGAGCTGATGCTACAGCCGAACTGTTCTTCTAAGCGTACATCCATATCAATGAATGGTCTACCCATCTTCTCAGCTATGCGCTTACCTAAAGTGGTTTTTCCACTCCCCATAAATCCGACAAAAATCAAATGCATCACTCTCTTTATTGAATACAAGAGTACTCAATGATTACTTAATTTTAACGCTGAACATCTGCTTATCTTCTAACAATCCAGTGAGGACATCTCCTGAGACCACCGCCCCCACACCAGATGGTGTACCCGTGAATAGCAAATCTCCTGTCTTAATCGTCATAAACTTAGACACATAAACAATTAATTCATCTACAGAATGAAGCATTAACGACGATGATGTGGACTGAACTAATTTATCATTTATGAATAATTTAAAATTCAAATCCTGAACATCCCCACCTAATACCGACAGGGCTATAAACGATTCCGAAACTATAGCAGAATTATCGAAGGCTTTTGACTTCTCCCAGGGATGACCCTCCGACTTCAAAGCATTCTGCACATCCCTAGCCGTGAAGTCTATACCTAGGCCCACCTCTGCATAATATCTATTAGCATACTTCTGTTCGATCGTTTTCCCTAGACGATTAATCTTTACAATAAGCTCGACTTCGTAATGCACACAATCAGTCCAGTCTGGTATGTAAAAAGCGTGTCTTTGAGGAAGAATGGCACTGTCTGGCTTAAGAAAGAACAGCGGCTCAGAGGGTACGTCATTACCTAACTCAGCAGCATGGTCTGCATAGTTTCTGCCTATACAAATTATCTTCATTTACCCGAACCTTTAAGAACGGTAACAACTGTGTATGCGAGGATTTTGAAGTCTAGTGCGAGAGACATATTTTCAATGTACATGACATCAAATCTCAATCTCTGTAGCATTTGAGGCAAGTTTTCAGCGTATCCATACTTTACTTGACCCCACGAAGTGATTCCCGGCCTGACTTTCTGCAGATGTGTGTAGTGAGGAGCTTGCTCCTTGATTTTATCAATGAAGTACTGACGTTCTGGCCTAGGACCTACAAGTGACATCTCACCTAATAAAACGTTTAAAAATTGCGGTAGCTCATCTAATCGCAACTTCCTCATCCATCTCCCTGAAGGTGTTATCCTCGGGTCATTCGAAGAACTGAGTTGAGGCGTACCATCCTCTGCGTTAATACGCATGGTTCTATACTTAACAATATAAAATGGAACCCCAAATCTCCCCACCCTCTCCTGCTTATAAAAGACTGGCCCTTTTGAGGACATTTTAACCGCTATTGAAAGGAATAAATAAAGGGGCGAGAGAAGTACGAGAGCGGATAACGAAGCGAAAAGATCAAATGCTCGTTTCAGCACTATTTGCCAATGAGGCATTACAAGTCTATCGACCTGGACTAATGGTATTCCGTAAACCGACCCACTTCTCACATTTCCACTAAGTAAATCGTACAACCCAGGAACTACTTTCACGTTCACGCCTCTCCCCTCAAGTCTAACAAGAAGCCCTATGGTCTTCTCTCTATCAGAGGGCTCCACAGCGACTATCACATCCTCTATCGATTCTGACTCAATAACCCCATCCAGATCATCTACACCACCTAATCTTTTAAGCTGAGTTGATATTAACGGAGACGCATCGTTTACTTGAAGAAAACCTACAAGCTGAAAGCCCGAAGAAAGAGCCTCACTTTTCAACTCTCTAATAAATTGCTCCGCGACTTCGGCTCCGCCTAAAACTAATGTCCTGAATGACCACTCCCCATGTCTAACTTTTCTAAGCGTTTTAGATACAATTACTAATCTCCCGAAAAGTGTGAGCGACGTATGAGAGACAACTAATACTCCAAAAGAGGAATAATATTGATCGTAACTAACAATCACATCATCTAATAGCAGCAAGAAGAATATGGCAACTGATCCTACAGCAGTCGCCCTGAAAACCTGCACAACCTCCAATGCCCTATGCCTCCGCCTAGGCTGAGAATACATACCTAAAACAGCATAGAGTCCCATCCAAAAAAGCGCAATGGATATAACACCTAGAACATAATTGCTCTCAAAATCCCAATTCTGTGTATAACCATCCCATACTTGTTCTATTTCTACTTTACGATAAGCATATAATAATGACCATGCTATAAAAGCTGAGAGGGCATCAGAAACAGCATATATCCAGGGGATACTTTTATCAGCGCGTTTTCCTAAATTCATTCGAAATGCACAATCTTAAAGTTATCTACTAAAATGAGGCCGGTATCATTATTGAAATCTATAATTGCATCTAGAGTTAACTCATAGCCATATGCATCAGGCGTTGACAACACTAAAGGACCTAGGTCTAGATACATTTTTTTCCACTCGTCTCCAGATGGATTAAGCACGATGATCGGTGTTCTTTGAACATTGGAACCTCCTATAACGGATAGACCTACAGCAAAAGAATTGTTGCAGCGATAATTAAACTCTAACCAAATAGGGCCGTCTTTGTGTAAATCATAAAGCTGCTCCTGGGTAGTAGAAGTAACGTGAGCCAGTGAATCCGATAAAACTATCATTCCCGAAGCAGAACCTTCAAAAACTAATGCGGGATCAGTAGTCCTGACGACTGAAGCCGTGGATGTCGATGAGGCTTGGAATCTATTTGCAGACTCAAAGTTCTCAGCTAAAATGAACGCAGAGTTATCAGTGTAAGTAGTATTAAACTCGACCGTAGTATTGGATCCAGAGATGAAAGGGAAATCCAGATCTAAGGACTTATAAAATGGGTAGGGCTTTCTAGTTGAAGAAATGCCATTAGCTCTGATGCCCGCAAGCAACCTGATCGAAATAGACTCACCTTCTTCACCCTCCAGAACAGGAATGTTAGCCGGTAAAGGGAAAACACCTAAAACATCTGTTTCACTATGAACCCATATTTCAGATATGTTATTAGCACTAGTGCCCTGCCCCTCTGTTGTAGTTAAGGTAAACTCAGGTACGAACACATCGTGCGGCACTCCAGGCTTATCATTCCAAAGATTACAACTCGTTACACCCAGCATAAGTAACCCGAAAAACAGAACTGTATTAAAATTTGATTTTATCACGACTGTAAAGGTAGAGATTAACACCTCACGCAGCTTGTAGCTCCGGGCATCAAAAGTATCCTTGCCACCGGAATTTTTTCCCCACAACGGACACATCTACCGAACTTATCATTTGATAACCGAATTAAAGCTTGATCTAGCCCCTGTCGCTGCTTCTCTAATTGTCGTAAGGCAGCCTCATTTACGCTCTTGTTATTTATCGCGTCCATCCTGCTTACCCTACCTATAGCGACGGATGGAGGTATGGGCTTAGTGAGCTCCCGATATTCTAAAATACGCTCGTCAATCCCCTCAATTTTATTGTTGATACGTTTTTTAATTTCTACCTTCTCTTCATTAGACAACATGACCGTAAGATGGTTAATTTTGTACTTGATTGCAAAACCATAACATTTTTATTTCATAACATGAAATTTTTCATTGACACAGCTAACTTAGACCAAATCCGCGAAGCCGCTGAATTCGGCATCCTCGATGGAGTAACCACCAACCCATC